>SWCB01004050.1_pt1 | contig 16073 bp, 10 predicted proteins | sample 4692901 | NCBI WGS metagenome assembly SWCB01 (sample SAMN10267276, study PRJNA491770) | bioreactor metagenome | isolation source: DHS bioreactor inoculated with subseafloor sediment | place: Japan: off Shimokita Peninsula | collected 2006-08 | reverse complement strand
AACCCGTTAATATGTCTCAAGTTGCTGCAATTGATATTCGAGCATGGGGTTCTGCTGCGACCATTTTGGCTGATCGCGCTGAAAGTTTAAATCTTCAATTACCAAAGTCTGTCGCTTGTACAACTCTAGCGGGTATTCTATCTGATACTGTTGTTTTCCAATCGTCTACGACCACTCAATATGATCATACTTACGCTGAAAAAATGGCATTGCAAGCTGGTATCAAAGATATAGAAGCGTTTGGTCAAAAAATGCTGGAAGCTAAATCTGACCTAAGCCATGTTAGCGCTGAAGATATCCTGACAATGGATTATAAAAACTTCGAATTTGGTGGTAAGAAAGTGGGTATTGGTGTCGCTGAAACATTAACCGCCCAGCAATTGCTTGATCGACGTGATGAGTTTGTTACTGCCATGAAATCATACAAAGAGGCTAATCAACTGGATCACCTCTTTTTCTCTGTAACCGACACAAAGAATAAGCGTGCTAACCTTTTGTGGATTGATGCCGCTGATTGGTCGGTAGCAACATTAGCGTTCGACGGTGATGTTAAAGAAGGGTGGTTATCTCTTGATGGTGTTACGTCACGTAAGCGTCAGATTGGCCCTGCAATTCAACAAGCAATCGAAGCCGAGTAAGGCTTATACCTATTAGTATCTTGGTATTAAAGAGGCCGCTGATTAAAATAGCAGCCTCTTTTTATTGGTTACAGCCCGAAATCAACTATCAAGTGTATTCAGGTTTTGTGTGTAAATTCTCTGCCCCTAGCATTAAGAGGCTCTTATAGCGCAGTACGCTTGTATTTTAAGTACTCCGGCTTCCAGAAATAACTTTCTATTTTTTCAAGTAATTGCTCTTCTGTACGTTGAGGCGCTTTATTTTGCTCAACAGCTTTTTTGGCCACGGCCAGAGCAATACAGTGAGAAACCTGATGGATATCTTTTAAAGGGGGCAGCAAAGCACCATTGCCATTTTGGGCAAGCGGTGAACATTCGGCTAAAACACGGCTACTTTCCATCAACATTTCATCCGTGACACGGGTCGCGCCGGATGCCAGAACACCAAGACCAATGCCCGGAAAAATATAACTGTTGTTGCACTGGGCGATAGGATAGGTTTTGTCATTAAAAATAACAGGATCAAATGGGCTGCCTGTTGCGATCAGTGCATCACCTTCTGTCCAGCGAATAATGTCTGAAGGTGTTGCTTCAACGCGGCTGGTAGGGTTTGATAGCGGAAGCACAATTGGGCGCTTACAGTGGGCATGCATTTCCATGATCACCTCTTGGCTGAACAGGCCGGGAACACCGGAAACCCCGATCAGGACTGTTGGCTTGCCATTGCTTACTACATCTAGCAGCGAAATGTTACCAGTCTCATTCCACTGACTGACGCTGGCACTTTTCTGGGCTAACTTTTGCTGGAAGTCTAGTAGGTTTTGCATGTTGTCGGTTAGTAGTCCCCAGCGGTCAACCATAAAGATACGCGCGCGCGCAGCACTGTCACTTAGCCCTTCGGCGATCATCTGCGCCACAATGGCCTCAGCAATCCCGCAACCAGCAGAACCAGCACCAACAAAAGTAATACGTTGTTCGGAAAGCTCGGAACCAGCGGCCTTGCAGGCGGCAAGTAAGCTGCCTACGGTAACAGCGGCTGTTCCTTGAATATCATCATTGAAGCAGCACACTTTATCTTTATAACGGTTGAGTAGAGGCATGGCATTTTTCTGGGCAAAATCTTCGAACTGAATTAATGCATTTGGCCAGCGGCTCTTTACGGCCTGAATAAATTCTTCTACAAAGTCATCATACTCCTGTCCGGTAATGCGTGGATGGCGCCATCCCATATACATAGGGTCTGATAAAAGTTGAGTATTATTGGTGCCAACATCCAATACGATTGGCAAGGTGTTGGCAGGATTGATACCACCACAAGCGGTATATAGGGCCAGTTTGCCGATAGGAATTCCCATGCCGCCAATGCCTTGGTCGCCCAGACCAAGAATACGTTCGCCATCGGTAATAACGATAATTTTCACATCCTGACGAGCTGCGTTGTTTAAGATGTCAACGATGTTGCCTTTATCGGGATAGCCAAGGAACAGACCACGGCCACGACGATAAATATTGGAAAATTGCTCGCAAGCAGCACCTACCGTCGGGGTATAAATGATTGGCATCATCTCTTCGATATGATTATCAATCAAACGATAGTAGAGAGTCTCGTTGGTGTCTTGAATATTGCGTAGGTAGATATGCTTATCCATATCATCATTGAAAGTTTGATATTGGCTGTATGCCCTTTCTTCCTGTTCGGTAATGGACTCGATTGCTGCTGGTAGCAGTCCCATCAGGCTGAAATTTTGTCTCTCTTCCGGCGAAAATGCACTGCCTTTGTTGAGTAGGGCATTTTCTAGCAGAGTAGGGCCTGCATAAGGGAGGTATAACGTTTTATTATTTTCGTACATTTAACCGCGATCCTGTTTATCTTTAAAATAAGAGCTGCCTGAAACAACTCTTATTGTGATATTCAATGAATAAATTAAAGCTTGGTTAGATTGTTTCTTCTACCAGCTCCAACCCCTCTTCTGCTTCTTGTGTCTCGCCAGACATCTTGTCAATCAACAGGGCAATCACGCCATCACCAGTCACATTGCAGGCGGTACCAAAACTGTCTTGTGCTAAGTGAAGAACAATTTGCAGTGCAATCATTTCTTCGGTAAAGCCAAGCATTGAGCCAAGCAAGCCAACAGAAGCCATAACTGCACCACCTGGCGCACCCGGTGCCGCAACCATAGTGATACCTAACATGGCGATAAACGGTAGGGCTTCGAGCAGACTAGGTACAGAACCACCAGTCATGAGAATGACGGCCACAGCAACACTTGCGATACTGATCACCGAGCCTGACATGTGGATGTTGGCACACAATGGCACGACGAAATTGGCAATAGAATTTGATACGCCATTGCGTTTAGTTTGTTGCAACGTTACCGGAACGGTCGCGGCGGAGGACATAGTACCAACAGCGGTAAAATAGGCTGGCATCATGGTGCGCAGGATCTTTAACGGAGATTGCTGTATGACAATACCGGTGGTGACAAACTGGAAGGCCAACCAAACCCAGTGCATGACAACGACAGCAAGTAACACTAGGCTGAAGGTTTGCAAAGTGGCAAATACGGTGCCTTTTACTGTCATATCGGCAAATACACCAGCGATATAAAAAGGCAGTGCCGGAATTAATACTTTATTTAAAAACAGTTCAATGATATCACGGCCTTGATCACTGACTTTTTTCAGCTGATCAGCTCTGGTCGTGGATATACCCAGACCAAACATGAAGGCAATAGTCAACGCCGTCATTATGTTCATTAGTGGCGGGATCTGAAGTGCTAAGAATGGTGCAAGAGCGGCTTTGGCTTCGGGTAACTGGCCAGCACCATCGAGTAAAATAGGGAACAGGCTCTTTGCGACCAGGAACGCGAAAATACCGGCAGCTAACGTTGACATATAAGCAAGGCCAACTGTCTTACTCAATAATTTGCCAGAGTTTTTTGGCAGGCTTGCTATACCGCTGGTGACATAGAAGAGAATTAATAAGGGGATGGTAAATTTAATTAACTGGCTAACTAAATACTTTACAGTGATCAGACCTTGAATAAGTACATCTGGCGCAAACATACCCATCAGTATGCCTATTAATATTCCACACAATAATTTAACGATTAAGTTCATTCTATTGACCTTTAATTTATTAGGATACGAGTTTCTTATAATAATATGTTGACTTGTTTCTAATTTGGATCGAGAGGTTAATATTGAATCTGTTTTTATCACTCATTGCACTTGTTAATACAATGGTTGTGTTTTTCTTATAATGTTACAGCTGGATATTATTATTATCTGTCATTCTTGGGAAATGCTGAAAAGAAAGGCTTGGTTATTAATAAGCATCAGACTAAATTTAAAGTATGCGATCAACTTAATAGACAAATGCTCATAACTAATTGATCCTTACTGCCACCGGCTAATGGCCTATAACTCTATATAAGCACTTATTTTCATAAAGGGTGACTTTGGGATTATGACAGCAGTAGAATTTATAGTATTGAGGAAGATTAATGAAAAATATAGAAACAAAATGGCTACAAGATTTTCTTATTCTTGCTGAACTACAAAATTTTTCCCATGCAGCTACTGTCCGCAATGTTACTCAACCTGCATTTAGCCGACGAATAAAATCGCTTGAAGCAGAATTAGGTTTAGTCTTGATTGATCGCAGTAAATCACCTATCGAACTGACGTTGTGCGGGAAGCAGTTTAAAACCACGGCGCAATCTATTATTCATCAAATAGATGAAGAAGTTAGTCGTTTAGCAGGAAGCTCTTTTCATGGTAGGCATACTGTGCGGTTAAGCTCTGCACACTCCGTAGCTATCAGCTTGCTGCCTAAATTACATTCTTGTCTGTTTAACTCAAAATTGAATACAAGTTTATCTGTTGATGCCAATGAAGTTGATGACGCAGTCGAATTACTCATAGACGGAAAGTGCGACTTTTTATTCTCATTTTATGAAGATAGGCTGCAAGTTGCCCCGTATCGATCAATATATCTTGGCCGTAGTTATTTATACTGTGTTTCAGCGGTGGACGAAAATGGAATCCCGATTTTTGATCTTGCACAAAACGATGATGTTCCATGTCTGGACTATACACCAGAAAGCTATATGGGAAGAGCGCTTCATCGAGCCAATGCCAAACTTACCCCTAATACGGTATGTTCATCTTCAATGACTGATTTTATTAAGGCTTTAGTTTTGCAAGGTAAAGGAATTAGTTGGCTTCCTGATTATGCAATAAAAGAAGAGTTAGCATCTGGCCAATTAAAAATATTAACAGAGAGAGAGCCTGTTCCATTAGACCTGTATGTTTATCGCTATTATTCTAAGCTGCACTCATCATGTGAAGCTATGTGGAACGAGTTAAGTAAAGTGAGCCCGATAAAAGAGTTAAATGGCTAATTAACAGGTGAGGTTTAAGCTTCCATCAAGCATGAAAGTGTTTATTTGGAATATATAGGCTCAATGCAAGCTAAGGGAAAGAATTAAAAGGGCTAGTATCTAGCCCTTTTATTGTTGGTGTTATTTTTAATCTATATTAGTTATATAGTTTTGCTTTGTATTCAGGGTGCATCAAGTTTTGCACGGAGAATATTTCGTCCAGGTGTTCTTCTGTTAGTAGCTTGCGTTCCAATATCACTTCTTTAACACTTTTACCTGAATCAGCACAGATTTTACCGACAATATCACCTTCGTGGTGGCCAATAAACGGGTTCAGGTAGGTAACGATACCGATAGAGTTAAAGACGAAGCTTTCGCACACTTCTTTGTTTACTGTGATCCCTTTGATGCATTTGTCGGCAAGGTTAATACAAGCATTGTTCAGCAATTCAATGGATTCAAAAATAGCCTGACCGATCACCGGTTCCATCACATTGAGCTGTAGTTGACCGGCTTCAGCGGCAAATGTGACCGTCGTATCGTTGCCGATAACTTTAAAGCAAACCTGATTTACCACTTCAGGAATAACCGGGTTAACCTTGGCTGGCATAATCGAAGAGCCGGCCTGCATTTCAGGTAGGTTTAGTTCGTTAAGACCGGTTCGTGGGCCGGAAGAAAGCAGGCGCAGGTCATTACAGACCTTAGACAGTTTGACTGCCAGACGTTTTAGCGCAGCGTGAACGGTGATATAGGCACCACAGTCAGAAGTGGCTTCAATAAGATCTTCAGACGGTACACAGTCGAGTCCGGTTGCTTCGGCAAGGTATTTTACAGCCAGCTCCTGGTAACCCGCAGGTGCGTTAAGACCAGTACCGATAGCAGTAGCACCAAGGTTCACTTCCAGAAGCAGAGAGGCTGCATACTTCAGGTTTTTGATTTCTTCTTTTAGCAAGATGCTGAAAGCATGAAACTCCTGACCCACAGTCATTGGTACGGCGTCTTGCAGTTGGGTACGGCCCATTTTCAGGATGCCCTGGAACTCCTCGCTTTTTGCATCGAAGGCTGCTTGAAGATATTCGATTGAACCGATCATCTTGATGATGCTGTTATATACAGCAACACGGAATCCTGTTGGGTAGGCGCAGTTGGTTGACTGGCTCTTGTTCACATGATCGTTCGGGTTGATGATGTGGTACTTGCCCTTTTCGTGACCTTTCAGTTCCAGTGCCACATTGGCGATCACTTCATTGGCATTCATGTTGACGGAAGTACCGGCACCGCCTTGGTATACATCCGAGATAAACTGATCCATGCATTTGCCAGTATCGATGATCAAGTCGCAGGCTTCAATAATGTACTTGCCAACATCGCTAGGGATAGTGCCTAGTTCCATGTTTGCTCTGGCGGCTGCTTTTTTGGTAAAAACCATACCGCGAACAAGCTCAGGTACATCTGAAATTGTCATCGATGAGATAGAAAAGTTCTCATAGGCGCGCAGAGAGTGGATCCCGTAATAAGCTGATGACGGAATTTCCAGTTCACCTAGTAGATCTTCTTCAATACGTACCTTATTAGAGTTGTTGGTCATAGCCGTTACCTTTGATGATGAAAAGACACCGACACAATGGTCTTTTCATCATCCAAAGTGAAATGCTTAAATGTATGTTACGATACTTTTATTGCATAAGGGGGTTATTTATTTAAATAGATCTGAAATTATAAATTATCCACTAGCTTATTAACTTCTTGGCCAGAGTTAATTATCACATAGTTATTTTTGTCACGTTGATTATCATCGAATTGGTTTGGTAATATTTCAATTATATTTTGTTGTTAATTTTTTTTAGCTTAATTTCAATATCACGATCGGCGCCTTTTTTACTAAACCAAGGACAGTCATTATGAACAATATTGGTTAATAGAGGATTATCACAAAGCTTGAAAAAGTGGTGGGGGCCAAGTTGAGTCATTACCCAATGAAGCCCCTAGTATTCGGTGGGCTTACCTGACATTAGCTAAATTAGCCGTCTCTTTTTGTTTGTAACGTCAAAATTATACGAAGTCATACCATCAAAGTATAAAAATGCCCCTTTTAAGCAGCAGCTAACCATTAAACGTAGTGAGATCGTTCGTTTTTAATATCGATATGTAGTAAGGTATATATCGAATTGTAAATACTCGAGGATAGGATATGTGGGTAAGTAAGAAACTTAGCGTGTTAGTTGTTTCATTTGCAGCGGCCTTTTCTTCAATTACGCCCGTTCATGCTGCTGAAAAAGTAACGATTTTTGCGGCATCGTCATTAACCAATGCAATGAACGAGATTGCGGATATATATCAAGATGAAACTGGAGTGAAAACGGCAATGTCCTTCGCGTCATCTTCGACGTTAGCACGCCAAATTGCGCAAGGTGCACCTGCAGATATTTACTTATCTGCTAATAATAAATGGATGGATTATGTGTTTGAACAAGGCGTGATGGATGCTGATTCTCGACACCAGTTATTAACTAATTCATTAGTAATGGTTGCACCTAAGTCTTATCCTGATGATCATGTAACTATCAACGCCTCTTGGAGTATTAAACAAGCTTTAGATGGAACTCGTTTAGCAACAGGGGATCCCGCGCATGTTCCTGCAGGGCGCTATACAAAAGAGTCGCTAGAAAATTTAGGATTATGGCAACAAGCAGAACCTTTGTTAGCAAGAGCGAATAATGTAAGAGGGGCACTTGCATTGGTAGAGCGCGAAGAAGCGTTACTTGGCATGGTGTATAAGACCGATGCGTTAATCTCTACCAAAGTAAAAATTGTTGCTGATATTCCTGAATCATCGCATGTACCTATTGAATACCCTGTTGCTATTGTTAAAGATAAGTCACGAAAAGCAGTCATCGACTTTTATCAATTCCTTCAGTCTAAACAGGCGATTGATGTGTTTACTGAGTACGGCTTTGGTGTAAATAAATAATCGTTTATGTTGAAAAATGATGTTGGGGTTAGAATTGAGTGTTAACTGAATATGAGTTACAAGCACTATTACTGAGCTTGAAAATTGCAGGCATAGCGGTGTTGTTTAGCCTGCCATTTGGTATTTTATGTGCTTGGGTGTTGGCTCGTTGCCAGTTTATTGGTAAGTCGATGTTAGATGGATTAATACATCTTCCTTTAGTATTGCCACCAGTGGTTATTGGCTATGTGCTTTTGCTCACCATGGGTCGCCAAGGTGTGATCGGAAAATGGTTATATGAATGGTTTGGGCTTACGTTTAGCTTTAGTTGGCGCGGAGCTGCGTTAGCTGTGGCGGTGGTTTCTTTTCCGTTAATGGTGCGTTCAATTCGATTAGGCTTAGAAAGTGTTGATATAAAACTTGAACAAGCGGCACGCACTCTGGGCGCTAGCCCGTTAAAAGTCTTTTTCACCATTACGTTACCCCTAGCATTACCGGGCATTTTGACGGGTACCATTTTGGCTTTTGCTCGTGCTTTGGGTGAGTTTGGTGCCACGATTACTTTTGTGTCAAATATTCCAGGTGAAACACAAACCATTCCACTTGCGATGTATTCCTTTATTGAAACACCAGGTGCTGAAAATGAAGCTGCTCGTCTCTGTATTATCGCTATTGTCATTGCACTGGCTTCATTAGTTGTGTCTGAATGGTTATCGCGTATTGCTCGAAAGCGTTTGGAGGCAGCATGCTAACAAGTCAGAAAATGTCGCCATTACACGTAGCTACAGTTAAAAAACTAGATCGTATTATTAATGATGTGTTGACCATAAACGTAAAGCAGAAACTAGGTGATCTTGATCTTGATATGAATGTCGAGCTACCGATGCAAGGTATTACGTCTATATTCGGTCGTTCTGGTGCAGGTAAAACCTCCCTTATTAATATTCTAAGTGGGTTAACTCGCCCTGATGAAGGCTACATATCGTTGGGAGAACGGGTGTTATACGACAGTGCGAATAATATTTTTCTGCCGCCCGAAAAGCGACGTATTGGTTACGTATTTCAGGATGCTCGATTATTTCCTCACTACACGGTAATGGGAAATTTACATTACGGGTGCGATCACAAAGATCCTGAGCATTTCAATGATATTGTGACCTTGTTAGGTATCGAACATTTATTAAATCGTTACCCGTCTTCTTTATCGGGTGGGGAAAAACAACGGGTGGCGATTGGGCGAGCATTACTGATAAAGCCAGACATGCTTTTAATGGATGAACCATTAGCATCGTTAGATTTACCGCGTAAACAAGAGCTAATGCCATACCTTGAAATGTTAGCGAAAGAAGTGAATACCCCGATTGTATACGTTACCCACAGTCTTGATGAAATATTACGTTTGGCTGATCACATGGTAATGATCAACCAAGGGAAGGTTGTCGTTTCTGGTAATGTTAATAGCGTGTGGGGCTCGCTTGAAATGCGACCTTGGTTACCAGCAAAAGAGCAAAGTTCGTTGTTAACAGCCCGTGTAAACCTCAATCACCCTAAATATGCGTTAACGCAAGTTATGCTTAGCCATAATGCCTATTTGTGGGTGAGCCGACTGAATCAAGAACGGGGTGAGTGGATAAGAGTACGTATTCACTCAAACGATGTTTCTTTAACAAGAGTGAAACCAGAACAAACCAGTATTCGAAATGTGTTACTGGCTCGTATTGATAAAATTCACCACATTAAAGATGATCAAAAAGTAGAGATTAAACTGCGAGTTGGTGAAACTCACCTTTGGGCGAATATAACGCTTTGGGCTGCAGATGAATTAGTATTAAAAGTCGGTGATGAAGTATATGCACAGATCAAAGGTGTGAGTGTAACGAAAGATGATTTAGCGTAACTCAAGATTGTTAGGCCGTGTTGACGTTTCAAGATTCGGCCTGCTGAGAGAGATTTTTTCAGATAACAAGACAGAAATTGCAGTGACTAGTGGTTCTAATCATAAGATTTCTAATGTAGTTAGGTGGAACAAATAGCCTCAGCCCAAAGGGTGAAGCCTGAAAAAGCTTTATACTGCGTTACTCAATGTGCATTTAGATGACTAAATATTACATTTCGTGCCTTGTCTAAAGACATTTTCAGACTTCACAGGCTAGAATTTGAAACGTCAACACGGCCTAAAGTGATTTGAGAAAAAGGGGGGGGATATTCTTTTTTGCCAAGAAGAATATACCCCCTTTGTTTGTTAAATAAAATCGATATAACGAGGCTCGAAATGTACAAGGTTAGGGAATAGTTCCAGTATTTGAGCGTCATTAAGCCCAAACCATTTACACAATGAAGCATTAACTTGGTCGGCTGCAATACCTGGAATGATACGACCTTTGTTATAGTCATTTTCACTGTTTAAGCTGAGATCTGGCCATTGTCCGTAGGCTTTTCCACCTGATATCGCACCGCCTGTGACTATTTGATGCCCAGCCCAACCATGATCGGTACCCGATGCGTTTGCTTGCACACGTCGCCCAAAATCAGACATAGTGACGCAGGTAACTTGCTCTGCTAATCCTTCATTTTCCATATCGGTATTGAACGCAGCAAGAGAATCACTCAGTTGTGCTAATAGATTATGATGTGGCACTTTTTGATCTTTGTGGGTATCAAAACCGCCCATACCAACAAAGAACACTTGTCGCTGGTGGGTAAGGTCGCCACGCGCTTTTATTAAACGTCCGACCATTTTTAATTGCGAGGCTAAGCCACCTTCAGGGTATTCTGCGTTAGCAGGGTGTTTATCTAGAATGACTTTTAATGCTTCGTTTTCAGCAATACTCTTTTCCATGCGGTCAGAATAGTTTCGCATGTATAGGTTGTTGTAATCGCGTTGGGTAAAGTGGTTAAAGTAACCATCAATACGTACATCGGTATTCATTCCATTGTAATTGCCAACCCCAGCACTACTGATGATAGTTTGATTTGCATTTTTACTGCGTAATAGCTTTTTATCGCTGCCTATCGATATTAAAGGTGATATGTCGCCACTTGAACCTAGCATATCCATCATTCGACCCGCCCAACCTAATGGGTTAGCCAAGTTTTTTGCGCCTGATTGCCACATTTCTTGCTGCATGTTGTGGGCCATTAAAAACTCAGGCAGCTCTACGATATGTTGGTCGATTAAACTGCGCGTTGTTGGCTGTATTAACTGACCTGTGTTGACTAACGCAGTGGCTTGACCGCTTTGAAATAACGGCAGTAATGATGACATCGCATGATGAAGACCAACCTCAATATCATTGTCTGTTAGTAAACCTGTTGTGTTGATTTCGTCTAGTTTTAGTCCTAGATCAGGCCGCGCAGCAAGGTAGTTGGTATAGGCGTTGTCTGTTACTGGTACAACCATGTTGTAAGCATCATTTCCGCCAAACAAAAATACGCAGACTAATGCTTTATGATCAGATGGCGCTGTTGTTATATCAGCGGCAGAAGTGATTGAAGGAAGCGTTGCTGCTGCGGTTGTTGCACTTAATGCAGCACTGCCTTTTAAGAAGTGTCGACGAGATAATTTCATGTGATTACTCCTGGCAGAAAAATTCAGGTGATGTAACAGCAACATACAGTGTGCTTTGAATTCGATTATCTATTTGTGTTGGGCTTATTTTGTTGATTAGCATATCGGTTAGATAGGCCGCTAGTTCATTAGACATTAAGCCCCCAAAAAATCGCTCGTTAATTAATGCAACATAATCTGTTGGTGATGCTTCAAGTTGTTCATACTCAGAACGATTCCAAACCCAATGTTTATCTTTTGTGTTTTTGTAGGCAAGAATATTACTCCAGAAGCGGTTGTGGATCCGTCGCATTATATCGGTTGTCAGTATGTTGAATTCAGGTGCTGTCAGGTCAAGATCGGCAATTTCACCTTGAGGGGCAAAATCTGAGGTGTAGAAGTTGAAAACACTGGAAGCGGCGAGTGGTGCTTGCCCTAAATTATTTTCTGTTCCTTGAAAGTTCCACCAACGCTCACCGATGGATGTCATATTCAATGCACGAGCTTGGTTGGCAACGGTAATAATAGGCTCTTTTAATAAGCCAAAGTGCTGTTTGCTAGCTTTACGTCCATTGCCAGCAGCATTTGATCTACCCTTAAAGACATCAGTATCGGTTAGTACGGCTTTTAGTGTTGCTTGAAGATCACCTCGTATACCTTCACCATTATCTTTGAACGCTTTTGCTACACGTGAAATATAACCGCTACGTGGGTTACTCGTTACAAAACGCTTAATCAATAGGTTTGCAATAAACATGGGGGTATTAGCATGGTTAAATAATACATCGAGTGCTTGTTGCAGATCTTGCTCGGCACTTTGGCCTGCTGAAAAGCGTGTTTTCAGTACGATTTTTTCGTCTGTGTCATGCCTATTATTATCGGCATACATGGGATCTAAATCGTTTGTACGGCGCCAGCCAGTAAGTACACGAGCGAGCTCTTCTACATCATGCTGAGTGTAGGTTGGAATTTTATTTCCTTCAGCATCAAGCTTAGGTTTTCCGTTACCGCGTAACTTCCACAGTCCTAGTGAGAAAAGTTGCATGACTTCTCTTGCATAGTTTTCATCTGGAAAGGTATTTTTATCTGGGTTGGCTTTTTGACTACCTTCAAGTGTTAAGTAACGTCCCATCATTGGGCTGAGTGTTACTTTCTCTAGAACATCTCGAAAATTACCAAAAGCGTGTTCGACTAAAATATCGTAGTAATTGGCTAATCCGGCATGTCGGTTACCTATGCCGTGTTTAGATACTACAAAAATTTGGCTTAGCGCATAAGCCATACGTTGACGTAGTTGATCATTCGCCTCTAGAGCACATTGCCACCATGCCCCAAGACGCATATTGTCGTTTACATCATCATTGGTTAAAAGAGCAAAAGCTTGTGCTTTCGGTAAATGATAAGAGGGTGATGATGAAAACTGTTGGCTAAGCCATGTATCAAAGCCACTTTGTTGCAGTTGATCAATCTCGCTTTGTTGAGGTCCGAACGAACCTCGATAGAGAAATTTGGCGCATTGTTGTCTGTCATCACTATAGATTGTGGTATCGGTCATGGTGATTCCTTTCTGGCTGTCATTATTTAAAGGCTCTGATGTATAGATAAGCACGCATTATTCTAAAGAGTAGTGCGTTAAAGAGAATGAGACTTAAATTTTTAAGAATAATATTATAAAGTTGTACTTCTGGCGCTGGTGTGTCATTTAAATGGCGAGTTGTTTTTTATTAGGTGACTTACTTAAGATGCTAAGTGTATGGTTATAAAGGTTAATATTCTTATTGCATTTGATGTTTAAAATCAACATAAAATCAGATATATAGTGACAGTGATTTCGATTTTGGAATAAAGGTTATGATTTAAAATTGCATGAATGACTTGGTAGCATTTTTTTACTTTTAAGTTTGTTTATTTTTTTTCGCTATAAGGTGAATGATGAGTCATTATTTTGGCGAGTGTTCAGGTTAAATTCAGTATTACTTTTTATTTTCGAATTATTGAAAATGTGAGTTTCTGGTTTATATCTTGTTTATTTTGAGTGATTGCAGAAGCTGTATTTAATTTTCCATGTGATTTTTAAAGTGAGTACCATCAACAGCTTGTATCAGTTTTGAGACGGTAAGTTATTTTTGAGATTTAATAATTTCCCTATTTTAAAACGTAATTTCCTATTTTGTTTTATTGTTTTTTGTTTGTGTGGTTTTTTTATTGTTATTTTTTGTCTTGTTGGTTTGTGATGTTTGTTTAAATGTCGAATATTAATCGTCTACACCTTTATTATATTTAATGTGTTAATTCATATTCTTTATCGTTATTTTCTGTTTTTTTATTTCGCTGTGTTTTTACGTTGTAATACAGTAACTTGCATTTTTGGCTGATGTGTTTCCTGTCAGAACTTTGTCAGAATTTTAGTTTAAGTGGGTGCTGGGATTGAATTGTTAGATAGAAAAGAAGTATATTATTTGTGCAATTCATAGGTTGGTAGGAAAATAGCCTATATTTATTTAATCATTAGATTCTAATTAAACGCAATAATAGTATTGTTTAATTTGTCTACTGATACACCAAGACTATTACAAATATATTGGAAGTACTCATGCGATTAATATCATTATTACTTATATCTACATTCACGTTAGCTGGTTGCGGTTCTGGTGGTTCTGGCGGCTCTGATAGCGGTCAAGTTTCATCTGGTGCAAATTCTAATACTGGTAGTGACAGTAGTGTACCTGATAGCGGCACGAATCCAGAAGATAGCGGTAATGGTAGCGGTACGAATCCAGAAGATGGCAGTGGTACGAATCCAGAAGATGGCGGTGGTTCCACGCCAGCACCTTCACCTTCACCTTTGCCTCCACCAGCACCTGATACAGGTTTCCAAGGTGATATGCTGGCTGCAGTGAATGCTGCACGTGCGACACAACAAGATTGTGGTGGCACAATTATGCCACCAGTACCTGCGTTAACGTGGGATGCACAATTAGAACAAGCGGCTTATACACATTCAAATGATATGGCAAATTATAATTTCTTCAGCCATACAGGTTCAGACGGCTCAAGCGTTAGTACACGTGTTACCGCTCAAGGCTATACATGGAGCTCTGTCGGTGAAAACATTGCAGCAGGTCAGAAAGATGTCGATGCGGTTATGACCTCATGGATTAACAGCCCTGGTCACTGTTTAAATATCATGAGTGCAAACTTTACGCAGATGGGCGCATCATTTGTGACTAACTCATCGACGCAGTATGGTATTTATTGGACTCAGGTGTTTGCAAAACCTCGTAGCTAACCTGTTGTTAAAATAGGCTGATACTTGCGATTTCAATTACATCAATTGAATTATATCAAAGTAATCACAGCGACTTGTCCATCACTGAAGTAGTGGCTGCTTTTTGAAAATGCAGCAGGGCTTGCAAAGTGCTCAAAAGAAACCTGCCATCCATTATCTATTGCATGTTGAGCGAGGCTATCTCGCTCAACATCAACATCCGGATCGATGGCATGTAGCACTGTAATGATGCCTTTATAGTGAGCAACTTTTAAATGGTTATCGTAGCTGATTGCGCCTAGCCATATTTGTTCGCCTGTTGTTGTCAATATTCCGACATACCACCACCGAATATGGTTACGTTGTAGTAGGTTGCCCGTTTGTTGGTAAGCTGACCATTGTGGTTGCTGGTTCCAATACAAATCAGAAATGGGTGGTAAATCTTGCGCCATCAAAGATAAGTATTTTTTCATTGAGACATTGTCTCGTGAGAATGTCTTATTCTCAATCCAACCTAACTCCTTCATCAAGGTATTTGGCTTACTGCCAATTAAAACAACATTAATGGGTTGCGCTTGGTAGACCGGTGCTAAGCCCGGATATGTTTTATATTCCAAGGTGCTTAAATCGGCTGTGGTTTGTAGGTTCGCTGTTTTACTTAGTTTCAAGCTGTCGAACGTTCCAGAATACTCGTTGTTTTTTAAGATGGGGGATTCGTATGCATACACATCACTGATAAAAAAGTGTACGTAGTTCATGCCACATAAAACAACAATCCAACATGCTGCAATGCCAAGCCATCTACTTTTATGTTTTTTTCGATAAAAAAATGCGCTACAAACAGTGGCAATAGTGACTGATATAATCAGTAAACTGTGTTCAGATAAAAACAGGGTGATTGGTGTAATGTCGGGCAATAAATTGATACCCGCCGCGAGCATATAGCCAAGAATGACGAACTGACCGACACCTAGTAACAACCCAATAACTGAGTAAAGCGTAAAGACAGTCCATGACATTGCGTAGCTTCCTGCAAGAAAAGGCATGATCCAAGCAACAGGACCAAGTAGCCGCGCGACAGCAACCACTAGTGGCCCTCGTTTATTAAGCGCGAGTTTGGCCTTAGCAAAGGGACGGCGTGTTTTAGGCATTTTGCGTGTTAGCCAGCGCCTTCCGTTATACCCCTGATACCGACCAATACAATAGCTAATCTGGTCGCCTAGAAAGCCACCTAAGAGAACAAAGATCACTCCTGAAATGAAACCATTATGAAGCGCATATCCAGCCGCTAATAGGAAGGGTTCTC
>SWCB01000579.1_pt1 | contig 16097 bp, 12 predicted proteins | sample 4692901 | NCBI WGS metagenome assembly SWCB01 (sample SAMN10267276, study PRJNA491770) | bioreactor metagenome | isolation source: DHS bioreactor inoculated with subseafloor sediment | place: Japan: off Shimokita Peninsula | collected 2006-08 | reverse complement strand
GCAGTTCAACCTGATCTCCACCCTCACCGCCCGCGAGAACGTCGAGTTGCCCGGCATGCTGGCGAGCAAGCCGAACGATTGGCTCCGGGCCCGCAGCGACGATCTGCTCGAGCGTCTGGGACTCACCGAGCGCGCTGACCATCGCCCCGATGCCCTCTCCGGCGGGGAGCAGCAGCGCGTCGCCATCGCCCGCTCACTTCTCTTCGAGCCCCAGGTCATCTTCGCCGATGAACCGACGGGCAACCTCGATTCGCAGACCGGCGAACAGTTCTGGCAGACCCTGCACGACGTCATGGCGGAGCGGGACGTCACCGTGCTCACCGTGACGCACGAACCCCTCGCCGCGATCCATTGCCAGAGAGCATTCGTGCTCACCGACGGCCGCATCGTGGGCCAATTCGACACCGAGGATCTTGATGTCGCCTCCCTTTCGCTTCGCTATCAACAGCTTTGCCAGCCGGCCTAAGCGGTCGCTGCTGCTGCTGGCAGCGATTGCCCTCTCGGTGGCCCTGATCGTCAGCGTCTCCTGCTGCCTGGCTTCGGTCTACGCGGCCGTCACCCACACCGCCGACATCACCGTCGGCCGGGCGGATGTGCGCCTCACCCACGCCTTCAACAGCTACGTCACGGCGGATCTCTTCCAGCAGGCGCAAGCCTGGCCCGGTGTCGCCCGCATCGTCACGCGCGAGCCCTTCCCCCTACCCCTGCTCAACGAGCGAACCGGGAAGCGAGACACGCCGCGCGGCATCGGCGTGCGCCTGGACGTGGAATACCTGGTGCGCCCGCTCGATCTGGAATCGGGCCGCGTCCCCACCGCGCCCTTCGAGATCGTCATCGACCCCCTCGTAGCGGACGAACTCGACGCGGAACTCGGCGACCATCTCATCCTGCAGCGCCTTGGCGATTCGGTCACCCTCACCGTGGTCGGCGTCAGTAAGCGACCGCAGTTCCCCATCCTGCAGCGCAAGGAAGTGCAGCTTTCGCACGAGACGCTCGAGTCCATCCACAATCGCGAGCCGCGCTACTCCGGGATCGATCTCGTGCTCCAGCCCGACGTCGATCCGGAAGCCTTCGTGCTCGCCCATAAGGACTCGCTGCCCGAGCGCATCGTCCTGCAGACGACCGAGCGCGTCACCTCCAACCTCCGAGCCAATCTCTCCTCAGCCCAGATTTCGTTCCTGCTGGTCGGCATTCTCACATTCATGTCCGCCGCCTTCATCATCCTGACCGGCATGACGGTCGCCGTCGCCGAACGCACCCGCGAACTTGCCGTCTTACGCTCCATCGGAGCCAATCGAACCCAACTGGCGCTGACCCAGATCTACAGCGGCCTCATCTTCGGCGCCCTGGGCACGCTCATCGGCATCCCCCTCGGCCTGGGCATCGCCTTTTGCATCTACCTCGGCTACACCGACTTCCTCACCGCCGGCTTCCACCTGCACGAACGCGGTCTGGTCTTCGCCTGTGTCGGCTCGGTCGGCTCGGGACTGGTCGGGGCGGTCTACCCTGCCTACGTCGCCGCCACCATCTCGCCACTCGCCGGTCTGAAGGTCCAGGCCAGCCCCCCCCGGCGGCGCGGCGTCTTCATCTGCGGCATTCTCGGCATCAGCCTCATCGCCTTGCAGTTGATCCTCCTCTACGCGCCGGCGGAACTGCAGACTTCCTTCTGGCTCTACACCACCATCGGCCTGCCCGGCATGTACCTCGGCTACTTCCTCGTCGCCGTACCCGTCGCCTGGTTTGTCGCCGGCCTGCTTGGCCCCGTGCTTTCTCGTGTCTTTCGCCTGCCGCCCGGCATGCTGACCCGCAGCGAACGAGCCGCGCCCTATCGATTCGGCCTGACCGCCGCCGCCCAGATGGTGGGCCTATCGATCATGATCACCGTCTGGAGCAGCGGCATGTCGCTCTTCCGCGACTGGATCGACACCGTCCGCTTCCCCGACGCCATGTGCCACGCCTGGTTCGGCATCCCGCAGGAAAAGTACGACCTGCTCAAATCGCTCGACTTCGTGGATGGCACCTGCGCCACCTCCATCTATCCCGTCGACACCCGCGATGAGCACGTCTTCGGCGTCAGTCGCCTGCAGAAGTTCCGCGTCAACTTCATCAGCTTCGAACCCGACGAGTTCTTCGACATGACCGCCATCGAGTGGATCGAAGGCGAGCCCGACTACGCCCTGGCGAGACTGAACCAAGGCGGCGGCGTCCTCGTCGCTCGCGAGTTCGTCGTGGCGGCGGGGCTCAGCGTTGGCGACACCCTCGAACTCGGCTACGAAGGACAGTGGGCGGAGTTCGAGATCGTCGGCGTGGTCATGAGCCCGGGCCTGAACATCGCCACTCGGCTCTTCGGCATCGGCGACGCCTACCTCGAACAAGCGATCTCCTCCGTCTTCGGCTCGCGCGGCGACTCCATCCGCTACTTCGGCAACGACGACATCAACCTCATCCAGATCAACCTCAAGGACGATGCCAACGAGGAGCTGGCCCTGGCCCGCATCAAGTCTGAGCTGAACGTGCGCGGCCTCACGACCGGATCCGGCAGGCAACTCCGCGCCATGATCGATCAACTCGGCGGCGGGGCGCTGGCCATCGGCACCGTCATCGCCTTCACCGGCCTGCTCGTCGCCAGCTTCGGCGTGGGCAACATCATCATGGCCAACCTGCACGCCCGCCGCTACGACCACGGCGTCCTCATCGCCCTCGGCGCCAAACGCGGCATGCTCGCCCGCATCGTCATCGCCGAAGCCCTCATCATCGCCACCGTCGCCTGCATTCTCGGAACGCTCGTCGGCCTGCAAGCGGCGCAAGCAGCAAACACGCTCTACGGCATGTACGGCCTGCTCCTGCACATCAGCGTCCCCGTCGGCCCCATCCTCTTCGCCTGGTCCGCCCTCATCTTCTGCACGCTCTTGTTCGTGATCCCCGCCATCCGCAAATTGCGCAAGGCAAACCCCAGAGAACTCCTCGCCGGCGATGCTTGATGGGGAGGATTCACCGCGGAGTGCACGGAGGACACGGAGGATGAAGGAGAGGAGAGAGTGGGCGGGAAGGTGAGTGTTGTGCACAAGCCAGGGCAAAGCGCAGCGCCGCCCTGGGTATCTCCCGGCTCCAGAAGTAGGAACGGTCTCCCTTGACATCGCATGCCACCGGCCGCTTGCCGGCCAGCGCGCACGACCAGGGAGAACATCGTGCCAGCCCCGTCTTCTGTCCCGCCCCGAAGGGGCGACGGGCTGTAGCCACGGGTGGAGGCGGCGGCAGCCGACGGAACCCGTGGAAGGTAGGTCGCCCCCTTGCTCGCCCCGAAGGGGCGAAGGAGGCATCCCCATCTCCGCAGCTTCAGCACACCGCACGGCCCCGCCGCCCCCTCGGGGCGGACTGTCTTGCGACCATCGTTTCCACGGGTGGCGTCCGCCGTCGGCGGACTCTACCCGTGGCTACAGCCCGCGACCCCTTCGGGGTCGTGTCCGGCTGCGGGCCTGGAACTCCGATCGAGTCGACCGCGTGCCACTGGCCGCCAGCCAGCCAGCGAGTAAGGCCAGCGAGAGTGTCGTGCCTGTCCTATCTTCCGCCGCCTACTCTCAATCCTTGTAACACCCTTCCTGATGCGGGCAATAGTCCACCTGACAACCGAGCGCCTCAGACAAGCTGGATGCGAGCAAGTCGGCCGTCGAGTTCAGTTGGCTGTGTGGATTCACCAGCTCCTCCTTCGCCCAAGACTCATAGCTGCCTCCGGCCAGCCAACAACCGTAGATGCTGTCATACTCGATCTCCCAGGCCCAGAGAGCATCGGCAAGGGCCTCATCAAGAGGCAGCAGGCACCGTCCAACCAACTCGCCTCCGGTCGTTCTCAGAGGCGACACACAGAGGATGCAATCGCATTCCAGTCGCAGTGAGCCCCAGGGCGGCTTGCCTGCGTAGGCATCATCTTGCGTGTTCACTGCGTGCGAACAGCGGACCGTGCTCTCTGTGCCGCAGACAATCTCAAGCTCACCGAGGACGCTTGCGATCTTCTGATCGTCTCGAGCCCTTGCAAGTGCATCGGGCACGGCAGCGATTCCGGAGACGACCAGAGCGCGACCATCTACGGATTCGTTCACGAGAGATCCCTTGCGAGCGAGATAGCCCTTCGAGACCAGAAGCCCCGCGTAGGCGGTGGCCGCTACCCGTGCAGCCTCCAACTGGGCGGATGCAACTCGGAATTCGTGCTGAACCTGCTCGAGCATTGCCACTCTCACTTCCCAGTGATGCCGCGGGCCACTGGCTGCTTGTCAGCCGGTACCAGGGATTGTCAGCGAGTGGTGAAGAGGCACGTTTGGCAGGTTACCGCATGCCACCTAGACATCACTGCGCAGTCGCTCCCAGTACTTCGGATCAAGGTCCAATCTCCGTCCGACCGCGACAACTTCCTCCAGCGTCGACGTATCGAGTGTTCTTTCGTATTCATCAAGCTGTGTGCAGAGACTCTCAACGGCAATCTGTGGCTCCCCCGCCTCAACCAAACTCACGAACTCGTCGATATCTCGCGTCGGCAACATTCCTGCAACTCGCTCCGCCAATCTTAACAACCGAGCGTCGAATTCGGCGATGGCAGCGGGTGAGATCCTACGGCGAGGAGATGGTGTTGACTCATGAAACGGGATGGTCCCTTTCCTCGCCTGCCGACGCCGTCTTGCATTGGAAATGACCAGCGCCAGAAGGCCAGAACTGCCACACACCACACAGAGCAAGACCAAGAAGGGTCTGGCATCGATGTGCATCACAGCGCTGACCCCGATCCACACTGGCATGAGTGCTGCTGACAAGCAGAATACGACAGAAGCGATCAGGCACATCCGCCGGCTGGCCTCGGAGTAGTCCTCAGTTGCCACAGAGCTGTCCTTCTCTTCCATCACTGTTCCTCGAATCCCAACCGTCCGAGCCACAGGAGAATCCGGCTTGGCACCTTCAGTCCCGAGTAGCAAGTCCTCCTCTCAGCTTCCCTCTCCGTGCTCTCCGTGCTCTCCGTGGTAAGACTCCCTCAAGACTACCGCATTGCCTGCAGCTTCCCCCCCACCAGCTCCAAACACCGATCCGCCCGCGCTGCCAGCTTCCGATCGTGCGTGACCATGATGATCGTCTGATCGTTGCCGTGCAGGTCGGAGAGTGCGTCCATGATCGAGCCGCCGGTCTGCTCATCGAGGTTGCCCGTCGGCTCATCCGCAAGCAGCACATCCGGCTTGTTCACCAGGGCTCGGGCCATGGCGACGCGCTCGCGCTCGCCGCCTGATAATTCCGCGGGCCGATGCTTCAAGCGTTCGCCCAACTCGAAAACCTCAAGGAGCTTCTCGCCGTAGGCGCGAGTCTCGGGCTTGACCCGCCCGCCGATCATCGCTGCGATCAGCGTGTTCTCCAGCACCGTCAGCTCGGGGAGTAAATGGTAAAACTGGAACACGAAGCCGATGTTGCGATTGCGATACCGGTTCAGCCGACCGGGCCGCCCCCCCGTGATGGGCATGTCGTTGAACATCACCCGGCCGCCGTTCTTATCCGGCCGATCCAGACCGCCAAGCAAGTGCAGCAGCGTCGACTTGCCGCTGCCTGACTTGCCCAGGATCGCCACCCACTCGCCGCGCTTGACGCGCAGATCGAGCCCCTGCAGCACGGGCACTTGCACGCGCTTGAGCCGATACGTCTTGCTGAGCTTCTCAGCCTGAAGCAAACACATGACCTTTCACTCGAACTGCAGGGCTTTCACCGGGTCGAGATTCGCCGCCTTGATGGCCGGGGCCAGCGAACCGACGATGCTGAACAAGATCCCGCCGATCATGACGAGAATCGCTTCCACAGGTTCGACCTTGCCGGGAATGGTGGCGAACTGGTATACCTCCGCCCGCCAGACGTAGAGCCCCGTCATTCGGCCGACGAGTTCGTGAAGCTCGTTGATGTTGGCGACGAAGATGGTGGCGAGGATGCCGCCCGCGATCGCCCCGATGACGCCGACGACGAGTCCGTAGCGCAGGAAGATCCAGGCCACGCCCGGCCGGGACGCCCCCAGGGCCCGCAACGTGCCGATGTCCTTGATCTTCTCGCTGACGATCGACCAGAAGATGGCAAAGACCAGGAAAATGGCGGTGAAGCTGATGAAGATGAACATCGTCAGCATGAGCGCCCGCTGCGTCTGGATCGCCGAAATCAGCGAGCTGACTTGCTCGCGCCAAGTGAGAATGCGCATCCGCATCGGATCGGGCATATCCTCGTGCGTCAGGGAAAACTCTGCGTAGAAACGGGACACGATCTCACGCAACTCTTCCGCGGGAATATCGCCCGCCCCCTTGATGAGCACCGCCGAGACTCGAGCCGGGATCGCCTCCACGACCTCACCCTCATCGATCTCGAATTCGCCGGACTCTTCGTTGAAGATCAAGCCGCCCGCGCCGCTCTCGATGCGTTCCGCGGCGTCCCAGTGCATCAGTTCCTGCAGAAACGACAACGGCACGAAGACGCGATTGGAATCCGCCTCGTACAGCCCCGTGCGAAATTCATTCACGATGGGGATCTGCCGCTGCTCCGGTTGCAGCAAGCCGCCCTTGTCATCCGCGGGCGCCAGGCTCAGCGTCGCCAACTGCCCAGGAAGGAAGCCCCAACGCGGCTCATAGGATTCGTCACGCAACAATCGGCTGAAGCGACTTACTTCGATGCCCAGCACCATACCGGGGCGAACGCTCTCGCCTTCGGTGGCCTCGAGCGCCTGCCCCTCGGCGCGATAAGACGCGTCCAGGAGCAGCCGATCGTCAACCTGGGCATCCGTGATGACCTCCGCCAAGCGCGAAAAGCTGCCCGGGCTCCAGGAACCATCCGGCCCCAGGCGCTCGGCCATGCGCGCCGCCCGTCGGGCTCGCTTTTGCCGCTGCCGCAGATGCCGCTCCACTTCAATCTTGGCGTGGAGGTGCTCCGGCGCGTCATCCAGACGGACGAGCGCCTGGCCGTACAGCTCCGCCGCCTCCTCGCAGGACCCCACCACCGACTCCGCCCAGAAGCTGGCGACGAACGCCCGATCGACCTCGCGCCCCTCCGCCTGCCGAGCCGCCAGAAACTCGACCCGAGCCCGTGCTTCGTTTCGCACCAGGGCTGTGACCCTCTCAAGCAGCGCCCGCGTCGGCTCATCCAGCACCGGCTCCGGCCCCACCCAATACAGCGACTCGTGGTACCCCGCCACCGCGTCGTAGCTCCGCGGCTCGATCCCCACGACCTGCACCGGCTCCGTCTGATCGAACGGCAGATGCAGCAAGCCGAACGTATCCAACTGCGGCGACGCGGCGGCCACTTCCGGCAGCTTGATCAGTTCCTCGCACAGCGCTTCATAGTGCGGCAGACCCTGCGTCGGCGGGATGATCGTCACATCGCCCAGGAACGTACGGCCGGCGTTCGTCACTTGTCCCAGCCAACCCGTCATCACCGACCAGACGATGATGATCATCGCCGTGCACAGCATCACCGCCATCGACGACAGCAGCGGCATGATCCGGCGGGTGAGGTATCGACGTGTCAGCAGGGCTGCGTACAAGGTCGCTCCCGAAGTGAAGCAGTTCCGAGTTCATCCGAAGAATAGCGACTCGCTTTCAACTCCGTCACGACCGCGGCCGTTCACGTCATGCCCGCGTAGGCGGGCATCCAATTCGACGTTGTTGGTGTATCGGTCGACGTAGTGGATTCCCGCCTGCGCGGGAATGACGGAGGGGCCTCAGAGGTCGAGATTCTTGCCAGGGGTATCCTCGTCGGAGACCGGCCCTTCTCTCTCCGGCGTGGGCTCGGACTCTGGCACCGGATCCACCCGCTGCGGACGCAACATAGGAAACAAGATCACATCGCGGATGGACTGGCGATTCGTCAGCAGCATGACCAGGCGATCGATGCCCAGCCCCATGCCCCCCGCCGGCGGCATACCGACCTTGAGCGCCTCGATGAAGTCCTCATCGAAGGTGCGGAAGGTGGACTCCTCATCGTCGATGCCCTCGAGCTGCCGCCGAAACGCCGCCGCCTGCACATCCGGGTCGTTGAGCTCGGTGTAGGCGGGCCCGATCTCCATGCCCCCGATGAAGAGATCCCAGCGCTGGGCCAGCTCCGGGTTGCCTTCGTGAGGCCGGGTCAGCGGCGACAGGGCCGAGGGATAATCCCGCACGAAGGTCGGCTTCGCCGGGTCCAGCGTCGCCTCCGCCACCTCCTCGAACAGCTCGTTGATCACCAACACATCGGCCAGCCCCTCGTGCTTCAGCCCCCGCGCCGCGGCGTCCTTGCGGGCCCGCTCCACATCGCTCATGGGATAGCCCAGGGCGCTCTCAAACAGCTCCGCGTAGGTCGTCACGGCGAACGGCCTGCGGTAGTCGATCTGCAGGTCACCGAAGGGCAGGATCGGCTCCTCACCCTCGCCAACGACCAGGTTCGCCGACTCGTGCACCAAGGTCTCGGTCAGTTCCTGCATCGTGTCGTAGTTACCGAACGCCTGGTAGACCTCGAGCGAAGTGAATTCCGGATTGTGCCGCCGATCGATGCCTTCATTGCGGAAGTTACGGCTCACCTCGTAGACCCGCGGCATGCCACCGACCAACAGACGCTTGAGGTACAGCTCCGGGGCGATCCGCAGCGACAGGTCGACGTCCAGCGAGTTCATGTGCGTCACGAACGGCCGCGCCGCCGCCCCCCCGGCGAGCGACTGCATCATCGGCGTCTCGACCTCCAGGTAGTCGCGCTCGTCGAGGATCCGTCGAATGCCGCGCACGATTCGAGAGCGAGTGCGGAAGACCTGCATCGTCTCCGGAGCGCTGTAGAGATCGACGTAGCGCTTGCGATAACGCAACTCCGGATCCGACAAGCCCGACCACTTCTCCGGCGGCGGAGCAAGGCTCTTGCAGGCGATGGAAAAATCCTCCGCCCAGACCGTCACCTCGCCCGTCCTCGTCTTCATGAGCGCCCCGCGAGCGATGACGATGTCACCCAGGTCGCAGAGCTTGGCTTGCTGGAAGGCCCCCGCCTCCACATCTCGCTTGGAGACAGCGACTTGCAAATCACCGGTGGCGTCGCGCAGGGTCAGCCACTGCAGCTTGCCGTTGTCCCGGTGCAAAACGACGCGGCCCGCCACCGACACCCGCGGCCGCTCGTCGACGATGACGACGCTCTCGTCGGCCTTGTGAGCCTGACCGGTTTCCTTGTGAGTCGTGTCGGCGGCCTCGTCATAGACCGCGCGAGCGGCGACGAGATCGAGCAGCCCGTCCGTCCGCTCCCCGTAGGGATTGAGTTCGAGCTCCTGCCGCAGCCGATCCAGCTTGGCGCGGCGATCGGCTTCCAGACTGTGCACAGCGGTGTCGTTCATGGCGGGCATCCTACACACCGGCGCGGGCCGACACGACGGCAGCCCGCGACGCAGCGATATCCACAGGGCCAAGGCAGCGCCATACCCCCATTCGGGTCATAATCTCAGCAAACCCGCCTACGCCAGAGGCGTATCTGCAGCGGGCGGCGGCGTCGGCGTCGCGATCGTCGGCTGCACCAACTCCGTATTGGGCTGAGCATGCACCTCGCAAAGCGGCTTGATCCCCTCGCCTTGCGTGCACAGATCCGTCAACGTCACGTTGCCAAAAACGTTGCAGACCGCCCCGATCGCTTCGTCGATCTTCTGGTGCAACGGGCAGAGGTTCGGCCCGTGCGTCTCCAGACCGACCGGGCAGGACTTCAGCCGCTCCACCGGATCCACGACGTTCAATACGTCGAGCATGTGGATGTCATCGGCAGATCTCGCCAACTTGTAGCCGCCACCGACTCCCCGCCGACCGGTGATCAGACCAGCCTGGGAGAGCTGCTGCAAGATCTTGGCCAGGTAGTCCGCGGGCACCCGAGTCGCTTCCGCCAGGTTGCCGGCCGAGACGAGCTGATCGGGGGTCAGGGTCAACCAAGCCATGGCTCGGAGCGCGTATTCAGCAGTGTTCGATAGCATATTCTTCCTCGAAACAAGGGACTATTCAATCTGGGACATGATACCCCCCTCAGCCCAGCGGGCCAACTGGAAATACAGACAAATGTATCCCACAATCTGACAGTTGTGTCCGATTTCTCTGCCCTACCGCATACGGTGGTCCACGCCCCGCCTCACCTCTCTAGTGTATCTCCAGCCCGCACTCCACTCAGCTGCAGGGTCGACGCACCCCCGCCTCTCCCGTCTCCGCCCCCACCGCTTCACTTCTCGGCCCATACTGCCGAGAATACCCAGCAGACCAATCTTCCCCAATTCTTCAGGATCGAGACATGCCCAACTCCGTCAAGCGCATCGGCCTCCTCACCGGCGGCGGCGACTGCCCCGGACTCAACGCCGTCATCCGCGCCGTCACCAAGACCGCCATCATGGAGCAGGGCTGGAAGGTCTACGGCATCGAGGACGGCTTCCTCGGACTCGTCCAGAATCGCATCAAGGAACTCACCTCCAACGATGTGTCCGGCATCCTGGCCCAGGGCGGCACGATCCTCGGCACCAGCAACAAGTGCGATCCCATGCGCTACGCGGTCGGCGAGGACGACAAGGGCAAGCCCATCTTCAAGGATGTCACCGACCGCTGCCTCGAGCACATCGCCTACCACAACCTCGACGCCATCATCTGCATCGGCGGCGACGGCACCATGTCCGGGGCCAAGAACTTCGTCAAGCACGGCGTCAACTGCATCGGCGTCCCCAAGACCATCGACAACGACCTCGTCGGCACCGACATCACCTTCGGCTTCATGACCGCGGTCTACATCGCCACCGATGCCCTCGACCGCATCCACACCACCGCTGCCAGTCATCATCGGGCCATGGTCGTCGAGGTCATGGGTCGCAACGCCGGCTGGATCGCGCTCTACGCGGGGCTGGCGTCCGGCTCGGATGTGATCCTGATCCCCGAAATCCCCTACGATTTAGGGCATATCTGCGAGTTCATCCAGAACCGCTCCGCCCACGGCAAGCGCTTCAGCATCATCTGCATCAGCGAAGGCGCCAAGTCGAAGGACGGCGAGCAGAGCGTCGCCAAGGTCGACCCGACCAGCCCCGACCCCATTCGGCTCGGCGGCATCGGTGAGAAACTCGCCGATGACATCACCCGCTGCACCGGCATCGAAACTCGCACGACCGTGCTCGGTCACGTGCAGCGCGGCGGCACGCCCTTGCCGCAGGACCGCATCCTCGCCACGCGCTTCGGCTACCACGCGGTGAAGCTCCTGGCCAAGGGCAAGGAGAATCGCCTGGTGGTGATGAAGAACCACAAGGTGACGGACACGGACATCACCGAAGCAGCGGACAAGCAGCGCACCGTCCCCGCGGATGACCCGATGATCGAAACCGCCCGCGCGGTGGGGACGTGTTTCGGCGAGTGAGGATTGACCGCTGAGTTCGCCGAGGGCGCGGAGGCGGAGATGAGGTGGAGTCGAGGGAAGGCACCTCGAATCGCGCTCTGAAGGCGGGCGAGAACGGCTCGCCACGGCTGAAACGGCATCGCCGCGAGTGGGGGCGAATTCCCCTGCATGGGTGTGCACAAGAGCCAGGTTTCTGCGCGCGCTTCGGTCAATAGCGGGCATACTCGCTGTTTCGGCCATCCAATCGTGACCAGTTTCGGCGCGTTTCGGGTCAACTCGGCGCGTTTCGGGTCGGAATTCGAGGGTATTTGGCGGGTTTTGCGACTAGTGCCTGTGCCCGCGCGCCACTTCCGTGCGCAGGTGGAGACACGTCCCATCCGCGCCGCGAGCAGCGGATCGGCAAGCGCTGCCGTCGCGCCTCCGCGCCGCGCGCGGTCGCATTCCTGCGCACAACAGCGACCGCGCGCGTTGTTACGCCATACCCCTCACTGCGGGGTGTTAAGACACGCACTGAATCGCACCGCGCGGCACCCCCCAACTGCGGGGTGTTACGACACACAACCGACGCATCGTTTCGCGACACCCCTCACTGCGGGGCATCTCCTCGCCGCCTTAACATCTCCGGACGGCACCCCTCACTGCGGGGTGACGCGCTGCGCAACGAACGCTTCGCTCCGCACCACCCCTCGATGCGGGGCGCCACCTCGCCCGCGCGAGCGCGACTCCCCTCGATTGCAATTGCACCAACTCGATCTGATTTCATTGCTTGATCAGATCACACACTGTATGTTCGAGATCATGATGAGGAAGCGACGCACGCCCTCGTCGGGCGCGAATCACCAGCGAGATTGGCCCGCGGTTTCCCTCAATGAGCATGGACGCGTGGCAACGGCCACAATCAAGACACCAGATGAACGTACCTGTCCCGTCTTCGTCTCCTGTCTTCGTCTCCGAGCTAGGGCTCCGCGCGAACGGTGATAGACAGCCCGGCGGCGTAGCAGGGTGAAGGCCAACTGGGAAGTGCCGGGTGGGAGATAGCAAGTGTCCAATCCAGAGATCGGTAGTGAGTACCTCGCAACGCAAGACCACAGCAGCTCCGGTGATCCACAAATCAGATGTGGAGAGATGTGGCGCGTGACGAACGTAGACTCGGACGGTGATGTTCACATCACGCGGGATGGTGCTCGGGGGGTTCCGTTAGGCCTTTCCTATGTCTCGAACGAGGTGTTTCAGACAGTGTTCTCGGAGTCGGTTGGACGCGACGCGAGAACTGAGATCGTCCAAAAGCTGATCGACGATCGAGAGGAGCTGATACGGACCGCTGAGACGGAATTAAGAAGTCTGCGGTCGGAGCTCACGTTACTGACCAGGTTTGATTCGGAGGAGGCAGAGCAGGAGGCGATTCTTAAGGCCATCCGAAGTGGCGGTGACCTAACTGAGACCGTCTACGAGTTTCTTGGGATTCAGTGGAGCGACGTAGATGGTGACACCTCCAGTTCCCAGTGACGAACGCGCAGTCGTCCGATTCCTGATCAATCGACTCAAGACGCTGCACGATGCGCGAGACGGTGTGTCGGTGGGGCACGACGCTGAGTGCGGAGATCACGGTGCCGATGAGACCGATGGCCCGACCTCGTCTGAGCGCCGCGTGCCCGGCTTCGAGTATCCGTCCACGACGTATTCGGAGTTCTCAGTTGGGGGAGAGACGACGACGGCCCAAGTCCCAAGAGATGACCGCGCACTCATCGCGTTCCTGATCGAGCGACTCAAGGACGTGGGCGATGCACAGCAACGTGCTTCAGCAGCGAAAGGCTCTATATCCGGCGGTCGCGCAGATACCGAGAACGGTGTTCCGTCCTCGTTTGAGCGCGGGGATCCGGAGATTGAGTTGAAGAGCGTGATTCTCCCAGAGAGCCTCTCCAAGCGAATCGCCCATCGATTGACCGCACGTGAGCAGAATCCGGAGGACTCGGGGGCCGACGGATTCGCTGCCCGTCGGCGTCGGGGATTGAAATTGCTGTTCTGGGGTGAACCGGGGACAGGGAAGACCCTCGCCGCCATGGCTTGCGCCAAGGAGCTCAGTGCGAAGTACGTCCTCGTGGGCAGCGGAGAGATCGAGGATCGATACGTTGGTGTCGCTGAGGAACGATTGACCAGACTCTTCCGTGAAGCATCCAGGACGGGGGACGTCATCATTCTCGACGAGTGCGACAGCCTGATTGCATCCCGCGCCGTCATGATGGACGGTACGACCGGCACGCTGATGGCGGCGACTGTTAATCACCTGCTCCGATGTATCGAGCAGCACGAGGGAGTCGTGATCCTCACGACGAACCGCCGCCCGGTGCTGGACATTGCGCTTAAGCGTCGAATTGACGATGCGTTGGAATTCCCCATGCCGGCGTACGAACAGCGACTCGAGATCTGGCGTCTCCATGCACGTCCCTATGGAATCTGGCAGCACGTCAATCTCATCCTGTGTGCGTGCTTTCCTCTCTCGGGAGGGGCTATACAGAAAGTGGCATCCGCAATGACAGAGCTTGTGAACATCGAGCCGAGGCGAAGGCACCTATCCACACAAGCAGTAGTGGAAGCGATCCACATTGAGCTCTCGGAGTCGCTCTAAGTTGATCCCGTTCCGATCATGCAAGAACCTCCAGAACCGTACAGCAGGGTGACAATGGAATGAAGTTTGATACTCCCATCTCATCTCCCCAGGATGACATCCTCGGGAGACGACCAGCCGCAGAGCACCTGATCCAGCAAGTGCTCAGGACGCTTACGGACGAAGAGAGCGCCGCCATCGGCATTGTTGCGCCATGGGGGTGGGGCAAGACCAGTTTTCTGAGGCTCATGGAGTCGGCGGTTGCCAACCTGCCGAATGAACAGCAAGCAGATCGGCCGAGTCGCCCTCCGGTCGTGCTCTGGTTTCATCCGTGGTGGTATACAAGTCGGACCGACCTGTACGAGCAGTTCTATCGGGAAATCAGTTCACAAGCTGATGAGCAGTTGAAGAGATGGAGCAAGGTTGGTCTTGCGAAAGTGCTGGGGGATCTGGCCGGGGCCGTGTCCAGTTTTGCGGGTGGTCAGGCGGTTGGTGATCTAGTCACGGCACTTGCTGGATTGGCCACAAAGGAGATTGACAAGCAAAAAGAGGCTGCAACGAGTCTACGGAAGCTCAGAGACATCACGGCCGAACACCTTCGCGACAGTGGCTTTCAGTTATGGATCTTCATCGATGATGTCGACCGCATGGACCCAGAAGGTGCGATCGACTTCTTCGCCCTCATTCGATCGATGGCGGATCTGCCCTGGACTCGGTACTTCATTGCCTACGACTCGGAATCCCTTCGTACCCTCCTCGGCGGAGCGCTGCTACGCGGGCGCAGTGCTCCCAGTGGAGACGGCAAGACCGCTCTTGAAGCCTATGTCAGCAAGTTCATCCAGATCGAGGTCGATGCGGTGAGGATCACTGATCAGGTGCAGAGCAATGAATGGGCAAATGCGGACGGCTACGACCTATTTGATGCGATCGCCGCAAGCCTTGAGGAGGAGGTCCCGATCGACGACAAATCGGTCACAGAGGCGATCGGACGGCTCGCTCGAGCATTCTTATACGGTGCCGCCTCCAAGGACGCCCATGCGCTCGAGCGAATTGCCTGGATTCGAACCTACATCTCGGTCTGTCTGCTGGATCGGGGCGTGTCAACTACACCGAGAGATTTCGTGAGATCGGCCAACCGGATGTACATGCATCTTGCGTTCGACAATCGACTCGTGATCGATGCCTTGGCCTGGATCACCGTGACTGTTCGATCGGGCAGCGCGCTGGATTGGATCATCGGGAAGGAGGGCGAGCATGTTGCAGGGTGGATCTACGAGTCCGTCGCGGCGTTCCGTGACGACCGAGACTTGCTAGGTCGCCAGCTCGTGAATCGATTCCTGTCGGCGTGGGCTGAGAGGGTGGTCGTCGCCAGGGGCGAGGAGACACGGCCGGAGTTGGAGTTTATTGAGCAGTCAATCAAGGACGAACATCTCTTCGTCAGAGATAGGCCGTAAGGCAGGAGGTAGTCGTGCCTGTTCCCACATCGAGTTCCGACGGATACATGACGCGCAGAGAAGTTGCAGAAGTCGTTGCCCAGATCGAGCACAGAGTCAACCAACTGCCCGCCGATCTCGCACAGATCGTTCTCGATCACTCGCAAACGGAAGTCGAGCTGGACGACGCGCTTGAAGTCCTTCAGGATACGACGAGCGGCGCCGACGTTCTACACGCTGTGGTGCGGCGGATCAAGTCACCCATGCAGCGGCGGGCTTGGTTGCGAGAACTCAGACGCAAGCTCGATGCCGGCGCTCGAATCGTCGGGTCGCACAATGAGTTCCACAATCTCGCGACCGAGTCGATGCGGACGAAAGACTACGAAACAGCGAGGAGAGTCCTAGAACAGGCACTGAAGGTGTTCCCCGATCACCCGACTTTCGTCGGTGATCTCGTGCAGGCGCTTCAGAGTCTGGGGCTCAACCGCGATGCGTGTGAGACGGCAGTGCGGTATTGGATCCGCGCCAGACCGCGCGAGTTCGCCCAAGACTGGAGAGTTGCAGTATTTGGCAAGGGCGTGATCGAGAACCTATTCCCAAGTTTGGACGAAGAGGTAGAATCGGAGTTGGCTCAGGCAGTTCGTGCTCGGCATCCAGAGCAACCCAATCCTCTCAGATGGGCCGACATCTGTGCCGGTATGCTG
>SWCB01009304.1_pt1 | contig 16118 bp, 9 predicted proteins | sample 4692901 | NCBI WGS metagenome assembly SWCB01 (sample SAMN10267276, study PRJNA491770) | bioreactor metagenome | isolation source: DHS bioreactor inoculated with subseafloor sediment | place: Japan: off Shimokita Peninsula | collected 2006-08 | reverse complement strand
CTGTCAGTTCCGCCCGCAGCGCCTGCACATCCGGCCAATCCGGGTGGGCGTTGGCAACGCGGGTGACGACCTCGACGATGCGGCTCTTCTCCTCGGCCTCGCTGGCGACGCCGTCGGCCTGGCTGACCTTGCCCAGGAGGATCGCCAGCGGTGCTGACAAGGGCGACATCTGCAGGCCCCGGTTGATCCAACGCCGGGCTTCCGCCTGATCGCCGATCGCATGCCAGAGCTTGGCCAGACAGATCACCGCCTCAAGTTGGGCTTCGAGGTCCGGCAGGGCCCGCTCCACGGCCCGGGTGAAGAGTCGAGCCCAGATGGAGTCGGGCTCGCGAATGTAGGCCTCGGTGAGCGAGGGGATCATCTCCTCAGCGCCCAGGAGTTCGATGGCGAGGGCGTCGATGTTGTTCGGGTCGGGATCGTTGTGCTGCTCCGGCTCAGGGACGCCCAGGATTTCCAGCCAACTGGCCAGTTCGCCGCCGGGCACCCCAGCCTCGCCGCGGAGCAGCAGCCGCTTGGCGAGCACTCCAGCCTGGGCCTCGTCTCCCTGCATGACGGCGAAGGCCATGAGCATGCGCAGGGAAGCGGGGTCTTCGAGTTGGATCAGGTTCTGTTGCAGAGCCGCCATCGCCGACCGGTCATCGCCGATGTTGTGCTCCAGCAGGGCCAGCAGTCGGCGGGCGTCGAGCGGGCAGCTTCCCTTGCGGGCCCAGGCGTGCAAGTCGATGTGAGCGGAGGCCTTGTGACCGGCGTGCACCCGGCAGAGCAATTCGAGCATGCGCAGGCTGTCTTGGTCGTGCGGCGTCGTTTCCAGCGTTCGCAGGGCGCTCACCGCGTCGCCGCTGACGAGCAGTTGCCGGGCCCGCAACTCCAGGAGCCGGGCGTGGTTGGGGAAGAATTCCGCCGCCAACTCCGCCAAGCGTCGCGCATAGCCCCACCGCCGCTGCCGCAGCGCCTGATCCAGGCGATACGCCAGTCGGGCGGCGTAGGGCTGCGCTTCCGCCTCGCGCTCCGCTTCGGTTCGTCGCTCCTGCCGCGGCACCCAGCGCAAGAGCATGGGCAGCGTCTTGGTAAGCACTGCTTCGATGCGTGGGTTGCGCCGGGGAGTCGTCTTTGTCGCAGCCATAGCGATTCCTGCATGTCAGAGTCGTTCCAGATCTGCATCGGTTATCGGGTAACGGCGATTCACCCCAATCTGCTTCATCCACAGGACAACCACAAACAGCCGCCTTGTGGTCCGGATTGTCAAAGTGGCGTTCCCATAACAACGGAGATTCGACAAGGCGAGCCGCAGCGTCCTCGCCGGCGGACCCTGTCGTGGTGTTGGTATGCGCCTGAAGAACCGCTCGCGGGGACGCGGCGGCTCGCTCGCCGACTCCTCAATACGCCCGGCGGCTCAGGCCATCATGGGCGTTGAGGTAGGAGGTGTTCAGCACGCGATACCCGCCCGGCGTGGGATAGTCGCCGGTGAAGTACCAGTCGCCGCGGTGCTCGGGCAGGGCTTCGTGCAGGCCCTCGATCGTCTGGTAGAGAATGATCAGTTCGCCCTTCCAGGGCGATTGCTTCGGCCGCAAGAGCTCCGCGATCTTCTGCTCCAACTGCTCGTGGCTGATCGGCTCGTACAGGCGGCGCACGTGGTTCTCGTGCTGGCCGAGGGGCAAGTCGCGCTGGGCCTTGCACTTGCTGTAGACATCCTCGATGAGCCCCCCCCTCGCCGCGCTCGCGCAGCAGGGCCAGCGTCGCCTGGAACGCCACGAACTTCTCCAGTTGACTCATGTCGATGCCGTAGCAATCGGGGTAGCAGATCGGCGGGGCGGAACTCACCACCACGATCCGCTTGGGGTTCAGCCGAGCCAGCATGGAGATCACCGAATCACGCAGCGTCGTGCCCCGCACGATGGAGTCATCAACGACCACCAGCGAGTCGTCGGGGCCGACAATGCCCGGCGTGACGTCGTAGACGTGCGAGACCAGCGTGCCGCGATCGGCGTCCTCGGTGATAAAGGTCCGCAGCTTCTGGTCCTTGTGGGCGATCTTCTCCAGACGCACCTTGGGCGTCATCGCCGCCGCCAGCTCCTCCGCCGTGATCTCGCCCTTAGCCAGACGTGGGGCGAGCTCTTCGGCCTGGCGCACGCGGGTGAGCCTTCCCGCCTCCGAGATGAGCCCCAGAAACGCCGTCTCCGACGTGTTGGGAATGAAGCTGAAGACCGTCTTCTCGACCTCCCAGTGCACGGCGTCCAGGGCCCGTTTCGCCAGGTTTCGGCCCAGATGCTTCCGCTCCTGGTAGATGTACGCGTCGTTGCCCCGCGAAAAGTAGATCCGCTCAAAGGAACAAGCCTTCGTCGGCGTCGACTCGATCTCGTGTTCCTCGACGAACGGCTCGCACAGCACCCGGCCATCACGCTTCACCACGATGCAATGCCCGGGCGGCAACTCCTTCACCTCATCCGGTGTGGTTTCGAAGGCGCCAACCAGGGCCGCCCGCTCCGATGCCGCCGCCAGGTAGTCCTTATGCTGCAGGTAGTAGCAGGGACGAATCCCCACCGGGTCGCGGCAGACGAAGGAATCGCCATGCCCCAAGGCCCCGGCGATGGCGTAGCCGCCGTCCCAGCGCCGCGTCGCCTTGCGCAGCACCCGCACCAGGTCGAGTTCCTGGCCGATGCGGGTGGCCAGATCCTGCCCGGTGAGCCGCTCCGCCCCATCCGGGCCGTGCAGGTGGTAGAGCCGATCGTTCTCGCGATCGAGGAAGTGGCCGATCTTCTCCATGATGGTCATGGTGTCGATGACCGCGACGGGATGCTGGCCGTATCCGATCAGTTCCTCGAAAAGATCGGGGGAGTTGGTGAGGTTGAAGTTGCCCACCAGCATCAGCGTTCGGCTGGGCCAGTTGCTGTGGCGAACCTGCGGGTGGCAGGTGCGGTCGTTGTTCTCGCCGTCCGTGCCGTAGCGCACGTGGCCGAGATACAGCTCCGAAGTGAAGTCAGCGAGCGTCTCGTGCCCGGCTTCGGTCTCGGCGGCTCGCCCATTGAAACCCTTGTGCGGCCCCACGCCGATAGCGCCGAAGACCTCCTCGATGCCGTTGCGACCCGGAGCCCGCTTCAGGTGGTAGAAGGGCTGCCCCATCTGGGCCCGCAGGCGGATGCAGCCGACGCCCGCCCCATCCTGACCGCGATTGCGTTGTTTCTCGAGGAGCAGGTACAGCCGCGCCAATCCCCAGGTCGCCGAGCCGTAGTGCTCGCGAAAGTACTCGACAGGCTTGAGCAGCCGGACGAAGGAGATGCCGCAGTAATGGCCGATCCCGTCACTCATGCGACAAGGGTAGAGAGCCGGGCAGGGGTGAGCAACGGCAGGGGCGAAAAGGGTCGGAAAGTGGGGAAATGAGCGGCTGTGGCGGCGGCTCGGGGGTAGTCTGATTGGGCCATGGGGCCCACGTTCTTCTTCATAACGGCACTCGGCGGCCTGCTGTTCCTGCTGGCAGCACTCTTCGCCGACCGCTCGCGCGGCAGGCAACGCTGCCCCAAGTGCAACTATCGAATCGAGACGAAGTCGCCAACGGATGGCAGCCCCTGGCGCTGCTCCGAGTGCGGCCGGCAGATTGAGTCCATTCGGCAACTTCGCCGCACGCGCCGGCACTGGCGATGGGCGCTCGTAGGGCTGACGATCTTCCTCGCGGCCTGGGCCTATCCGAAGCGCGAGGAGTTCAAGCGCCACGGCGCCTGGGCGGCGGTGCCGACGATCGCGACACTGCCCTTCCTCGGCGTGCTCGACGATCACTGGCGGCCAACACCGTTCAACCCCGACGGCGGGCCGCTCGCGCCCCTCTCGGAGGTGGTGCTCCAGCGCGCCTGGGGAGATCAACTCTCCTGGCCGGATTGGCAACTCCTGCTACTGCGCATCAGGATCAGCCCCAAGGAGCGCCTCTTCGCGGAACCGGAGAAGCACTCCGGGCAATCGGTCACGCTCTTCAGTTCAATCCTGGAGACGGCGTATGAACAGGACCGGCTATCGGCGTCGCGCATCAAGAAGCTCGACTCGCTGACGCACATTGAGATTGACCCTGTCGCGCCCTGGGTCGCCGGCGAACCGCTCCCGGCCCGTGTGCACCTGAGGAGCTGGAAGCTGCGCACGATCGAGATCACGATTGCCAACGCCTCGGATCCATCAGAGACGATTCGCCTTCAGGAGGTGGGGCCGTCCGGCGTCGAGGGTGCTGCCCCTCTTTCCTATTCGACGAATTACACAACCTGGACCGATCGGTTTGTGGAACTGCCCGCGCCGGACGCGGATGGATCGATCGAGCTGGCCGTAACGCTCAAGGAGACAGAGCACCCGCTCTCTTCTCTCTTCGCGCCAGAACAAGATGAGCCGCAGAATCAGGAATCGGAGGAGGAACTCCAGACGGAGCTCTTCATGGAAGTGACACAGCGATTACAGATTCCACTCCTGCCCGCACCATCTCTTGCGCCGCTGCAATCCGAGGATTCAGTGTTGAACGAGGCGATCGCTGCACTCACGCCGAGTCTCGTTCTCATGGACGCGGACCCCCTGACGCGCGATGTCCACCTCGAACTGCCCAACGATCCGCTCTACTGGATCGATGTGCCCGACACGCCAATTCAAATGGCCCTCCAAGACAACACAAGCACGGTCCTCGCCCTGCGGTCTGAGCTATGGCGCGATGAGGATCTGCTCGGACACGCCAGCGCCTGGTGGGCCGCCAGCACGATCGTGTGGCCCACCGGAAAGGCATATACCGATGTCCAGCCTTCGGCTTGGCCGCACGAGTATCACTGCATTCTGTTTCGTCCCGCGGTTGCCCCAGCGCAACTTGGTTCCGTCGACGTCTCTGACTGCAGGTGGCGCATTACAGCCGATTCGCTCATGTTGCGGCGCTGCCTGTCCTGGCGCCAATACCACGAACTCAGCGATCACTGGACGAACGACTGGACACACTATTGGGACGGCGAAGTAGTGATCGACGGGCATGTCGAACCCTGAAGCGCTTCGTAGTAGGCTCCGTCATTCCCGCGCAGGCGGGAATCCAGGCGAACACCCGAGTGTCTCGGGCGCGAAACTGGATGCCCGCCTTCGCGGGCATGACGTCGATGTCAAATGACTGGCGCGATCCTAGGCCGGCGCGGACTTGGTGATGCCATGAAACAACCCGGCCGCGCTGGACCGGGTTGCTCGTGTTCTTGATTGACGTAGCGCTCCCCTTCGGGTCGCGGCTAAGCGCGGACAGTTACACCGCGACGGCTTGGGCCCACTTCATGAGCACCTTGGCCACCTCGGGGCGCGTGAACTCGCCGGGGGGCAGGTCGCCCGCCGCGAGGATCTCGCGAACCTTGGTGCCGCTGAGGAAGACGATGTCCTTGGGGTCCCACCCGAAGCTCTTGCGCGTCACCATGCCGCCGAACTTCTTGCTCCAGCCGGAGTGCTCGAACTTGAGCGGGGTGATGCCGAGGTTCAGGAGGTCGATCTCGTCGAAGATCTCCTGGGCGTCGTAGGTGCCGTAGTAGTCGCCGACGCCGGCGTGGTCGCGGCCGACGATGAAGTGCGAGCAGCCGTAGTTCTTCCGCATGAGGGCGTGATGGATCGCTTCGCGCGGGCCGGCGTACCGCATGGCGGCGGGGAGCACCGAGACCATCGTCGTCTCGTTGTTGAAGTAGCCCTCGACGAGCACGTCGATCGATTCCATGCGGATGTCCGCGGGGATGTCGCCGGGCTTGGTCTCGCCAACGAGCGGGTGGATCAGGAGGCCATCGCACATCTCCTGGGCGCACTTGCAGATGTACTCGTGGGCTCGGTGGATGGGATTGCGGGTCTGGAAAGCGACGACTGTCTTCCAGCCGTGCTTCTCAAAGGCGGCCCGGGTCTGGGCGGGGGTGAGGCGACGATCGAGGAAGGCCTCGGGGCCGTCGGGGTCGACGCAGAGCTCGACGCACTCGACGGAGCCGCCGATGCAGGTGTCGCCCTCTTCCAGGACCTTGGCGACGCCCGGGTGGGCCTCATCCTCGGTGCGGAAGACGCTGGGAAGTTCCAGCTTCTTGTCGTGCGGGTAGACCTCGTCGACGGTGATGACGCCCTGGAGGACGCCGTTGGGGGCGTAGAGAGCGCAGCGGTCGCCGACCTTGGGGGCGGCCGCAGCGTCGACGCTGAGGAGGATGGGGATGGCCCAGACGTTGCCGTCGGCCAGGGTCATGTTCTTGCAGACCGACTCGAAGTCAGCCTTGCCCATGAAGCCGGTCAAGGGGCTGTAGCCGCCGTTGCCGATGAGTTCGAGGTCGCAGGACTGCTTGGGGGTCAGGTCGATGCGGGGCAGGGAGGCCGCCTCGGTCTTGATCTGCTGAGCCTTGTCGCCGGTGACGAGACGTTCGGTAAGGGTTCCGCCGTGCGGCGGGATAATGCCGTGCATCGCTGTATCTCCCGATTATTCAATGGTTTAGTGTCAGCCACGCTGGGCGGACCAATGGGGCGAGTATAACGACCCCCCCGGCGCAAACAACCTAGGCCTGCATGGGCGGGCGGGGCCGGAGCGGCCGGGCGGGGTTGCCGCCGTAAACCCAATCCCCATCGAGGTTTTTGAATGCGCAGGCCCGCGCCCCCAGGATCGCCCGAGCCCCAATCACCACGTTCGGCCCGACAAACGCCTCCGCGGCGATCCACACGTCATCACCGACCTGGATCGGCGGCCGCAAGAGCGGCATGTCGGGCTTGCTGAAGTCGTGGGAGCCGGCGCAGAGGTGCGCTCCCTGGCTGATCGAGACCCGCTGGCCCAGGGTGATTGGCCCCAGGCAATACAACGTCGCCTGGTCCCCGGCGCAGCAGTTTCGCCCCGCGGTCAGGTTCCAAGGGCACTCAAACCGCGTCAGCCGGCGAAAGCGGCAACTGCGGTCCACCTTCGCCCCAAACAGCCGCAGCAGGAAGAGACGGTAGCGATACCAGGTGGGGAAGGACCAGCGGTAGAGCGTGGCCTGCACCAGGGCCCAGAGCAGGCGGGCGATCTTCTCGTTCCGCGAGTAGGGGCTGACATGCCGCGCCGCCGATTCGGCCTCTCGCGCAGGCGAGATGCCGACCACCTGGGGGTCGGCATCCGTCTGGCTCGGGTTGGGCTTGGCGGTCTCGGGCATGGGCGCGGCTGGTTCGCTGGTTCGCTGGTTCTACGTCGCCGGGTGTGGCGGGTTCGCCAGTTCCATCATCGGCGAACGGCGAGCGTTGCGAAAGCGCGCGGTCCGAGAATCGTGAGGCATCCTCCTCACCGAGAACTGTGGGAAGGTTGTCGATTGGCTTCGTTCGAGATCGGCGTCCGCGCCGCGGCCCGGACGATCCGGACGCCTCAGCAGCCGGCGTTGTAGTTGCCGAGGAGGATGCCAAGGTCCGCCTGGTCGGTGTCGCCATCGCCGTCAAGGTCGCCGGCGTCGGTCTGGTTGTAGGCGGCGAGGAGGATGCCCAGGTCCGCCTGGTCGACGCAGCCGTCACCGTTGAGGTCGCCGGGCACCGCGGCGCTGGAGGCGAGAGTGAACACTTGGTTCGGTGTGAAGGGGCCATCAAAGCGCTGCGTGCGTTCTGCGAGTGAGCCGCCGCGGGGCCAGACAACGTCGATCCAGTCGATCTCCTCGTCAGCGCCCAGGCCGAAGCGAGCCCGAAGGTCCTCCGTGGCGGTCGTGGAGGTGCCACTCTGAACGGTGCGGACTTGCGTGCCCGCAGCGGAATGCAGCCGCACAACAGCACCGATGGCGTCGGCATTCACGTTCACACCGTCGCCGACGAGGTCGATAATCGCCCAGTTGCCGGAGACAGACTCGTTGTGCAGCACCGTGAGAGGCAGCGTGGATGTGCTGGGATTGATGACGAAGAAGTCGGTGCGACCGTCTGTGTCGAAGTCGATCTGCGCCGAGTGCTGGCTGGAAGCCAGGGGGCCGTTCACCGCCGCCGAGATATCGATGAAGCTACCGCCGCCGAGATTCTCGAAGAGCAGGCTCTCAAGCTCGCCGCTGCCGGCGCTCCCCACCATGAAGTAGTCGAGGTCGCGATCGTTGTCGACGTCGAAGAGGGCGTTGCCCCAGCCCCAGTCCGCGAGGATGGGGGAGATCTCGGTGAGGGTCCCGCCATCGTTGCGGAAGTAGCGGCCGGCATCGAAATCGGAGACCGCGATGTCAAGGTCGGCATCGCCGTCGATGTCGCCAACCGTGATGCCCATGGGACCGTTGTTGCGCACGTTGAAGCCGATGTCGGGTCCGGAGTTGACGAAGGCGCGGCCGCCGGCACCGTCGTCGACGTTGTGCAGCACCACGCCAACGGGATTGCCGTTGGCCAGCGTGAAGCAATCGTCGTAGCCGTCGCCGTCGTAGTCGAACCAGGTATGCGAGTACACATGGGCGGCATTGAAGTCGCCACCGGGTGGCAGGCGATCGTCGGCGTTGGAGAAGGTTCCGTCGCCGTTGTTGCGCAGCAGGAGGAAGTTCTTCAGGCTCTCTCGTGACGAGCCAACAAACAAGTCGATGTGACCGTCCAGGTCGAAGTCGGTCCAACTCACCGAGTGCGGATCGTAGCCGACGACACGAACACCGGCGGCGACACTGACATTGCTGAAGGTGCCATCGCCGTTGTTTCGGTAGAGCAGGCCGAAGTCGTCCGTCGCGCCGCGGCGACCGATCATGAAGATGTCGGTGTGGCCGTCGTTGTCGTAGTCAGCGGTGACCACGCCCTGGCTGCGCCTGGTCGTTCCCTCGGCATCGTCAAGACCGCTGCCGGTGGTGACGTTGACGAAGACGCGCTTGCTCGGATCACTGGGGTCGGCTTCGTTGTGGAACAGGCGGTTGGCGACGCTGCGCTTGTCGGCGAGCACGATGTCCGGGTGACCGTCGTTGTCGTAGTCAAGGACGGCGATGCCTCCGGTGTGGAAGCCGAGATCAATCTCGCCGGTGGCGCTGCGATCGGTGAAGGTGATGCCGTCGATGACGATGTCGCCGGCGTGGACGACGGCGGTGGCGGCGAGGCCGGCGAATAATGTGAAGGCGAGGTGCTTGGGCATGGGATAGGCTCGGATGTTGGCGTGGGCGCGGCAACAAGACGGGAGCGGCGGCGCTCAGACGCTTGGTTCAGGTGAAAAATATCCGTTTGATGCTGATCGCTCAGAACCTCGAGCATGATCGCATGACACGCGGGTTAAACGCGCTATCGCCGCGGCCTATTCCCGGAGGTTTGGCTGGTGCCCGCATTGGGTCGGCTCTCCGGGGAGCTGTCAGCCCACTTCGCGCGTCTGGAAGAGAAATACCGACAGCGACAAGAGGGCCACGATGCAGCACAGGGCGTAGAGCGACACCATCCCGATGTGACGTGCCGGGATGGGCAACTCCTGCGTCACCGCATCCACCAGCCAGAAACTCTGCAGGTTGGGCAGCAGCGTCCAGGCGGCGAAAGCGGCAGCGTTGTACTCCGTCGGCTGCTTGAAGATGCGATCACCCACCTCTGGCCGACGCGCGTGCCTCAAGCCGCCCCGGTTGATCACATACAGCCCGGCCGGCTTGAGCTGCTCCTCGAGCTCGGGGGGCAGGTTCTCCAACTCGCCGGTCTCCATGTTCATGTACCGGTTGTAGATGTCGAAGGAGGCCATCGGCGCTTCCCGGCGGCGCAGCACCTCGACGTACTGCCCTTCGGTGTGCCGGGGGGTCACCAGACTCAGCCCGCCGGGGTTCGGGCCGTAGTAGAGTCGCGTTCCCGCCTTGATCGACACCTCCGGCGAACAGACGAGAAAGACCGTGTCGCCGTCGTCGGAGAAGTCGCCGTCGCTGTCCTCCTCGATCTCCACAAGGGTGATCTGGGCCAGCGTCTCGTTGTGCACGGCGTGGCGGCCCACGAAGTAGTTACCGAGCAGCCCCAGGAAAAAGACCCCCAGGCAGATCACCAGGGTCATCACCTGCCCAAAGCGCGTGGAGGCGGCAATGGCGACGGCGGTGAGGACCAGGACGGCCAGCAGCATCGACAGCAGGGCGTAGAGCACCGGCACCTGGAGGTCCGTCCAGATCGGCTGAATGACCCAGCCCTTGCCGATGATCAGGGTCAGGGCCCAGGCCAGCAGCATGAGGGCGGCGAGCAGCAAGGCCGCGGTGGAGTTGAAGACCCAGCCGTAGAAGTAGTTGCCCCAGGCTCCCACGCCGATCGACAGGACGACGGCGGTGATGGAGAAGACGAGGACCGGCCCGTCGAGCTTGTCGCGGACGGTGGACATGACTTCGTGCCGATTGGCCAGGAGGAAGTACAGGACCATGACCAGCGTGGCCATGCCGATCGCCCCGGTGACCCCCAGGTATTTGCCGATGACGAACAGGGGACGGCCGATCGGCTTGGAGACGATGGTCAGCACCGTCTTGTTGTCGATTTCCTTGGAGAGGACGGAGGTGGCGAGGAACGCCGCCAGGACGACACTGCAACTGAAGATGGCCCCGATGCACATGTCCAGGAAGAGCTTGTTGTCATCCGACATGCTGAAGGCCGCAATGGAGACCAACAGGGCCGTGATCAAACCTTGGCCCAGCAGCAGCACGATGTAGATCGGCTGGCGGATGGACTCCAGGAAGGTGTTGCGGACGATGGCGAGTAGCTGGGTGAACATGGGGGCTCAGCGGGTCGGGGACCGGGTGGGGTTGGGTGGGGGTTGGGTGGGGGTTGGGTGGCTCGCGTATCTTGGCACCGATGGTACGGTCTTTCCATCACCGGTGGCGGTGCGGCGGGGGCGGCCGGCGCCTGAGGGTCATTCGCTTGGAATCTCTTTGAGGTTCGCTCGAACTTCGTGAGTGGGCCCGCCGTAGAGGGGGAGCGCAGGGTGCGCCCGCGGGGCGTTGGAGTGGGGGCACGGCTATGAAGAGAGTCTCTCGACTGGACATGCCGAGTCGGACGGGCGAAGATTGCCCAACAGCCGTCCTTAGCCACACGCACGGATGGATCTGTCGGTGTGCCGCCACAACCTGGCGCACCACCGGCTGGATCCCCTCTCACCATGGCACTGACCGGGAGCGCGGGTAGATCGCAATGAAATCCGACGAACTCACCTACTTGCGAGCGGTGCGCATCAGCATCATGGGCTTCGCCATTCAATTGGTGCTGGCCATCGTGCTCCTGCTCTACGCTCTATTCAGTGTGCGTGGCGACGTCGATCACGCCGCCCTTACCCTCTTCCTGCTGGCGATCGGGGGCCTGCTGCCCTGGCTTGGACTCATCATCGTCCACCACCAGCAGAAGCTCGCCGCCATCGAAACCCTTGAATCAGAGCGGTTTAGCGGGCCGGAGAGCGGCTCCGTCTTCGAGGGCGAGGAACTGCGGGTGGCCCAGCGCCGCCTCGCGGTCATGTTCAAGTTCCTCTTCCCCACCATCAGCCTGCTGCTGGCATTCTTCCTGCTCGCCGTCGGCTTCTGGCGGTTCCAGGACGGTCGGCTGCACCTGCCCTACACGAACTACAGCCCCACGGATCACGCCGGCTGGGGCATCGCCCTGGGTGCGATTATCGGGCTGACGGGCTACATCTTCGCCAGCTTCGTCGCCGGCATGTCCAACGTCAAGGTCTGGCAGAACTTGCGCGGCGGAGCCGGCACGATCGTCGGCACCGCGCTCGCCGCCTTCGCCCTGGCCGTCACCTTGGGCATCGAAATGCTCAGCGACGACAGTGGCGCGGCCCGGTACATGCAGGTGATCATCCCCGTCTACATGATGATCCTCGGCGCCGAGATCATCCTCAACTTCCTGCTCAACGTGTACCGGCCTCGGGCCCGCGGCGAGATTCCGCGCCCGGCCTTCGACTCCCAGATCCTCGCCCTCGTCGCCCAGCCACAATCTGTCGCCAAGTCGGTGGGCTCGGCCCTGAGCTACCAGTTCGGCTTCGAGGTCGGCGAGACCTGGTTCTATCAGCTTCTCTCCCGGACGGTCACCTCGCTCATCGTGCTGGCCCTGGTGGTCGCCTGGGCGCTCTCCTGCCTCATCGTGATCGAGCCCAACGAGCGGGCCATCGTCACCCGCTTCGGCAAGATTGTGCGCCAGGAACAGGTCCTCGACTCGGGACTGCACATCAAGGCGCCCTGGCCCATCGAGCGGATCGAGCGGTTTGAGGCCATGCGGATCCACGAGATCCAGCTCTCCTCGCAGCCCGATCACGACTCGGGAGCGCCGATTCTCTGGACCAACGACCACGCCTTGAACCCCAACGACTTCGTGATCGTGGCCCCCAGCAGCTTCCGCGGCTCGGCTGACAATTCGGGCGACACCGGCCCAGGTGACGCCGGCGCTGAAGAGCCGTTCGTCCGCCGCGACATCTCGCTCATCAACGCCGAGGTGCCGCTCCAGTACCGAATCCGAGACGTGATGAAGTTCGTGAAGCTGGCTCCCCAGGATGCCCGCGACGACCTTCTCAGCTACGTTGCCCAGCGCGAACTCATGCGGTACATGGTGCCGCTCGAGGTCGACGAGATCCTGGGCCCGGCCCGGCTGCGGATCGGTCGTGACCTCATGGCGCGGATCCAGGCCGCCTACGACGAGCTGGGGCCTGCCGGTCCGGACGGCGTGCCGCTCGGTGCCGGCGTGGAGGTGGTATTCGTAGGGTTGTCCAACGTGCATCCGCCCAAGGATGTGGCCGCCTCCTTCCAGCGGGTCGTGCAGGCTCAGCAAGAGCAGGTGACCTCCGAGGAGCAAGGCCGCAGCGAAGAGATCTCCGCCCTGGCAGCGGTCGCAGGCAGCGTCGAGCAGGCCCACTTGATCGTGGCGGCCTTGGAAGACTTGCGACAACTGGAGAACGACCCGGCCGCGGACCCGGAGAACCTGCTCACCAAGGAACTGGCGATCGAGCAACTCATCCGCCAGGGTGGCGGCGAGGCGGCGACGCTGATCAACGAAGCCCAGGCGCACCGCTGGAACCACGTGATGCGCGAGTGGGCCCTGGCCCTGGAGGTGAAGGGACGGACCATCGCCTTCCGGGCGGCCCCGAGCCTGTACATGTGGCGGGAGATCTTCCAGATCCTGGAAACCAGCCTGCTGGACACGCGGCTCTACATCAACAACACGGACGCCCATGTGGAATACCGCATCAATCTAGAGACACAGGACGTCCTCCCCTCGATTGAAGAAACTCCGACTGGAGGCTGATGAGATGGATAAGGCCATCAGGTTCATCGTGTTCGGCATAGTGCTCTTGGTGCTGCTGCTGTTCATGACGACCTATACAGTTCGTTACGACCAATACTCCCTGGTGACGACGTTCGGCAGCGTCAGCGAGTCTTCCTACGAGCAGCGCGAAGGCCTGCACTGGAAGCTGCCCACGCCCATCCAACAGGTGCGCCGCTTTGACAAGCGCGTGCGGGTGCTGGAGACCCGCCTGGAGGATCACCAGACGCGCGACAAGCAGCAGATCACGGTGCAGGCCTTCCTGGCCTGGCGGATCAGCGACCCGGTGCGCTACTTCCAGTCCTACTCCGGTCGCCGCGCCGATCGCCAGGCGGAAGACAACCTCTCCAGCCGCATGAAGACGGCCATGGGCACCATCAGCGAGTACGACTTCCAGCAACTGCTTGCCCCCATGGGCAGCGAGTCCATGCTGGATGAAGTCGAGCGGAAGGTGATGGAGCGGGTGCTCCAGTCCGAAGGCGAAGCGCAGACCATGCAGGAGCAGTACGGCATCGAGGTGCTTGCGGTGGGCATCACTCGCATCATCCTGCCCGAGAGCACCACCACCAAGGTCTTCGAGCGCATGCGGGTGACGCGCAACAACCTGGCGGCGACGGCGGCGGAGAGGGGCAAGGCGGCGAAGGCGGCCATCGTGGGGAGAGCTTCGGCCGACGCCCAGAAGATCCTCGCGTTCGCTGGCAAGAAGGCCGCGGAGATCAAGGCCCAGGGTGCTGAGGAGGCCGGCCAGTGGCTCGCCATGCAGGCCCAGGATGAGCAACTCGCGGTCTTTAGCCGATCCATGGAGATGTTCGAGACGATGGTCTCGAAACAGACCACGCTCATCTTCTCCAAGGGCGACTTCCCCTTTGACCTGCTCGATCCCGGGGCGCTGGAAGCCATGAAGAACGAGCGCGGCATTCCCGTGCCCAACAACGTGCAGTTCCCCGGCGCCGGCTCCAGAGACGCTTCCCCACCCGCAGCTGAAGAGGAATCCGGATCGTGAGCGACCACATCGATCCCAATCTGAACGACCTGCCGGAGAGCGACGGAGCGGAGAGCCCCGTGAAGGAGCCCATCGCCACGCGCGCTGCTTCCATGACGCTGCGGCAGAGCGAGACGCGGGATACCGTGTCGCTTGACCCGGCCCAGCAGTCCCTGAACCAGGCCCTGCGCCTGAGCTTCGGCCTGCTGAAGATTCTCATGGTCGTCCTGTTGGTGCTCTTCCTGACCTCGGGCTTCCGCACGATCCAGGAAGGCAATCGCGGCCTGCGTCTGCGCTTCGGCGCGATCCAGGACGAAGAAGCCGTGGGCAGCGGCGCGGTCTGGACCTATCCCCAGCCGGTCGGCGAGTTGGTGGTGGTTCCCGCCAACCCGCAGGACATGCCGATTGACGGCTTTCTCCCCGCCAAGATGCCCAACGAGTTGACCCGTCCCTGGAAGGACCTGAGGCGCGCTCCCAGCGCCGGTCTCATGCCCGGGCGCGACGGTTCGCTTCTCACCTCGGACGGCAACATCGTGCACGTGGAATGGTCGGCGCGCTATCGCATCGACGACGCCGTCAAGAAGGAAATGAACATCGCCCACGACGAGTTGGAAACGCTCGTGCGGGTGGCGGTGGAGCAGGGCATCGTTCACGCCGTCTCCCGCACCACGATTGACGATCTCGACGAGGAAGTCTACGACGTCTTGGTGGGTTCGCGCGAGGCGATCGCGGCCATGGCCCGGCGCAAGGCCCAGCAAACGCTCACCGTCTTGGACTCGGGCGTGGTGCTGGACAGCCTGACCGTGGAGGACACCAGCCCACCCCTGCAGACGAAGGAGATCTTCGAGCGCGTTGCCACCGCCCAGAGCGCCTCCCAGCAGGAGCGCGAGCAGGCCCGGCAGGAAGCGGTCGAAATCCTGAACACCGCCGCCGGCGAAGCCCAGTCGCGCCTGGTGACCCTGATTGAGCAGTACAGCGAGCAACTGGAACTGGGCAACACACAGGCGGCAGACCACCTGCTGGCGCGCATCGAGGGCATTCTGCTGGGTGAGGCGCTGCCCGAGGATGAGGGCATCCAAGTGGCCGGTCGGGCCGCCAGCATCATGGAAGGAGCGCGGCGGGAGCGGGTCGGCATTCGCCAGTCCGCCGAGGGTGAATACCGCACGTTCCGGGCCCTCAGCGAGCAGTTCGCCATCGCCCCGGACGTGACGATCGCCAAGTACTGGCAGGATGCGCTGCTGCGGATCATGAACGATCCCTACACGCAAACGATGTTGGTGCCCGCCAATGCCGACGACGTCACGATCATCGTGGGTCCCGATCCGGACGTCATGAAGAGGATCTGGGAGCGTGTACTTGAGGACGACATCGCGCGCACGCAGCGCGAGTACAACGAACGCCGCGGCATAGCCGCCGATCCCACCGCGGCCCGCCGCGATCGTGATGAATCGCGCGACCCAGTGAGGTAGTCCATGCACGCGACTCGGCCGACCGCCCAACCCATCGTCGCCGCCCGCGGCCTCACCAAGGTCTTCAAGGACTTTTGGCTGCGCGACAAAGTGCGCGCCGTGGACAGCTTGGACCTGGAGATCTATCCGCACGAGGTGTTCGGCCTGCTCGGCCCCAACGGCTCGGGCAAGTCCACCACCATCAAGATGATCCTGGGGCTCTTCCACAAGTCCTCGGGACAACTCGCCGTCTTCGGGCGGCCGCCCGACGACGTCACCATCAAGAAGCGGATCGGCTTCCTGCCGGAAGAGTCCTACCTCTACCCCTTCCTGAACGCCCGCGAGACGCTGGATCTCTACGCCAAGCTCTTCAACCTCGACTATCGCACCCGCCGACGCCGCATCGACGAACTGCTCGACATGGTGGGCCTGACCCACACCCAGCATCGGCAGATGCACGAGTACTCCAAGGGCATGCAGCGCCGCATCGGCATCGCCCAGGCGCTCATCAACGACCCTGACTTTCTCATCCTTGACGAACC
>SWCB01002912.1_pt1 | contig 16143 bp, 9 predicted proteins | sample 4692901 | NCBI WGS metagenome assembly SWCB01 (sample SAMN10267276, study PRJNA491770) | bioreactor metagenome | isolation source: DHS bioreactor inoculated with subseafloor sediment | place: Japan: off Shimokita Peninsula | collected 2006-08 | reverse complement strand
TACGCATGCGCGAGTGGCACGAGATTCACAAGCAGCTTCGCGTGCAGCTCACCGGCATGGGGCACAAGGCCAACGACGACCCCGCGGAATACGAGAATGTCCACCGGGCCTTGCTCAGCGGTCTGCTCTCCCACGTCGGCATGCTCGACGACCGACACGAGTACAAAGGCCCGGACAGTCGCCGCTTCTACCTCTTCCCTGGATCGGGCCTCTTCGAGAAGACGCCCAAGTGGATCATGTCCGCGGAACTGGTGCAGACGACGCGGCTCTACGCTCGCATGAACGCCAAGATCGATCCCGCCTGGATCGAGCGCTGCGCCCCGCACCTCATCAAGAAGTCGTACAGCGACCCGCTGTGGAACAGCAAGCGCGCCCACGTCTCCGCCAAGGAGAAGGTGTCGCTCTTCGGCTTGCCCATCGTGCAAAACCGCCCGGTGCATTACGGGCCGATCAACCCGGAGCACTGCCGCGAACTCTTCATCCTGCACGCCCTCGTCGAGCGCGACTTCCACACCAAGGCCAAGTTCTTTCATCATAACGAAGCTGTGGCTGAGGAGATTCGCGCCCTCGAAGCGAAGACGCGGACCAACAACATCCTCGTCCTTCCCGAGGAGATCTACGCTTTCTATGACAAGCGAATCCCGGAGGGCATCTACAACGGCTCACGCTTCGAGCACTGGCGCAAGGAGGCGGAGCGGGAGAACCCGGAACTGCTCTTCATGCAGCCCCAGGATCTGATGCAGCGCAGCGCCACCGAGATCACGCCGGATCGCTACCCCGATCGCTTGACGGTAGGAGATACGCAGTGCGCCGTTTCGTACAAGCTCAGGCCCGGCGAGGCGGACGACGGCGTCACCCTGCGCGTGCCGCTCACCCAGGCGGGATCGATCGATCCGACCGTGTGCGAGTATCTGGTGCCCGGGTTCCTGGAAGAGAAGATCATCGCACTCTTGCGAGGTTTGCCCAAGTCACTGCGGCGCAACTTCGTGCCTGTGCCGGACTTCGCCCGAGCCTGCGCTGAGACGATTGAGCCGGATACCCGCAAGCCGCTCTTGCAGGCGCTGACGGATGAGCTCGCGCGTTTGACCAGCGTGATCGTTCCTCCCGACGCCTGGGACCTCGACGGCTTGCCCCCTCATCTGCAGATGCACCTGGCGGTGGTGGACGAAGCGGGCAACGCCGTGGCGACGGGCGATGATCTGGGGCTGATTCGCAAGGAAGTCGCCGACTCGCTGCAGGAGCGCCTCGCCGCCATCGCCGACACACCCTGGAACCGCGACCGCCTGCTCGACTGGGACTTCGGCGACTTGCCGGAGTACGTGACGGTTCGTGCCAAGCAAGGTGAAGTCGTGGGCTTCCCGGCGATCGTGGATCTCGAAGAGGGGCCGGCCCTGCGCCTGCTCGAGTCGCGCGAGAAGGCGGAGGCGGCGACGCGCCTGGGCCTGGCGCGGCTCATCGCCCTGCACGTCGGCCGAACGATCAACCTCCACATCGACCACCTGCCGCAGTGGCAACCGCTGCTGCTGCACGCCTCCCCCTGGATGAACGCTGAGTCGCTTCGTCGCGAGTTTGCCGGACGCATCGTGGAACGAGCGTTCCTGGCCGACCGTGCCTTGCCTCGCGATGAGGTCGCCTACCGGCGATGTCTTGAAGAGGGCTCGGAGGCGGTGGCCCTGACAACCGTCGAGATCGGTCGGCTGCTGCTCGGCATCTTCGAACCGGCCGCGAAGCTGCTGGCGGAGTTGGCTGACGCCCTGCCGGCCTGGAGCGATATCGCCACGGACATTCGCCGCCAACTCGACCTGCTCCTGCCCACGAACTTCGCCACAGCGACAACCTGGGAGTGGTTGCAGCAGTACCCGCGCTACTTGGAAGGCGCAGCCAGGCGTTACCGCAAGATCCGCGATGCCGGCCCCGACCGGGACGCCCGCCGTTTCGCCGAACTGAAGCCCGCGTTGGAGACGTTCCTGGAATTGTGGGGCGTCGGCGATGGCGAACACCGGCAGCACGTGGAACTGCGCACACTGCGCTGGATGATCGAGGAGATGCGCATCTCACTCTTCGCGCAAGAGCTGGGCACGGCCCTGCCCGTCTCCGAGAAACGCCTGGCACGGCAGCTCAAGAAGGCGCGGGCGGCGCGGGCGTCGTAACACGCCATCGAAGCTCCGACGCTCACCGAAGAAGAACAGCAGAAGCATGATGAGGTCAGCGAAGAGTGACTGCCGGCACACTGTGGAGCTCATCACACACCGCGACGATCATCCGACCGTAGGACCGCGTCTACCAGACGATAGACCTCGCCCCGCAACTGCTGAAGACGACGATTCACTTTGTCTTCCTCGCCATCGTCAATGCGATGGCCGTTGCCTCTTGAGAGCCAGAGATCATTCAATGATCCCATACCGCCAAACCACGAGCGGACCTCGGCTGCACGATCGGCAAAGAGAGCATCTGGATCCAGCACGCGCCGGATTTTGTCAGCCCACCAGAACGCATGGCGGCTCCGCAGGAGGGACTCAAGTTCAAGCAGGCTCTCTTCCAGAGTCTTCACGTCGGGTACCCAATCGATGAAGTCGAAGGGCTCACTTCCACACCAATCCCATGTCGATCGTGTTGAGGTTCTCGCAGCCGTCCTTGCGGACGATAACCATGTCTTCGACGCGAATGCCGCCGATCGCCTTGCAGTACAAGCCCGGCTCGACGGTGAGGGCGTCGCCCTCGACGAGCGGCGGGCCGGCCCGATCGAGGAGCGGCGTCTCGTGCACTTCCAGGCCGATGCCGTGCCCGGTGCCGTGCGTGTAGAACGCAAGCGAGTCGTCCTCGCCCTCAGCCGGCAGGCCGATGCGGCGGCCGCGCGAAACGAACACCTCGCAGGCGGCCTGGTGCACCTCCTCGCCCGTGGTGCCGACTTTTGACACCGCTTCCGCGGCCACCTTGGCGTCCAGGACATCCTGGTGCATGCGAGCCACTTCCTCGGGAATGTCGCCGTGCACGACGCTGCGGGTGCAATCGCCGTTGTAGAGCGTCGCCCGATCACGGGGGAAGACGTCAATGATGATCGGTTCGCCGGTGCGCAGATCGCCCGACCCGAGATCGTGGCAGTCCGCACCGGCGGGGCCGCTGATGACGATGGAAGGCGGGGCGCTGAAGTTCTGCTTCATGAGATCCAGTTCGATGAGGAAGCGCACGCGCTCGCTGGTCAGGGCCTCGCCTTCGTGTTGCAGGACGCCCTTCGCATCGGCGCTGGCATTGGCGATGGTCTCGCAGGCGCGACGGATCGCTTGCTCGGTGGCGTCCTGGGCCTTGCGAAGCTGGGCGACTTCCCAGTCGTCCTTCATGCGGCGGGCAAGCAGGCCGAACTGGGCATCGCAGACGACCTCGATGCCGCGCTCTTGCAGATGATGCACGTAGAGGAAAGGCAGGGAGCGGTCCGCGGTGATCTTGCCCACGCCCTTCTGCACGAGCAGTTCCGCAGCGGCCTGGGCGTTGCCGATCTCGCGATCGCCGGACAGTCCCCCCGCGGGGGCGAAATCGGGTGGGCAGTGGATGTGCCGAGCCGCCTTGGCCTCCTTGGCGCGGCCCATCTCGATGTCGCGCATGATGGCGTAGGTCTCGCCGCCCCCAAGATCGATGCAGACAATGGTGTCGCCCGTCTGAAAACGCAGGCGATGGTAAACGGCGAAGTTCGAAGTTGGCGCTCCGGCCATGATGCTCGGCGTCGTCATGTCGGTTCCTTTCCCGGGCGGCTGGGCCCGCTTCCTGCCAGTTCTAGCAACAACTCCGCATGCCTGCGCGAGGCCCCTTGCTGGCTGCGGATCACCGACCGGCCCCGCTCCACGAGCCCCCTCCGCTCGCCCTCATCCGCCAGCAGTCGCGCGACCGCCTCAGCCAGTTGTTCGCGATCTGTCTGGACGATGCCGCCGGCCGCGTGGAAGGCAGCGAACATCTGGGCGAAGTCGCTCACAGCAGGGCCAATGATGGTCGCCGCCCCCACTGCGATGGGCTCGGTCATGTCGGAGCCATACAGATCACCGAACGACCGCCCCACGACGGCGACATCAGCCAGCGAGTACGCCGCCCGCAGCTCGCCGATCGTGTCGAGGAGAAAGCGGTCCGGGCAGCCCGGCTGGTCCGGCTGCGAGCGCCGCCGCGGGCCGCCCAGATCCCGGGCCGCCTGGTCGAAGTGCTCTGGCTTGCGGGGAGCGACGAGAAGCTGCACGCCCTCGGGCACGGCTGCGGCGATGAGCGTCGTCTCGTCGGGAGCCGTGGACCCGGCCACCACCAGCGGCCTGGTGAGGTCGATGCCCATCTCCCGAGCCAACGCCTCCGCCCCTTCGACCACATCGGTGATGATGGCGTTGTCCCACTTCATCGAGCCGGTCACGCGAACCAGTTCGTCAGCCACCCCCAGGGCTCGGAAGCGCTCGGCATACGCCTCGTCCTGCACGGCGGCGAGGGCCAGCCTGCGAAAGGTGCCCGCCACCAGCGGCCGGAGCTTGCGGTAGTTGCCGAAGGAACGTTCGCTCAGCCGGCCGTTGATAACGGCGACGCGGATGTTGCGCCGCTGACAGGCCCGCATGAAGTTGGGCCAGACCTCGAGCTCGATCAATCCCACGGCGTCGGGCTGCACCCGCTTCAGGAATCGCCTGACCATCCAGGAGAAATCGAAGGGGTAGCGGACGACCGCGTACTCCGAGCCGAAGAGTGCCTGGGCCCGGGCGAAGCCGGTATCCGTGGTGGTGGCGATGACCAGTTCGACCTCGTCCCGGAGCAACGGCACGAGCGTTCGCAGGGCGTTCACCTCCCCCACCGACACCGCATGCAACAGCACCCGACCCCCACTACCCCCACCACCCCCACCAGCTGCCCCTTGCCCCGGCGAGCCGTCGGGGACGTCGCAGTGCCCGCAGCGCCCGCGCCAGTCCGTGCGGATCTTGCCCGTCCGAATCATGCGGGTGAGCCAGATCGGCGAGAGCAGCAGGACGATCAGGGCATAGAAGAAGTCGGCGACAAGCGACATGGTCGCAAGTCTATCGCCAAGGCGGCATCAAGGGACGCTGGCTGCCCTCCCCCGCTGCAAGCGGATTCGGACTGCGAGCCCGGCCCCTCCCCGTGGCGTGTGCTAGCATGGTTGGGTCTTCTGGCGGGCGAGTAGCTCAGTTGGCTAGAGCACTGCTCTTACACAGCATAGGTCGCCGGTTCGAGTCCGGCCTCGCCCATTTGCTCCCCCGATCGCGCCGGACAGGCGAGCCCGGCGCGCGGAGGTCGTGCGGGGATGCTCGGATGCAAGCGATCAGAGGTTCAGGCCGCCCCGGCTTGCCGGCGGAGTTGCAGGCGCTGGATGGCGACGCTGATGCTCTGCAAGCCGCGGGTGAGGTCGCTCTTCTTGCCACCGATGGTCTCGGCACAGTGCAACCCGTAGCGGAAGCGCCCGCCATCGATCTCTCGGATGCTCTGGACGACAGCCGACCCCGTGAATTGCTGACCGTCGAACTGCATCTTCAGCGTACGGCTACTGCCAACGGGATACGGCGTGGTCGCCACGATGCTGCATCCGGTCATGCTGATGTCGAGCACGTCACAGTGTTCTTCCTCGCCGAAAGAAGCGAAGAGGTCGGTGAGCACCGTGGAGACACGGAAGCACTGACGGCTTTCGGCGGACACGGGGTCACCGGTTGTCTCGAAGCTGATGGTGAGTCCCTCGGTCGCAGGCGTCACCGTCTGGATGCGGGCCGCTTGCTGCATGAACTCGCGCCGATGCTCGAAGAAGATGAGCACTTCCTGATCGGCGGCGAACGTGAAGTCCTCATCCTCGAAACAGGCAACGAAGGTGCCTTCCTGGAAGTCGGTGACGGTTGCGGGACAGAGCACTCGTCGACCCGTCCCGGTGGGAAGCTGCACGAAGAAGCCGGAGTTGATGGCCAGCATGGCTCGATCCTTTTCTCTTCCAGTATTCGATCTCGCAGCGCCGCAAGCTGCTCCCTCGCTCATCGGACAGACGGCAGAGTCCGTCTACCTCAATGGAGCGACTCCGCTCGATGTATCGCTCGCCTAGACCGCAGAAAGCGACTGGCGCTCGGTTATCGGAGGCCTGCCGCGGCTCCCTCCAGGACGCGTGGGGCCCGGATTGGCATTCCCCTCTCGACACTGGGTCGCTCTCCCACGTGCGCCGCCGGCACCCCACCTGCCTGCCAACGACGATGTTCAATCGAGGCGCGACGAGGCCAGGCGGAGGGAGGATTCTGTCGAGAAGTCTGAAGATGAATGCAACGCCGAAGCCGCAAGACCGAAAAAGTAGGGAAGAAACGCTTGCCTCTCCGAAGAATCGGTGTTAGGTTTCCCACGACTTCGGTACGAACTCTCACCAACGCTTGAAAGGAGCGCCTTGATAATGATCGTCATCAGCGTCGACAATCAGTTGCTTGTGCGCCCTGGGGACGTCCGAAGCTAAACCATTGAACATGGTTAGCCCTGCCTGCTGACGGTCGTCCAAATGGATGGCCGTTTTTCGTTTCGCAGCAGTCGGCCCCCAGGTGCATTCATTGCCCGCGGGCTGTTGCTGTGTCATTTCACCTACATCCCCCGGGCCCCGCGCACGTCTCCCCCCAGCGCGATCGGTCTCACCGGACTTGGCGCGACCGACGCCAAACGCGCCCGCATGCGGCGCGCGCGGTGTTGGTGCGCCCTGCCTCGCCGCAGCCCACACCCAACTCTCCTCGCAAAGGACTCTTGTATGTCACTCATCAGCCATGAATGGAGCCCCTACTCCTTCGCTGAACCGGCGGCGTGGAGCGCTTTCGAAGCGGACTCCCACGCAGCCGCATCCGCAGCCGCCTCGCGAGCGCCCCGGCGCCCCCGCCAGCGTCGCCACGCCCCGGCCCAGCCCCGGCGTCCTCGTTGGCCCCGTCGCTCCCATACCCAGCGCCGGCAGCACAAGCCCGCGCGCTAACCACTTGGAACCAGGCAATGCAACTTTCCGATCTCGGTTGGAACTCATTCCTCCAGCAACTGTTTCGCCCCTTCGCCGCACAAGGCCTTGACGCCGCGCGCGTCGTGCGGGCGGATCGCAACCTCTCTCGCATCGTCGACGAAACGGGCACGCACCGTGCGGAGCTCACCGGTCGGCTGCGGCACGAGTCGCCCGGCCGCGCGGAGCGCCCCGTCGTCGGCGATTGGGTGGCCGTCGCCCCCGCTGACGACGATTCGCCCCACATGATTCACGCCGTCCTGCCTCGGCAGAGCGCCTTCTCCCGCCGGTCCACCGTCGCCAAGCAGAGCGATCTCGTGGAAGAGCAGGTGCTCTGCGCCAACGTCGACACCGTCTTTCTCATCGTCGCCCTTGACGACGGCCGATCCACCAATCCGCAACAGATTGAACGGTACCTGGCCTTGGCGAACGACAGCGGCGCCGATCCGATACTCGTCCTCAACAAGGCGGACCTCTGCCCTGAACCGGACATCGCGATGGACGCGATATCGCGCTTGGCGCCGGCGGTGCCGGTCTATGCCGTCAGCGCTCTCTCAGGCGTGGGCATGGGCGATCTACTGACGCATGCCGGGCGCGGCCGCACGCTGGCTCTGCTCGGTCCCTCGGGCGTGGGGAAGTCTTCGATCATCAACTCCCTGATCGGCGACGCCTGCCTACCGATCGGAGAGGTGCGAGAATCGGATCGACGCGGCAGGCACACCACGACCTGCGGCGAAATGGTCTTCCTTCCCGAAGGCGGCATCCTCATCGACACGCCCGGCCTGCGCACCGTGCGCCTCTGGCTCGACGACGAGAGCTTGCAACAAACCTATGGCGACATCGACGCGTTGGCCGAAGAGTGCCGCTTCCGCGACTGCACCCACACGCACGAACCCGGCTGCGCGGTGTGCGCCGCGGTGCAGTCGGGCGAACTCGATCAAGGCCGCTATGAGCGATTCCTTGTCCTACGCGACGAAGCGCACCTGACGAATCGTGATCGACAACAACGAAAGGAGAAACGCGGCAAGGAGATCGCCCAAGCCCTGCGGCAGATGCGCAAGCTGGGTGTGCAGAGGGAAGCCTGAGGATACCCAGAGCGGCGCTGCGCTCTGCCCTGGCTTGGGAGTGTCAAACCTGATTGGTGTTCCGCCGCTGGCGGCTTAGCGGTCGACTTGCCCCATGACGATGTCGATCGAGCCGATGATCGCGGGCATGTCGCCGATCAGGACATTCTCGCTGACCGGCCCCAGCGCCGAGAGATTGCAGAAGGTCCCGGCCCGGGCCTTGACGCGGTACGGCTGCGCGCCGCCTTGCGATTCGACGAAGAATCCCAGCGTCCCGCGCGGATTCTCCAGCTCGACGAACACCTCGCCGGCCTTCGGCTTGAAGTTACGCGGCAACTTGACGCGGTGCTTGCCCCCCGTCTCGGGATTGTCCGAAGCGTCGGGGATCATCTTGATGCACTGGCGGATAATCTTGCAGCTCTGCACCATCTCCAGCATGCGCACGATGTAGCGATCCCAACTGTCGCCGACCGTGCCCTGGTCGCCCGTGCCCACGCAGACTTCGAAGTCGAGTTCGGGGTAGACGGAGTACGGCTTGTCGCGCCGCAGGTCGTAGGGCAGGCCGGAGCCGCGCAACACCGGTCCGGTGCAGGCGTAGGCGATCGCCATCTCGGGCGTGAGCACGCCGACGTCGGCGGTGCGCTTGACGAAGATGTGGTTGTAGGAGAGCAGGTCGTTGTATTCCTTGACCTTGGGCTCGAAGTAGTCGAGGAACTCGGAGACCTTCTCCAGGTAGCCGGTCGGGAAGTCGTGGGTGACCCCGCCGATCGTGTAGTAGGAATAGGTCAGGCGGGCTCCGCAGACCATCTCGAAGAGATCGAGGATGTACTCGCGCTCGCGGAAGGCGTAGAGGAAGGGCGTGAAAGCGCCGATGTCCATGCCGTAGGTGCCGAAGGTCACGAGGTGGGAAGCGATGCGTTGCAGCTCCCCGATGATGACGCGAATGAACTCGGCCCGGCGCGGCACCTGGATGTCGGCGAGCTTCTCGACGGCCTCGCAGAAGGCCCAGTTCTCGTTCATCCCCGCCACGTAGTCCATGCGGTCGGTGTAGGGCAAGTACTGGTAGTAGGCGACGTTCTCGCCGATCTTCTCAGCGCAGCGATGCAGGTAGCCGATGTGCGGCACCGCTTCCAGCACGACCTCGCCGTCCGTGCGCAGCACGACCCGGAGCACGCCGTGCGTAGCCGGGTGCTGGGGCCCCATGTTGATGAGCAGTTCCTCGGACTCGACATCCTCGAGTTCCAGGCCGGACGCCGCCTGCTGACGGACGATGGTGTCATCGGGGCCGGCAGGGACATCGACGAGCCCTTCCTGGGGGATGACGAGGTTGATCTCACGCTCTTGGGTCATCTGCCGCCTCTTGCTTCAGGGGCTTGTTCGGGTCCGAACCGCAGCCGACGAGATCGCAGGGCACCACGCCGGCAAGCGACCATGTTAAGGCAATCCCCCGCTCACGGCGACCGGCCCTCATCAACCGCTCGGGGCGGGTCTCTGACGCGCTGCACGCCGGTCAGCGCCGGACTCATCCGGCACCAGACGGGTGATGATCCTCGCTCCCACAGCGTCGCCCCAGACGTTCACGGTGGTGCGGCACATGTCGAGGATGCGGTCCACGCCCAGGATGATGCCGATCGCTGCCAAGTCCAGGGACTTGCCCGAATCGCTCAGAGCCGTGTTCACCGCCATGATGACGATGACCATGGTCACCAGCCCGGCGGAGGGGATGCCGGCCGCCCCGACGGCGGCGAGCGTGGCGGTGATGGCCACGATCAGGAGTTCCGGGAAGGCGAGCGGGATGTCGAAGGCCTGGAAGAGGAAGACCACCGCCACGGCTTCGTAGAGGGCGGTTCCGTCCATGTTGATCGTCGCCCCCAGGGGCAGCACGAAGTTCGCCGCCTTCCGCGAGCAACCCGCCTCCTCTTCGGCGACCTCCAGCGTGACGGGAAGGGTGGCGCTCGAGGAATCGGTGCCGAAGGCGGTCATCAGGGCCCGGCGCATCTTCCACATGAAGCGGTAGGGATTGCACTTACCGAAGATGGCGAGCACGAGCGGCAGCACCACGGCCCCGTGCAGGAAGAGTCCCACGAACACCACCAGCATGTAGAGCCCGATGGGCCCGGCCATCTCGCCCAGCCCCAGCTTGCCCACGCTCCAGGCGGTGAGGAAGAACACCCCGGGGGGCGTCAGCCAGAGGATCCAGTGGATCATGATCATCAGGGCCCGGAACAGCGCCTCGAAGAGCTGTTGAGCCGGGGCCCCGCGCGGCCCAAGGGCGCTGATTGCCAAGCCAAGCAGGATGGCGAAGGTGATGACCGAAAGCACCCGGCCGTCCACCGCTGCCCGCAGGGGATTGTCGGGGATGATCTGCTTGATGAGGTTCATCCAGGCGGAGCCGAGCTTGCGCTCCGCCTGCATGATGGTCTGACTCGTCTCCTGGGTTTCAAACTGGGCCACCTGCTGATCGCGGAAGTCCGGGTCGAGATTGGCGCCCGGCTTGATGCTGGTGACCAGGATCAGGCCGATCGTCACCGCGATGAACATCGTGGAGAGGTAGTAGACGACAGTAGCGCTGCCCACGAGGCCCAGGCGAGCCGGATCGCCCAGGGAGCTGATCCCCACGACAACGCTGATGAAGATGAGCGGCACCACGATCATCTTGAGCGGCCTGATGAGCACGACATCGCCCAGCGACTTCCACAGGCCCAGCATCTGATCGTGGTCAGCCGGGTTGGCGGGAGAGGCGTCGTGCAGCAGGAAGTGCCCGACCAGCACGCCCGCCACCAGCCCGATGAAGATCAGGATCGTCAGCAGGTTCTGCCGCTTACTCATCGAGCGCCTCCTCTCGCGGTCGCAGACAGCCTACGCGGCCTGCCCCCCGCCTGCCAGCGCCGCAGCCAGGGGCGTCAGCGCCAGGTCCAGCTCCCAGAACGCCGGCGACGGGTTGCAGATCGAGTCTTCCTGGCTCATGCGTACCTGGGCGGCGTTGAAGGGAAGGAGCCCCGGCACTCCCAGCCGCGCCGCCGATCCGGCCAGCAGCAGCGCCAGCCAGGCGGGCATGGGGAGCGGCGGTCGCCAGCGCCCGGCGCCGGGCGTCAGATCGCGCACCCGCCGCAGCATCGCCGGCCAGGTGAACGCCTCCGGCCCGCCCAGGTCGTAGACCTTGCCAATCGCTGCCGGTCGATCCAGCGCCGCGACGAAGCAATTCGCGACGTCCGTCACAGCGATCGGCTGCACCCGTGACCGCCGACCCAGCCCCAGCAAGCCCGCGCCGAAGTAGGGCAGGAACAGGTACGGCGGCGCCTTCCCCCGCGCCCAGGCCTGCATCATCCGGGCGAACTCGCCCTCCGGCCCCACAATCAGCGATGGCCGGAAGATCGTCCAGGCGAGATCGCTGCTGCGCACGATTCTCTCCGCAGCGTACTTCGTGCGGTGGTAGACGCTCGGCGCCTGGGCACGGGTGCCCAGGGCGGACATGTGCAAGTAGCGCTCGATCCCCGCCACCAGCGTGGCTTCCACGATGTGGCGGGTGGCCTGCGTGTGCAAGCGCTCGAAGATGACGCCACGCCGAGGCCGCTCTTCGATGATGCCGATCAGATGAATGGTGGCGCTGGCGCCGGCGAGCAGTTCGCGCAGAGCGGTCGAGTCAAACACCTCGCCTTCGATGAGGTCGAGGTTGCCTGCGGGGAGGACCGCTCGCGCCCGCTCGACACTCCGCACCAGGGCCCGGACCCGATACCCCGCTGCGAGCAAGGTGCAAACCACGTTTCGGCCGACAAAGCCCGTAGCGCCGGTGACCGCGACCGTGCTGTCTGGCGGAATCGTCGGATTGTCCTGCGTTGACTCGCTCATCGGAAATGCGAAGTCTGAGATTCCGGCAACGCTTCATGAATCAGCGAGCGCCGCCGTGCCTACCTCCGTCACCAGTCCTCGTCGGTGACATACCCGAAGCGCTGAAGCGTCTCGCCGGCAATCTCCTTGAACTTGGCTTTGAGTTCCGGCGTGAAGTGGTTGACCCAATCACCGGCGACACCCTTGCGGTTGAAGGCGTTCGGATCTTCCTGGCCGGCCTCCCGACCGGTGGCGGTCTTGAAGGCGTGCTTGTCGGTAATGCGGCGAACCTGCTCTTCGCTAAGACCCACCTCGTAGTGGTCGAAGACGCGGCCCATCATGCCCGGAGCGTCAGCGAGCAGGTCCTCGTAGCGGATCATCATGCCGTACTGCGGGTCACGCCCGTCGGCCCAGCCGTTCACCCAGGAGATGTAGTCGGGCAGACGATTCTTCACCCAGTAGTCGAGCGCCTCTTCCTTGCTCATCGCCTTGATGGGGTCGGCGTGCGGGTCGGTGGCGACATTGTGCGCAAAGAAGTACCAGCTCGCCGCCACATCGCGCAGGTCGCGGTGGATGATGACGTAGGGCCGCTTCACCGAGTTGAAGAGCTGCAAGTGCGCCGGCGTGGGCTTGCAGTGCAGCTTGGTCACCGTGTAGCCGGCAGGCGGCTGGCGCAGCGTCTCCGGCTCAAGCGTGTGGTCCGTCCAAGTGATGTAGGGCGGCGTCCACTTCTGGTAGCCCGGCACCTCCGAGACCATGCGGTTGAGCCAGCTCGTCCCCGACTTGGGCAGTCCCACGACGAAGAGGTTGCGATGCGGGTAGTGGTGCCAGATCGACAGGACGGCCCGCTGCAGCGTCTTCAGCGGTTTGCCTTGGTACCAGCGCGATTTGTGCTGCCTGCGATAGCCCATTTAGTCGTCCCAGGTATAACCGATGCGCTCGAGGCGGTCGCCCGCGCAGGTGCGGAAGCGCTCGATGTGCTCGGCGCTGAAGTGATTGATCCAATCCCCCGCCACGCCCTTGCGATTGAAGGACGTCGCGTCCTCCTGCCCCGCCTGCCTGCCGGTCGCCTCTTGAAAGCTGTGCGCCTCGGCGATGGTCTTGACGTGCTCTGCGGGCAGGTCAATCTCGAAGTGCTGCAGGATCTTCGCGAGCTGCCCTTCGGTGTCGCGCAGCAACTCTTCGTAGCGGAAGACCGCCCCGCGCTTCGGGTCACGCCTCTCCAGCCAGCCGATGCACCAGGAGAGATACTCCTCCAGGCGCTCGTCAATGAAGAGTCTGATCCAGGCGGCAAGATCGAGGGCGTTCGCCTGCTCGTGGTACTGCACCTCGGGGTCGTTGCGGGCGTAGAAGTAGGAGCTGACCACGATGTCGCGCGGATCGCGGTAGAGGATGCCGTAGGGCCGGCCGGTCGCGTCAAGAGCATCGAGGTTGCGCGAACGCGGCCGGGTGTGCACGCGGGTCACCGTGTAGCCGAGGGGCGGGCGGTCCAGCGTGCCGGGCAGAAGATCGTGGCCTGTTTGGGGGATGTAGCCGGGGATCCACTTGCGATAGCCGGGCACGGAGACCAGCATCCGCTCCAGCCAGGTGGTTCCCGACTTGGGCAGGCCGGCCACGAAGAGATTCCGATGGGGATGCGAGAACCGCCGCGCCGCTGCCGCATGTTGCAGGGTGCGCAGGGGTTTACCTCGCAACAGCGACCGCCACCCGCGCCGGCGGTGGTAGGCCTCGGCGAGTTCAGCCAGTTCGCGCTCTGTGCGGTCGTCGTGGCGGAACATGGTGGGCAGTGTAATGCGGTCTCGCGTGGGAAGGCGATTCGACGGGCAAAGAAAACGCCCCGGCAGGCGGGGCGTTAAGGAAGAGCGTGATGCGGGCACGGGGACTTCAGTCCCCGTGTGTGCTCGCCTCAATCAGCTCAGGCCGATCAGGTCGCCGATCATCGGGCCGAACTTCACGATGACGCCGGCGAAGACGACGGAGACGATCGAGATCAGCTTGATGAGGATATTGAGCGAGGGACCGGAGGTGTCCTTGAAGGGATCGCCGACGGTGTCGCCGACGACGGTCGCCTTGTGGTCCTCAGAACCCTTGCCATAGATGATGGCGTCGGGGTTGCCCGCGGCGATGAGTTCCTCGGACCGCAGCAGGAGGTCGTCCTTGATGGAGGCGGGGACCGTGTTCGAGTTGCCCGTGCCGTCGACGAGTTCCTGGGCGGTGGTCTTACCGAAGGATTCGATGAGCTTCTTGGCGTTGTCCCAAGCGCCACCGGCGTTGGCCATGAAGATGGCGAGGGCGAAGCCGGAGGTCAGGCCGCCGGCGAGCATGCCCATGACGCCGGGCACGCCCAGCACCAGGCCGATGAGGATCGGAACAATGATGGCCAGGCAGGCCGGGATGACCATTTCCTTCTGGGCCGCGCCCGTAGAGATGGAAACGCAGTTGGCGTAGTCGGGGTACATGTGGCCGTCGACCTCGACCTTGTGCGGCCACTTGCCCGGATCGCGGATGTCTTCCTCGCTGAGGCCCTGCTTGCGGAAGCCCTCACGCATGCGACCGAACTGACGCCGGCACTCGACCATCATCTTGTTGGCGGCTCGTCCGACCGCGTCCATGGTCAGAGCGCAGAAGAGGAAGGCCAACAGCACGCCGCCGAAGAGGCCGCCAAGCACCAGCGGGTTCATCAAGGTCACGTTGTAGAAGGCCAGTACGTCGCGAAGTGAGGCTCTGCTCGAAGCGGTGATTCGCAGAATCGACTGCGTGTCAGCGACGGAGTAGTCAGCGACCCAGAGGACCACCTCGGCGGAGTCATCTGGCTCACCTTCCGCCGGATGAATCTTGTACTCGTCGCCCACTTGCAGGTTGTCACGCACGGAAGCGGGCACTCGCTCGGAGTTCATCCACAAGCCGCCATCGGCTTCCTCGCCACCCGGGAGCAGGATCGCGAACTTGCCGTAGCCGCTGTAGAAGGCGGTGGGCTCCTCGACCTGGACATTGGCGTGATTCGCCTCGAAGTACTGCACCGCCTGCTCGCCCAACTGCACCTGCACGATCTGCACGTAGGCGGCGAAGAGCGCCAGGGCCGTGAGTGCGGCGGAACCGATGGCAAAGCCCTTGCCGGTGGCGGCGGTGGTGTTGCCCAGGGAATCGAGCATGTCGGTGCGTTCGCGGACGTGTGGGGGCTGCCCGGTCATCTCGGCGTTGCCGCCGGCGTTGTCAGCGATCGGGCCGTAGGCGTCGGTCGCCAAGGTGATGCCCAGCGTGGAGAGCATGCCAACCGCAGCGATGCCCACGCCGTAGAGACCCATGAGGAAGTTGTCCCCGCCGCCCGAGAAGCTGAAGGCCGCGATGATGGCGATGATGATGGTAAGCAGGCTCGCCCAGGTGGACTTCATGCCTTCCGCGATGCCGCCGATGATGACCGTCGCCGGTCCGGTGATGGCGGCCTCGGAGATTCGCTTGGTGGGCGAGTACTCGTAGGAGGTGTAGTGCTCCGTGGCGTGGGCGATGACCAGGCCCGCGACGAGACCGGACACGATCGACAGCCACGGTCCCCACCAGTGAATGGGGGAGCCGTTGAAGAGGTAGTAGAACAGTCCCGCGCCAACCACCACGATCAGAGCCGAGGCGATGTAGACGCCCTTGTGCAGCCCCTTGAGCAGTTGGGCAAACCCGGCGCCTTCCTTGGCCTTGACCGAGAAGATGCCGACCAAGGACAAGATGATACCGATGCCGGCGAGGGCCAGCGGAGCTGTGGCAAGCTTGACGCCCATGTCGAGGGCCGAGACTTCGGTCCCGGGATTCGCGACGATCACGCCCGTGGCGGCGGCGGCGCCGAGCGCCATGGTGGCGAGGATCGAACCGTAGTAGGACTCGTAGAGGTCAGCACCCATGCCGGCGACGTCGCCGACGTTGTCGCCGACGTTGTCGGCGATCGTCGCGGGGTTGCGAGGGTCATCTTCGGGGATGCCCGCCTCGACCTTGCCCACGAGGTCGGCCCCGACGTCCGCGGCCTTGGTGTAGATGCCGCCACCCACGCGGGCGAAGAGCGCCTGCGTCGAAGCGCCCATGCCGTAGCTCAGCATGATCGTCGTCAAGATCGGCAGGGTGAACTCGGTGAAGGAGTTGAGGATGAAGAACCAGAGGCTGGCGTCGAGGAGCGCAAAGCCAACCACGACGAGACCCATGACAGCACCGGAACGAAAGGCGACGGTGAGGCCGGCGTTGAGCGACTGCTTGGCCGCATGGGTGGTGCGGGCCGAGGCGTTCGTCGCCATCTTCATCCCG
>SWCB01004756.1_pt1 | contig 16158 bp, 10 predicted proteins | sample 4692901 | NCBI WGS metagenome assembly SWCB01 (sample SAMN10267276, study PRJNA491770) | bioreactor metagenome | isolation source: DHS bioreactor inoculated with subseafloor sediment | place: Japan: off Shimokita Peninsula | collected 2006-08 | reverse complement strand
AGTGGTCTCGACTTCCTTTAAAATCTGCTGGACTTTGTGGTAGAAGGCTTCACCGACTTCGGTGAGGTGCAGGCGACGGGTTGTTCTTTCTAATAGTCGGGTTTTCAGACTTTGCTCAAGATCCCGAATACGGCGGCTGACCGTTGATTTAGGGATCTCGCAATAGTCGGCGGCTTTTGTAAAACTACCTTGTTCAACTACCTTAACAAATAGTTCCATATCATCCAGTTTCACACGATTAACACCCTGGTTCTGAAACAATAAAGTCTATCACAGTCCCTTTGTGGCAGAATAGTTGCCACTGTTAAAAATTAACCAAGTTAGAGGGGCGGTAGCAGAGGATACATGTTCCGTTATTGGCTTTGTTGAATCGCTCAGTTACTGCTCAATTACTCCATTAACACTAGGTTCAGTTATCATGGCCCACCTATTTACACAGATTGGCTGTTTAACTAATGCCTTACAAACACAATGACGCCAAACGCCATCATTACATTAAAGCCGTATTGTAAATGATATTGCGCGCTAAATTAGCCCAGATCAACAAAAGCGCAGTTATCGCGGCGTTTCAACAGACTTCCATTTACAGCCATTACGTCACGATGTAAAAATCACATCACTCTCGATGTTAAGGTTTCTGCATGCAAACGACTCTCGACCAAGCGATGTTACAAATTGCACTCGATCTCAATTTAAACTTGCCTTCAGGGCACCATTACCAACGTTTAATGCAGTCACTGCAAGCAGTACTACCTTGTGATGCTAGTGCTTTGTTTATTCTGGATGATTCTGGTTTATTGTCTGCAGCTGCCGTTAATGGTTTATCAGATGAAGTACTCGGTCAGAAGTTCGATCCGCAGCAACACCCTCGTCTTCACGCTATTTTAACCAGTCGTGAGCCAGTACGATTTCCTGCAACTTCAACCTTACCCGACCCATTTGATGGATTATTAAAAAACGATCCAAACCGCTCTATAAACGTGCATGACTGTATGGGTTGTAGTTTATATGTCGAAGATCATTTAGTCGGGCTAATCACTCTTGATGCTATGCAGATCGGGGCTTTTAACAGCATTGATGATATTACCGTTGCGACCTTTGCAGCGTTAGCCGCGGCGACAATTAGAAATGTAAATCAAGTTGAAGCCCTGCGAAAAAGCCATCGCCAACAGAAAAACATGAATCAAGTCTTGATCCAAGAAGCGCGAAAAAAAGGTGGCGAGTTAGTAGGTGTCAGCCCTGAGATCCAAAGCCTGCGTGATAATATCAGTATGGTTGCCTACTCTGATTATGCGGTACTCATCAGTGGTGAAACAGGCACAGGTAAAGAGCTCGTCGCTCATGCCGTACATTCAAATTCGTCACGCGCCACACAGCCGATGATTTACGTAAACTGCGCCGCACTACCAGAGTCACTGGCTGAAAGTGAATTGTTTGGTCATGTTAAAGGTGCTTTTACTGGCGCAAACAGCAATCGCGCAGGTAAATTTGAACTGGCTGATGGCGGTACGATATTCTTAGATGAAATTGGTGAGTTACCTTTATTAATGCAAGCAAAATTGCTACGCGTTATCCAACAAGGTGAAGTGCAACGTGTCGGTGCAGATAAGAACTTAATGGTTAATGTCCGCATTATCGCTGCCACTAACCGTGAGTTAACCGAAGAAGTCGCTGCAGGTCGTTTTCGAAGTGACCTATTTCACCGCTTAAATGTATTCCCAATAAACGTACCACCACTGCGTCATCGACAAGGTGATATAGCGGTATTATCAGGGCATATACTTGACCGAGTTCGTACTCAATTCAATGTGACTAAATTACAATTACACCCGAAAGCCCTAACTGCACTAACGGGTTATAGTTGGCCTGGTAATGTTCGAGAATTAGAACATACCTTAATGCGTGCAGGCTTACGGGCTATTCAGGCACAGCAAAGCTTGATCTTACAGGAACACTTGTCTGATGAAGTGAGTCATACTTACTCTAATTCGGTAGATTCAGAAGCCAATGACTTGCCCACGACATCGTTTGAACTACGCGGTGCCGTTGAAATCTATCAAACCAAGCTTATTTCCCATGCCCTACAGCAATCAAACTTTGTATGGGCGCAAGCAGCGGATTTTTTACAGATGGATCGCGGTAATTTATACAAAATGGGAAAAAAACTCGGTATTGAACCCAAAGAATTGCGTACCGCAGAGTTAGTATAAAATTAATATAAACGCACTTGATGTAATTATCACATCAGGTGCGTTGTGATAACAACATCAAGTGTTATACCAATAAAAAATAAAAACGTTAAAAATCAACAATATAAAAGTTGGCACGTTAAGTGCTATTAGTTCTCCAAATCATCGTTAACTCGATAAAATTAATATAATTATAATGGAGTCCTAAATGTTCTGTATTCAATGTGAGCAAACTGTCCAAACACCTACAGCTAAAGGTTGTTCTTATACTCAAGGTATGTGTGGTAAAACGGCTGATGTGTCTGACCTACAAGACGTATTAGTATTTAACTTGCAAGGCGTATCTTTCTGGGCAGAACTAGCGCGTAAATATAACATTATCGATGCTGAAATTGATGCTTGGGCACCACGTGCTTTCTTCTCTACATTAACTAACGTGAACTTTGTGCCAGAGCGTATTACTGAATACACTGAGATTGCTGAGCGTTATAAGATCCAATTAAGCACTCAAGTAATGGCAGCAGCAGCAGCAGCTGGTGAAGCATTACCTGAATTATCACCAGCAGCGCAGTTTGTGTTACCAGCAACCGCTGAAGAAATCATGAACTTTGCACCTGAAGCGGCTGTAAACCGTGGTCACGAAGAACTGCATGAAGACATCATTGGTCTACGTTTATTATGTTTGTACGGCCTTAAAGGTGCTGCAGCATACATGGAACATGCAAATGTTCTGGGTCAAAGTGAAGAATCAATCTGCGCTGAATACCACCAAATCATGGCGTTCTTAGGTACTGATCCAACAGATGCAAATGCTCTGCTTGAAACATCAATGCAAATTGGTCTACTTAACTACCGCATTATGGAAATACTTGACCGAGGCGAAACAAATACCTTTGGTCACCCACAACCAACACAAGTAAACGTAAAGCCTGTTGCTGGTAAGTGTATTCTTGTTTCTGGTCATGACTTACATGATTTAGAAAAAATTCTACAACAGACTGAAGGCAAAGGTATCAACGTTTACACCAATGGTGAAATGTTACCAGCACACGGTTACCCAGAATTAAACAAGTACCCACACTTAGTTGGTAACTTCGGTAGCGCTTGGCAGAATCAACAAAAAGAATTTGCTAACTTCCCTGGCGCAATCGTGATGACATCAAACTGTCTAATCAATCCAAACGTAGGTCAATACGCAGATCGTCTATTTACGCGTAGCATTGTTGGCTGGCCTGGTGTTGTTCATATTGAAGGTGATGATTTCTCACAAGTTATTGACTGTGCTTTAGCGCAAGAAGGTATTGCGCATACTGAAATCGAACACATGATCACTGTTGGTTTTGGTCGCAACGCATTAATGGCTGCTGCACCTGCAGTTATCAATGAAGTTAAAGCGGGTAACATCAAACACTTCTTCCTAATCGGCGGTTGTGACGGTGATAAAGAAGAACGTAGCTACTTCACTGACATTGCAGTTAATACACCTGAAGATTCAGTTGTACTTACGCTGGCTTGTGGTAAATACCGTTTTAACAAGAAAGAATTTGGCGACATCAATGGTATTCCTCGTCTATTAGATGTGGGCCAATGTAACGATACTTACTCTGCAATTCAGTTAGTGTTAGCACTGGCAGAAGAGTTTGATTGTGGTGTGAACGAGCTACCATTAAGCATCGTTTTATCTTGGTTCGAGCAAAAAGCGATTGTTGTATTATTAACGCTATTCGCTTTAGGCATCAAAGGTATTTATACCGGCCCAACAGCACCTGCATTCTTAACTGATAACTTAATCAAAGCATTACAAGATAACTTTGATATGCGCAGTGTTGGTGATGTTGAAACTGACTTAGCGACTATGTTAGCGGGTAAATAGTATTGGCTAACAAATAATGATCGTTAATAAATAGTACTCGCTAATAAATAGCGATCATATGCTGCATTGGTTAAAGGCGTTCGACAGTTATCAAACATCGATCGACTTTAATCAATGCTCATTCCCCTTCTTACACACATTCAACCTTTAATTATTACAGCCATGGGTGCAAATAATGTCTTCTTCGAAAACGCCTTCATCTACACTATCAGCACCGGCTCTTAAGCCACTTAAACTAAATAGTTCAGGTCTTGGTCAATCAACAAAACCCTCATCACCAAAGCTATCTACACCTAAGCTTAGCTTTTCACTCGGTGGTGATTCACAGAATACAGCTAAATCAGACACCACAAAAACATTTGCAAAGCCGCTATTTACTAAACCAAAGTTGGCTGCACTCTCTCTTGGCGAATCAACCGCAAATGCTATTAAAAAACCAGCGCCATGGTCACCATCAACAACAGCATTAATCTTAGTCAAACGTGAAGTAGAAACACATGACTCGATGAGCTTTACCTTTGCAGCCGCCAATGAAACATTGTTTGATTTTAAACCCGGTCAGTTCGTGACATTAGCCGTCAAAATAGATAACAAAACACATTATCGTGCTTATTCAATTAGTTCTGTACCGCAACAAAAACAATTACGCTTAACGATTAAACGCGTACCAGATGGTTTAGTGTCTAACTGGCTTGCAGACCATCTAAATATCGGCGATAGCTTGTCAGCATTAAACATTGCAGGTCAATTCAATAGCAGTGATTGCAAGCACAAGTCTAAACTACTGCTTATCAGTGCGGGTTGTGGTATCACCCCCGTCATGTCGATAGCCAAAACATTGTTAGCGCATGATAGCGACACTGATATTGAATTCTTACATTGTGCCCGAGACAAAGACAACGTTATCTTCCATGATGAAATGAAGACATTACTTGCTCAATATCGCAACTTTAACGTGCAGTTACTGTTAGAAAATAGTGAAGGTTTTGCCAGTTTTAGTGCCGATGACAGTGCTAATAAAAAGACGGGTAGCAGTGCTTTGTCACATCAAAATGGCATGGTGAGTTCAGACGTTATTCAACAGTTATATCCTGATCTGAAAGAACGTACTATCTTCCTGTGCGGTCCTGTTGGCTTTATGAAAGCGGTAGAGAATATTGCTCAAGAAAGTGATTTCGATATGGCTAACTTCTTCCAAGAAAGCTTTACTCCTGCTGCAAATAACGAACAACAAGATCAGATTTCATCAGACGCAGCAACAGCCAGTGTCATGTTGCACGTTCCTGACTTTTCTGTAGAGAAAGAAGTCGTACAAGGTTCATCACTATTAGAAGTATTAGAAAATAATGGTGTACCTATTATTGGCGCTTGTCGTGCAGGTGTTTGTGGCTCGTGTAAATGCAAAGTCACTAAAGGCTCAGTAAAATCGACCAGTACTGAAACGCTTACCGCAGAAGAAATTGCACAAGGGTATGTATTAGCCTGTTCAAGTACCGTTGAGGAAGATCTCGCTGTAGCACTCAGCTAATACTCAATTATTTCATCATCATTAAGTTTAGTTATCATGGCCAATCTATTAATTTAGATTGGCTTTTTTATATGTGTATTATACCAATCTAGATAAGCCTCTGATCATCCTTGCTGGTTAAAATTACTTATAACTACGTTAGAAATTTTATAATTAGAACCACTATTCACTGCAATTTCTGCCAGGGTGAGATCGTGAACGTTTTATAGTCAATTTAACGATCACATTTAGCTGTGATCATATACTCCCTTTTTGGGGAGACCATCATGCATATTGACCACTTTAAAGAACATTTTCAGAGTATCACTGACCAGCGGCAAGGTGCTAAGGTGACTTATTGCCTTTTTGAAGTCTTGTTTGGCTCATTATGTGCGGTGATTGCTGGAGCCAAGGGTTGGTTTGATATTCGTGAATACATTCATCTTGAGGTAACTTGGATATATAAATAGAAGGTAAAGCCCCCCTTTGGTGTTATGCTAAAATAACCATCAACAATTACGTCAATAATAAAATCAATCATCTCGACGTACATATAAAACCAGTAATTAACAGCTTGACTCATAACCAAATAAAATCCCTATAAATATAGAGCATTACCTCTATTAATTTAATTATGTCCACTTTATGTGCTACTCATCACCACTTAAGCGGTGAAATCATCCTGTCATTCTTACCGAACATCATCTGGGTCACATAAACTTACAAATAATTGATAATGTTATTTTTAAAGAAAACATTTTGTTACATAATGATTAAGTCATCAAAACGAAGATATTGGTTAATTGAAATGGAATTTATTAATAACATTACCGATTTTATCGAGCAACTTGAGAGTTTGGAAAAACCTTTCAGTATCTGGATATATTCTAGTAAAGAACATTATTGTCAGTTTGGCACTCAGGATAATAAGCTGCGTACATACCAACTAAAGAAAGCAATTGAACAGCATTTACAAGTTATAGTAGAAATGCATAATGATGAAAATCATAATTTTTTCCTCTTGTTACCTGAAGTACATATGGTTGTACCAGTAAGATTTCATGGTGATCAAGTACTCTCAATAACTCGACCACGAGCAGCATAATCTGCTATCTATACATTAGGGTATCAATAACGATTAAGAAACAAACTATGGCTAGATTATTTCTGAATTGCCCCAATCAATAAAGATATAAATAAACAGACTCCTTGGGTCTGTTTTCTTTTTATAATTCAATACAAGAAGAATGACGCCAAATAGTATTCTTTTAAGAAGCATACCTACGCGTTAAATAACGACCGTGAGCACAACTTGATTCTCTGGCAAAGAGGATAGTGTCGGTTTTAGTGGGGTATTTTACGTTGCTCTAAACAGAACAAAGAAGGAAAACTGTCGCAAATTATAAGTTCAGTGATGGATTAGCTCAGATGGTTCTACGTTATGTATAAACGTGGAGGCTGTGTGAGATTACATGTTGAATGTAATCTCATACAAAAAGCAGTTCATTTAACATAGCTTCATGTCTCCAATACTTTGTAGGGCTGTCTTTTATTGGCAGGGCTACATTTCTACATGTTGCGGTTATGAACGTATAGCAGGGTTGTTGTTTATGCTTTTAACAGTTCCGAAGCGATGATTGTGCTTACCGGAATCAGTAAGAGCATGAACGAGACTTCTATATCGGAAAACCAATTATGGTTAAGAGCATGAGTACCTAACGCGACAGCAGCGAATGCGACAAGTGGATACATGATTGATTTTTTCATTTTTCACCTTGCTGAGTATTGCCTCTAAAAAGAGAGGCGGACGAACTTTCGAGGCGTAATAATCAATCTGAATCGATAAAATAGATAGTTTTTTGAGTGAAAGCTCAATTTTCAAGAATGAAACGACGATCAATATTTCTATAAATATCAGCGAGGTATTACTCGAAATGAGGTTTTTTTCACAAGGCAGTCATTCGTTTTATATCTTTAGTATGAAGGGATATTCGTCACTAATAAACAGCCCGCATGTCGGGCTGTTTTTGCATTTGATCACTCTTTATTCAATACCGCAGATTTACGGTTTTATTGCCAGTTCAGGCAGTACCGATGGGAATCCCCAACCATTTTCACCAACAACGACGTTTTCGCGTGTGATGTATTGATAAATTGTGGGAGCGAGTGAGCCATTAGCCACTGACTTTAATTGTTCGCCATTACCAACTGGCGCGCCCCAGAATCCAATAAATGCATCTTTTTCAAGGTAGTGTTCACCAGCATGTCGCCCAGGTACTATGGTGTTATAACCAATGCCTTCTTTGGGGAATAGATTAACGGTGCCTGCACGATCTTCATCATAAAGATGGGCGAGCTGATTAACCGAATCAGGACGTGGTGTCATGCTGGTTAGCTGTCGCCATTGCTTTTGATTACACCAGGTATCAACATCATTTTCTTGTGCGTCGGTAATACACATCTTAATGAGTTTTTGTTTTTCGTAATGTTCTTGTGAGGTTAATGCTCGGCTATAAGGATTGGTAGACTCAATGTCGAGCAATTGCGGTATGTTGCGATTGTCGAATGAGGAATAAAAAGCCCGTTCTCCCTTACGCTGAATACTTTCGTCAATACGTTTACCATCGCGGTGAGCGATAAGACGAATAGCACAACGGGTGAGGTTACAGTTACTTTCACGCACAATCAGGTAGTCGAGAGTTTCACTTAAGCGATGACTGATCTCACTGATCATATCAATGGATTTCCCTTTAACGGTACTATCTAGCGGTCGCCATTGCGTTAATTCGTTGTAATGAGGTTGATATGACCAGCCTTGCGCTGAATTAAAGAAATCCATCATGAAATTACCTCCAGCTGTCGAGGCAACCACAACATCGATACCTTTATTGCTTGGGTAGTTCAGTGCATTGGTTATCTTCGGTCCTTCGCCTTCATCCGATGATATTTTTTCTATTTTTAAGGTAATGCCATAGTCTTTTTCGAGTTGCTCTAGTACTTGTTTTTCAGGGTTTAACGCATAGAAAACGGGCGTTAATCCATGATCGCCCGCCATTCCCCACAATGTTTGATCATAAATGCCTGCATCTTTATAGGTTTGAGTAAATTGTGTTAACCAGTAATCGAGACGGTTTAATTCTCCTGTTGGAGCAATGACTTCGTCACTGAAAGGGCCGGTAAAGTGGGCAAAATGATCCGGCCATGGGTTATAGATTAAGACATAATCTGGCATGCCTTGTTCATCACGCTGTGCCAGTTGTGTAATCTGTTCATGGATGTATTTTTTCTTCGTAATACGGGTGAGTGGTGTCCAGAGACTAATGTTTTGGTAATTATTGATCTGCTTGATCAAGGCAGATCTTGCTACTTTTAACTCTTTCTCAACTTCTGAGCGATTAGTGAGTTCACGTAAACAGCGTTGTTCGCCAAAATCACGAATAGCTTCACCGACGCCGAGGTTGATTAATCCGTCATAACTGACCTGTGCGTTCCAATCGTATTGTGCATTACAGTTCAAGGTTTTTAGGTAATTAAGACGATCAAACATTGTTTGTACATGGTTATCTTCTATTAGACGATCGAGTTGCAAAGCATCGTTGCCGAAGAAGTAGTAGGCACGATCTATTTTACGGTCAACAAAGTGAAAGTTAGGGATACCTGTTCCGCCATCGCCAGCCACATTTGCCCCTGTCATTATGATAGGAAGGTTTCGCACGCTGATCGTGGGTGTCGATGAAATACCGGCTTCAGCAATACTGCGAGAATAGTTTTTATAGAGGGATTTGAAGAACGGTAAGTAATGCGCATCGTTGACTGTTGATGGGCTATTTGTTGCTAACGATGTTAAATAATCTAACTGTTGTTGATGTTCAGGCTGGATCGTCTCTTCGTGTTTTGGTTGGTATTTAATAGCGTTAAGGTGCGTAGCGTAGGCATGATTAATAAATGGATTATACGGTTGAGTCGGCGAGCTATTTCCTGCCAGCGCATTGATCATTCCTTGCTGTAAACCATCAACCGTTATTTGCACACCATAACGTTTATTATTTTGGCTCTGTAGAAATTGAATCAGTTCAGACGGGTTTTGATTGAAGGTGCTTTTCATCCAATGGCTGAATGCATCGATACGGTGTTGTTCTAATGAGTATTGTCGGTAGCCTTTTAAAACATTTAAGCGAACGAAATCGACCAAGGTAATAGTGATTGCTTGAGCTTTATTATTCGGCTTATGGGCGTTTTCAGGCTTGGCGTCAGCAATAATAGCCATGATGGCAGCTTTAATTTCACCGTTTTCTATCGATTGGCTGTATTGCGTCATCAGTTCAATAACTAACGCTTGGATCGTATTAATCAGTTTTAGATCTTCAGGGCTTTTCGTTAGGTACGTATAGTGTTCTGGTAGATTGTTACCGAGTAGCCATTCATCGTTATTAAAAAGGGTATCGTAAATGGTGACCATTGATGCGATGAACTGATTATTAAATGATAAGCCTGTATTTTTAGCCGTATTATCGGATGTTGCTGTCGAATTTATATCGGGTTGATCGTAGTTCAATAATGAGTGCTCGTACTGCTTTAGAGCTTGTTCTGTGTATACCGTTTGCAGATAGTCTTTGAATATGTCGGTGTTTTCTAACCCAGTATAGCGGTCGTAAAACATATACAAGAAGTGTCCAAGTTGTATTGAATACAAAGGGTTCGTTAAGCGGCTGATAACTCGGTTTTTCACTTTGGCATCAAGTGGAAGTGTTAGTATGTATGCGTCTAAAGTGACACCACCAATCGTAAATAAGGTCGCATCACGGGTGGTGACTGCTGTCTTATTGATACCCGAATATATTTTTTCTTTAATGATCTGAGTGGAATTATAGAAAGCACCGACAATAGGTGTACTACCAATATCAGCTTGTGCTGAAGGGTTGAGCATACAGCTGCTCATTAAAGCAGCAGAAAGCATGAGTCGATACGGCTTTCGTGGGTTTTTTGAGGCGTATGTTAATTCTACGCAGTGGCGATAATCGAACTTCACCATTTCTAGTGCTCCATTCATGATGATTAATATACCCAAGAAAACTCGCCCATAAAGGAGGGATGTCGGCTATACAATGGCAAATTCCGTTTGCTTGATTCTAAACCATTAACCATAAATACGTAGAAAAAATATGTGGTAAATAGAGCAGTAACAAATTTTAACTATCACATTGGATATGGCGCTATTTGTTACCACTTGCTATTCAGTGTGCGTTAAAAGCTGTAACGATAACCGACTTGGTAATTGGTCTCATCTAGGTTATCCCAATGACGGTAACCCGCATTTAACTCTAATGCCGAGTGTTGTGTGAATTCGATTAAGTTGGTGAGGCGCAATTCATGTTGCCCTTTATTACCAAAATCGGAATAGCGATATGACGGTTCCATTTGTAGCCAACTTAGCGGTTTGAAACGCAGCCCCAACTCACCAGATATTCCGCTTCCATCTTGGCTGAATGAACGTTTTTCACATTCTTTATTGTTGTCTAAAAGACCACAGCCAGTATTGATATCCCGCTCTGCTCTGTAGCCTGAATAGCCCATAGATGCATATATGCTAGTGTCTGTAGCTAGTGGAATGTAGTAACCCAGAGCGAGGTAGTCTTGGCCTAGTGTTGACGAAGATCGGGTGGTGGCGCCAGTACGATATTCTGCAAAGAAGTGATCGTAAAAATTCCAGCTGCCGCGAAAGTAAACCCCATGTAAGTATTTGCTGTCGTCACTATTGTTGTACTTGTCAGCAAAATATTGCCCCATGCCATTTTCTGCAACACGGGTGAATTGATAACCACCAGAAAGGAAAGAGTAAGACTGAGTGGCATTGGCGGTAAAGCTAGTGAGTGCTATTGCTGCTAAAAGTAATCGTTTCATTATCATTATTGTTATTTATCTAAAAGGTAGAGCTATGATAAATATCAATAGAACAATATTCAATAAATAATTGCACATTGTTTTATAGCCGTATTCATAGCTGTGTTTGTTGCGGGTAAAGTATCATTTTCAACAGGAATCGATATTAAAAAGAAGTTACTTTATTTTAATATGAATTTTCGGGGTGAGCTCTCAGTATATTAAAGGGAAAAAAGAATATTCTTACCTCCGTAAAGGAATAACCGTAAGCGTTTGTGCGGTAAAACAATATTGGTTATAGTGCTGCGCCTCGCTGCTGCGGGGAATTTTTGTATATTAATTTTCTCAAATCGATCATTAAAGGAAAGTGAATGATGTTTTTCAAGCCACTTACGGCATTATCTGTTGCCTTGATTCTTGCTGGTTGCTCACAAAGCTCTCAACCTGACGCTGTATTTAATTTAACAGTGGCACATATTAACGATACTCACTCTAACTTTGATCCTGTTAAGTCTAGCTTTGAAGCGAACGGCAATAAAGTCTACAACGAGTTCGGTGGATACCCACGCTTATTGACGATGGCTGATGAATACCAACAAGATGCAAAGCAAAGAAATGACAGCTTTTTGTTCTTACATGGTGGTGATGCGTGGCAGGGTAGCGCTTACTTCAAACTGAACCAAGGTGCGATGAATGCTGAATTGCTCAGTAAAATGAACATTGATGCAATGGCATTGGGCAACCATGAATTTGATTTGAATAACAAAAAATTAAATAAATTCATTGGTAGTATTAATTTTCCTGTTTTAGCGGCAAACATTGATGCTAGCGAAGATGCAGATCTAAAAGATCAAACTAACCTACGTCCATTTATGGTTTACGCATTTGATGGCAATCAGAAAGTTGTTGTTGATGATCTAGATAAATTACCAACCGATAAAGATCTGGTAGCGGTATTCGGTATCGTACTAGATGATATGGCAAATATTTCACCCAACACGGGTGATGTGCAGTTCTTTAATATGGTTGAATCTGCGCAGACTACCGTTGATATGTTAAAAGCCAAAGGTATTAATAATATCGTTGCAGTGACACATATTGGTAATTCAGTTGATGTGGATATCGCGTCAAAAGTGAATGGTATCGATCTGATTGTTGGTGGCCACTCACATACATTATTGGGCAATTTTACTAACTTAGGTATGAACAATGACGGCATCTACGCACAATTGGTGAAAAATCCCAATGGTGTAGGGCAAACGTGTGTTGTTCAGGCTGGCCAATATGCTCAAGCGATTGGTCGTCTGCAAGTTGGCTTTAATCAGCAAGGTGATGTTGTTAACTGTAATGGTAGAAACACATTACTAAGCAATGATGAGTTTTATACTCAGCCCGCACGCCAAAAAAATGAAAAGTTTGATGCAGCGGCCACGCAACGTGTTGTTGAGTTTATTGAGCAAGAAGATAACATCGAAATTACGAATGAAGATGCAAACATGCGTAATTTAATCAATGTTAAATATAAACCAGCGGTTGATAAAGCATACGGTAAAACAATCGCGCAAGTGCCTGTTGAGTTGATTCATGAGCGTCGACCTGGCGATCGTGGTACCGACAAACACGGTTCAGATGTTGCGCCTTTAATTGCTGAAGGTCAGTACTATTGGGCGAATACAGCAGCGGTACAAAAAGTGACTGGCATGAAGGTGGATTTTGCACTGATTGGTGCTGGTGGCATTAGAACAAACATTGAAGCGGGCGAATACCGTGAAGGTAATGTGTCGTTAGAAATGCTGCCATTTTCTAACTTTATGTCGGTACTGCCCGTTAAAGGTAGTGCGATTAAAGCATTAATCGACAGTACAGTAACCGCGACCTTACCTGAAGGTTCACATGCGGGTAAGTTCCCTTATGGCGGTCATATTCGTTACAGCTTTACTGAAACGAAAGCGCAAGAAGCGGGTAAACTTGATGCTGTTGAAATAATGACAGGTACAGAAGCAAACCCAGTATGGACGAAAATTGAAAACAACAAGGTGTACAACATTGCGCTGAATAATTACAACGCAACGGGTAACGATGGTTGGACACCACTGTATGAAGCACAGAAGAACAACTCGGGTCGTGTCGATTTAGCTTACGTTGATGGTAAGTTAACAGGCTTTGATGTGAAAAACATCGCGAAAGTCGGCAATAAATACAAAGTAAATTACCAAGGCGCAGCGCCTAATTGTAAAGCGGCAAATACCGTGTGTAATACCGATGCTCAAGCGATGATTGATTACATTGCGGCAGAGCGCCAAACAGTTACACCATTAAACTACGAAGTGGTGACGTTTAATCGCGCACAATAAACAGTTTTACATGTTGTTTTAGTATTGTTTAATACAGACAGTGTAACGCTATTTAAGGCCATCAAAAATGATGGCCTTTTTTGATCGTGTCAGTTAGTGCTATCTGTTGGGGTCATTTGCGACAATTGCTGTTGAAGCCAGCTAATGAATGCAGTGTGTTGTGAATCATCGGTATGGCGTTCTTTGTATACCACATAATTATGGTGAGAAGGAATGAAACCGAAAGGAGCAATAAGCGCCCCACGCGCTAAATCATCTTTCACCAAGGGATATGATCCGATGGCAATACCTAACCCGTCGATAGCGGCTTGTAAGCAGAAGTAGAAATGATCAAAATGACGATGTTGCCCATCTAACAGTATCGTTTGTTTTGCGTCTGTTGCCCATGTTTGCCAAGCAGTTGCCCGAGTATGTGTATGTAGCAGCCGCAGGGATGAAGCTTTCAAGGAAGCATTTTCATTTGCTTCGCTAGGACAAACTGTTTGCCAATATTCCGGAGAACAAACGGGGCCGACCCATTCCTCCACTAAGTGTACTTTGTCATAATCTTGATCAAGAGTGAAATCATCACGGCGAATCGCGAGTGAAAAACCAGCCCGTTGCAAGTTTACTGATCCGCCAGCGGTTGATAGACGCACATCAATATCGGGATGTTGATCTTGGAAATTGACTAAACGCGGCATTAGCCAGCGCATGGTCAGTGTTGGTTCACAAGAGACATCAATGGCTGTATGTGACGACATTATGACTTTATCTATTCCCACTTGTAGCGTACTAAAGGCATCTTGGGTGTAGTGTGCCAAGGTTTCACCATCTAGCGTCAGGCTGACATGCCGTCCATGACGAACGAACAGTGGCTTACCTACATAGTCTTCCAATACTTTAATTTGTTTACTGATGGCACCGTGTGTCAGGCACAACTTTGTTGCAGCCTCTGTAAAGTTTTTAGAGGTGGCGGCAGTATGAAAAATTTGAAACGCTTTTAAATGTCTCATGTGAATTAAACTCACAGTTAAAGTGACTTTTATTCGATTTTAGCGAGTGATGAAGTTACCTACAATAGCGACATGTTGTTATGAAGGAGTGAGCAATGGAAATTGTAGGTTTACTGTTATTGGGTATCTTAATCGTTATAAGTCCTGGGGCTGATTTTGTTTTGGTGGTAAAAAACAGTTTAGCCAATGGTCGTCGTGCTGGCTTATTAACAGCGTGTGGCATTAGCACTGCGATTGGTATACATGTCGGTTATTCAATGCTAGGCGTTGGTTACTTAATTTCACAGAACACGGTGTTATTTTCACTGGTTAAATATGCAGGCGCGGGGTACCTGTTCTATTTGGGAATTACTGCATTGTTTGCCCGCACGTCTGTAATGTTAGAGAAAGGGCATACTACGGATCTGTCTGGTGCTGCGTATTGGCGACAAGGCTTTTTCTGTAATTTGTTTAACCCAAAAACGATGTTGTTCTTCATAAGCTTATTCAGCCAAATTATTACTGCTGAAGGCAGTAGCCCTGTGTTGGCAGTATTGTATGGTGGATATCTTGCACTACTTCACTGTCTATGGTTCGGTCTTGTGGCTTATGCTTTATCTGCACCCGCATTTGAAGGTTATGTCAATCAATGGAAGCAACGAATTCAACAATTATGTGGTGTGGGGCTAATGGGATTAAGCGTAGCATTGGTACTAAAAAGTTAGGGTCATCGATATAGGATACAAAGGTCTGTTGTATTATCAGTAGACCTGCGTGAAACCGAAAAACAGCTGTCAGATCACAAATTTATGTTGTTAGCTTATCCATATGAAAAAACATGCTTAATTACAAAAGGGGTGTATTTACGCCCCTTTTTTCTGCGAGACCTCTCATCTTTCCTCTTTAGTTGCAAAATTGTTATTCTTTGTGTCAATTTGCCCTGTTCATTTTATCAACATTGCGACCATAATTTAACGTAGATTTAACATCGCATTTTGATCTCATGGTGTATTAGCCAATTCGACAAAGTGAATGTAATACCACTTATCGTTTGTCTAAGCATTTTTCAGGACACCCCACTTTCATAACAATAAAAAGTAGTGGGTTTATTAAGGATAGAGGACATTGAAATGAAATATCTGAAGACGACCCTTACAGCGTTGACACTTGCGTTTGGCGTAGCGGGATTTGCACATGCTGCACCTATCGAAATCAAGTTCTCGCACGTTGTGGCAGAAAACACACCCAAAGGACAAATGGCGATTAAGTTTCAGCAATTAATTGCCGAGCGTATGCCAGATAAAGTCGAAGTTAAGGTGTATCCAAATTCACAGCTTTTTGGTGATAACAAAGTGCTAGAAGCTATGATTTTGGGTGACGT
>SWCB01008552.1_pt1 | contig 16161 bp, 17 predicted proteins | sample 4692901 | NCBI WGS metagenome assembly SWCB01 (sample SAMN10267276, study PRJNA491770) | bioreactor metagenome | isolation source: DHS bioreactor inoculated with subseafloor sediment | place: Japan: off Shimokita Peninsula | collected 2006-08 | reverse complement strand
AAAGTTGAGGCTCAAGATGAAAAGAAAAATAAGAAATATCATGTAAGCCAAAACAAAGATGCTAGAAGTGATTATTATAAACAATGGCGAGTAAGAAAAGAAGGATCTTCAAAAACAATCAAATATTTTAATACACAAGCAGAAGCTATTGATTATGCACAAGATTTAGCAGATAAAAATGATTCTTCAATTGTGATTCATAAATTAGATGGTTCAATTAGAAAACAAGAGTATTAATACATTAAAAGAAGCTTAATGAAAAGCTTCTTTTTTTATTATATTGATTTTTTCTTTATTTCTAATTGGTTTTCAATAACATACATCTCATATGATTGATGAGGTTGTATAGATCCTTCAATAATTTTAGAAGCAATTAATGTTTCTATATGCCTTGAAATAAATCTTTTCAATGGTCTAGCACCATATTCATCATTATACCCATGCTGAATAACATATTTTTGAACATCATCTGTCATACTCAAATGAATATTTTTAGTTTCTAATCTAATCATTAATTCCTTTAACATTTTTTCTGCAATCTTTATTTGAACTTTAAGACCTAAAGCGTTAAATATGATTTGCTCATCAATACGGTTTAAGAATTCAGGTTTAAATTTTGACTTTACTAAAGCTTGAACCTTTTCTTGAGCATCTTCTTTATTAGACATTAAATATTGGCTACCTATGTTAGATGTTAAGATAATAATTGTGTTTTTAAAATCTATAGTTCGACCTTGATTATCTGTTAGTCGGCCATCATCAAGTATTTGTAAAAGTATATTAAAAACCTCTGGATGAGCTTTTTCTATTTCATCAAATAAAACAATGGAATAGGGTTTTCTTCTAACGGCTTCAGTGAGTTGGCCACCTTCATCATAACCTACATATCCTGGTGGAGAACCTATAAGTCTTGATACACTATGAGATTCCATATACTCACTCATATCTATTCTTATGATTTGATGTTCATTATCGAATAATGCATCTGCGAGAGCTCTTGCAACCTCAGTTTTACCTACACCTGTAGGACCAAGAAATAAGAATGTTCCAATAGGTCTGTTTTCATCTTTTATACCAGCTCTTTGTCTAATAATAGCATCACTAATTAATTTGATTGCATGATCTTGACCTATCACTCGTTGTTTTAATGTTGTTTCAAGATGTAGAAGTTTTTCTTTGTCCCCACTCATTAATTTTGAAACTGGTATTCCAGTCCACTTAGACACGACATCAGCAATACTTTCTTCACTAACGACTTCAGTTAACAATCTACCTTCTGACATACTTTTTAAAGACATATCATCTATTTCTTTTTCTAATGCAGGAATCTTTGAATACTGAAGTTCTGCAGCTTTTTGATAATTATTATCATTTAATGCATTTTGTAGATTTATTTTTAGCACTTCTAAATCGTTTTTCTTAATTTTTATAGAATTTAAATGAGTTTTTTCATCTTCCCATTGTTTTCTTAATTTCTTTTCCTCTGTTTTCAAAGAAGCTATTTCATCATGTATTTTTGATAATCTATCCTTTGAAATTGGATCTTTTTCTTTAGCCAATGCCGTTTTTTCTATTTCTAATTGCATTAGTCTACGTGTTACATCATCAAGTTCAACAGGCATAGAATCTATTTCCATACGAATAGAAGCACAAGCTTCATCGATTAAATCAATCGCTTTATCCGGTAGAAATCTATCTGATATATATCGATTAGATAAAATTGCTGCTTGAATGATTGCTGGATCAGAGATATGAACACCATGATGTGCTTCAAATCTTGATTTTAAGCCTCTAAGTATACTAACTGTATCTGTAACTGTAGGTTCATTAATCAACACCTTTTGAAATCTTCTTTCTAGTGCTGAATCTTTTTCTATATATTTTCTATACTCATTTAATGTGGTTGCACCAACACAATGAAGTTCGCCACGAGCAAGCATGGGTTTTAACATATTTGATGCATCCATAGCCCCATCTACTCTTCCTGCGCCTACGATTGCATGTATCTCATCTATAAACAATATGATTTGTCCATCTGATGCTTTGATTTTTTTTAATACTGCTTTTAGACGATCTTCGAATTCACCTCTAAATTTAGCGCCAGCTACTAGTGAAGCCAAATCTAACTCATAAATAATTTTATCTTGTAAACCTAAAGGAACATCCTTATCTAATATACGTCTTGCTAAACCTTCAACAATTGCTGTTTTACCGACACCAGGTTCACCTATCAAAACAGGGTTGTTTTTAGTTTTTCTAGATAAAATTTTAATAACACGTCTTATTTCATCTTCGCGACCAATAACAGGGTCGATTTTACCCTTTTTTATTTCCTCAATGATATTTCTGCCGAATTTATCTAAAATATTTGGGTCATTATTATAATCTTCCATTTGGGTTACGTTCATGTGATTTCCTCCTTTGGCAGTCAATAACTTTGAGTGCCATATATATTATAAAACAATATATTAGCACTGTCAACACTTAAGTGCTAAAAAACTATAATACACCATATTTATTTAGTTATGTTATACTATTGATGGTGATAACATGGTAAACGTATTATTTGTCTGTTTAGGAAATATTTGTAGATCTCCTATGGCAGAAGGATTATTTAGAAAACGCATTAAGGATTTAGGATTAGAAAATCAAATATATATAGGATCACGTGCGACATCTTCATGGGAAGCAGGCAATAAACCACATCCTAAAACTCAAGCGATATTAAATAAATATGACGCATATTTTTTTGATATGAGATCTGAAAAAATACAAAATAAAGATTTTGAAGATTTTGACTATATCATAGGAATGGATCAAGAAAATATACATAATTTAAAAAGTATAGCTGGAAAATTTAGTTATAAAATTCATTTATATTTGGATGTATGTAATGAATTAAAAGGTCAAGAAATTGACGATCCTTATTATACAAATAAATATCAAGAAACCTACGATCTTATCTCAAAATCAATTGACTGCTGGATTGAGGAATTTAAGAAGTCTATAAATTAATTAATATTTAAATTATTATTGACTTTTGAGGGTGTAAAAAGTTATAATAATAAAGCAAGTTTTAAGGCCCTGTAGCCAAGCGGTAAGGCAAGGCACTGCAACTGCCTGATCATCGGTTCAAGTCCGTTCGGGGCCTCCACCTGGAGGAAATGAGATTTGAAAGCAATATTTCAAATCTTTTCTTTTTGCAATGAATATTTATAAATATAAATTTAATATGATTAAATGTTTATAAAACTAAATATATGTGATATAATATTATACGAGGTGATAAATCATGTCAGTAAATTTTAGTGGTTTATTTAGTATTTTAGGACAAAAGGATATAAAATTATCAAAATTGTGTGATGATTTAAACATTTCATCAGCTACTAGAGCAAAGTTCAAAAAAGGTGAATATGTTTCATTGCAAACATTAGAATCAATTTGTAAATATCTAAATTTGAATTTGAATGAAATTGTTAAATTTGAAATTGTTAACAATCCATCTCCTTTACTAAAAAGGTTAACAGAAGAAATGCAACACAAAATTAAAGGTGGAATATACCATGAAACTCAAATATTAATGACGTATAATTCAAATCATATTGAGGGGAGCAAATTATCTGCTGATCAGACAAGATACATTTTTGAAACAAATACTATCAGTCTTGATGAAGATAAGACGATAAATGTTGACGACGTAATTGAAACTCAAAATCATTTTAGGTGTATTGATTATATGATAAAAACCGCCTTAGAACCAATATCAGAAACTCTCATCAAGGATTTACATAAAATACTGAAAACAGGAACGAGCGACTCAAAATTAGAATGGTTCAAAGTTGGAGACTATAAACAAAGACCCAATACAGTTGGAGGTATCGAAACGTCAAAACCTAAAGATGTACAAGAAGATATGATATCTTTAATCGGATTATATGAGAATAAGCAAAAATATTCTTTTGAAGACATTATTGAATTTCATTATAATTTTGAATGCATTCATCCTTTTCAAGATGGCAATGGTAGAGTGGGTAGATTGATTGCTTTTAAAGAATGCCTAAGACACGGTTTTGTACCATTTACTATCGATGAAGACATTAAATTATTCTACTATAGAGGATTGAAAGAATGGAAAAAGGAAAGAGGGTATCTCATGGATACTTGTTTAACTGGACAAGACAAATATAAAAAACTATTAGATATGCTGGAAATAGAATATGGAAATTGAGTTAAAATTAAAATCAGATAAAGTCACTTATTATCATGGATCAAAAACAAGAGGAATCCAAAAGTTAATTCCTGATTATTCTTTACATGGCCAGAAGTATGTATATTTAACAACCAGTTTTGAGGTTGCTTTGATTTATACAGTGAATGCTATTGAATCTTTTTATGATGAAAATAATTTCGATAAACCTGATAAATTTCAACCTTGGTATAGTTATGGATTTAATAAGGATAAAGTTCCAGTTATTGAGGAATATTACCCGGATGCAACTAGAAAAACATATGAAAACAAAACCGGATATATCTATGTGTGTAAAGAACCCGAAAAATTCAGTAATCCTACAAATATTCATAATGCAATTGTAACAAAAGAAGAAGTTCACATTAATAGTGTGATAAGTATCGATAACATATATGCTAAAATGTTAGAAATCGAAAAAAAGAGGTTATTAGTAATTAAGCGTTATGAAGAGATGAGTAAAGAATATTTAAATAATATTTATAGAATGATTAAACAGGATATTAAGAAGTATGATTTGATTAATAAACCCGCTCATAGTTATACGGTTTTCTTGAAATCAAAATTTCCATTTCTATTTTAAAAAAATCAACTCCGTCTGAAAAAAAGCAAAACTCCTTTGGGAATAGAGTAAAACTCCGTGGAACACGAGCGATTTTAGAGTAAAACACCGTAATGACAAGACAATGTATAACTGATAAAGATGCTTTTTATAGAGGCGTCTTTTTTTCTTTAATAGTATAGTTAGACATCGAGTCTAATGTTGCCAAAACAATACAACGAGGATAAAATGATAAAAATTCTATCCTCGTCGGATTGACGCGACTAAATACTTATGATATGATATATTCAAGGATAAAAATTTTAATAAATTAGTCACGAGGTGTTTTTATGAATAAGTTACCTTTTAGTATTGATCTAAACAAAGTTGAGATACTGAAGCAATTAAATGATGCAAATCATCTTATTGGAGAGTTGAAAGGGATATTAAAACTTTTACCGTATCCCAATGTGGTTTTGAGTTTGATCAATTTAAGTGAGTCAAAAGATTCATCCGCGATAGAGAACATCATTACAACATATGATGAAATATTTAAAGAAATTGTTTCAAATACACCATTAGGTGGTAAACCAAAAGAAGTTATTAATTATAAGAAAGCCATAGAATATGGTTTAGAACTTATTAAACAAAAAGGATTTATAAGCACAAATACCCTCGTAGAGATTCAAAGCATCATCGAGCCAAACAAAGGGGGTATTAGAAAGCTACCAGGAACTGTAATTATGAACGATAAGAATAATGAAATTGTACATACGCCACCTCAAGATGAGACCGAGATTAGAGATCTAATGCAAAATTTAGAAATATTTATTAATGACAATGAAGACTATGATCCACTTATTCAACTAGCCCTCATTCATTTTCAATTTGAAAGTATTCATCCATTTTATGATGGCAATGGAAGAACCGGAAGAATTTTAAATATTTTATATTTAGTTCTAAAAGAAAAAATTCAACAGCCTATCTTATACTTAAGTAAGTATATCATTGAGCATAAAGACAAATATTATAAACTATTAAGAAAATGTAATGAAAATCTTACTTATATTGAAGATTTTGTTATGTATATATTAAAAGGTATTTCTGAGACATCTCAACATACTGTAAATCTTATTTTAAGAATTAATCAATCTATTGAACTTACAAAAGAAGAAATGAAAAAGAGACTTCCTGACATTTATAGCTATGAGATAGTTGAACATTTATTTTCTCATATGTATACAAAGAATGAATTCTTTAGAGACGATATAGGTATTTCAAGAGCGACAGCAACAAAATATCTAAAATTGCTTGAGAAAGAAGGCTTTATTGTCTCTGAACAAGTAGGTAAGGAAGTTATTTACAAGAATATCCAATTACTAAATCTTGTAAAAGATTAAGTGTAAATTTGGAGGAATAGCCTATGATAAAAGGATATGGTGTTTTTGGCAAGGCATATGAAGTCATGTTTCGTAATGATCTACATGATGAAGACTCTATTGATCACTCTATATTAAGAAATATGATTCTTATAGATGAAGATTCAAAAGCTTTCTTATATAAAAAGCCACAACGAATATCAGAAGACATTAAATTTCACGAACTCTATGAATGTTCAAAGCAATTTGAAGGAAGCAATACTTTAAATACTATTAAAAATATATATCAATCTCATGTTAAAGAGGATTCGCAATTAAATTATATTTCAGGGTTATATAACTTAGCTGCAATCAGCGAATATGATATTACTAAAAACTATAACTATACTATTTCTATACCCAATGAATATTACCTTAGATTGATGAAATTGAAATTTAATGGTCAGTGGCAAATGGGAGAAGATAACTAAAGGAAAAAAGCAACACACAATATTTCAGGGTAAAACTCTGTAATGTATACATTAAAATCGGTAAAAACTCGGTAATAAAGACACAATGTATAACTGATAAAGATGCTTTTTATAAATGCATCTTTTTTCATAGGTTGATTATTAAGCTAAAATATAATGAAAGCAAATATAAAAAAAATACATATCACTCAATGTTTGTGGCTAAAAGACGTCATAAAGATGCAGTGATTAAAATTAAATTTGGGAATGTTTCTCAAATGATTTTTTTATGTTACAATGAGTCTAGTTTATTTATTGATTAAGCACATATTTAATGTGCAAGTTATACTTGACATAAATATTAATAAAATTGGTGGAATGTTTAAATTTTAACTAGTATAATATTTACAAGAGGTGATAAACATGGAATATGGATCTAAAATATATAAGCTAAGAAAACAAAAAAGCTTATCACAAGAAGAAGTAGCAAATGAGTTAAATGTTTCTAGACAAAGTATTAGTCTATGGGAAACAAATCAAGCATCTCCATCAATGGATAATTTGATTGCTATTGCAAAATTATTTGATGTATCACTTGATAACTTGGTTGGTCTTACAACTTTAAATAAAGATACAGAACACACAAAAGATAAGCCAATATATAACACTGATTATCAAGAGGATAAGCATGTTGTTTATAGAAGAGACTATATGTATTTGAATTCTAAAGCTGATGCTATAATGTTCACATTAAGCCTTTTCTTCTTTATCTTAGCATTTTTATCCTTTTTAAGCGCTTTAAATATGGAGATTCAAATTGCAAAAATTGTTTTAATCATTGGTTTTATTAGCACCTTATTAGGACTTAGCATTTATCCGTTTTATGTGTATATTAATATCATAAAAAAGACTGAAAATCATAACATTATTAGTATTGAATTTCATAATGATTACTTAACTTATAAATGTGCTAATTATATTAGAGAAACTATCCAATATGACATGATGAATTATTATATTGCTAAAAAAGACTACTTTCTATTATATTTCTTTAAGCATAAAAGAATATATGTTCCAAAGAACAGTATGAAAGACATGGATGAATTTTTTTCTCATAGAGCAGAAAGAAGAAAAAATAAAAAACCCTTTTGGAAATAGATACATAAACCTAAATTAAGATAAGGAGAACATAATAAATTTGAAAAATTATACATGTAAACATAAATTTGATATTTCATATAATATTGAGTATTTATACTTCTTATGAAAATATTGATTGATGCAGATGGATCACCTGTAAGAGAATTAACAATACAAATTGCAAAGACCTATCAACTTGAAGTCATAGTGGTGTGCAATTATCATCATCAAATCACATCAGAATATGCAAAAGTTGTCACAGTTGATTCTGGCAGAGATATGGCAGACTATGAAATTGTTCAGCGTATAGAAAAGGGTGATCTAGTAATTACACAGGATTATGGATTAGCAAGTTTGGTTATCATGAAAAACGGTATTGCACTACATCAGAACGGATGGTTTTATACTAAACATAATATTGATATGTTATTGCTACAAAGACAAATATCTCAAAAAGTAAGAAAAAGTAAGAAGCGAGTAAGTCACATTCCTAAACGAAAAGAAAGTGATAATGTTGAGTTTGAAAAAACTTTAGTTGATTTTATTCGTAAATATAAAAAATGATTTTATATACTTCATCAAAAATAAGCATTCAAGAGTTATTTAAAAATGCTTATTTTTTTTATTATATTTACCATAAAATTTAGTAGATTTAAAATAACTGATAATTCTTGAAATAAAACTTGCATTTATTGCACATATTGATGGTTTTATTCAGTTTTCTTAAATATTACTTTATTCATTTGTTGACATCAATAAGATTACATAGTAAAATATAGATGATTATCTATATAGATATATATCGATATAAGGAGGTATGTTATTTTGAATGAAAAAATGGCGGAATATTTTAGAGTTTTATCAGATTCGAACAGACTCAAAATTATAGAATTATTACTCAAAGGAGAAACTTGTGGATGTAGATTAATCAATGAGTTACCCATATCTCAACCCACATTGTCCTATCATTTAAATTTGATTGCAACATCTGGTTTAGCACATACAAAGCGAGACGGAAATCGAATTGATCATTATATAAATCGAGATCAAATTGATATGTTAATTGATTTTCTTAAGCAGCTTAGAGATACGGAGGAAGTAGAGTGCAAATTATAAAGGATTTTTTTACAACATTAAATGATGTTTTATTGAAAATGACATGGCTTCAAGAACTAGTTGATTTATTGCTTGTTAAAGTATTTAATATAGATCAATCTAGCTACTTATTTAGTAGTCTATCATTTTTCATCTATGACGTTATCAAAATATTTATATTATTATCAGTTTTGATATATTTTTCATCATATATTCAATCGCATTTCACACCAGAAAAAACTAAAAAAACGTTAACAAAATTTAAAGGCTTTAAAGGCAATATTATTGGTGCATTACTAGGAACAGTTACACCATTTTGTTCATGTTCATCAATTCCAATATTTATTGGATTTACAAAAGCTGGGCTACCTCTTGGAGTGACATTTTCATTTTTAATTTCCTCACCATTAGTAGATCTTGCTTCAGTTATTCTACTAGCAAGTATTTTTAATTGGACAATTGCTTTAGCTTATGTAATAGTTGGGCTAGTGATTGCAATTATTGGTGGGACTTTAATTGATAAACTTCATATGGAGGATCAAGTAGAATCGTTCGTAATGGAGGGTGCAAATGGATCTGATGGTTTTGTTCCTGAAATGACAAAAAAAGAAAGACATATCTATGCTTTTGATCAAGTTAAAGAGATTTTTAAAAAAGTGTGGATATATATTTTGATCGGAGTTGGTATTGGGGCTATTATTCATGGATATATTCCACAAACATTTATTGAAAAAATCTTAGGCGATGGCAATCCATTTTCAGTTTTAATTGCTACAATTGTTGGTATACCTATGTATGCAGATATTTTTGGAGCATTACCGATTGCTGAAGCGCTAGTATTAAAAGGAGTAGGCATTGGAACAGTATTAGCATTTATGATGGCAGTAACAGCTTTGAGTCTACCTTCAATTATCTTATTAAAGAAAGTTGTAAAAATAAAATTACTAGTAACTTTTGTAACAATAGTTACGATAGGTATCATCATTACGGGATATATATTTAATTTATTTGGTGGTCTATTTATATAAAAAAGAAAGGAGACAAAATCAGATGAATATTAAAGTATTAGGAACTGGATGCCCAAATTGCAAAAGACTTGAAAAAAATGTAATTAATGCATTAAAAGAACTTGGGAAAACAGCAGAAGTCGAAAAAGTAACGGATGTAAAAGATATCTTGGCATATAATATTATGTCAACACCAGCATTAGTTGTAGATGGAAAAGTATTGATTGCAGGACAAGTACCAAATGTCAAAAAGCTAATAGAATTATTGAAATAATTAAAAACAATCAAGAATGGAGATATAAACATGAAAAAAGTAGCATTTGTATGTGTACATAACAGTTGTAGGAGTATCATGGCAGAAGGTTGGGCTAAAGAGTTAGGGGTTGGAGTTTTACAAGCATATTCAGCAGGTACTGAACAATATGATAAACCAAAACCTCTTGCAATTGAAGTGATGGAAGATCTTGGTATTGATATGAGTCATGCAAGCAGTAAACTACTTGATCAATTACCTGAAGATATCAATATTTTAATTACCATGGGTTGTGGAGTAGAATGTCCATTTGTTCCTTGTGACCATAGAGAAGATTGGGGACTAGATGATCCTAGTGGTGGACCTAAATCTGGATTTGAAGAAACAAGAGATTTAATTAAAGACAAATAAGTTTTTTTGAAACATATTTAACACTATTTGTTCTTATATGTATGGCTTTAGGTGTAATTATTGGAAGATTTATGCCTTTTGTACCAGAATTTTTAAATAAATTTGAAGTTTTTAGTGTTAACATTCCAATTGGAATATTAATATGGATTATGATTTATCCTATGATGCTAAAAATTGATTTTTCATCAGTTAAAAATGTTGGTAAAAAACCTAAAGGTTTATACCTTACTTGGGTTGTAAATTGGTTGATAAAACCATTTACAATGTTTGGGATTGCCAGTTTATTTTTCTTAGTGATTTTCAAGACAGTAATACCTGTAAGTTTAGCTAATGATTATTTAGCAGGCGCAATTATATTAGGTGCAGCACCATGTACAGCAATGGTTTTTGTCTGGAGCAGTTTAACTAGAGGAAACCCCGCTTATACCTTGGTACAAGTAGCAACTAATGATTTAATTATTTTGATTTTGTTTGTCCCAATTGTAGGTTTACTATTAGGTGTAGGAGGCATTGTTGTGCCTTGGGGAACTTTGTTTTTATCTGTTGTCTTATTTGTTGTCATTCCACTTGTTGCAGCTTCACTTACTAGATATTATATGATTAAAAATAAGGGATTAGAATATTATAATCAAAAGTTTATTCCTAAATTTAGCAAAATTACAATATCCGGTTTATTATTAACACTCGTATTAATATTTTCTTTACAAAGTGATTTAATTATTAGCAATCCACTCCATATCATTTTAATTGCAATACCATTGATCATTCAAACCATCTTTATATTCTTTATTGGATATGGAGGAGCAAAGCTATTAAAACTTCCACACGATGTGGCTGCACCAGCGGCTATGATTGGAGCAAGTAATTTTTTTGAACTTTCAGTAGCTGTAGCAATTGCTCTATTTCCTTTAAATCCAGGTGTTGCATTAGCAGCTATTGTAGGGGTCTTAGTTGAAGTCCCAATTATGCTTTTATTAGTCAAAACGGCTAATAAAACAATAAAATGGTTTCCAAATGAATCAATATAAAAAATGAGCATTAATCCACAAGCATATAGAGTAGCTAATACTTATGGATTTAGTAGTTAATTCTTGATTTTTTAAAATGAAAAACAACATTATGATACAAAATGATGTAAAGTATAGTAAAATATAAAAAAGGGGTGATGTCATGTTTACAATTGTTAAAGAATATGAAAGTGGCGTTAAGTTTAGATTCGGAAAATTTGTTAGAGTTTTAAAACCAGGTATTAGATTAGTCATACCAATTATTCATGAATATAAAAAAGTTGATTTAAGAACTATTACTCAGGATGTGCCTGAACAAAAATGTATCACTAAAGATAATGTTACAATCACAATTAATGCTGTAGTTTACTATAGAGTCTTTGATGCAAAAATAGCAGTATTAGATGTTAAGGATTGCTTTTTTGCGGTAACTCAACTTGCTCAAACAACACTAAGAAACTCTATTGGTGGTGTTAAATTAGATGAATTATTATCAAATTTAAAAGTTATTTCTAAAGAAATCAAAGAGATTGTTGATACTGAAACAGATCCATGGGGAATTAAAGTCGAAAAAGTCGAAATTAAGGATATTAAAATTCCAGCAGATATGGAAAGAATTATTGCCAAAGAAGCTGAAGCTGAAAGAGAAAAAAGAGCAATCATTGTTAAATCTCAAGGTGAAGTAGAAGCTGCTCAAAAACTCGCAGATGCAGCTACGATCTTATCCTCAGCTCCAGGAGCAATGCATTTAAGAACATTAGCTACTTTGAATGATTTATCTGGTGATAAATCAAATACTATTGTATTTGCAATCCCTGTTGAGGTTTTAGAATCATTTAAGAATGCAAATGTAGCAGATACAGTAAAAAGCATTGTCAAAAAATCATAAATAATACATGAATTTTAATATTATGTGTAAAAAAACGTTATTTTATTGACAAATAGAAATAAATAGATATAATAGATTATAAATTCGAAGATAAAGAAAAGTAATTTAGGTAAACATATCAAGCGAGTCCATGGTGGTGAGAGATGGATATATTTAATAACTAAACGAATGGTCTTTTGAGAAGCAGGGTGAACTAAGTAGCCTGAGCCGGATAGTTTCCGTTATCAAACTAAAAATATAAAAGTCTTAGATGATGGAGTATTTTGTTAAAGGAGAAACTTTTATGAGTTTCTTAAATTTGGGTGGTACCACGAGCAAATCGTCCCTATAGACGATGTTGCTCTTTTTTTATACCCAAAACAAAAATGCTTTTTTGCTTAAAGACAAGAAAGGAATTTATTATGGAGTTTGGAAAATTCGGTGGACAATTTGTCCCAGGACCTATTCTTAAGGCGGTTAAAGAAGTTGAAGAGGCTTATAACAAGTATAAGCAAGATGAGGATTTTATGAATGAGTTTAAACATTATTTGAAAACCTATGCAAATAGACCTTCATTATTATATTATGCAGAAAATATGACAAAAGATTTAAATGGAGCAAAGATCTATTTAAAAAGAGAAGATTTAAATCACACAGGTGCTCATAAAATAAACAATGTTTTAGGTCAAGCATTACTTGCAAAAAAAATGGGAAAGAAAAAATTAATTGCTGAAACAGGTGCTGGTCAACATGGAGTTGCTACAGCTACAGCTGCAGCTCTGTTTGGTATGGAATGCGAAATACATATGGGATATGTAGATGTCTTAAAACAATCTCTAAATGTGTATAGAATGGAATTATTAGGTGCAAAAGTTGTTGCGGTTCATGATGGATTAAAAACTTTAAAAGAAGCTGTTGATAGTGCATTGATGAAATGGAGTACAGAATTAGAAGATACTTTTTATTTATTAGGATCAGCAGTAGGACCACATCCATTTCCAACGATGGTTAGAGATTTTCAAAAAATTATAGGTGAAGAAATTAAAGTACAACTTGATGAAGTAGAAAATCAACTTCCAGATTATATCATCGCATGCGTTGGTGGTGGAAGTAATGCAATTGGTGCATTTTATGATTTTATCGATAATAAAGATGTAAAACTAGTAGGTGTAGAAGCTGCTGGTAAAGGTGTAGACACAAAAGAACACGCAGCTACTATGACTCTTGGCGGTGAAGGTGTTATTCATGGAATGAATACCATTGTATTAACTGAAGAAAATGGAGATATATCACCAGTTTATTCAATTTCTGCAGGTCTTGACTATCCAGGTGTAGGCCCAGAACATGCTTATTTAAAGGAAATAAAAAGAGTAACATATGAAAGTGCAACAGATGAAGAAGCAGTTACTGCATTTGAATACTTATCAAAAATAGAAGGTATCATTCCAGCAATTGAAAGTTCACATGCCGTTTCATATGCAATGAAATTAGCTCCAACACTGTCTAAAGATAAAGTTATTGTAATCAATCTATCCGGACGTGGAGATAAAGATGTAAAACAAATCGCTAGATATAGAAATTATGATTTAGTAGATTGATATATTCATAATCCGCTGTTTTATAAAGCTTTATTATGGTATAATTATTATAGATTATACGATGATTTAGAAAGAGGAACATATGGAAACAAACGATTATAGAATAGCATTGTTGATCGATTCTGAGAACATTTCAGCTAAATATATAAAACCAGTTATGCATGAAATTGCAAAGTACGGTAGAATCGTCATAGCAAGGTTTTATGGAGATATTAGTAGTTTATCTAAGGATTGGCATCAAACAGCTTTAAACTATGCAATTAAGCCTATGCATCAATATAATGTTGCATCAGGTAAGAATGCAGCAGATATGGCAATGGCAATTGATGCGTTAGAAATGATGTATCAAGAAAAAGTAAATACTTTCTTCTTAATTACAAGCGATAGTGATTTTACACCACTTGCGATGAAATTAAGAGAAGGTGGCATGACAGTTATAGGCATCGGTACAGAAAAGAAAGTTACAGAGGCTTTTAAATCTGCATGTAATGAATTTAAGTATTTCGATTACTTAGAAGATGAAGATGAGGTTTCATCAGAAGTTGATGAAGATGACACAAATATTGAAAAAGTAATCAAAGATATCATAATTGATCACGGCAATAAAATGCAATTAAGTGATTTAGGCAATATGCTTAGAAATAGAAGTTCTGATTTTGATGTCAGAAAATATGGGGTTAAGAATTTATCAAGTTTAGTAAATACATATTCAGGACTTAGAACCATTCAAAACGATATGGTTGTAGAATTTAAATCAGGTTTAAATTTTGATGAAATTTCAACTAAAGTATTTGAGATTGTTTCAAAACAAACAGATCATAAGATGTTATTAACACAATTGAAGCTTGAGTTAGAAGAATCATTTAAAGATTTTAATTATAAAGAGTTTGGATTTTCCCAATTTGGAAAATTTATTGGAAGTATAAAAAAAGTTCATGTAAGTAATAATTGGGTAAAGGTTGCTAAGTCAAATGGATCTAAAAAGCATAAATAAATTAAAGAAAACATATGAAGCTTGGACAGCAATAGGGCTTGTATTGGTTGTTATTTCGTTTATTGGGTTTATGGGAAATCCAATTATGGCCATTGGGTTTTTAGGTGGTGGATTAATCTCAGCTATTTCAGGAGCTAAATTTAAAAAATTATCGACTGAATTTAAATCAATACATGTAAAAAAAATTATTGAACAAGAGATAACTGATGTTTTTTATGATCCGAAAGAAGGCTTTGATCGAGAAACTGTATATGCATCTAAGATTCTAAAAAAAGAAGATCGATATTATAGTGAAGATTATTTATCAGGGCATATAAAGGGCAAGAAGTTTGAAAGTGCAGATGTAAAACTTCAAGATGTTAGACGAAATGGAAAACATACAACAGTTGTAACTGTTTTTCAAGGAAGATTTTTTATCATCGATTTTGATAAAAAATTTGAAAGTGATGTTTATATTATGCCAAATAGAAGTTTTACTTTTAATTGGGCTAATTCCATGGTGAGAATAGATTTAGAGTCTATGGAGTTTAATAAAACATTTGATGTTTATTCATATTCTCAACATTCAGCATTTTATTTACTTAAACCAGCATTTATAGAAAAACTCATCGAATTTAATCATGTTGCTAAAAGAGTGATGTTTGCATTTCAAGATCAAAAAGCTTACGTTGCACTTGACACTAGAGTTGATACATTTGATTTAAAAATGTTTCGAGAAATTGACTCAACATTTTTTGAAGATATAAAAAAAGAAATTAAAATGCTAGAAGAGTTGATTGAACTTATTCCATAAAAAAAAAGCCTATGAAATTTCATAGGCTTTTTCTTATATATGTCTATTTTTAATGATTTTTGATATCTCAACAATAACTATTGGAAGTAGTACTAATCCAATGATGATAAACCATTTATCAAGTGATAATGTAGTTATTTTAAATATTTCTTGTGTAAAGGGTAGGAATACGACTAATAATTGTAATGTTAAACTTGCGAATAATGCATAGTATATATATTTATTTCTCTTAAGTTTAAAGATTGATGATGTTTGACTCCTTACATTAAATGCATGCCCTAATTGTGATAATGCAAGTACAATAAATGTCATTGTTTGTGCTGTGATCATTTTGTCTGCTCGAAGTGAACTTGATTCTAAATACCATCCAATTGTATATG
>SWCB01004916.1_pt1 | contig 16179 bp, 13 predicted proteins | sample 4692901 | NCBI WGS metagenome assembly SWCB01 (sample SAMN10267276, study PRJNA491770) | bioreactor metagenome | isolation source: DHS bioreactor inoculated with subseafloor sediment | place: Japan: off Shimokita Peninsula | collected 2006-08 | reverse complement strand
CAGGACGATCGCGGCGGCTTTTATGTCGCCCTGCGCTACAAGGGCGGCAGCGCCCACCTTGCTGACGAAGTCATCGCCGAGACCATCGCCGGTGAGCGCCGGCCGCTGCACACCTGGGTCTCCTTCCTGCCGCTCTATGCCGGCGTGCCCAGCCAGGCCCGCGCAGAGAGCATGCTCAAGCTTCTACTCGACTACGACGAGTATTGGAGCCCGGCCGGCATCCGCACCTTGTCCGCCCAGAACGTCTACTTCAACCAGGCCCCCCGGGCCCTCATCTACGACTACAAGGCCGACTCGCGCACCCCGGTCTCCAACTGGATGGGGCCGATCTGGGTCCTCTCGAATTACTACCTGGCCCAGGGCTTGGCGCGCTACGGCAAGCGGGAGGAAGCCGTGGAACTGACTCGCCGTACCGCCGGCTTGCTCCTCGACAACCTCAGCGAGCGGGGCAGCCTATTCGAGTGCTACAACGACGCCGGCCGTGGGCTCTGGCCGGCAAGCGGCGGCTTCGTCTCCTGGAATGTCCTGGCGCTCTCGATGCTGCGCCAGTTCTGCCCCGAAGAGACGACCGACTGGGAACCGCTCACGGAACTGCCGACGTAGTCGCGCTGACTCACAATTCCACATCGACGCACACGCCAAAGTGATCGCTGGCATGCAGGCCGTCGACCGGTTCGTGGAAGCACCGGCGCGCCGCCTGCAGGGCCCCGGCGTCGAAACCGCGCAGAAAGATGTAGTCGATCCGACCTTCCCGGATGGGCGATCGATGGTTGCCGTTCTCGCTGGAGAAGGTCAGTTGCTCGTGCGCCGCTCGGTTCTCGCGCGGGTGCACTCCCGGGGCGAGATGTTCCGCCGCTGCGTCCAGGTAGCCGAGGTCGAGCAAGCGCTGCATCGGCGTCCAGTCCTCGCGGTAGTGCTTCCGCGAGTCAGCGTTCAGATCGCCCGTCACGATCGCCTTGCCTGGCAAGGTGTCCGCGATTTCGGCGATGTGTTCCGCTTGCCGCCGGCGTCGCCTCTCCGGGCCGTGCACGCCGTTGTGCACGTTCATGACACACACCACTTCACGTTCCGTCGGCAAGGTGTGGCGGGTGACATGCAACCCCTTGGCGGCGACCGTTTCCTTGAGCCGCGTCGCTCGTCCCAGCGGGTAGAAGGCCTGGCTTTCCACCTTTAGTCGGCTCAAGGTCAGCAGGCCCGAATCAAGCGGCTTGAACCAGGGGCGATGCGGCGGGCGCACGACCTCGAAGCCTTCGAGTTGCGACAAGACGCCGATGGCCTGGCGGTCCCACATTTCCTGGAAGCAGACAAGGTCCGGCTGCAGCCGTTCCAACTCGCGTACGATCAGTTGCAGGCGCTCGCCGATCCGAGCTGCCCGGTACAGGCCGAAGACGCTCGGGCACCAGGCATTCAGCGTGACGATGCGCAAGCGACCGCGGACGCCGACCTCCCCGTCACTCTTCATCGTCGATCCGGAAGATGTAGGAAGGCACCTTCGCCTGGAATCGCTCGGCGTACAACCGGTACTCAGTGTTGTCCTGCGTGTAGGCGTACTTGCCCTTGATCATGTCGCGCAGGCGCTCGACGCGCTTCTCTGGGTGCGGGTGCGTGCTCAGAAACTCCGGCGAACGCGGGCCGGCGCTGGCCTCGGCGAGGATCTGCATGACCTGGAGTTGTCCCATGGGGTCGTAGCCGTTGCGCACCATGTAGCGCACGCCGAGTTTGTCCGCCTCGTGTTCCTGGTCCCGGCCGAACGACAGCAGGAAGCCCTGCCCGCCCACACCGACCAGGAGCGGCACGCCCTGGCTGATCACATCGTCATCCGATTCGGCGCTGGCGATGGTCACCGCCGCCAGGCCGATCGTGAACATGAGTTGCTGGCTGATGCGCTCATCGCCGTGCTCCGCGACGGCGTGCCCCACCTCGTGCCCCAGGACGCCGGCAAGCTGCGCTTCGTTGTCCATGCGCGCCATGAGGCCGCGGGTGATGAAGACCTGTCCGCCGGGGAGGGCGAAGGCGTTAATCACATCGCTGTCGAGGACGGTGAAGGACCAGGGGAACTGCGGCCCTGCGCCTTCCGTCTCCGCCGCCAGACGCTGGCCGATGCCACTGACGTAGGCATTGAGGGCCGGATCGTCGACGGCCCCGCCGTATTCCGCGATGACCTGCGGCTTGGCCTCCAGGCCCATCTGAATCTCGGTGGCGGTGCTGAGCAGGTTGAACTGCCGCCGGCCGGTGGCCTCGTTGAGCGTGCAGCCGGTCAGGAAGCCTGCGGTGAGCAGGCCGACCAGCGCCAGCAGCAGGAATCTCAAGCGCGCGGATGGCGAGTGGGTAGTCATGCCCATATGGTATCCGACACCTGCGGAGACTTCGCATTCCCTGATGCCAAACGATCCCCCCACCAACCCGGCGACCGGCCGGCCTGACCCCGAAACGGGTGATCTCGCCTGGACCGAGACGCTGCTGCGCGATCCCCACAGCCGGGCTGACAAGGCCCGGCGTGTGGAGGCAATGTTCTCCGCGATCGCCCCCTCCTATGACCTGAACAACCGCGTGCACTCACTCTGGCGCGATCAGGCCTGGCGACGGGCAGCGGTGCGACTCGCGGGTCTCAAGGACAGTGAGCGCGTGCTCGATGTGGCCTGCGGCACGGGGGATCTGGCCCGCCTCTTCGCCCGGGGCGGGGCGGCCGAGGTCGTGGGTCTCGACTTCACCCAGGCCATGCTCGACGTCGCCGCCGCCAAGCCGGCTCTCCCCAACGCGGTTTCCATCCACTACCTGTGTGGCGACGCCATGGACCTGCCCTTCGAGGACGCCAGCTTCGATGTCGTCTCCATCGCCTTTGGCATTCGCAACGTCACCGACCCCGCCAAGGCGATCGCGGAATTCCAGCGGGTGCTGCGGCCGGGCGGGCGGGTGCTGATACTCGAGTTCACCTTGCCGCGGAATCGCCTGCTGCGGGGGCTGTACAACTTCTACTTTCGCCGAATCCTGCCCCGCACCGCCACGCTGATCAGCCGCGACCGCAGCGGTGCCTACCGCTACCTTCCCGAGTCGGTGAACACCTTCATCGGCGAGGCGGAGATGCGCCGCCTGCTCGAAGAAGCGGGCTTTCAGACGGTCACCCAGAGGCGCCTGACGCTGGGCATCGCCGCCATCTATCGCGGCGTGAAGGGCTGAGAGAAGCCCCTGGATCGAGAAAGCCCACGGATTCGAATCCGTGGGCTTGGGGAAGACGTCGTGTCGATCGGCGGTGACTTGAGTTCGCTCTTAGGCGACAGTGATGCTCTTATCCAGGTAGACGTCCTGGATGGCGTTGAGCAGGCCCACGCCTTCGCCCATGGGACGCTGGAAGGCCTTGCGGCCGGAGATCAGGCCCATGCCGCCGGCCCGCTTGTTGATGACCGCCGTCCGCACCGCCTGGGCCAGGTCGTCCGAGCCCCCGGAGGCGCCGCCGGAGTTGATCAGGCCCATGCGGCCGTTGTAGCAGTTGGCCACCTGGTAGCGGCAAAGCTCGATGGGGTGATCGCCCGGGGTCAGCTTCTCGTAGACGGCCGGGTGGGTCTTGGCGAATTTGACGGCGTTGAAGAGGCCGTTGTTCTCGGCTTGCTTCTGCTTGATGATGTCCGCCTGGATGGTGACGCCCAGGTGATTCGCCTGGGCCGTACCGTCCGCGGAGACGTGGTAGTCCTTGCCGTCCACCTTGAAGGCGCTGTTGCGCAGGTAGCACCAGAGGACGGTGACCAAGCCCAGGGAGTGGGCCTCCTCAAAGGCCTCGGCGACCTCCTGGATCTGGCGGTCGGAGTTGTCCGAGCCGAAGTAGATCGTGGCGCCGACGGCGACGGCCCCAAGGTTGTAGGCCTCCTCCACCGTGCCGTACATGATCTGATCGTAGGTGTTGGGGTAGGTCAGCAGTTCGTTGTGGTTCAGCTTGACCAGGAAGGGGATCTTGTGGGCGTACTTGCGCGAGCAGGACGCCAGCGCACCGAAGGTCGAGGCGACGGCGTTGCAGCCACCCTCGATGGCAAGCTTGATGATGTTCTCGGGATCGAAGTAAATCGGGTTGGGGGCGAAGCTGGCGCCAGCGGTGTGCTCAATGCCTTGGTCTACGGGGAGGATGGAGACGTGGCCCGTACCGCCCATGCGGCCGTGATCCAGGATGCTCTGGAAGTTGCGCAGCACCTGGGGCGAGCGGTTGGTCTGGGCCAGGACGCGGTCCACGAAGTCCGGGCCGGGCAGTTGCAGGGCTTCCTTGGGAAATCCCTTGGCTTCGTAGGTCAGGAGGGCCTGGGCGTCGGCACCGAGCAAGTCGTGTACGGAGGGCATGTGTGTGCTCCTTTGGTCTTCATCCAACTCTTCTCAAGACATCAAGTGGCATTCTACGATTGAGACGACCGCTCCGCATCCGCGGTCGGGGGTGATTCATTGAGGCGGGGCCTTCCTCGCATCTTCGCCGACTTGGACGTATCTTGGTGGACATGACGGACAGAGCGGACATTCGACGCGATGCGGTCATCATGTTCTTCAGCGCCGCCATCTTCGGCTTCTTCGGATTCGGCTATCTGCAGGGGCGGGGGACCTACCCGGCGGAACTCTTTGGGTTGATGATCTGGTCCCTGCGCGGGGGGGCGGTTGGCTTTGGGCTGGCCGGTCTGCTGGCGCTGGCGGGGCTGCCCGCATCTCGAGTGCTGTACGCCATCGTGGGAGGGCTGACGGCGGTGGTCTTTGTCGTCATCGGCATCTGGCACTTCCTCGTCCAGAGCCTGCCCGCGTTCACCGGCGCCATCTTCCTCTTCTTCGGCCTGTTCAACGGTAACGGCGTCTACCGCGCCCTCAGACCCCGCAAGCCCGGCGAACCGCGCAACGACCCCATGTAGACCCCCAGCGTCCAGGGAGGAAGTCCCCGGGGACGCGGTCACCGAGGGCGTCGCGGCGCTTCGCCCGGGCATACTCAGAATCTCTCCAAATCCAGTCACACCCGGTCGCTATCATCTCCGCATGTCCCTGCTGACCGTCGCCAATCTACGCCACGCTTTCGGTACGCGCGTCATCCTCGACGGCGTCGGTTTCTCCGTGGAAGCAGGCGAGCGGGTCGGCCTGGTAGGACGCAACGGCTGCGGCAAGACCACCCTGATGCGGGCCATTGCCGGTCTCATGACACCCGACGAGGGGCATTTTCAGCAGCAACGCTCCGCCCGGATCGGCTATCTCGCCCAGGATCCCGACCTCGACCCCGACGAGACGCTGCGCGGCGAAGCCGAAGCCGCCTTCCGCGAGCTGCACGAACTGCACCGCCGGCTGGACCAACTCTTCGCCGAGATGGCTGACGCCGAGGGCGATCGCCTCGATTCTCTCTTGAGGCGGCAGGAAGCCCTGGAGCGGCAGATGGAGCTGGCGGGCGGCTACGCCATCGATCACCGCATCGACGCCACCCTGCACGGCCTGGGCTTCCAGGATCAACAATTCAAGCTGGAGGTTCGCAACCTCAGCGGCGGCCAGCGCTCGCGTCTCGCTCTGGCCAAGCTGCTCCTGGAGGAGCCCGACCTCCTGCTGCTCGACGAGCCCACCAACCACCTCGACCTTGCCGGTCGCATCTGGCTGGAGAATTTCCTCGCTGAGGAATTCAGCGGTGCGGTCCTGATGATCACCCACGACCGCTTCATGCTGGATCGCGTGGCCGGCCGGATCATCGAGCTGGAGGCGGGGCGGACGATCGACTACGTGGGCAACTACAGCAAGTTCCGCCAACTGCGCGAGGAGCGCAAGCTGACCGAGTCGCGAGTCTTCGACAAGCAGCAGACCTACGTCCGCCAGCAGGAGGCCTTTATCGCCCGCTACAAGTCCGGGCAGCGCGCCAAGCAGGCTCGCGGCCGAGAGGCGCGCCTGGATCGCTTCAAGCAGGACGAGATGAAGGAACGGCCGCTGGAGAGCTCGACGCTGCGCCTGCGCCTCCCCAGGGCCCCCCGCAGCGGCGATATCGTCTTTTCTGCCCAGGGCTTGAGCAAGGGCTACGAAGGCAAGCCGCTCTTCGGCGATCTCGATGTCAAGATCGAACGCGGCGAGCGGTGGGGGATCATCGGGCCCAACGGCTCGGGCAAGACCACCCTCATCCGCTGCCTGCTGGGCGAGCTCGACGCCGACGAAGGCGTCGTGCGCCAAGGGGCCCAGGTCAGCATCGGCTACTACTCCCAGCTTCACGAGGATCTCGACCTCGACCTCACCGTCTCCCACTACCTGCAACGGACGATTCAGAAGAAGGCGGAAGCGGCCGGTGTGACCGTAGATGGCACCGAGCAGACCGCCCGTGATCTGGCAGGGGCGTTTCTCTTCACCGGCAGTGACCAGGAAAAAGAACTTGGCCTGATGAGCGGCGGCGAGCGCAGCCGGGCCGTCCTGGCGGGGCTGGTGGCGGGAGCCCACAACCTGCTGGTGCTCGACGAACCGACCAACCACCTTGACATCCCCTCCGCCGAGCGATTGGAGCAAGTGCTGTCGCGGGAAGGTGGTTACGAGGGCACGCTCGTCGTCATCTCGCACGATCGCGCCTTGCTCGACGCCACCTGCGATCACCTGATCGTTCTGGACGGCGACGGCGGGGCCCGAGTCTTCATCGGCGGCTACTCCGATTGGCACAAGGCCGAGCAGCGCCACGTCTCCCGAGCCCCGGCCGACCTGGCGCCGCGCGGCAAGCCGGAGAAGGTTGGCGGCAAGCGTCAGGCCCGCAAGGAGCGGGCCGAGGCGCGACAGTTGGAGTCGGATCCGCTGCGGCGAATGGGGTTGCGGGATCTGGAACAACGCATCGAAGCGATCCAGGAGAAGCAGGGCGAGATTGACGTGATGATGTCCGCCCCGCAGAATCACCGTGATGTGGATCTCTTGCGACAACTCGTCAGCGAGCGGTCGAACCTGCAGGAAGAGCTTGAGCCGCTGGAAACGGAGTGGCTGCGCCGAGCCGAAGCGGAGGACTGAGAAGTTCAAGCAGCGGCCACGACCCAGCCGAAGGAACTGACTGGATGGAAAGCCACCGACGCGCCTTTCTGAGAATGATGATCGGCTTGAGCACGGCCCCGCTCTTGACCGCATGCGGTGCCAAGCCGACTGAGGTGACGAGCCAGCGCCGGCCCCTCTCCGATGTGGCTCACGTGCCGCCCCTGCCGGACGATCTCAACAACTGGAAGCCGATGGATGGGCAGAAGCAGAGCGACCTTGCCTCGCTGCTGGGCGCCCTGCCCCGTTCACGCTGGGCGACGGCTGCTCCCATCCCCTCACGGATGAACTTGCTGGGCCAGGCCAACATCGAGCATATCACCGTGCACCATGAAGGCTCGAGCGCCGTGCACTTCGACAGCCTCGCCCAAGTGCAACGCCGGCTCGACTCCGTGCGCCGCGGCCATCTCGCTCGCGCCTGGGGCGACATCGGCTACCACTTTGTCGTCGATCGGGCCGGCCGGGTCTGGGAAGGTCGCTCGCTCACCTACCAAGGCGCCCACGTCAAGGACCACAACTACCACAACCTGGGTGTCATGGCGCTGGGCAACTTCGACGAGCAGTCACCCACGCAGGCGCAGCTTGATCGATTGGTCAGGGTCATCAAGACCGCACGCGCCACCTGCAACGTGCCGCTGAGTCGCCTGCACACCCATCAGGAACTCGGCCCCACCCGCTGCCCCGGCCTGTCGTTGCAGCGGTTCATGGTGAATGTTCGCAACAACGGCACGTTGACCTAATCGAAGTCGTTTGATTTCGAGAGCATCAGACCAATGAATAGGCGCGGCGCCCGCGTCTGCTTCTCTCGTGCCTTTCACGCTCAATCGAAACCGGCGGTCATCCGCGGATCGGCGATGACTTCGATCTCGATCGTCTTCTCCGCCACCGCGCCGCTGCTCTCGTCGCGCATGCTCACCTTCAGGTTGTAGGCCCCGACGCTCAGCGGCGGCAGGTCCACCGCCACCGCCAGGAAGAAGTCACGCCGGCGATTGCGCGAGGTGTCGACGAAACGCTCGGGGCCTTCTTCCCAGGCCTTGGTGCCGAACTCGTTGTAGAGCGAGATCGTCTGCGACACCTCGACGCGGTGCTGGCCCTCGGCGTCGACGCGCGTGCCGAAGTTGGCCAGCTCCGCATAGATGCCGATCCGGTTGCTGCGGTTGACCAGAAACTTCCTCCCCGCCAACGGCTCGTACTGGCCGAAGCCGTCCACCCGTTTGCAGAGCTCGAGCGTGGGAATGGTCATGGTCAACTGACCGCTGAGTTGGTCCGCCAGGTCGCGGGCCGCCGCCACGAGGGGTTCGGGGCTGTCCTGGCGATAGACATCGCGATGGATGCGATCGACGAACTGCTGCAGCTCCCGCAGCACCTCGATCTCGCGGTCGTTGAAGGTGTCAGACGTGTCGGGGATCTGGAAGCGGCGCGTGGTGCCGTCCGCGTAGAGGTCAAGCATCACGGTCAAGACGGCCTCATAGAACGGCGTGTCGGCCCGCTCCGCTTCCGCCTCCAGGCGCTCGCGCAGAAGCAGCAGCGGGTTACCCTCGCCGGCCTCGCTCCCGCCGGGCTCATCCTCATCAGGTTCCGCTGTCGCTTCCGCCGGCTCCGCCATCGTCGCCAGGAAGACCTCGTCGGCGGGCAGGCTGGTGGCCTCGAACGCCGGCTCGGTGGATTCCCTGTCGTTGGCCCCGACGGGCTGGACGATCTCGTCTGCGCCGACCTCATCCTCCGCGAACTGCGTCAGGGCAGCGCTGGTCGAGTCGGCATCCGCCGGTCCCGGTTCCGCGTCGGTGGGTGGGCCGCCGCTCTCGTACTCCCCAGCCAGTCGCTCCAGCAAGTTCTGGTCGAGCCCGGCCTTGGCGCCCAGGTCCGCGAGATCCTCAGCCCCCGTGTCCGCTTCGCCCGTCTTGTCCGTGGCCAGGGCGGTAAGGCTGGCCTGGGCGGAACCCTCCGGCTCCTCGCCGGGCGACTGAGCACTACGCCTCGTACTGCCGGCGCAGCCAGGCAGGCTCAGCGCCACCACGCAAGCCAGCACCACCAGCCCTGGCAGGCACGTTGCTCGTGGCCCCCCCCGCGCTTGTGGCGAACGGCTTGCTTTCATCCGGTTGTCCATGGCGGTACTCCTTACCTTCCAGGCAGCCCTCCTGGCTGCACGGACAGAACGCCCCTCACCTGCTCGTATCGGCTAGCCGGCGATGCCGGCGCAAATCTCTGCTGCCAGCCGCTCCGCCGCCCGTTCCGCCGTGCCGAATCCCGACTTGCTGCGGGCGTCGGCGTCGACGGCTCGATCGAAGAGGGCCGCGATGGCAGGCAACCCCGCCCGCCTCGCCGCCGACCCCACGAGGCGCTCGCTGTCGCCCCAGAGGCGGATCGACTGGGCGAGAGCTCGGGTGTTCTCGCCTTGCTGCTGGCTGGCTCCGATGAGCGTCATCTTGCGGGCCAGGTCCATGAAGGCGTAGCTCAGGACCACATCGAGCGAGCGGCGGTCGCGGGTGACATGGTGCATGTCGCGGAGCGTGGCGATGGTCCGGCCGGCGTCGCCGGTCAGCACTTCCTGCTGGATCTGCCAGGCCTGCTCCTCGCGGGAGAGGCCGACGAGCTCGGCGACGATCGCCTCGGTGATGACGCCGTTCACGCCCGCCGCCAGGGCGAGCTTGGCGACTTCGGTGTCGATGCGGCTCAGGTCGGAGCCGACGCGCTCGACGAGCAGGGCCGCCGCACGTTGGTCCAGTTCCGCTTGGTAGCGCTTCTTGCAGCGGGCCAGGGCAAAGCCGATCGCTTGCGAGGGGGTGGCGTGCTCGCATTTGAGGATGACCCCGCCCCCCGCCTCGATGAGCTTGTCGAGCTTGCCCTTGCGCCACGTCTCCCCGCGCAGGACGAGCGTCGTGCCGTCTGTCGGGTGCTCGGCGTAGCGCTCGACGAGCGGCCGGCTCTCGCCCTTGACGAACTCCTCCGCCCGATCGACGACCACGAGCTTGGATCGCGTCATGAGGGAGAAGGAGCGGCACTCATCCAGAACGTCCGCCACCTCCGCCGAGTCGCCGTCGTAACGGAAGACCTCGACATCGCCGAATTCCTCGGTCAGGGCTTCCTTGAGGCGGGCGGTGTGCTCGCGCAGGAGGTACTGCTCCTTGCCGTGCAGCACCGCGATGCGGACGGCAGCGTCGAGTTTGGGCGGTTTCTTGGCGGGCGACTTCGCCATGGACGGGGAGGCTCCTGCGGGTGACGGAACGCATCGTACCACGCCCCGGCGGGGACGAGCCGCCCCTCACTGCCCGTCCGCGCCGCCGACAGATTCCCCAATGTGACAAATGCGCTACGAGCGCATTTCCGGCCCCGTGAGTCTGAGCCGCATTGTGTCAATGCGGGGCGGTGCTTGACGCTCGAGGCGTCAAGCGCCGCTCTCTGCTCGTGTCGCCGCCCGTCCGCGCCGCCGCGTCGTCGAGACACGGCGGCGCTCCCGCGTCGACACGCCGCGGCTCCACACACGGAGAACCGCGACCGCTTCCTAGTCTCCCGCCGCCTCCCCCATGCCGACGAGACGGTCGATCTCCTCGGCGAGGTCGCGCACCTCCGCCAGGGGCCCGCCGACGCCGCATTGGGAGGCGTGCGTGACGATCGTCTTGAGATCGCTGGAAAGGTCGATGAGCCGCTCTCGCCGCGTCGCGAGGTCGAACTCCGCCGTCCGCAGCGCCTCCTGCCGGCAGGCCTCCACCTTCTCGCGGAGGGCGGCCCGCTTGCGGGGATCGGGCTCGCGGACCATGCAGTTAATCAGCCCCGCGGCTGCCTGTTCGTAGATCGCTTGTGCTTGCGTGGCCGAACTCATGAGCGTGCCTCCTGGTAGGTTTCGTAGGCCTCGCGAAACCAGCGGACGTGCTCGGCGAGGGCCTCGATCGCCGCTGTCGGATCTGCCTCCGCGTCATCAAGCCCCAGCCGCAGGGCCCGCATCGCCTCCGCCGCAGAGCGGAGCGTCGCCTCGTAGCGCTGCGTCAGCTCCGCGTGGGCCGCCAGCGTCTCCGCACACCGCTGCAACTCGGTCACGGTCGCTTCCCCGTGCGCCACGAGATCGCGAAGGGCCGACAGGTCAACGTTGCCGCCGTCGTTGGAGATGTCGATGGGTTCGAGCGGCGCCACGCCGGGAGGAAGCGGCGTCATCGCCCGCAGTTCGTTCAGGCGCTCTACGAGCCTGGCAACCTCCGGCGTCGTGGCGTGTCCGGCGGCGAGCGTCTCCATATCGAAGCTGAGCCGTGTCAGATCGTCGAGGAGCGTCGCCTGCGTCTCCCAGACGGGGGCGGCGATGAGCGTATGCAGGGCCGGTCCGTCCGTGGCGAGCAGTTCGAGCACTTCTTCGACGATCGGCCCGGCGGTGCGGACCACTTCGCCGTAGCGCTCCCGCGCCAGCAGCTCATCGACGCGGGCCACGACCAGGCCGATCGGCTGGGAGAGGGCTGCGACTTCGCCGGCGATCGGCGCCAGGGTCGCCCCCGCCAGGCCGGCCAGCGCTTCTGCGAGTCGGACCGTGTCGTCCGCTGCCTGGGAGCCATCACCCCCGCCGGCGAGCTTGAGCAGGGCGGTGTGGTACGCCTGCATGAGCTCGAGCACCTGCCGGCGGAGTTGGAGGTCGCGGGCGACCGGCAATCCCTCCGCCCGAGCCGTCGCCTCAGCCTCGGCCAGCGTTGCCCCCGCCACCTCACGGGCGATCGCGAAGGCGTCGCCGCAGGTCTGCAGTTGTTGCCGATCGATCCGGGTGCAGGCGGTCAGCACCAGGGCCAATCCCAGGCACGCCAGGCCGGCCCTGATCCACGCCCTGGTCCGCCGATCCGATGTCCCCCGTTCGCCGCTGCCTCGTCGTTGCGCCCTGGTCATGCATCCGTTCCTTTCTCATCTCCGCTCCACCGGGTGCCGGCCTGTGAGAATGCCAAACAAACACCGTTCAAAAAGTACCATAGGGCTGGCAAATATCCAGACAAAAACCAAACAAAAAGAGAGAAAGTGCCTTGGTCCGGCCCTGGCGCCGGGGCTCGCGCCCCTCGGAGCGGGATGCCCAGGCAGCAGGGCCCTACGATCGTCCACGCGCCCCGGGGCCAAGCTCGCCGCTCGCCCCGGCCTCGGCGTGCTGGCGGGGCCTCTTATGGGAATCCCCGGCCGGCAGGACTTGCGCCCGGCGCTGGTTTGCGGTAAACAGGGGATTCACGATGAGCACCTCCAGCGATGGGAGAAGGCAGCACATGACCGCACAACTCACCACTTCGGCCAGCCCCAGCACCATGAAGAACGACGCCAAGACCATGCCCTACCTCTTCACCTCCGAATCCGTCTCGATGGGTCACCCCGACAAGATCGCCGACCAGATCTCCGACGCCATCCTCGACGCCATGATCGCCAAGGACCCGCACTCCCGCGTGGCCTGCGAAACCATGGTGACGACCGGCATGGTCATCGTGGCCGGCGAAGTGACCTGCAGCGGCTACGTCGAGATCCCGCAGCTCGTTCGCAAGACGCTGCTCGACATCGGCTACGACGATGGCAACAAGGGCATCGACGGCCGCAGTTGCGCCGTCATGGTCGCCCTCGATCAGCAGGCCGCCGACATCGCCATGGGTGTGAACGAAGGCGCGGGCCGGCACAAGGAGCAGGGGGCCGGCGACCAGGGCCTCATGTTCGGCTTCGCCTGCAAGGAAACGCCCAGCCTCATGCCCCTGCCCATCGATCTCTCCCATCGCCTGGTGAAGCGGCAGGCGGAGGTTCGCCGCGAGGGCGTCATCCCCGGCATCCGCCCCGACGCCAAGAGCCAGGTGACGCTCTGGTACGACGGCAACACCCCGCGCGAAGTCGAGACCGTCGTCCTCTCCGTGCAGCACGGCCCGGAGTGGACCGAGCGCCAGGACGAGTTCGCCCAGGTCATGATCGAGCAGGTCATCAAGCCCGTCCTCGGAGAGTGGTGGCACGAAGGCATCACCGTGCACGTCAATCCCACCGGCAAGTTCGAACTCGGCGGCCCGCACGCCGACTGCGGCCTCACCGGTCGCAAGATCATCGTCGACACCTACGGCGGTCGCGGTCGCCACGGCGGCGGGGCCTTCTCCGGCAAGGACCCCAGCAAGGTGGATCGCTCCGCGGCGTACATGGCGCGCTACATCGCCAAGAACGTCGTCGCCGCCGACCTCGCCGAGGTCTGCGAAGTGCAGCTCTCCTACGCGATCGGCGTCGCCGAGCCGACTTCCGTGCACATCGACTGCCAGGGCACCAACGCCATCCCGGAAGAGAAGATCTCGGAGCTGGTGCGCAAGCACTTTGAGCTCACGCCCCGCGGCATCATCGAATCGCTGCAACTGCTGAACCCGATCTACAGCGCCACGGCGGCCCACGGCCACTTCGGCCGCGAGCCGGGCGAGGGTGGACGCGGCACCTTCACCTGGGAGAAGACCGACAAGGCGGAAGCCCTGCGCCGCGACGCCGGCCTGAGTTGATCCCCCACATCGTCTGAGTCTTGAAGAGCACCGGCGGTTCGCCCGCCGGTGTTTTTTCTCATGGCCGAAACGCACTCAAGTTAGCCCCACGTGAACACACGTGGGGGCAGCCCACCCGTCGGGCACGCTACGGCAGCCACGCAAACACCGAAATCACGGTGTAGCGAGTCTACCGTCGCGGCGCGGAGCGCCCCCGGTGTATTCACCGGGGGCTAACTTGCTTGCCTAGCAGTCCGCGCCGTAGTTGCTGAGCAATGTGCCGAGGTCCGATTGATCCACATCGCCGTCGCAGTCGAAGTCGGCGCGGTTGTCGTAGAGCGGATCGTCACTGGGTAGCTCGTAGGTGCTGAGCAGGATGCCGAGATCGGCCTGGTCGACGTCGCTGTCGCCATCGGCATCGCCGGGGCAGATTGGTTGGGCCAGATCGACGATGGTGAACTCGTGGTGATGCAGATCCGCGCCGGTGGACTTCGCGGTCGCGTTGGTGCTGACGTGCGCCAGGATCGGGTAGTCCTGAACACAGTCGTCTGGCAGCACGCCCGGCAGGATGCCGCTGTTCTCCGGCACAATCAGTGTGAATCGCTGTGTCACGCCCGCGATGTAGTCCTCATCGTAGGGCGTGTCGAGCCAGGTGGCTTCCACGCTCGGGCCGCTCCAGTCCGGGGCCGGGAGGATGAGGACGTGCACCCCGCCGTCGAACAGGGCGGGTGGATGGGCGTAGAAGGAGTCGAACTCAAGCGCAGGAAAGGTCGGCAGCAGTGGCGACTGGGGTTCCTGGTTGTCGCCCCGGCTGTGATTGAAAAACGCCATCCCCGGGTGCAGCAGCGTCACGGACGAGTACTGCGTCGTCCAGTCGTTGTCGGTGGTGACAGCGGCGACGAGATCAAAGGTGAAGTGGGTGACGCCGCCGCTGAACTCCGGATGACTTGGGTCATCACCCAACCCGACGTCCGTGTTGTCGATGGCAATCAGGTCGACATCGATCGTACCGCTGCCGACCGGCCCACACGGGCCGCAGGTGGGGGCGGGATCCCAGCTACCGTCGCACCACAAGTAGGTCATCAGCCAGGCAAGGTCCTGCTGATCGGTGTCGCCGTCGCCGTCGATGTCGCCGGGGCAGGAGCCGTCGGTGCAACCGAAGTCGGCGGCGCAAATGCCAATGTCGCTGGAGTCGACATCATCATCGCCGTCGAGGTCGCCGCAGGGATCCCAGGCGCCACCGCTATACTCACCAGAAGTCGACATCTTCGTTGGGTACCCATGCCCCAGTTGGCCGGCGTGACTGGCGAAGTCCCAGTTGACGAGATGGCCGGTGTTGATGACATCCAAGTAAGAAAGGCCGGGCTCGCCGTCCCAGTCGGGGTCGATGTTGGGGTCGTCGATACCGCCTGCTGCCCACCAAAGTTCGTCGTTGTACCCAAGGGCGTAGAGGTCTGTCGGGTAGGGAAAGTCGATGTCGGCGAGATCGCCGCCGAGGAAGAAGGCGAACGCCCCGCCGTCGTCGTGCCCTTCCAGCGTCTCGTTCGCATAGTCCAGGCAGAGCAATCCCTCGCAGGGGATCTCGAACGTATCGGCCGGGTCGAGCGGCTCATCGATCGTCCCGGCAACCGCTTCGTACATCCAGTTCTCGCCGACCAGGGCCGGCAGTTCCCAAGTCCACCCACTGTAGAACTCCATGCCATTCGCGCTGAACCAGAAGCAGGAGAAAAGGAACGTCTTGTCGACGCCCGAGCCGTAGTTGTTGTAGGTCCAGGCGAACGTCGAGAAGGCGACTAGGGGCTCAAGCTGACTTGTGTCGCCCCAGGTGTCGTCATCGGCTTGGTAGTCATCGAGGAAGATGTCAGTGATCCAACTGCTGCCCTGACCATCGTCGAAGACCGGCGCTTGAACGATCTCATCGCCGAACAGCACGGGTGTTCTATTCAAGGGCAGGATGTAGATCTCGCCATCGCAGTCGCCACCCGGGAGATAGCAGTCCGGGTCGTTCCGGGCGATGTTGAGGCCAGCGAAGCAGTCCTGGCAGTCGAGGGTGTTGTAGACCCAGCCGCCATCGTCGCGTAGACCGCTGGCTCGAACCCCGCGCGCCTGGATCTGGCGCACCGCGCCAACCGGTCCGGTGATGGCATGGGCGTCGCCCTCCGCGGGCTTCGGCTGGGCGTTGACTGCTGCACCCGCTGCGAGCACGACAGCCGCTATCAGTGTCCAGGGACCGAAGCGAGTTGTCATCATCTGTTGTTTCATCCGGTACTCCAAGCTGGGTTCGCGTCGAGGCCAACGCACACCGGGCTCGCAGAGCCCGGCTCCGTCGCCATTCAGCAGTCCCCGCCGTACGCCGCCAGCAGCGTGCCGAGGTCGGACTGATCCACATCGCCATCGCAATCAAAGTCGGCGTTCCTATCGAACAGCGGATCGTCGGTCGGACGTCCGAAGGAGGCGAGCAGGATGCCGAGGTCGCTCTGATCCACATCGCCGTCCATGTCGACATCGCCGGCGCAACTTGGCTGAGCCAGGTTCACGATCAGGAAGGAACGATCGAGAGAGCCTGCACCGGTGGCGGCGCTGGTGACGCTTGTCGCGATCCGCGCCAGGACCGCGTACTCGTGCGAGCAGTCGTCAAGTATGGCTGCGGGCACACTTCCCTCCGCCAGAATAAGCGTGAGGCGCTCTGTCGTGAAGACGAGATCCTCGTAGCGGTCGTAGTCGAACCAGATGGCGCTGGCGCCGGTGTCCG
>SWCB01009235.1_pt1 | contig 16238 bp, 12 predicted proteins | sample 4692901 | NCBI WGS metagenome assembly SWCB01 (sample SAMN10267276, study PRJNA491770) | bioreactor metagenome | isolation source: DHS bioreactor inoculated with subseafloor sediment | place: Japan: off Shimokita Peninsula | collected 2006-08 | reverse complement strand
GCGGCGCTCTCTTCCTTGGTGAGCTCACGGGCGTAGCCGCCCTCACCCACAGCATCCACCGAGGTGGACAGGAACTGGGCCCCGAGCGACTTCACTTCTTCGCGGGCTGCTGGACGGACGTCGTAGCCGGTGACACGTGCACCGAGCCGGCGCGCGGTGGCAATCGCCTGGAGGCCCGCTACGCCTGCACCCAACACGAGGACAGTGGCCGGCTTGGCTGTGCCAGCGGCCGTGACCATCATCGGGAAGTAGCGTCCGTATGCCTCCGTCGCGATCACGACGGCACGGTAGCCGGAGATCGATGCTTGGGAGCTGAGCGTGTCCATGGACTGCGCCCTCGAGATCTGCCTAGGCACTTTTTCGAGCGCGAGAAGCCTCACGCCCTTGGCCGCGGCCTTGTCCAGTTGGTCGGTGTCACCCCACGAGTCGAGGGAGGCGACGAGCACTTGCCCCTGCTTGAACTTGGCGAGCGTCGCCTCTGTGGGCCGCCCAACGGCCGTGACAACATCGGCCCGTGACACCGCGTCAGCGGCCGTCACGATCTCAGCTCCTGCTGCCGTGTAGGACGCGTCGTCGAAGCCAGCGTCAGCGCCAGCACCCTTTTGGACGAGCACCTGATTGCCGGCTTTCACCAGTTGCGAGGCGGTCGCGGGTGTGATGGCGGTACGCGGATCTGACATCGCATCGCGAATCGTCGAGATGACGGGCATCGATACTCCCTTGGGTGGTGAATGGCTTTGTCATCCTTGCCCGGAGTGACCTAGCGGTGACGGGACCCTCGTCCCGTCCTCAGAGCAGAATATCGGCGATACCCGGGACCGAATATCCACGTGGGGGCTTCGGTCTCACGCATCGCCGTACTACGTCAGAAATCAACTTATACCGGTAGGGGTATGAGTCACGTGCCTTTAGTCCCGATACGCAGAGGGCCCGATCCTCTCGGACCGGGCCCTACGACTTGCCATGGAGATGGTGACTATGTGACGACGTCGCCTTGCCACGCGCCGATGCCACCCTCGAGTCCAACGGTTCGCGTCAGACCCGCTTGAGTCATGGCGTCAATCGCCACGCGTGAGCGATTGCCGGAGCGGCAATAGACCGCGTAGTCGGCGTCCGGATCGAGCTGGCCGAGCATCGCAGAAAACGCGGGATCCTCCACGTTGGCGTTGACCGCTCCGGGGAGGTGCCCCTCCGCAAACTCCGCGGGGGTGCGAACGTCGATCACGGTGACGCCCTCGACTTCCACTGCTGTCGCGAAGGATTCCGCCGCGACGTGGGCGCCGTCGAAGACCGGCGCCGCGGCGGGCTGCTCGGCTTCGGTGGAACATGCCGACAGTGCGATCGCGGCAAGAGCGGCGATCGCTAGGGTGCGAAGAGTACGTGGCATCATTCCTACACTATATACCCTCGGGGGTATATGGCCCCATCCATCATGGCGCCTTGCGGATGAGCTTCTTGTTGACAAACTCGTCGGCCGCAAGCAGGCCCATCTCGCGAGACGTGCCGGAGCGCTTCACGCCCCCAAAGGGCAACTCCGGGCTGTCGGCGAGCACAAGGTTGACGTACACCATGCCCGCCTCGATCCTCTCGGCCACGCGCTCGGCTTGCTCAGCGTCGGTCGTGTAGAGGTAAGAACCGAGCCCAAAGCTGGTCGCATTCGCAAGATCCACGGCCTCGTCCTCGCTCGCCACCTTGTAGACCACCGCTGCAGGGCCAAACAGCTCCTCGCCAAAGACGTCCATGTCCTTGGTGACTCCCGTCAGCACCGTTGGCTCAAAGTACGCGCCGTCGCGCTTGCCACCCGCGACGAGCGTCGCGCCTTGGGAAAGCGCTGTGTTGATCTGCTTTTCAAGGCCCTCCGCTGCGGCGACTGAGCAGAGAGGCCCCAGCAACGTCTCCTCTGCAAAGGGGTCACCCATGGTGAAGGCCGTCATTCCTGCCGTGAACTTTTCGACAAACTCGTCGTAGAGCGCGTCGATCACGATGAACCTCTTGGGCGCGTTGCACGACTGCCCATTGTTATCCATGCGCGCCTCGACGGCTCCAGCGACAGTGGCGTCCATGTCATCGGTCGACAACACGATGAAGGGGTCTGAGCCGCCCAACTCGAGGGCAACCTTCTTCAAGTTGCGGCCAGCGAGCTCGGCCACCGCAGCGCCCGCGCGTTCCGAACCCGTCACCGAGACACCTTGAACACGGGGATCAGCAATGACGTGTGCGACGTGATCAAACGACGCATAGAGGTTCTGGAATGCACCCTCCGGGAAGCCAGCATCGCGGTGCATCGCAGCGATCGCCGCGGATGATTCAGGGCACTGCGACGCGTGCTTGAGCAGGATCGTATTGCCCAGCACAAGGTTAGGAGCGGCAAAGCGTGCTACCTGGTAATAGGGGAAGTTCCACGGCATGACGCCAAGCAACACCCCGATAGGCGTGCGGCGAATCACCGCTGTTCCCTCGGCCAGGATGTCGAGCGGGGTGTCCCCCGTGATCTTGTCCCAGTTGTCCGCGTAGTACTCCGTGATATCGGCGGCAAAGTCGACCTCACCGAGCGCGGCGGCAAGGGTCTTGCCCATCTCGCGCACGATGATCGCGGAGAGCTCTTCGCGGCGCTCCCTGTGCAGCTGGGCAACGCGACGCACCAAGGCAGCACGCTCCTTGGGGCCCACGTCTCCCCAGCCCCTGTAGACGGCATCGGCCGTAGCGATCGCGGTGTCTACCGCAGAGTTCTCCATGGTCGGGAAAATGGACTCGGTCTCACCCGTGGCCGGGTTCACCACCGCATATGCACTCATGGTTCTCCGTTCGTCCCACTCACTCAGTCGGGATCATCGTGTACTTAGTGGACAAGTATTCGTGGATGCCTTCGGGACCGCCCTCGCGGCCGACGCCAGATTGCTTGACGCCTCCAAAGGGCGCGGCCGCATTCGAGATCACTCCCACATTGAGGCCCATCATCCCGGTCTCCATGCGATCGATCATGCGGTGCCCGCGTGCCAAGTCCTTGGTGAACACGTACGACACCAAGCCGTACTCGGTGGCATTTGCCAGCGCGACTGCCTCGTCTTCGGTGGCGAAGGTTGCTATCGCGAGCACGGGGCCAAAGATTTCATCGCGCAGGATGTCGCTCCCCTGGACCACCCCTGACACCACCGTCGGGGCAAAGAACGTTCCAGGGCCCTCGACCGCTGCCCCTCCAACGAGCACCGTCGCTCCCCTGGCCACGGCATCGGCCACGAGCGCCGCAGACTTGGCGACGGCCTTGCCATCGATGAGCGGGCCAATCTGCACGCCGTCCTCGGTGCCGCGTCCCACCTTCATGGAAGCGACACGGTCCGTGACCCTGCGCGCGAACTCATCGGCGATGTCGCGATGGACGATGAAGCGGTTGGCGGCCGTGCAAGCCTGGCCGATGTTACGGAACTTGGCCGCGAGCGCGCCCTCGACGGCGCGGTCAAGATCTGCATCGTCGAAGACGACGAAGGGGGCATTGCCTCCCAGTTCCATCGAGACCCTCAACACCTTATCTGCGGCCTGCTTGATGAGCGCCTGGCCCACTGACGTCGAGCCAGTAAACGACAGCTTGCGTAGGCGCGGGTCATCAAGCAGCGGCGCTGTCACGGCGGACGATGCAGTGGTGGTGATCACGTTGACTACCCCGGTGGGAACGCCCGCCTCGGCAAGCAGCTTGGTCAGGTACAGCGTGGTGAGGGGGGTCAGCGCGGCGGGCTTGACCACCACCGTGCACCCTGCCGCGAGCGCGGGCGCGATCTTGCGCGTGGCCATCGCGAGCGGGAAGTTCCACGGGGTGATGAGGTACGAGGGTCCCACCGGCCGCTGGGACACGATCATGCGGCCCGTGCCCTCGGGGTTGAGCCCGTAGCGGCCCGTGATGCGCACTGCCTCCTCGCTAAACCACCGCAAGAACTCGCCGCCGTACGTCACCTCACCGCGTGCCTCGGCGAGCGTCTTGCCCATCTCCAAGGTCATGAGAAGCGCGAGCTCCTCACTGTGGGAGCGCACAAGCTCGAACGCCTTGCGGAGAATCTCCCCTCTCACACGCGGGGCCGTTGCAGCCCAGCCGTCCTGAGCGGCCACCGCAGCGTCGAGAGCCCGCATGCCGTCATCGGGCGAGGCATCGGCGATGGTCGCGATCACCGCGCCGGTTGAGGGGTCAGTGACGTCGAACGTCGCTCCCGCTGTTGCCTTGACCCATTCGCCGCCAATGAACAGATTCTTGGGCACCGCTTCGAGAAGGCTAGATTCGCTCTGCATCGTCGTCACGCCCGCTCAAGTGAGGCGGCGACAACGTCGAGACCCTCGTTCAGTAGATCGTCGCCAATCGAAAGCGGTGGCAAGAAGCGCAGCACGTTTCCGTAGGTTCCGCACGTGAGCACGATGACGCCCTGGGCGATGGAGGACTTGGCAACCGCGCCAGCGAGCGCCGCGTCGGGTTCCCCCGTCGCGGGGTTTACCAACTCGATCGCGACCATCGCTCCCATTCCGCGCACATCGCCGATGCGCGGGTCTGACGCCTTCATGGCGTCAAGCCGGGTCAATAGCACAGCACCAATCTCTCGCGCCCGCTCCACCAAACCATCGTTCTCGAACACGTCGATCGAGGCGAGCGCCGTGGCGCACGCGATGGGGTTGCCGCCATATGTGCCGCCAAGACCGCCCACGTGAGTGGCGTCCATGATGTCTGCACGGCCGGTCACCGCGGACAACGGGAGTCCGCCGGCGATGCCCTTGGCCGTGCAGACAAGATCGGGGACGATGCCAAACAGCTCGCTCGCGAACATGGCACCCGTGCGCGCAAATCCTGTCTGGACCTCGTCGGCGATGAAGACCACACCGTTCGTGGTGCACCAAGCGGAGATCGCCTCGAGGAACCCAGGTGCGGGAACAATGAAACCGCCCTCGCCCTGGATGGGCTCGATGATCACTGCGGCGAGGTTCGCGGCTCCCACTTGCTTCTCCATCACGGAGATCGCGCGCTTAGCGGCCTCGGCTCCGGTGAGCCCGTCGCGGTAGGGGTAAGACATGGGTGCCCTGTAGACCTCGGCAGCGAACGGACCAAAGCCGCTCTTGTAGGGCATCGACTTGGCGGTAAGCGCCATCGTGAGATTTGTGCGCCCGTGATACGCGTGGTCAAAGGCCACGACTGCTTGGCGGCCCGTGTACTTGCGGGCAATCTTGACGGCGTTCTCCACTGCCTCCGCACCCGAGTTGAAGAGGGCGGATTTCTTGGCGAAGTCGCCAGGCGTCACACGGTTGAGCGCCTCAGCCACGGCCACATAGCCCTCGTACGGCGAGACCATGAAGCACGTGTGAGTGAAGCGCGCCGCCTGGTCTTGGATGGCCGCCACCACTGCGGGGTGGGAGTTGCCAACACCCGTCACAGCGATGCCAGAGCCGAGGTCGATGAGCGAGTTGCCGTCGGCATCGACCACCACACCCCCGCCGGCCGCGACCGCGCTGATGGGTGCCGTGTGGCCCACGCCGGCCGCAACAGCGGCAGACTTGCGGGCGATGAGCTCGAGGGAGCGCGGGCCGGGGATAGCCGTGACCAGCCTGCGCTCTTGAGGGAGCGAGGGCCCTCCCACCGCGACGGGTGGGGAATCGATAGTGGTCATACGTGAGCCTATTCCGCTTGTGGTGGGAGTGAAAGAGGTGGGGGCCGCCTACTGGAGAGAGGCGTCGATGCCTGTGAGGGCATCGTCGATGATCGCGAGCCCACTACGCAGTTGGTCTTCCGTGATGACGAGCGGTGGGCATACATGGGTGCGGTTGAAGTGGACGAACGGCCACAGTCCCGATGCCTTGCACGCCGCCGCGAAGGCCAGCATCGGCGCGGCGTCGGCGCCCGATGAGTTGAACGGCACGAGCGGCTCTCGCGTGGCCTTGTCCTTGACCAGTTCAATGGCCCAGAACAGCCCGACGCCGCGCACGTCGCCCACGCACGGGTGGGTCTCGACCCAGCCGTGCAGGATGGGCGCAATCACGCGCTCGCCCAGGTCCCTGACGTGAGCCATGATCCCGTCGCGCTCGAAAACCTCGAACGTCGCGACGCCCACTGCACACGCGAGCGGGTGGCCCGAATAGGTGAGGCCACCAGGGAACATGCGCTCGTCAAAGGAGTCCGAGATCTGCTGCGAGATGATGACTCCTCCCAGCGGAACGTAACCCGAGTTGATTCCCTTGGCGAAGGTCACCAGGTCAGGCACAACGTCGTGCGCCTGGTACGCGAACCACTCCCCTGTGCGGCCAAAGCCCACCATGACCTCGTCGGCGATATAGACGATGCCGTACTTGTCGCACAGCGCGCGCACGCCCTTGAGATAGCCGGGCGGAGGCACCAAGACGCCGTTTGTGCCCACGATCGTCTCGAGGATGATGGCGCCGATGGTCGACGCACCTTCCAGCACGATGGTCTGCTCGAGGTGCTCGAGCGCGCGCTGGGTCTCTTGTTCCGGGCTGTCGGAGTAGAACGGCGAGCGATACGGGTAGGGGCCGTGGAAGTGCACCACCGACGCGTCGGCGGGCTCGTTGGCCCAGCGGCGTGGGTCGCCAGTCAGCGTGATCGCCGTCGAGGTGCTGCCGTGATAGCTGCGATACATCGCCATGACCTTGCGCTTGCCTGTGAAGAGCCTGGCCATGCGGACGGCGTTTTCGTTCGCGTCGGCACCACCGTTGGTGAAGAACACCTTGGCGAAGGACTCGCCCGCCGCGTCGGTCACCAGCTTCGCGAGCTCGCCGCGCACGTCGTTGGCCATGGCGGGCTGGATGGTCGCCAGGCGATCGGCCTGCGCATGGATGGCCGCGATCAGATCGGGGTGCTGGTGTCCCAAGTTGAGGTTGACTAGCTGCGCGCCGAAGTCGAGGTACTTGTTGCCGTCGTAGTCCCAGAACTCGCTTCCGAGGCCGCCCGCGACGGGCATCGGGTTGATCGCGCCCTGCACGCTCCATGAGTGGAAGACGTGGTTGCGGTCATTCGCCCTGACGGCGTCTTCTTGGGTGGTCATCACACGTCCTTAGTCGTTGCTCGGGCTTAGTGGTTCGAAGGGAACCCAAGGTCAATTTGGGACTCACTGGGTTCCGGCCACCGCGTGGTGACCACTTTGGAGCGCGTGTAGAAGTGCACAGATTCCGGACCATAGATATGGGAGTCGCCAAAGAGCGAGTTGCGCCAGCCGCCAAACGAGTAGGCGCCCACTGGGACGGGAAGCGGCACGTTGATGCCCACCATTCCCACCTCGGCATCCACCTCAAACCGCCTGGCCGTAGCCCCGTCACGCGTGAAGATCGCGGTGCCGTTGGCGAAGGAGTTCGCGTTGATGAGCGCCACCGCCTCGTCATAGGATTCGACGCGCACCACCGAGAGCACCGGTCCAAAGATCTCGTCTTCGTAGACCCGCATCCCTGGCTTGACGTGGTCAACGAGGCTCACGCCGATGAAGAAGCCGTCGCCCTCGAACTCTTGAGCCGTGCCGTCGACCACCACCGTGGCACCCTCGGCCTCGGCGCCAGTGACGTATGACGCGACCCTGTCGCGGTGCTCGCGCGTGATGAGCGGTCCCATCTCGGAGGCGGGGTCAGTGCCGTCGCCGATCACGAGCTTGCCCATGCGCTCGGCCACCTTGGCCACCAGGGCGTCGGCCGTCGCGTCGCCCACGGCCACCAGGACGGAGATCGCCATGCAGCGCTCCCCCGCCGCCCCGTAGGCCGCGGAGACCGCCGCGTCGGCTGCCCCGTCGAGATCCGCATCGGGCATGACCACCATGTGATTCTTGGCGCCGCCCAGGGCCTGGACGCGCTTGCCAGCCGCGGTGCCGCGCTCGTAGATGGAGCGGGCCACGGGGGTTGAGCCAACAAAGCTGATGGCGGCGACATCGGGCGATTCGAGCAGTGCGTCCACCGCCACCTTGTCGCCGTGGAGCACGTTGAGCACACCCGCTGGCAGGCCCGCGTCCTCGAAAAGCCTGACCAGGAAGTCGGAGGCGCCGGGGTCCTTCTCGCTCGGCTTGAGCACCACGGTGTTGCCGCAAGCGATGGCGGATGCCGTCATCCACAGCGGCACCATCACGGGGAAGTTGAACGGCGTGATGCAGGCCACGACGCCAACGGGCTGCTTAACGGAGTGGACGTCCACGCCGCGCGAGACCTGCTGGGAGAACTCGCCCTTCAGCAGGTGCACCAGGCCGGCGGCAAACTCGACGTTCTCGATGCCGCGGCTGATCTCGCCCTTGGCGTCCGCCAGGACCTTGCCGTGTTCGCGCGTCACGATGGCCGCAAGCTCGTCCTGGCGCTCGACCAGGAGCTGGCGCATCCTGAAGAAGACGTCCGCCCGCTTGATGAGGCCCATCTCGGCCCACGCCGCACCCGCGGCCTTGGCCGCGGCGATCACGGCGTTCGCGTCGGCCGTCGACGCGTAGGCGACCTGTCCCACCACCGCGCCAGTCGCGGGGTTGTGGATCGAGCCCGTGCGATCGATCGAGCCGAACTCCTGGCCCGCGACGTGATGGCGAAGAACGCCCATGGCTTTCCCTCCGAAACGACTGCCGGACATAATGCCTGGCACCTTTGAGACGCGTATCGGCCCAGCCTCGCACATAGGATCTGACTATGACATCCACCGACCGTCGCGATAATGCCGATGCACGGACATTCCGTCCGGCGTCCGGCACCGTCGAGCACACGGGACTCGACGCGCTGCTCACCGTGGCAGAGGTACTTGACGATCCGGCATTCAAGAGAGGGCATCCCGAGGTCCTCGAAGGGCACGACCTCCTTGGCACCAAGGTGCGATGGGTACACGTCTCTGACAGCGCCGATATCGCGAGGCACCTTGATGGTGGAGAGCTGCTGCTTTCGATGGGAACTTCGTGGCCGCCCGACGATGACTCGCTCACCACTTTTATCGAGCGACTCCACACGGCGGGGCTGTCCGCGCTCGTATTAGAGCTTGGTTCTCACTACGAGGAGGCACCCGCGGCTGTGCGTGCGACCGCAGCCAGGCTAGGTCTGCCCTTCGCGGTACTTCACAGCGAGGTGAAGTTCGTCAACCTCACCGCATCGGTCCACAGCCGCATCATCGGAAGCCAGATGGAGGCGCTGCGAGCGAACGCGGAGGTCCGCGAGCGTTTCACCGCCCTCGCACTGCGGGGAGCCCCCGCGGACCACGTGGTTGCCCAGCTGGCGCGCACGCTCGCTTGCCCGGTCGTCTTAGAGAACCTCGCGCATCAGGTCATCTGTGCTGAAATGGTGGGAGGGGCCGATGCCGACCACTTGGCTCACTGGGAGCGCACGTCGCGCGCGGCGCGCACCGGCTCCACGGCGGAAATGGATTGGCTCATCGTCCCCGTCGAGGCTGGAGGCACCAGGTGGGGAATCCTTGTGGCCCTGCCTGGGGAGCCCCACCCTGCCGGTCGCTCGAGCGTGCTCGAGCAAGGCGCGATCGCGCTCGCCATTGGTTGCCTCGCGGCGGGCGGCGCCGAGGAGTGGAACCGCATCGCGCGCCGTGGACTCTTGGCGGGCCTTCTCGATGGCCGCTTTGCCACCACGGCCGATGCCGCTGCGAGGCTCGAGTCTGCGGGGCTCCCTGTTGCCGGGAGGCGGCTCTATGGGATCGCCGTATCGAGCATCGGCCCTGCGCGCCCGGCCGCCAAGAGCGTGCCTGGCGAGTCGGGACTCATCGAGCCCACTCATGTTGAGAATGCGGCGCACACGATCGGAGGTGTGGCGAGGGCGCTCCCGGCCAAGGATGGCCCCGTCGCAGCGACGGTGGCGCTTCTTTCCCTGCCAGGTGCGCGAATTCTTGACGACGAAGCGGCGGGTTCATTTTTGAAGGCGCTGGGCGACGGATCGCGCGTATGCATCACGATCGGTCGTGCCGCCGCTGGCGTGGAGGATGCGCTGGCGTCAATGCGCGACGCGATCGACCATGCCGCTTCCGCAGCCGCAGATGGAGCGCGCGTGCGATGGGCTGATCAACGCCCGCTTGCGCACCTGCTCAATAGCCTGCGTGACGATCATCGGCTGCTGGAACACGGCGAGCGCATGCTCGCCCCGCTCATCGATCACGACTCGCGCACTGGTGGGGATCTTGAAGTGGTACTCGCAGCGATGCTCGCCCATCCCAGTAGCCGCACGGCGGCCGCGAAGTCGTCTCACCTGTCCCGATCGGTGTTCTACCAGCGGTTAGCGGTGATCGCGGGCCTACTGGACGCGGATCTGGACGATGGCGAGACGCAAACCGCGCTGCATATTGCGCTACTGGCGAGGCGAACGCGCCGGACCTGACGGACCGAGGCTCCGGGACGCGACGTTCGAGGATCGCGCGTTGCATGGTGGACCCGAAGGATTCCATCATCGAGTGCTGCAGCGAGGTCAGCTGACCGGCAGCGTCATACGACGCCGTGGTTGTCACAGGCTTCGCCACCAGGCGATCAATGCACCCCAACCGACGGTGACGAACAGCGGCGCACTCACACGAAAGTCTCTCCCGTCGGGGTCTTAACTGAGTACGACTCGTAGTGCTCATCATCATCTTGGACCACAAGCATCCCACCGCCCTCGAAGTGCAAAAGAAGGTCGCCTGGGCGCCGGACCTCCGCGCGCTCAACCGACCGCCCCAGCAACGCCGGAAGGCCTGAGTCCGCGACCGGGAGGATGTCGTCACGTAGGTGCGCTACACGCTCAAGTTGATAGCGGAGACGGCCAAGGACGGTGATCGAGTGGTGCCCAGCGAATGCCAGGTGGATTGTGTTAGGAGAGAACATGACGCTTTCCAACTCGAGACCGACGAACGTGCCCGCGTCAAAGTCCTCTGGCAGCCCGTGCATGTCAGCCCCCTCCAGGGAATGGAACGTGGGTCTCGGGACGAGTTCCAGGCTTCATCGTAGAGGGATCGATCGGCTGCCGCTTTCCGTCGGCCATTGGCTTCTCCAATTTCCAGTACCCGTTCGGATAGTCCGCCGTTGGCGGCATCTTGCGAACCCGCCAGCCCGCCGGAATCTCCGTGGGCGGTAGTTGCGGCGCATTCGTCGGGGGCTTGAAGTTCGGTGATGTCTTCGGCACGCCCTTGACTGCTGCACTGTCTATGGCGGTGGTACGTGCTGCGGTGGCGTCGGCTGCAGCGGTACGCGTTGCGATGGTGGCGCAGGCCCGTCCGAGCACAGCCGACGCTCCCGCCCCGAGGAGCATAGGGGCTGCGAAGTACACCCCGAAGCCGAAAGCACCGCGCTCGAGTTGGCAACGCTGATAGTCCTGCTCGGGACACGGCGCCCAACACCCGCCAGGGCTGTCCTCACAAGCCATCTGATGCATCTGCCGGTTCTGGGCCTCGGCATGAATATACGACAAGTCGTCGAACGGGATCTCATTGGCCTGCTCCGCGGTCAGGCTGCGGTACAAGTTGAGGTACGCAGAGTCGTTGTTGGCTCTTTCAAGTCGACGAAACTGTGGCACCAGATTGGCCCCATTGCAGTCACTCCCGATAGGGCCACAGGCGGTCAGACCGCTCGCATCCGAATACATCAACGGGTTGTTATACGAGTACGAGTACCCCGCCACATACGGCATGCCGGTGGGCACGGCGACGGGGTCGGTGGCGGTGAAGCGGCCACTCGCGGGGTCGTAGTCGCGAGCCCGCATGTCATACAGCCCGGTCGCGGTGTCGAGGTACTGTCCGGCGAACCCCACAGCCGAGTCGGCCAGGGACCCCGTCGCGGACGAGCGCTCCACACCGAACGCGTCCATCGTCCTGGTGCCCGACACCGTGTTGCCCGTCGTCGACACCGTCGCGACAGTGTTCGCGAACGGGTCGGACAGCATCCACGAGCCCACACCACCCGTGCTGTCCGCCAACGGGGACCCGGTGCTTGCCGTGGGGTCCGGTAGCCACGCTATCGCCTGCGCCCCTGCAGCGTCGTAGTCATCCACCCGCACGGGCGGCCCCATATTCGTCCGCTCGGGAGATACAGAGGTGGGGGTCCGGCCGCGCGTCGACGTTGAGACTCGACCCAAGTTCTTCATCGAACCATGAGAACGGTTCCGCACAGGCAGACGGCTAGCTCGGATCCCCGCTACTACGCCCTAATTCTCCAGAAGGAAGCCGACGGTGTCCAGGATTTGAGCCTCACGAATCCAGACCATCACCCTCCCTTTGAGCCTCACGAAACAGCACAAGGTACGGGTTAAGGCCGAGCGAGGAAAATCCAACGCACACCGTCCGAAGGATTAACAGCACGCTGTGTCAGGACCTCGCTATGCAACTCAACTTGGACGCGATCGCCGACCAGCGCCGCGAGTTCACTGAGAATGTCATCCATGTCGACAACATCCAGATCACTGCACTCCGACAGTTGGAAACGAAGCCACACTTGTGGCCCATTAACCTGCACGCCCATGGCCAGGGCATGGACTGGAATCTGCCCGAGGGACGCCTGCGCGACCTGAGACACTATGTAGTTCTCCCACACGGGCGCACTCGCTGAGTCGTTTGGCGTCGGCAACATTATGGCTTCCATGCTGGGTTGAATGGAACCACGCTCGGTGAACTCCCACCCTTGATAAAGAACACGTTTGTGGGCTGGCTTGGGAAACCTGCACCCGGGTTTACGTTAATGCCCGTAACACTCAGGTCCCGTACGACAATATCGTTCCCCTTCACGCCGAGGACCTCCGCGGCACCGCTCTTGAAATCATCCAGGACTCGCTGAGCGTCCACCATAGAACGGAAGTAGCTACCGCCACCATACTGTCTAGCACCGAGCACGTGACGTCCTTGCCGCTGAAGACTCAACGTCGCTCTCACCGCTGCGCGGTCGATCGTGACCCCTGCGCTGGTCGTGACGAATCGTGCAGTTCTGACTCCTACGACAGTGACACATCTGGAGGATGCCGCCATTGGCCCGAGCGCCCCCATCGCGGGTCCCATTGCTCCGAGCAGAGCGGACTCGTACGTCATAATCGCGGTCCAAGTGGGATCTGCCGCACTCGCCCCCGCGGCCCGGTAGTTTCCCTGGTAGACGTACACGGGGGTCATGTATGCGTCGTTCGCCAAGTCAGTGGCACCGCTTGCGTTGAGGCTGCCCTTCACCCAGCCGTCGTTCTGCACGGCGCCGGCGAAACCAGCCGCGGCCTGTCCTTGCCCGGCTGGTGTCGCCAGTTGAGCGACACCCGCCACGGCGTCGGTTGCCAAGGTCTTGGACTCCTCGCCGAAACCGCCGGTGAAGTTACCCGCATTGTTCGCCCCATCGTTGCTCCCACAACTCTTCCCAATCAGGCCCCACACGAACGACTCCAAGCCGGAGCAACCTACGAACAGACCGCTCGGATCCGAATACATCAACGGGTTGTTGAAAGCATAGGAGTACCCCGCCACGAACGGCATGCCGGTGGGCACGGCGACGGGGTCGGTGGCGGTGAAGCGGCCACTACTGGGGTCGTAGTCACGGGCCCGCATGTCATACAGCCCGGTCGCGTCGTCGAGGTATTGGCCTGCGAAACCGACCGATGCGTCGGCCAGTGACCCGGTCGCCGTGGTGCGCTCCACACCGAACGCGTCCATGGTCCGCGTCCCCGAGACGGTGCTACCCGTCGTGGACACCGTCGCGACAGTGTTCGCGAACGGGTCGGACAGCAACCACGAACTCGACCCGGACGAGGTTTGCGCCAACGACGCCCCCGTGCTCGAGGTCGGATCCGCCAACCACGCCGTCGCCAACGAGCCAGAAGCGTCGTACTCGCCGATACGCATCGGCAAACTCGACAAGTCATCCCAAGCCCACGTCGCATCCAACAGTCCGTCCACCGTGCGGGACGTGCGATTGCCCTGCGCGTCATGGGTGTAACCCACGGTGGAACCGTCGGCGAGCTGCAGCGAGATCAGCTCATCCGTCAGGTCCGTGGTGTACGTCTGCGTGCCCCCAGGGGTGGTCGAGGTTGCCAACGCCCCATTCACGCTCCAGGTGTTCGTCACCGTCGCCGTCTCCGCGACCGACTCGGTCAACAACTGATACGCGGCGTCATACGTGTAGTCCGTGACCACCGTCGTCGCCTTCGTCCCCACCACCGTGCGGGCGGTCTCGGTGGCACGGTTACCCACCAAGTCATAGGTGTAAGCAGTGCGCGGCGACTTCGCCACACACGCCTCACCCGACACCGGGTAGCACTCACTGCGCAGCCTGCTCACCGCGTCATACGAATACAGCGCCGACGTCGTACCAGCCTCCGTTGTCGTGTCCACCTGCGTGGGATTACCACGGACATCGCGCGTGATCACATAACCCTTGAGCACACCAGCGGACGTGGAATGCTGCAGCGACGACAACTGCCCCGCAAAGTCATACACCGCCGACGTCACCACCGGCGTGCCCGACTCACGAGTCACAGTCGACACCCGACCCGACGGGTCATACCCATACGTCACCTCAGGGATGCTGCCCCTGCCCGATGGGGTGACCGCCGTCAACTCCCCCCACCTGGTTGTAGCTGTAAGCCACAGCCGTCACGGCTGGGGAACGATTCCTGCCCGTCTCTGAGCATCAGCAAGGCTCACGACGATGGCGCCGGGCGGAGGAACGGCGGGATTCTGCACCAGCACGCAAGGCCCTGGGAAGAAGTCGTCATCAAACGGCCTCAAGCCGAGCGCGGCCGCGTAATCCACCAGCATAGAAGACGTGAATCTGTCAGTGATCTTGCGACGCTTGTATGCCTCGAGGTCCTCGAAGTCCTGGACGGTGCCACTGGCGTCGAATCTCCAGTGACTCCAGTCGCGAACCACCGAGACAGCCCGAACGTGATTGATGAAGTTGGTCAAGAGCGGGCCGAACATCTCGAACTGACGGGCTCCGAAAAGCTCGGGAAGCGCCCCGCGAACTGGTAGGTCTGGGATCGACGTGACGGCCACACCCTGGACCTTCAATAGCAAGGCGAGAGTGCCGATTGTCGAGACTGGGTCGCCTCCCTGGAATCCACAATCAAAGACCGCTGTCCACTCTTGGTTCGCAGTGCCAACCACGAGCTCACGGGGTCGCACACCAGCGGTAAGGGGCTCGAGCAGGTTCACGTTGTCTACAAAGCCTCCGTCAAGCATGCAGGCGTCTGCGAGGCCGTGGATATCCCGGCGCCAGGCCGTCAGTCGATCAGCCACAACCGCCAACGGTGCGCGAAGAAAGCCCATCGACGAGGTAATGGGAGCATATTGGTTTCCCCAAACCGCAACGGACTCAGTCATCGCACTTCGAACAGGTTGACGGTCCCATTGGGATCGTTCGCGTCCAGCCTGGTTTCATGAAGGGGCCCTCTGCTAGATGACGGAACGTCAAACTCCTCATAGACACGCTGCCCCCTCAATGTGTATTGCAGGTCCGGGCGATTGATCCCGACTCTTACGCCATTGAGATTAACTTGCTGCTGGTTGACGCGAAAATCGGTCGCGCCCTGCAGCTTCAGGTCCGCGATCCGCTGTTGAACCACCGCGTTCTGAGTCGCACTACCCCCTACTGGACGCTCTAGTGGCAGGGTCGTCGGCGGTTTCGGGTTGGCTGCAATGTCTTGAGCTAGGCGCGGCGCGGTCTCCACCGCGTTTGCTTTCCCGGCGGCGAGGGACAAAGCGCCCAGTGCCGCCACGCCGACTGTGGCGGTGATGACGTCACTGTTCTCCGCGTACCAGGCAAGAGAGTTGTTCCAACACCCACCACGATCACGGAGGTCTTGGATCGTGGCCGCTTTCTGGCGAGCGACGCAGATGTCGGTAATGGCACCGGGCTTGCCGTTCAAGTCCCGCGCACAGTCCACAGAACTCGGGATGACGTCGTACCCCACCGTCGTCACGTCTTGATAGCCCGTCCAACTAAAGCTCGCACCACCCGTCGAGACCACCGGCGCATACATCGGGCTTGTCGGACGGTAGTCAAGCCCATAGTCGTGTACCCCAAGCGCCTGCAAACCGCTCGCGTCGGAGTACATCAACGGGTTGTTGTACGAGTACGAGTACCCCGCCACATACGGCATGCCGGTGGGCACGGCGACGGGGTCGGTGGCGGTGAAGCGGCCACTCGCGGGGTCGTAGTCGCGAGCCCGCATGTCATACAGCCCGGTCGCGGTGTCCAGGTACTGTCCGGCGAACCCCACAGCCGAGTCGGCCAGTGACCCGGTCGCCGTGGTGCGCTCGACCCCGAACGCGTCCATGGTCCGCGTCCCCGAGACGGTGCTACCCGTCGTGGACACCG
>SWCB01008254.1_pt1 | contig 16250 bp, 14 predicted proteins | sample 4692901 | NCBI WGS metagenome assembly SWCB01 (sample SAMN10267276, study PRJNA491770) | bioreactor metagenome | isolation source: DHS bioreactor inoculated with subseafloor sediment | place: Japan: off Shimokita Peninsula | collected 2006-08 | reverse complement strand
ATCGACATCAAAGCTGAATTCCAGTTTCATTGCCTCAAATTCAGGGTGAGAAAAGTTGAACCCCTGATCGATAATAGCCACTTTGACCGGAGCACAACTTTCACCGGCACATTGCCGCATTGCCACTTCGCCTTTTGGAGAGACTCGTGAAAGCAAAGTGTTGTCAGCCTCACTACTAAAGCGCCCCTCCTCCTGTCTTTGCATTAGATTTGGTTGAACATAATGTACCCTTGGCATATTCTGCAGTTCAGCAATCAACTCACTGTGGGGTGTATTTGTTATATCCAACAAATACAAACGGTTACTCGTGAGCGTTGCCAGCAACGTCACATTGGCGATTTTCTCTGACCAATGTTTGATTTCCTCTGGCGTGATTTCTCGCGACACTTTGGCGATTAGGCTTGGCAACAAGCTAAATTCGATCCCTTGCCGGTTAACATACACCCCGCCTTTCCCTTGTGTTAGCTGCATAGGTTGCCCAAAATGCTCAAAAGTCAGGCTTGCAAGTCCCCTCAAAGGAGCCTGTTCCTTTACAAGCGCCTCTTGTGACCATGCTGGCAGCTGAAACATCACCGCCCCTAATAGCAAACAACGAAGAAAAAAGTGATTCATCTGAAACTCCATACCAACAGCCCAAACTCACAATCAGTTCCTCGGAGGATATATCCCCTCCAAACAGATACAAAATGGTACAGCCAAAAATGGTTGGCGATTCTCGTGCGCTTGGTTTCCTCCCGCTGTACCAATAGTGGTAGTTCCCATCGCCACTTGATTCTGCCCGTCAAACGGTTGTTTATATGGTGTGAGAGCAGGAGCCAACTGCGGGCCAAGGTAGTTATTCTGCCCCTCATCGGTAGTAACCTGCCCAAAAGCAGCGGTCACTCCATGGTCATGTGATGGTATTTCAGCTTGAGTCAAGGTGACTATGGGCGTTCCTCCCATTTGTCCTAGGGCATGAGACGACAACCCCGGAGCTGGCTGACTTCCCGCCGCATGCAAAGGGGCTCTCCCTTTCAAGTTTGGGATTCCAAACGTTATTCTCCCGTTGCCGCCATATGTAGTGCCCACAAGGGAGAATAACGCTGTATTTTGACCAATATCCATAGTCTGCCCATCGCAGTAAGCCCAATCTCTTGGGGCAAACGTATAAGGGAAAATTCGAATTTCAGCATAAAATGGGTCTGACATAATTTCTTCCTTAATTACGTGATGGGTATGTACCAAGAAGTGCAATAACAAATGAAATTCCCAGATAGGGAGCCATATTCGGATGAGAATGAGGTTGATCGCCCCCTGCGGGAGCTAGCACAGCATCATTTAATTGACCAGAAGCTATAACCTTGTCGCTTTGCAGATAATGTGCATCCTTCGCAATCACAGCCCCTTCAGGGCTCTCTGTCATCGCAGAAGCGCTACTGACTCTAAACGTGTGGTTATGTGATGGTAATTGATTAGCAGTGAGCGTAACTGTTTCAATACCAGCACGTTGCCCTTGTGGCCAGTTGCTCAAGCCAGGCCCCTTTCCTTTGTGAACAGGTACACGACCACGCATATCAGGCAATGCAAAACTGGTACGGCCATCTCCGCCATACACCGTACCAAGCAAAGAAAACAAAGCTTGGTTGCTCGAAATTGCTATTACCGTACCACTACAAAAAGCGTAATGTCTCGGCGCAAAATTCGACGCCATCATCTTGATATCGCCAATATAGGGTTCTGCCATAATTGTTCTCCTAATTCCTAGGTGGATATAAGCCCTCTAATGCAATTGCATAAAGCAACGCTAGGGTCGGCTGAATGTTAGGATGCAGTGAGCCACCAACAGTACTTGAGATGGTGGCGGAGTTTAGTGTTGTATCTGGATTGGCACTTGTATAAAAATTACCACTCGCTACAGCCAACTGCCCCTGCGCATTGGGGGTATATATGACACCAGCGGTCCCTGCATCACCCGTGGCATAAAAAGTATGCGTATGGGCAGGCATTTGCGCTTGACTAATGGTCACGTGCTCCGCGCCACCATACCAGCCGCGCTGGTAGAACATTCCCATACCATCCGTGCCAGTGTGTACAGGTACTCGGCCACGCATATCCGGGAGGAGGAAATTAGTTGTCCCATTTCCACCAAACGCAGCGCCAAGCAAAGAAAATAACGCCCCATTTTCCGAAATTGTCATTGACTGACCGTTGCACTCGGCCCAATATTTAGGGGCAAAAGTGTAGCCAACCGCTTTAATTTCACCAATAAAAGGTTCTGACATAGTAATTTCCCGTAGATGATTAAAAGTTTTTGTACGGTATTTTCTATTTGGTTTTTTTACGTGATATGCATATCTGGTATCGATCTATGGCATAGGGAGACATAAACAACTTAACATCACCAAAAGACTGATGTTTGAAGCTATAATTCCCCTGCGCAAGGTGCTCCTTTTCATCCCCAGTCAAGTCAACCGAAAAAGCATCAAACTCCTCACCGTTAACTGCAGAACGGTCGACAGCGGAAATGGTCAATTCCGTTAACAAAGCATCGTCATCAGCACCCATAACCTGAACTTTATGCCCGACGAGATCTATCAGCACATCATATATAAATCTATCCATATTATTTCTCTTCAATATTTACTGACACATATTTACTGACATTCACAACTCACAAACCGAAATATCATCCGAACGAAGTAGCACCCCAGCTGACTGCTTAAATGCCAGCAATAACTCGATGAGTTTGCGGATACCAGCTCATCAGCTCATAGGGCGAATTGATCGATTCAGTTTGAAACCCGAGGCGCAAATACAATTGTTTCGCACCAATATTCCCTTGCTCGACGGTCAATACCATTGGCGCTCCAACTTGCGCAGCCGCCATTTGGAAAGATTGAATCACCGCCTGCCCAAAACCCAGTCCGCGAGCTTTAGGCAATAAAGCAAGATCTATAAGGCGCACTTCATTACTACCAAAATCAAGCGTTGCCTTCCCAATTGCCTCATGATGTTTTTCGATAATAAAGTACATAGCGTTGGGAAACTGATCACCGTAACCCTGAATCTGAGCCCGAAACTGCATTTCAATAATTGACTCAATAAAATCTTGCTCGCCATCTATCAGTTGCAAATCATTTCTTGTCGAGTGAAATAACTGCTCCAGAAACACTTTGTCTGAAGGGCGAGAGGGCCTTATATATAGGCCATCCGGTAATTCCAACTTCTGCACCGTTATACTCCCTCATCAATCAAGTAATGCTACTGTTGTTATTCATAACTATTAATATTCAATATTGTTTAGATGATTGGTAACGCATTCCCATCTGGCGTAAAGTGCCACTCTCTATCACCCAGCACACCGCCCTTCACAACCAAAGAGTCTCTACCATCAATACTTCTCACCATTTGTACCGAGCTTAATCGCGCTTGACCATACTGGCGCACAAAATGGTTATCAGAGGTGAAGACTTTTATTTGTCGCGCCCCCGAATCCCAAACATGAATATTGCCCAAGGAACCTATAGTTAATGAACTGGGCCCGTTCAGCTGCTCCGGTTTATCAATTCCAAACTTACCTATTTTTTGGACAAACGCCCCATTGGAACTCAGGTGAGTAATGGCGTGCTGACCGGTAAACAGCGCAAAAACATCGCCGCTTTCGCTCACGGCAAAATCTTTTAATATGCCTAGCTGGTCACTAAATTGGATTTCGAAACGATACTGCAAAGAGGCTGAATCATAGACATGAATTGAAGGCTCATTCTGGTATGAAAGATACAAGAGATCCTGATACCGACGCGCTATACGCAGCTGACGTGTTAATGTTAGCGTCTCACCTTCAGGCGTTTCAACCGTAAAGGTTGGCGCGGTTATTCCCATTGAAGCAACCTGCTGCTCCATCAGTCGACTGCAGTTATCTTGGGAGCCACTTTCATTTGCAACATTACTAATGGCAAATGCTGGAATTGACAATCCCGCCACACTGGCCACTCCAAAGGCGGCAAAACTAGAGCCAATAAAATGACGACGTTGCTGATCTAATTCTACTGGTGATCCTTTTCGCATTATTATTAACCCTCGGTTTTTGCAGTGTCAGTAGTTGATGGTAAAAACGATAAGGTGTAGCCCGGCTCTGAACCTGCGGAATACGCTAGCTTTACAACGCTTCCAGCCTCCGACTTGTCAGAGCCACTGATTATTTGCTTTGTCGACGATGAAAACGGGATCACGAAAGGAAGGCTAAGGCTACTGTCATAGTTGGTTAGGCGATGATGCCCATAAACCTGAATATCAGTACAAATTTCGATTGTCTGAATATCGTCCAACACTGGTAAAGATGCACTCATATCCAATACGCGCTGATTTCCATTACACATTTCAGATGCCGTTTTGCGATCCAACTGTACCTTAGCTGTTAATGGTGTTCGCCCCCCCTGTGAATCTAACCCGTTGGCAGTTAGCTCAATTGCCTGCGGGATCAAAGTACCTGTCGGCTTTAGAAATGACACAACGTTGGCGAAAATACTGACCTGTGGCTCAGTGTCCAGCGCTGCTTTCATTGTCTCTGATATCACCAGATCAAACTTGTCTTCCGAATGCCAACTGGTCGCATCTGCGCAAATATAACCGACCACACGATCATCCAAACCGAATGCCTTGATCAATACTTGCAGTTTCTCCAATGACTCCGAATGAATATCAAGCATGGTCACTTGCAGCTGCGCCGCTGAAAACATCCCCATGAGAGGCAATAGTAAAATAGCAAAAGGACCAGTGCCCGCGTATAGCACAGAGACTGACTGTTCAGCATCCAACCTTTCATTGAGTGCCTGATGAATACCACGCACAAACATGACGGTTCGCAAAAACTCTTCCGCACACTGTGCTGCCGTCGTCATCGATACGGCCTTCCCATGTAATGTCATCGTAAAGTCGGTATCTAAAAAAAGATCAGGGTGCAATTCTAGCTCGGTCAATTTGGCCAAACTGGTTACCATTTCACGCACCGGCTGACGTAGACTGAAACGCTCTTCATGAAGGCAAAATACAATTTGCTCAGCCAGCGTTGCTAACCAAGCTTGACGCTCTGATAATGAACAGTCAGTTAACTCGCGATATTCAGGTAGATCCAACATATTTCGCAGCCAATCATTTGCCACACAGTCAATCACTACATGAATACGGTCAATGCTTCCCCGATGGTAAACAGCATGTTCCTTATCGGCATTGAGATACCACAGCTCACCTTCTGCCATGTGAATCGACTCACCAGCCACAATGAAATCGACGTGGGGATCGGTCTGCAAGCACAGGTGTAAACGAGCTTGTCCTTGAGAAATGCATAGACCATGATCGCGATGCGGTGCAATCGTCGCTCCGGGCCGTAGGCGCATTAACCGAACGGAAAGTACGGGACAGGAGAGCTGTGCGATAAAGGTTGTTAGATCAGGAAATGCCATTAATGTTGAGTAATCGGAAAAATCATCGGCCAAGACTGATTCTTCTAAAGAAAATGCTTGTAATATTGGCGATTGTCGGGAGTACTTAGCAAGCCCTCGCAAAGGATACACTTGCCACTTACCTGAATAACACGCTAGGTTAACGTGAGACAGCCAAGCACTCTCAGGTAAGGCATGGAGAGCCGTCAATATGGACGGCGTTATCTTAAAATCAGTACGGAGCTGATAAGCTTTCATGTCTAGCATTCATCACCAGGTTGCATATAAAACTATACACATACTAGCTCATGAATATAATAAATCGGCGTTTGAAGGGAATTAATCTCACAAATATCACTATATGCGACAACGCTCACATGCTTGATGCGTTATTTCAACTTTTCACATTCTACCCTTCTTGTATATTGAAACCTTGCAGCGAACAGTTCCATTGCCGTATTTGAGTTCTTTATTTATCAAGGGAAAAATTTATCTATAACAATACATACCCATTATTTCTATAATTAACACTTCGCAATCTGAAGTTCATCTAATCGTGTTGTCCAACGGTTTGAGCGAAAAGCTTGCCGCATATGCCAGTTTGTTGAGCCAATAACAGATGCTGGTTTAATACCGTTTTTAAATCGAGCATTCACTTGATCAGTGATTGCCATTAGATCCCGCCGTTTATGTTCATCGAGTGCACTGGTATCGAACATATCCAACTGGAAGTTGTCATTATTCGCCTCTGTTAATTCATTAAGAATTACACCAATCTTTTGGTACTCATAGCCCGGTCGGTAGAGTTGCTTTAACTGCAACAAAGCAAGATCAAGAAACTTGTAACTATCTTGGCTAGGGCAGCTTAGTGGCATAGCACTACTTCTATTGTGTTGTGGCAGGTTCTTATGCCTATTCGTACGTAAAAACACACCAACAACATTGGCTTGACTACCTTGCTTACGCAGTTTTTCTCCCGCACGCTGGCAATGAAAAGCTAATGCCGCTTTTAATTCATCAAAATTAGAAATACCCGATCCAAAACTTCGGCTCGATAAAATTTGTTTCCGCTTTTCATCAATGTCTCCAGGATCGATACACGCAACGCCTTGCAGCTCCATGACTGTGCGCGCTAAACCAACATTCCACAGTCGACGCATATCTGCAGGAGTCTTGTTCGCCAGTTGCAGCGCGTTATCTATACCTGTTGCACGTAACCGTGACGCTATTTTAGCACCTATCCCCCATATATCTTGTATATCTGTTCGTTCAAGAATCCATTGGCGACGTACATCTGAATCAATTTTAATGACACCTTCCACTCGACATTCAAATTGCTTCGCTGCCTGATTGCCTAACTTGGCCAATGTCGGTGTTGCACCGATACCCACACGCACTGGCAAACCAATATTATCGCGAATAGTTTTCCGTATTGTTGAACCGTACTGCTCAAGAGTATCAAGCCTGAAGCCATCTAAACGCACAAAGGCTTCGTCTATTGAATATTGCTCTACATGAGGGGAAAAACAGTGTAGTTCTTCTATAAAGCGTCGACTCATATCAGCATACAAGGTGTAGTTAGAGCTGCGAACTTGTACGCCTAGCTGCCGTGCTTCTCGCTCAATTTTGAACCAAGGTGCCCCACGCTGTATACCTAATGCTTTCGCTTGCTCTGAAACGGCGACACAACAACCATCGTTATTCGACAATACCACCATGGGTTTATTGACTAACGAGGGGTCAAACAGTTGCTCACAAGAGCAATAAAAACTCTTTACATCGACAAGTGCCCATACCTGATTTTTATACCCATTAAGGTGATGTGCCATTATGCTTTCAACAAGTCATGTATGTTACGTGTCACCACACCAAATATTTCAGCATCTTCTGGTATAGGAAAGGCTTTAAATGTTGGGTTCTCTGCTTTTAACCACCATGCATCGTTGTAACGCATTAAACGTTTACAGGTAAATTCATCATAAATGCGCACAATCACAACTCGCCCTGCAACAGCCTGCTCTGCCCGATCAACCACCAGCAAATCCCCATCGTAAATACCAGCACCGATCATCGATTCACCAGACGCCCTTAACAGAAACGTGGCATTCGGATTTCGAATTAAATATTCATCAAGTTCTAATTGTTCTTGATACCCATCGGCTGGTGATGGAAAACCGCATTTCACCGATTCCATAAATATAGGCAGCGTAAGCATAACGTCCTCGTGTACTTCTCTTGTGCTCGTATTACACGGGCAACTGTATATATATACAGTTTAATCTTAACTTCGTATAATAGTCACTTCTTGTGAGCCTTTTTTTCTTCACATGAGTAATATTTCACCTAAGCCATTGGTTCGTTTTTATTGACCCATTGGTTTTTCATCCCAACATTATTCGAAATTCAGCTTTATTTTTTTAACCATTGGCCGCTATAAACACTATAAAGATCTGTATGGAGACAATTGATGCGTAATGTAATAATTCTTGTAGCACTACTCTTTCTTTCTGGCTGTGCCACCAACAATGCCTCAAATGAGGCTTCTCAATGCGTGGGGGTAATGACCACCACCGAAGCGTATGGGCATATGGACCCAGCACGTTTTACCATTCAGATACTCGCAATCAGCGAAGAGCGTGATGTGCGGGGCTATATCAGCGAGATAAAAGGTCAAGATCCTATCTGGGTGAATTGGAAGCGTAGTCGTGGACAAAACTGGTACGCTGTTATTTATGGTGATTTCGCAACAAAAGATGAAGCAAAAAGTGTGATTGATGGGTTGTCTTCTAGTATTCGTCAACAAGGCCCTTTCGTACGCAGTTTTGCCGATGTGCAAAGTGATCAGAAAACAGACGTGTTCCGTATGCGTTAATCGCCATAGGCTAAGACGTTATATAAATACAAATAAGAGCTGCAACTAACGAAACGAAACAGATACAAAAACGCCAACTCATACACTGAGCTGGCGTTTTTATTTCAACTAATATTTTAAGTGCTTATTGATTAGCCACTAATAACGTTGCAAATTCCCAATTAGAATTACTTATACCATGTCTAACCACAGTGCCATCAGCTATGCTTAAAGTGAAAACCTCTTTCGACCAATGTGCAGGTGTTGATGACCATACCGTACCAGTATTACCCTCAGCATCTTTACCTATATTCGGAAATGCATATTCATTGAGTGCAGGCTGGTAACATGCCGATTCTTGGATACTTTGCAACTCTTTGATATTCGGTAAACGCCACTCTTTTACCCCACCAAATTGATATAGGTAATGCTTCGTATTGGTATTAATGTTTTTTACTGTTTGAAGGGCTGGTTGCCACGTTTGCAATAAAGGCTCGTTAATACAACTCGTGCCATCCCATTTCATTCCGACTAAACAACGCATCCATGTTAGATCCGTTTTTAGATCTTTCACTGTGCCGTTTTGATTGACGTCAAAACGCCCATCAGGTGCCGTACGGGGGGCTTGAATACAAACTTGCGCTTCTGTGGCCGCTTGCACATGGCTAGAACACGCAGAGGCAACCAATAATGCAGCCGTTAATATCTTATTCATTTTTATTATCCCTTATTCTGTAACCAAACGAACTAATAGCGCATTTTCGTAATAACAATCACCTTCATCTACGGCTTTATCGCTCTTACAAAGATCAATACCATAAAACAGATCCCCTACGGTACCTCCTGCTTGATCAACACTGGTATAAATAAGATTTTCGGGATCATTCGTTGTAAAACGGGTCGTATTCCAATACCAACCAAGATCAGCATCACCACCATTTACGAATGGGAAGAAATCCAAGTTCATACCCGTTTGTAAATTTGTATTTGGCAGTGTTCGCGATTCACTCAGATCCAGTAAATCAAATTGCTCGTTAGCCGTTGGTAAACGCCAATCACTGTTACCACATAGCTTAATTGTATTAATGTAGTTAACGTATTGCTCGGTGTTACAAAAATCACTGTTTCCATCAGTACTGCACGTCGCAGAAGCATGGTCATTTCTGTTAGGTGTATAGGTTGCTGTTTTCAGTTCGTAGCCTCGCGCTTTATCGCGCGGGCTTGTCACATCATCAACCTTTACTTCCCACATCAAGCCAGTATTAAGATCTTTTACACAATCCCAATTCTCGGCACTTTGTGTAAGCTCGTTACCTTTATTATCAATTTTAACCAGATTGAACCCTGACTTTCCAAAGCTATCAAGACCATAATCGGCATCTTGCCCTGGAAATTCATCGCTGGCTTGAACTTGCATTTCACCATTTACAAAATGTTGAGTAACACCCGTATCATTAGAACCAAAGGCTTTAATGGTGCTGTTTTTAATCTTATTTTTAACAATCGCGATAGCATCTTTATCATTGGCTGCAAAGGCTTTTACAACATATTCAGCTTCAGCTCCGGCTTTCAATAAGCTTGATTTAAACCCTCCGTTTGCATCAAGTTCTTTCATATACTGCACAAAATTGGCATTAAAATGATTGAGCTTCTGTTTTTCTGCCTCATCAGATAATTCGATCTCAAAAATATTATCTATATCACTGCTGATATACGTATTAAGGGATTGTTTAACGCTTTTCACTGCATCTGAAAATAGTAACGGGTTATTCGCATCATTCATTGTAGAAAAAACAAGGGATGATACGGCTGAAACCGTAATAACCTTGCCTTCTCCAAACTCATTCGATGCTGGGCTTACCAGCTTAAAATCATACCCATTAGATAGCTTCACTGAATTCACGTTACTGCCATAAACCACAATAGGTTTGGTCAATAACGAAGAGCTTTCACTTTTAAGCGTAAAAGTACCATTCGTTGATTCGATAACAATATCACTGTCATCACACGTCAAATCACTATTAAGATCGACACAAGCCATTATGCCGTCACTGAAACCTTCGCTGATTTTACCTGTTAACGTATATGTTAATTTAGAGTCTGTGGCGCCACTGGAAACACCATCTAAAACAGAGTCGGAAGATCCATTACAACCGGTTAGCGCAATGCTGACAATTGCACCAACGATGGAAAGTTTAAAATTCATTATTTCACCTATTATTACGGAGTGTTTTTTCTTAATTTAATGATGACAAGCATAAACAACGACAACCAACCTAGGCTTCCTCCGCCCGACTTGCTGCTATTGTTCGTCGCTTCATTGTTTCCATTGTTATTGTTATTATTCGTTTCATCGGTTGCTGTTTCTGGTTTGCTATAACCTGAAATATTCGCGATTCCCCAAGAGACCAACTCTCCACTCTCACCCACAGCCCGATCGGTTACTTTTAACGTCCACGTACCTTCAAGTGATTCGCCCTTTAAGCGGTTAACTTGCTGGTTAAATCGAGACATTAATTGCTGGTTAAATTCATCTTGCTGAATATTGTCATAAGCGAGCAATGTTATTTCACGATCGCCGACAGGTGGCGTTAGCGTGATTTTTAAATCAGACATGCGCTTATGTTTGATATGCAGTGAAACTGCAAAATCGTTATCCAGTACGGCGGTGTCTGCTAAGGTCAGTAAATACGATTTAACCCCAATTTTATTACCGCCAAGCCCCCCTTCTGTAGAGGTTGCATCGCTCAAGGCTGAGTTTTCCACTTTTGGAGTGTGAGTCAGTTTGGGTGCACACACTACAAACGGAATACTGTACTCACCTTGAGTGGGAATTTGCTGGTTATTGAAATCTGTAACCGTTTCAGCATTAAGCGTGAATGCATCACCACACTGCGCACTGTCGGGTACTTTCACTGTGATTGCGGCTTGTTGTTTCTTACTGCTTAAAGCGGAATCAAACGAAAGAACATCATCAGATTGTTCAAAGCGCCCAGTAAATGTATGAATGTTTTTACCTGAAAGATTAAACAGATCGAGTGTAACCTTAGTTTTCCCATCTTTAATCATCAAGAACTGTGGCGCATAAAAAGCAACAGCATTCGTTAAAATATTGTGCGCTTTAAACTGCTTAACAAATAAGTCACTGTAATTGCTTTGAGGATAGAGCCGCTCTGCCGCTTTTACGATACTTAGAGCTGCATCTGGCATTGTTACTCCGCCACCTAATGCCGCAATACCTTCCCAAATAATGCGATCGATATGTTCATGTGCGGGCTCACCGTGTTCAGCAATCGCAAGCTTCAATACTTGAAATAAAGGCGTTGACCATAACTGATCGACATTAGAACCATTTCTGACCACATGCGCAGGATACGATGCACCAGGTAGATAGCGCGCTTCGGTATCATTCAAAATACGCGTACTTGTTTTCGACGTATTTACCCCGTCCCAACGAAATACGGTATCGGGTTGAAATGTTTTATTGCTGCGATAACGAGAAGAAGCCGCCCAGTAATCTCCCAATCCTTCGCCAATCGCACCGGTATCACCGTCACGCCAGCGTTTAACTAAAGAGAAATTAATCATATGACCCAGCTCGTGCAAAATCACATCAGCATCTTCTGCATCGGCAGATACGCCATTGCCAAATACAATCACATTTTGGGCTAAGTACGCAGTTGAATTATCTTTATTGCCAAAGAAAGCATCAAACTGAACAGGTTTTTCACTGACAATATCGAAGCCAAGTTGCTGTAAATACTGCACTGATTTATCAATGTGATAAAACGCCATAGTATCTAAGAACTGGGTATGCTTATTTTCATAATCCTTTATATCTCGTTCTATCGTGAAATCACTTGCCGACGTTATGATCCCTTGCTGGCTAACATCAGCTTCCAAGGTACCATCGCCATCAAGGTCAAAAGCACGTACATCGACAGCCCTAACACGGCTATTTTCTAAATACCGTGTACCAGCCACTTCTGTCACTTCAATATCGGAATACAGTGAATAGGCCGCATTTGATATCACATCGGAATATTCCAATGTTGTATCTTCCAACGCCGTTAGTGGATCAGGATCAAAAACATTAAGTGACGTGGTAACAATTTGTTTTACATTACCCGCCGTAACATGAGGACCATAGGTTTGCTCTGGTGTATCAAGATCAATCGCTCGATTATCTTCTTTCGCTGATTGGCATTCACTTTCGTCTAGAAGGTGCGTGTAAATTTGCATCACTTCTTTGGTGTTTCTATCGACGGTAACAACCACCGAGCTACTACACGCTACAGCGTTAGCAAAGCCTTGATAAAATCGATATTGCGTAGACAACAAACTCGTTGAAACGCTTTCATTCACTAAGCCAGTTAACGTATAACGCTGCGCGAGCAGTTGCTTTGCTTCATCGCTAGACGTTACATAAAAAGGGTCTAACGGAAAATCGATCATACTTGCTAACGGTGCAGAACAGTAAGAGCCTACAATAGGGAGCAAGAGTGCTAAAAGGTGCTTTTTCATTACAACACCCCCTTAAAAGTTATACTTCACGAAGACGTTGAAATTACGTCCCGCTTCAGCATTGTATTTTGATAGCGCATCCGACATGCCACCTACATCTTGGTAACGTACATACTCGCGATCAAAGAGGTTATTAAGGTTGCCACTAATAAATAGATCCGTAATAGGCTCATAACTTAGACCTAAATCAACCGTGCCCCAGCCTGCTGTAGTCACACATTCACCATCAGAACAGGTTGGTACTTTATTCATCGCAGCCGCGAAATTCCAACGCACAAACGCATCAAAATCTTGGCTGTAATCAAGCGCTAAATTACCTTCCCACGGGGTCGATGTTTCAACGTATGCGCCGTTCTCTTCTTCTGCGGTCACTATGCCGACACTACCAGAAGCGGTTACTGTTTCGCTTACTTCAGCGCTCGCACCCATCTCAAAACCGTATGACTTCACTTTGTCGAGATTCACATATTGAATGGTTATACGACCATTATCACTATTCATACCCGTTCGGTTTGTGCGAATAAAATTATCGAAATCGCTGTAGAACACAGCAGCATTGACACTGTAAATACCCATGCGAGATTTCACACCGATCTCAAAGTTGTCGCTGGTTTCAGCTTTCAGATTATAATTCGGTACTATCTCAAATGGCGGTACACCATCATGAGGTACATAGCCATACACTTTGGCATAATTAGGTGAATTGAAGCCGTGGTTATAGCTAAAATACGTCTTCAGCTCATCGGTAAAGTTATAACCTATCGAGAATGACGGTGATATTTCACTTGATGTGGTATCACTAAGTGCGAAGTTATAACCATTGCTGGCTAGTTGATTTTTATCTTTTGGGGTTAACTGGTGAAAATCATATCGAACGCCGAAACCTATATCCCATGCATTCCACATAATGTCATCATGCGCATACATACCAATATTAAATGTATTGGCATCAGCAAAAGGGTTGGTTTGGGAAATAGACGTAGAACCGTCACTAATTGTGGCTTTTCCAAGCGTTCGTGAGTGCTCTTTAAAAACAGTATCAACACCCCATACTATATTTTGGTTATCAAGGTGGCGTTGGAATTCTGTTTTCAACCCCACTTTTTCTTCATCAAACTGACCGTTTTCAAGTAACAGCAATTTGTAATTTATATTTTGAACTAGTTTAGTTTTATACCGTGCTTTGTTATTGTTGCTTTTGGTAGATTGGTAGTAACCCAGCACTTTCGCGTCATCAAATAATACAAAGTCAGCATCGTCATACAGATATGTCGCTTGATATTTATTGGAAGAGGTAACTATATTTTCGTTAAAGTCACCTGACTTATAATCATCATGATCATTGCGATCCATTGTATCTTCGTAATAAGAAATTTTGGTTTTAATTTCTTGGTGATCACCAATATAAAAATTACTGGTTAAAGAAAGATCAAATCCGTCAACATCTCGATCATATACTTCACCAGTATAATTCTCAGATTCACTACCCGTCCATTGGCTATAACGTACTAGATGTTCTGAAGAGCCAATGCGCTGTGCTAAGTTTACTGTGCCTTTGATTTTGTCACTTTCACCCACATAATTAGTGCTGACTTCAACTGCTGTATTTTTATGTGGTGTTAAATAATCAGATGCATCTTTGGTCGTTATTACGATTAGGCCACCAAGGGCGCCAGAACCATAAAGGGAAGATCCTGCACCTTTTACGACTTCGAGCTGTTTCGCCGCAGACAGATCAAAACTATTGCGCCCCACTTTGTCGCTCAAATCATCAGCACCGTAACCGTCACCCGTTTCAACACCATCTTCAATGATTTTAATACGGTTACCGCGCATACCACGGATCGTGATATTTTGAGGACGCCCCGCACCACCGCTAACACTGACGCCGGGAATATTCTTCAAGCTATCATAAAGCTCTGTTGCACCTTCGCGTTCCAGTTCGTCGGATGTAATAACCGTTACGGAGCCATTCACTTCATAAGGCGCTTTTTCAATTTTTTGAGCGGTTACCATCACAACATTTGTTTGAGAAACAGATGTATTTTGTGATGGTGTTGATGACATATCAGCAGCGTGTACATTTCCGCAGAGTGCAGAAACCGCTACAGCAAGCACTGTCTTATTCATGGGTATACTACTTATTATTATTTATTAAGGTTGGTCAGATTGAGCAAAAATGCGTAATCCATCGCTTGTTGGCGTAGTGCCTTAGTGCGGTCTGTACTATGTCCAGACTGCAAATCGGTGACTAACAAATAAGGATTATTTGCTGTCGATAATGCTTTAATACGTGCGGTATATTTCGCTGCTTCCCAGTAAGGTACACGGCTATCAAATAAGCCACTTCGAACCAACAGAGCGGGATAGTTTTGTGCTGAAATATTGTCAAACGGACTATAAGCACGCATCACATTACGTTCTTCAGGTTTGTTCGGGTTTCCCCATTCAGCATATTGTTGGCGAGTTAATGGAATAGATTCATCAGACATACTGCTTAATACATCAACAAATGGCACCTGCAGTGCAGCCCCTTTAAATAATTCAGGATGCTGATTGATTGCCGCTGCGACAAGCGTACCACCGGCACTACTGCCTAGTGCTAAAATGTCTCGGTCCACTTTCTTTTCAGACGGTGACTCTATACGAAACTGCTTCATTACCTGAGCAGCAGCAATAAAATCTTGAATACTATTAAGTCGGTTTACGCCTTTGCCCGCCTGATACCAATCAACACCTTTAAATCCGCCACCACGAACATGCGCAATGGCATAAACTGCACCGCGATCAACCAATGAAATAATCTGTGGCATAAAATAAGGGCGCATTGTGACGCCATAAGCACCATAACCGTAAAGAAATACGGGGGAATCGTCGGTAAGCATATCTTTGCGGTATACCAGAGATACAGGTAACTCTACACCTTGATGCTTTACACTTATCAATTCTGATACGTAGTTATTTGTACTAAATTGGTTATATACATCAGCATCTGAACTGACTGTTTCACCTGTCTCTATATTAAGCTTTGTCCATGCAGGTGGTTGGCTTAACCCCATGGTACGTACATTAATCGTCTGACTGGCGGGGTTAGTATTGCGAGCCATCCATCCAACAGATGCCGCTTTTGACAGGTTATTACTGAATACTTTTTTACCCTGAAGATCAAAACCTTCCAGTAATGTTATCCCTTGTTTTTTTTCTTCAATCACAATACGACGACTAGCAAGATGCCAGCGAGTGATCTCACCATTTGGCTGGATAATTGGCGTCCATTCACGTTGCACATCCTGCGCAGTGTAAATTGCAAATTTCCCATCTTGATTAGACTTTATGTAATATTTTCCATCCAGCACATCGACATAATACTCGACACTACTTTTTCGAGGTTTAACTAATCGAAGCGCTGCCTTTGGATCAATACCTGATTTTTCTTCTGAGCGTAATAGGTATTG
>SWCB01009302.1_pt1 | contig 16264 bp, 9 predicted proteins | sample 4692901 | NCBI WGS metagenome assembly SWCB01 (sample SAMN10267276, study PRJNA491770) | bioreactor metagenome | isolation source: DHS bioreactor inoculated with subseafloor sediment | place: Japan: off Shimokita Peninsula | collected 2006-08 | reverse complement strand
CAGCGCATTGGCGACCTCACCGCTGATGGCGACGCCGTTGTCGGCGTTCTTGACCGCTTCCGCAATCATGTCGGCGGTGCTGCGGGCAGCCTCCGCAGAGCGTTGGGCGAGGCTGCGCACCTCTTCGGCGACGACCGCGAAACCCTTTCCAGCCTCCCCGGCCCGGGCCGCTTCCACGGCGGCGTTGAGGGCGAGAAGGTTGGTCTGGAAGGCGATCTCATCAATGGTCTTGATGATCTTCGCCGTCTCGTCGGATGAGGTCTTGATGTCATCGATGGCGCGACCCATGCGCGTCATCGCCTCCGCTCCCTTGTCGGCGAAGCTGCGAGCATCGTCCGCCAGGCTCTTCGCCTCTTTGGCGCTGCTGGCATTCTGCTTGGTCATGGCAGCCATTTCTTCGACGCTGGAGGTGGTCTCCTCGATACCGGCGGCTTGTTCGCTCGCCCCCTGCGCCAACGACTGGCTGGAGGAAGACAAGCGGCCGGCGGCACTGGTGGTCTGCTCAGCGCCCGATGACAGGCGAACGCCCAGGTTTGTCAGCGCCCGAACGATGCTGCGTCCGATGAGCAGCGCCAGGAGGATGCTCACGCTCAACGCCCCGGCGCCGATGGCGAGGAAGATCATCGACATCTGGGAGGCGCCGCGCGAGGTGCTGGCTGCGACCTGCATGGCCGCCTCCTTGCGCTCCTCCATCTGCTCCTCGCGCATGTGCACCAGTTCTCCGATAGCGACGGAGAGTTGGTCCAGAACGTCGCGCATGTCATCAAACGCCTGCTCGCCGGAACCGCCGTTGCTGATCTTGCGTGCGAACTGCATCTTGCCGGGGGTGGCGGCGTAGTCGATGACCTTCTGCGACTTCTCCACCCACTCGTTGAACTTCGGAGTGAAGTCGTCGATGAGGGGCGTGAGGCTCTTGTCCGCCGCCAGAGCGACCCCATCAACCACGCGCTTCCGCGCCTGCTCGATGTTTTCGGCGCTCGCTTGCCGAGCCGCTTCCAAGTCCGCATCCTCAGCGGCCGCCATCGCCGCCTTCTCGGCGATCAGCGCCTGATGCACGTCACGATCGGCCTCCAGCACAAGTTCGAGACTGTGATTCAGGTCGCCGATCACCTTGACATCTTCGTCCACGAGCGGCACGACCTCCTCGCTGACGATTCGTTCACAGGCCTCGCCCAGGCGCGCCAGATTCCACCAACCCAGGATGACCAGCACCAGGATCGATGCCAGCGGCACCGCCACGTTTCCCGCGATTTTGCGCTTGATAGTCATGTGCGCCTCCGTGCTCAAGGATCAGAATCAGTTCGTGTGGGGAGACGCGTCGGCCGTGGTCGTCGACTCGACAATCAAGCCCCAGGTGACGGCCCCAATGACCTCGCCCTCTTCGCCGATGATGGGCAGGGACACTTGCTGGAGGTTCTTGTCGGTGGACTTGTCGTGCTTGACCTTACCGATGTGCAATCCGCCCTTGCCCTTGTTGAACGAATCGGTCCACTTGTCCTCATCGCCCTGCCAGTAGTCGCTGGTCAACACGTTCTCGCCGACCACGGCGCCTTGGTTACACATGACGAACGCCTCGGCCACCATCGCATTCTTGACAGCGATTTTCTTGATCTCGGCAGCGCAGGCGTTGGAGGTTTTCTCCTGCTGGATGGCCAGTTCGTCCTCAGCGTCAATCCACTGCTTGTCGATGGCCTTGATCTCGTCCAGGGCGACCTGCTGCTTGTTCTGCAGCAATGTCTCCTTGATGAAGGTCTGGTTGATGCAGAGGGGCAGCAACTCCTTCTTGATCAACTCCTTGGTCTTGGCGGACACCAGGTCGCTGGCCTCAATCTCCGCCTCCAAGTGCGTAAGCAGCGGCTTGGCGGCTTCCTCAATGGTGGTGGGTTCGGCCCACGCCCAAGAGCCCACGCCGATAACCGCCGCCGCCGTCAGTGCCATCACCACGTTCTTCGATTCACGAATAATCATCATTCTGCTCCATTGGGAGGACTGTGACAGTCGCCCCACACTGTGGAAGCGGCGCACAACCCGATCCCGGTTCTCTGGGCTGGCACGAAGTCGCGTGCCAACCGATCCCATTCCAGTTTCGGCAAGGTGTGAACGACATCGCTTGCCCTGAATTCATTCCCTTTGGTGCCAGCCCCTCGTGCACCAGTTCGGTATCGGCTGTGCTCAGTCCTTCCTTAGAAAGAACCTCACTCTGTCGCCTAAGTCGATCGCTTTGGTAGGAATCGGCGCCAGGCGCATCCCGCACCGTGATCCGAGTCGATCACCTCGGTCGGAGCGACTACCCTGATCAGGCTGGAGTCATGCGAGGCGTGCGCCGACGCTTGCTGAGAGCCGCAGTCACCCACCGTCGGGTCTCTCTTCGGATCTGCCTCAACCCACAACGGTCTCACGGGCGTCTGTGTTGTATCAGAGCTTCTGATACATGATGTGCACGTCGACGAGGCCCCGCTGGCTGTGGCGGAACGCCTCGGGCGAGGTGCCAATAACCGTGAAACCCATCGACTCCCACAAGGCGAGGGCACGTGTGTTGGTCGCGACGACGGCGTTGAACTGCATCGCTTGGAAACCGACCCGCCTAGCTTCGTCCAGAACGTACTCGGCGAACCTCCGCCCCACGCCCCGGCCGGCGGCGCGAGCGGCGACCATCCAGCCGGCGTTGGCGACATGATCACCCAAGCCGATCTGGTTGGGCTTGAGATAGGCCGTTCCGACGATCGCGTCGTCCAGCAGCGCCACGAAGGTGTGGCGATTGCCCGCGCCATCAAAGAGCCAGGCTTCCCTTGCCTCCGCCTCCGGCATGTCCGGCGGAAAGGCGTAGGTGTCGCCGCTGCGAATGACCTCGCGGAAGATCTCCCAGATCGCCGGCCAGTCCTCAGGAGCGGCCAGGCGAAAGTGCGGGGTGTCGCTATTCAAGGGTGTCATGGCGGCAACTCTCCGGTGACGGACCTGCGTCGCTCGCATGGTACCGCCTCCCGCACCGTCCCCGCACCTATGACCCGCGTCGTTCCTGCACGTTGTTGAGTACCGATTCCCAGAGCATTGGCGAGACGTCGCAGGCGGCGTCGGTTGTGAGGGCGCGAAGGCACTCGGTGGGATCCTCGCCCGTCGCCAGAGCAAGGGCCCCCGCCGCGATTGCCGGCGTGCGACTCATCCCGGCGCTGCAGCAGATGAGTGTGGGCGTGCGGGTGCGAATAAGCGAAGTGGCCATGTCCAGCGCCGCTGTTAGCAGTACCTGCGAGTTGGCCCCATCCCGCAGCGGGAAGTGGCAGACCAGGAGTTCTCGACTCAGGTCCGGCAAGCGTTCCTCCAGCGCCAGATGCACCAGGGCCTCTATGCGGTGCTCTTCGAAGACGCCAGGCCGCCAGAGATCACCCGCGTGCCCAAGCCAGAGATGTCCGCCGTGTACTTCTCGCATGATGCTCACCCCTCGACTATTCCGAATCTCTTCGCCCGTCTTTCGCAGCGACTCGAATACGGCGTGGCGCAACCGCTGCTTCGTATACTTCAACGCATGAGCACCACCGCCCGCACTCTTGCCGTCTCGCTCTCCCTCGGACTGACCCTGCCGCCGCTTCTGGTCGGTTGCGCAGCGAGCCCTACGCCGGTCGTGCCTCCCCGCCCCAACATCATCCTCTGCATGACCGACGACCAAGGCTACGCCGATGTCGGCTTCCACGGGCACGAAGCGCTGCGGACGCCGCACCTGGACGGGTTGGCAAGCCGGGGCATGCGGCTGGACCGCTTCTACGCCCAGTCGCCCGTCTGTTCGCCGACGCGGGCCAGTTGCCTGACCGGCATGCATCCGGATCGCCTGGGCATCACCCATGCGAATGTCGGTCACTTGCCGAGCGAAGTGGTGACGCTGGCGGAACTGCTCGCCGAGCAAGGCTACGCTACCGGGCACTTCGGCAAGTGGCATCTGGGCACGCTGACCACGGAGATTCGTGACTCCAACCGCGGCGGAAAACCCGGCCAGGAGCAGCACTACGCCCCGCCCTGGGAGCATGGCTTTCAGGTCTGCTTCTCGACCGAGGCCAAGGTGCCCACCGCCGACCCGATGCGCCATCCCGACACGGGCAATCCGTACGGCACGCGCTACTGGACCGGGCCCGGCGAGATCGTGACGGAGAACCTCGCGGGCGACGACTCGCGCGTCATCATGGATCGTGTGCTGCCCTTCGTGCATGACTCTGCGACGAAGGAGCAGCCCTTCCTGGCCGTCGTCTGGTTCCACGCCCCGCACCTGCCGCTGGTGGCGACGCCGGAGAACTTGGCGCTGTACCAGGATCGAGTCGACCGCGCCTATCTCGGGGCGCTGACGGGTGTCGATCAACAGATGGGCAGGCTGTGGGAAACGCTTTCGGAGGCGGGCGTCGCCGACGACACCATGCTTTGGTTCTGCAGTGACAACGGCCCGGAACGCCGCGGCGGCGAGAGCATCCACCTCCCGGCGAACGACTACGAGAACCACGCCCTCGGTTCCGCAGCGCCCTACCGCGGTCGCAAGCGTTCCCTCTACGACGGCGGCGTGCGCGTGCCGGCCTTCGTTGTCTGGCCAGGGCAAGTGCCGGCCGACTCGCAGAGCGAACGCATCGCCTGCACCAGCGACTACCTGCCGACGATTGTCGAAGCCCTGGAACTGTCGCCGCCCGCGCAACCGCAGGACGGCGTCTCGCTCCTGCCGCTCCTCAGGGGCGAGGAATGGACTCGACCACAACCGCTTCTCTTCCTCTCCAGGAAGCAAAGCGTCCTGATGCAGCCGCCCTACAAGCTCATCACGATCGACGGCGGCGAGACGCACGAACTCTACAATCTCGCCCAAGACCCGGGCGAATCGCAGAATCTGATCGAGAGGCACGCCGAAGTCGCGGCGGTGATGCAAGCACAGCTCGCGGCCTGGAGAGAGTCCGTGGCCCAGGACCAGGCTCGGTACGCTGGCAAGCAACCCTGAGGGCGAAGCGTCATTCCAACTCCCCGGCGACGTGGTATCGTAGTGGCGCTCCAATCACAGGAGGGTGCGATCATGTCCCCACGTCGACGAAGCGTACTTCATGGTCTCTCCGGCGCGGCGGCCGCGGCCGTTGTGCTGGCCTTGTGTCACCCACCCGCGTCGGCCGAGGAGCCGCCGCCGGCCAACGCCTTGCTCGAGCGACTCATTCGCGTGCCTGCTCAGCACCAGGTGCTGCAAGCCTCCAGCCGCAACAAGACGGGGCACAACGGCGATGAGAACTGGCCGCTCTACGTCGATGAGCACGGCGATGACGTGATCTTCGACGCCGCCGGCCCGGGCTGCGTGCGCAGCATGTGGGGCACGCACTTCGCTGAGGACTCCGTCTTCAAGTTCTACTTCGATGGCGAGGTCGAGCCGCGCTACGAACTGCCCGTGCACGACTTCTACCGAGGCCGGCACCCCCACTTCCCACCCCCGCTCGTTTCCTACGAAGAGCGCGGGCAGTACGGCGATCTTGGCTGGTGCGGCAACAGCTTCGTCCCCATCCCCTTTGCCACGTCCCTCAAGATCAGCGTCGCCGGCGAGTCGCGGTTCTTCCACCTGCTCTACGAGCTCTACCCGCACGGCACGCCCACCTCGACCTTCACCGGCGAGGAGAATCGCGGCCCGGTGCTCGACAGCTTCGCGCGCTTGCACGACGACCCGGTGGGCGACCTGCAGGGCGAGGTGATTGAGGTGACTCCCGAAGGGACCGAGCCCGGCCAATCCGTGACGCTGCTGGATCGCCAGGGCGCCGGCGTCATTCGCAAACTCATCATCGAGGCGGAAGGATCCGAGGAGTTCTTCCGCGAGAGTTCACTGCACATGCACTGGGACGCCCGGGCGCTCGATGATGTGCACGTGCCAACCGGCATCTTCTTCGGTGTCGCCAATCACGCCCGCGAGGCCGCCTCGCTGCCGTTGCGCGTCGAGTCCCTGGGCGATGGGCATGTGCGTTTGAGCTGCTACTTCCCCATGCCCTTCTGGCACGGGGCTCGACTCGCGTGGCGCAATGACTCGCAGTACGAGTTGGCTCTACGCAAGGCGACGATTCTGGTGACGCCAAACGACGTGCCGAAGTCGCAGGGAACCTACTTCACGACCACCTACCGCGAAGGGCTGACAACCTACGGCGAGGACTGGCGGTTCTACGAGAGCCCCGGCAGCGGCTGGTTCGTCGGGGCAGTGCAGTCCATGCAGCACAAGCACTACTGCGAAGGCGATGAGCACTTCACCATCGACGGCGCGGTTTCCCCCCAGATCAACGGCACAGGCAGCGAAGACTACTACCTCGGCTGCTTCTGGCCCAACCGAGCCTACGACTCACCCTTCGCCACTTGCGCCGGCAACGTTCTCTCGGCAGGCGGCGGCAACTTCTGGGCGGCCTACCGAATGCCCGCCAGCTACGGCCGCTTCCATCTGGAAGCGCCCATCCCCTTCTTCCAGGACATCGACGCTCGCATCCAGCACGGCGGGCTCAACCACATCCGCTCCAACTACCGCAGCCTCGCCTTCTGCTACCTGCAGCCCCGACCAACCCTGCGCGAGACGGACTTCCTCGACGTCGGCTCACCGGCGAGCGAGGACCGGCATGACTACCAGGCGCCGGATTCGACACGGACCGGCCCCGTCGTCGGCCATCCAGAGGGCGAACACCTCCAAACCACGCTACAGGAGCGCGGGCGGCGGCACGAGGGCGGCGTGATCACTTTCAACATCGCCATCGATCCTGACAACCGCGGCGTGCGCCTGCGGCGGCGACTGGATCAATCGTCCCCACGGCAGATGGCCAGGGTGTACGTCGACGATGTCTACGCCGGCACCTGGTACCACGGCTACCACAACGAGCATCTGCGCTGGTACGACTCGGACCTCGACCTTCACCCGCAGCACACGCGCGGCAAGGACAGCTTGACCATTCGCCTGGAAGTTGACGCCGAAGGAGGCCACGGCGCGTTCACCGACTTCAGCTACCGCATCTACTGCTTCGGCGACTAGAGCAGATTCAGCCGATCCGTAGCGTGTGTGCCTCTCAACGAGCCGCGACCGTGAGGGAGCGGTTTTGACGAATCGGCAAGCGGGACACGACCGGGATCGCCCTACCCGACGAGCGCGAGCGACGCCGATGGCGGTGGCGCGCTGGCACCTGGAAACAACCGCTTCCTTACGGGCGCGGCTCGTTGGAAACGTCTGACGCCACACACTTCCGCCACGCGCGCCAGCGTCCATCAACTGAGGATGAAGGCGGCGACGACCGCGTCGAGGATGCCCATGAGGGCGGCCCCGGCGATGATGCCGGCACAGATCGGCTCGTGGTTGTCGACGATCAGCGACGGGGTCTCATCTTCGCTCTTCTTCGACTTCCGACCCACACCGAGGATCCAGAAGAGGATGGCACCGCCGGCCATGGCGAAGATGTACTCGAAGCTGATGACGAAGGCGAGGCCGATGGCGATCGGCGAAAGCGGCATCTTGCCCTTGGTGAAGATGCGGCCCATTTCAAGGCACAGGCCCAGCACGCCGCCAATGACCACCGCGTAGAGCACGCTCGGGTGCAGACCACCCAGACCGTTCGTCAGCGCTTCCGCGACCGCCTTCCAGATCGACGCCGCCGGCATGGGGAACTGATCGCCCTGCAGGTTGCCAATGGTGGCGGCAGTCGTCTCCGCGGTGGAGATATCAATGTCCTTGTTGCCGTAGATGAACAGAATGAAGAACAGGGGCACGCTGGCCAAGGAGCCGGCGAGGATGCCGATGATGTGCCCGACCGCCTGCTGCCTGGGCTTGGCGCCGAGCATGTAGCCCGGCTTGATGTCCATGAGCAGATTGGAGGCGTTGGACACGGTCTCGGCCGTCAAGCTGGCGGTGGCGAGGTTGGTGGGTGTGTTGCCCGGAGCGATCACGCCGTAGAAGAGCTGCGTCACCTTGCTCGTGGCGCCGACGGGCGTCGTGCCGGTCAGGGCCGTGGAGCTGGCGGCGACGAGGGCCAGGATAAAGGCGAGGGGCAAGCCCGCCAGACAGATCCAGGGATTCACCCCGAAGTACCACTTGGCCATGAAGGCAGCGAGAAGGCTGAGCACCGGCACGCCGACGAGCGAGATCCAGAGGGGTAGTTCGATGTGCTTCAGCACATCATTGCTCTTGTTCTTCTTGCCGGTGATGGCGGAGAAGGCCGCCACGAAGGCCTGGGGTCTGGCGAAGAGCGAGGCGAAGGACGCCGCCACCATGCAGGCCACGCCGGGCCAGAGCGCCCAGGTGGTGATCGTCCGGAAGCCGTAGAGCGTGACCCCATCCTCGACGCCAGTGGAGGCGATGGCGCCTTCGTTGATCATGATCGGCGCCAGGATGGCGTAGTTGATGAGACCGCCGAGCAGCAGCGACATGCCGGCCCGGATGCCCATGAGCCCGCCCGCCCCCATCAGGGCCAGGTCCAGGGACGGGTACAGCGTCAGCTCCTTCAGCGAGACGTCGCCAATGCCCAGGCCGATCTTGGCGGACAGCCAGGCGGCAACGTCGCCGAGGGACTCTGGAATCGCCAGGGCGTGCTCCCGAATCTTGAGCACGTGGACCTGCAGCCACTCTTGAATGGCGTGAGCTTGCAGAAACTTGATCGCGCCCGCGCCCAGGGCCGTGAAGAGCAGGATGCGCGCCTTGAGGACGCCTGACGCCGCGTCCGCAGTGTGCAGGGCGTCAAGCACCGCCCCGCAGGCTCGTCCTTCTGGGAACGGATGTTGCTCATCGTTGATGAACCGTCGCTTGAGCGGGAAGGCGAAGAGCACGCCCAGACAGGAGACCACCACGTTCCAGGTCAGCATCTGCCACCAGGGCAGAAGCTCACCCTTCACCAGCATGTACGCCGCCAGCGACGAGATCAGAGGGCTGGTCATGTAGCCCGCCGCCGTCGCGATGGACTGCACGCAGTTGTTCTCCAGGATGCCAAACTCCTTGGCCAGCCCCGTACTCTGCAGCACCCGGAAGAAGGCGAAGGCCAGGATGACGCTGGTGATGCCCACACCCAGCGACCAACCGGTCTTGGCCCCGATGTAGAGGTTGGTCGCCGAGAGGAAGCCGCCGAGCATGAAGCCCATGATGGCGGAGCGGATCGTCAACTGCGGCATGTTGCCGCGGAAGACGTTCTTCAGCCACCAGCGATCTTTCTCTTCGAGGGTCCAGGTACGGATCTGCTCATCGGTCAGGTGCGGAATAGCCATAGTCCGGAGAGTCTACAGACACTTTCGTCCGGCATCGAGGCGAGCTGGAGTTGGAGCGGAAGCGGCACGCCGATAACCAAGACGGACCTGACCCGGCCTGCCGGCGCGTGCCTGTGGCCGAGATTCGCTACGCCGCCGCCTTGGCGATGTCATCGGGCACCAGCACCGTGACCGGCTCCTGGATGCCGATGCCGCTGGCGAAGTTCCGCAGCCGCTGAATCAGGGCCCGCCTGATCTCGCCGCCCTTGGGCATGAGGAGCATGCCGGTCGTGGTGTAGATGTCAGCCAGGGCGATCATCCCCGGTGCAAGTTGCCAGACCGACAGTTGCTGGGTGACTCCCTTGATCTCCTCATCCACACCTTCGATGGAGACCCTCTCCAGGGCCGCGAGAACAGCGGGGCTGTACTCGCCCTTGTCCTCACGCATCCGGTCCAGGGCGATCCTTCGGCCTAGACCGGACGACAGGCGAGCGTCATAGTCAATTGCCACGTGCAGGATCTGCGCCCCGAGAGCGGAAGCCTCATCCTCCGGCGTCTCCAACGGCGCGTCGAAGCGGCGCGTCTGGTTCCCAATCATGCGGGCGCACTTCTCCAGACGGGGAATGTGCCCGAGGAGCTTGCACCCGTGCTCGGGATGAGTGGCGAACATCGCGCTCTCGTCCGAGCTCAGCTTGGTGCCGGCAAACGCCTTGTCGATCGCCTCTGTGGGAAGCACGATGCAGCCGATCTGCGCGAGCATGGCGGCGATCTGGTACTGCCAGCCACCGCGGAGATCCATCTCCTCGACGATTGCCCGAACCACCGCCCGGATCCGACTGCTCCGCGCGAAGACCTTCGGATGAACCAGGCTCAGCACCTCGGTGAGGGCTCGAACGCTGCCCATCAAGGTGCCCTGAAGAAGCTCGCGCTCGGCAGTGACCAGTCGGTACTGGGCCAGAGCCGCGTTGAGGGCCGCCTCCAACGTCTCCTGCGGGCAAGGCTTGGTGAGGAATCGAAAGATCTGTCCCTGATTGACGGCGTTCATCGCCGTCTCTTGATCCGAGTTCCCCGTGAGCATCATGCAGACCGTGTCGGGTGCTAGAACCCGCGCAGCGCAAATGAACTCGATGCCGTCCATCTCCGGCATGCGCATGTCAGAGAGAATGGCGGCGAACGGCCCCTCGCTCCGAATGAGGCTCAGTCCCTGCTTGCCGCTGCCGGCGGTGGTGATCTTGAGCTTGCGGCCAAGCGAGCGTCGGCAGGCGGCCAGGATGTTGGAATCGTCGTCAACGTAGAGGATTCGGTCGGACATTGGTCGCCTCCAGATCAAGCTGCGGCCGGGGAGGAGTCTCGCCAGGCATCGACTCGATCACTCAACCCGAGTCTCTGCAGGTGCTCTTGGTCGAGGCCGGCGCATTGAGCGTCGCCGGCGGTTGGCAGTCCGCGCGCCAAGGCATTGGCCACGTGGACGGCGGTGGTGGCAGAGAATTCGGAGGCGCCGCCGACGCTGGGGCGGTGGTGGAGAAGGGCCGCGTCAACGACGTCGCTGCCGAAGCCCCAGAGCCCGAGGAGATAGGCGCCGATCTCGGAGTGGGCCGCGCCGAAGACGCGCCGCTCGGCTTCTTCTTCGGCCTCCCCGGAGGTCGTGGCGAGGGTCCGCGCCTCGGCGAACTCAGCCGGCCTCTTGGTGGCCATGACGAGCTTGCCGACATCGTGCAGCAAGCCGGCCAGATAGACCTCCTCCGCTTTCTCGGCGGCGAGCCCCTCCGCGAGTGCGATCTTCTTGGCCACGGCCGCAACGGCGACGCTGTGAGCCAGCAGCCGATCCGTCGAGAGGCCGTCCACCTCGCCCTCCGCGATCTGCGAGAAGACCTGCAATGTCAGGACCAGCGAGCGCACGGTGTCCATGCCTAGGAGCACCACCGCATCGGTCGGGCTGCTGACTCGGCGGCGCAACCCAAAGAAGGCGGAGTTCACCAGTTGCAGGATCTTGGTCACCATGCCGATGTCCTGGCCTATCGACTCACCCACAACCTTCGGACTCACGTTGGGGGACTGCAGTTTCGCCAACAAGTCCTGCTGACGCGCGGGCAGGCTGGGGAGAGACTCCAACTCCGACACCAGCGCTCGAAGGGCGGGTTGCTCCAGGAGGTCTCCCAGCCTCGTCGTCCGCGAGATGGCGGAGATGAGCGTCTCCGCCTCGCAGGGCTTCTGCAGGAATTGGTGGATCGGCCCGACGGACTTAAGGATGCTGTCTTTGTCAGCCTGGCCGGAGAGAACCAGGCGGATGACGCCGGGGTGCCGCCGACGCACTTCCGCGAGCAACTGCTCGCCGCTCATGCCCGGCATTCGCATGTCGGACACGATGACATCGCAGACCGTTGCTTCCAGCGACGCAAGCGCCTCCTCGCCGCTGGTGGCGAAGACCATCTCCCACTCGTCGCGCATCGTGCGCAGCATTCGACGGAGTCCATCCAGGATCTTCTTCTCATCGTCAACGAAGAGGATTCGCTTGCGCTCGCTCATCAGGCCGCCTCGCTCTTCCAGGACTGAACGTCCGCTTCCAGAGGCAGACGGATGATGAAGGTGCTTCCCGCTCCCTCCTCCGTCTCCACCTCCAGTGTGCCGCCATGCTTGCTGACGATGACATCGTGACTGATCGCCAACCCCTGGCCGGTCCCTCGGCCCACGTCCTTGGTGGTATAGAAGGGATCGAAGATGCGGCTCTTGACCGCCTCGGTCATGCCACCGCCCGTGTCGCTGACTCGCACTTCCGCCATCGGACCGCACAAACAGGTTCGTACCGTAATGAGTCCCAGTTCATCGTCATCGTCTCGCCGCTGTTCGCCGATGGCGTCCGCGGCGTTGACGACGAGATTCAGAATGACCTGGTTGAATTCGCCAATCAGGCAGGGCACGACCGGCAGGGCCTCGTCGAGGTCCGTCTGCACGACCGCGACGTACTTCCAGCGGTTGCGGCAGACGGTGAGCGTGCTCTCGATGGCCCGGTTGATGTCTGTGGGGGTCTTGACGCCCTCGCCCGGGTGAGAAAAGTCCTTCATGGCGCGGACGATCTCCGCCACCCGGGCCACGCCGTCCAACGTCTGGTCGATGGCGGCGGGCATCTCCTCCGACAAGAAATCAAGACCGAGATCTCGGCTCAGCGCCTGCAACTCCTCGACTCGCTCCTCCCAGGTCAAGGAAGGCGAATCCGGGTCGAGTCGCTCCGCGTACTTTCGCACCAGGCGAAGCAGATCAGCGATGCTATCCCGGACGAAGCGTGTGTTATCACCGACGTACTGAATCGGGGTGTTGATCTCGTGGGCGATGCCCGCAGCAAGCTGGCCGATGGACTCCATCTTTTGGGCGTGCACCAACTGTGACTCAAGTCGGCTGCGCTCCTCGAGCGCGGATTGGAGCACCTCGTTGGCCGACTCCATCTCCCGTCGCGCCACCTCTTCCGCCAATTGCGAATCGCTGAGGGCCACGACGTACCGATGCACCGCCCGGCCGGTCCTTACCGCCAAGGCGGTGAAGATCAATCCCGCGACACCGCCGAGAACGATCATGCGCAGGATGGCTGTCTCTACGACAACCTCCGCCTGGTCGGCGGTCCGCTTCAGCACCGTCTGACCCGCGATCAGCAAGTCGGCGCGCATCTCTCCCATTCGCTCCACCTGCGTCGCCACACTCGCAATCAGCTTCGTCCTCTCCTGATGCGATCGAATTCGTTCGACGGCTGCGGCATAGGCCCCGCCCGTGCCCAGTTCGATGGTCTGGTGGGCCGCGTCAAAGCGGCTCCCGACCCCGAAGAGGGCGGTCTCGATCGCTTCCGCCTGATCATCCGCCTCTCCCGCCACCTCCGCTTGCAGCGACTGCAGCTCGAGATTCAGCCGGCTCACGGAGGAGGCCAGGTCGTTGTCCTTCAGGTCGGTGAGGACATCGCAGTCCTCGGTCTCCAGCAGCGTCCAACAAAGGAGCGTGAACTCGGACAGCTCGGTCTTGCAGCGCACCACCTGGTTGACTCTGGTCTGGTCTTGCGTGATCCGCCGTAACTCCTCCAGTGGGTTGGCCCGACCGGAGTGAGCTTCCTTGAGACTCATCATTGCCTCAAGTCGGGCTTGCCCCTCCAGCGACTCCAACGTCACACGCAGGTCTCGCAACGCCGCCGACACCCCCGCTCGCGCCTCGGCATACGCTCCCTCGATCCGGTCATGACTCTCACGCCAGTCGATGCAGATCTGCCGAGTCTCCAGGAGGTCAGCGCTGGACTCCTGCAATTGCTCAAGCACATCTCCCGAGCGGGCCGTCGCCAGGAGCTCCGAGACACCAAGGTGCGCCTCCCCGAGCATCGTCGACCAGGTGCGGTAGGTTCCCTCGGCAGCCGGCTCCTTCAACCCGGCAAGGAGCCCCTCACGAGCCTGAATCGTGCCCGCCGCATGGAGGTCGACCAGGCGCAGCAACTCCTCGCTGGCCGACTCGGTCGTGCGCCGGGCGAGTTGGATGTCGTGGCGCGCCCACAGGAGGACCACGATCGACAGCACACCGCTCGCAATCCCGACAACAACGATTGTCCAAACGCGTGCGGTCACGGACCACCGCCGCTGGCTATTCGCTTCCATCGTCCGCCTCCCCTGCCGCCGCAGTTGCCGCTCTCTCTCGCACCACGCCCCAATCGCAGGGCTCGACCACTCCATCCCGAATGATGGTCGGCCAGACGAAGTGGCTCGCCTGATGATCCGAGGCGCTGACTTGAAGTTGCTGACCCAACCCGATGTCGAACTGCCCGAGGCGCTGGACGGCGTCGATGATGGACTCTCGGGTCGGCGGCTCCTCCAATCGCCCAAGCGCCAGGAGCAGCGTCCTGGTCGCGATGTAGCCCTCCAACCCGCCAAAGGACGGACTCAACGCCGGGGCATGGGTCTCCAGGGCCGCTCGATACTCTTTGACGATCTGCAGATCCGAGTCGTAGTGCGGGACAACTTGGGTGATAATCACTCCCTCCCCGTCTGCGCCGAGTTCCTCCGCCAGGGAATTGCTGCCGACAAACGAGACATTGAGAAAGATCGCATCGACGCCGAAGCTTTGCGCCAGGCGGATGAACTTCGCGCACGGCGCGTAGGCGCCGACGAGGATGATCGCCTTGGGCGACTCATTGGCCTGGAGAATGTCGGCCAGTCCGTTCTCGACAGCCAGGGTGTTGCGCTCGTAGCGACCATGGGCCACCCGGGCGACTTGGCTGAGGCCGTGTCGGCGAAGCGCGCTCAGACCGCCGTAGAGACCCGCATCGCCGTAAGCGTCGCGCTGCGTGAAGAACGCAACCTCCTCCGGTCGCAGTCCGGCGTTGACGATCAGCGCCTCGACCATCGCCGCCGTCTCCTCGGCGTAGCTGGCGCGGTAGTTGATCACGTATCGGTTGGGAGGCTGCCGGCGCAAGACGCCGGCGCCGGTGTAGGCCCCGTAGAACGGCGTCTTGGATTCGATGGCGATCGGGACCGCAACCACCGCCGTCGGCGTTCCCACATTGCCGATGACCGCCAGAACGTTTTCGCCCTCAATGAGTTGCCGCATATTTGGTGCGGTTCGGCTGGGCTCATAGCCGTCATCGAGCGCCACCAACTCCAGCCGCCGCCCCTGGAGGCCACCGGCGGCGTTCGCCTCGGCGAAGGCCAGATCGACGCCCGCCTTCATGTTGCGGCCGAGATCTGCCGCGGGACCGGTCAGTGCCGTGGACATGCCAAACTTCAGCGACGCCGCCTCCGGCCCGGCGACGCTCTGACTGCTCCATCCAGAGAGGAGAGTCATCGCCACGGCCAGCGACCACACTCCACATCGCCGGGACATCATCTGGTTCATCTCAAGTCACTCCATTGAATCACGTCGTGGTGCTAGGGCTGCTCCCGCGTGGCGTCTGGGCCTGTGCGTGAGCGGCAGTCATTACGTCTCACCGCGCGGCGACCAGGACTTCTCCCTACGCCGCCGCCCTCCCCTGTTGCTCCAGCCACGCCTCAACCCCCCGCAGCTCGGCGATGTTGCCCAGGAATGCCTCGAACACCTCGGGGTCGAAGTGGCCTGAAGCCTGCTCCCTCATGATCGAAAGGACCTGCGCCTCCGGCAGCGCCGGCTTGTAGGGACGCGCGTGGGAGAGGGCGTCGTAGACGTCCGCAACGGCGACGATCCTCGCCTCGATGGGAATGCCCTCGCCGCTCAAGCCATGCGGATACCCACTGCCATCCCACTTCTCATGGTGAGAACGCGCGATGACGGCTGCCTGTCTCAAGACTGGGTTGCTGAGCGATGTGGGATCGACCTGGAGATCGACTCCCCGCAGTTGGAGCGAGGCCATCGTCCCGGGAGCTTCCTGTTGCAGAATGTTGTGGCCGATCTCACAGTGGCACTGCATGGCCAGCCGCTCATCGGGGTCGAGCGGTCCGGGCTTGAGCAGCACCGCGTCGGAGACGCCGATCTTCCCAATGTCGTGCAGGGCGCTCGTGAGGAAGAGCGTGTCGCAGAACTCGCGGGGTAGCCCTAGGTGGCCGGCAAGCAGTCGGCTGTAGCTCCCGACTCGGACCACGTGATTCCCAGTCTGCTCATCTCGATACTCGCCGACCTTCGCCAGGCGCCAGATGACCTCCAGGCGCGACCACTCCAGCGCGGTGGTGCGCTCCGCGACGAGTTGGTCCAGGACCAAATTCTGATGCCGAAGCTCGTCCTCATAATGCTTGAGGCGCAGGGCGCTGCGCAGACGAGCCACCAGGTCCTCAGTAACGACCGGCTTGTTCAAGAGATCGACGGCGCCGAGCTCCAGGGCACGACGCTTCAGGCTGCGGTCCGCAGCCCCCGTCAACACAATGAGGGGAATCCCCGCGGTGCTCGGCTCCGAACGGAGACAGCGCAGAAGCTCGAAGCCATCCCGCCCAGGCATGTCGACATCCGTGACCACGACGTCTATCGACGCTGAACGCACCGCCAGCAACGCCTCGGCAACACCTTCGGCGAAGTGAAGCTCCCAGGCGCTGGCCTGCGCATGCAGCGAACGCTTCAGGGCGTGCAGGACGCTCTTCTCGTCGTCAAC
>SWCB01009842.1_pt2 | contig 16320 bp, 13 predicted proteins | sample 4692901 | NCBI WGS metagenome assembly SWCB01 (sample SAMN10267276, study PRJNA491770) | bioreactor metagenome | isolation source: DHS bioreactor inoculated with subseafloor sediment | place: Japan: off Shimokita Peninsula | collected 2006-08 | reverse complement strand
ACCATATAAAACGACATCACGCGGCACAACAGATTCTGAGCTATTTAAAGAATCAACTAAAGCCGTTTGCAAATAATCATTTAAGTCTTGTTCATCTTCTTGGTTTTTCCAATAAGAATGAGCAAGCTGACCTACATCTATACGACAAGGTGAGAGTTCTAGCTCAGCAAGTTGCTTGATTAAAGGAAGTGTTTGAGCAGGGGATAGCTCATCACCAGTATAACGACGTGCCACACGGTGAGCTTTGATAATGTCTATGGTTGATGCGTTAACTAACTGGCGACCAAACAAAATGACTTCAACGCCTTTCTGTCGGTATAACTGGCCAAGAAGTGGTGAGATGGATTCTGCATTCGTCTGGCTTGCTTGCCAGTCTAGAAGGTATTTTTCCGGACTCATCTTTACTAGGAACCTTTCACGTTAGGGAATAAAAACAGGCTTAAAGACCTGAAGGTTTTTATTGTTTTTATGTGACAGGATTGTAATGGATGTTGCGTTTTTGTCCTAGTAAAATTAAGGCTTATAAACTGTGATCTGCATTATATTTAAGGGGTGGTTTTCTACCTATATATAACGCAATGCACTCAATACAGGCCTGAATTCTTTCAGCTTATTTTTTGATGAAATATAAGAGATATGTTTTAGTTTTGGTGTTTTATTTCAGTGGAAACAATAAATAAGCTCAAGCAGTGAGTTGTTAATTTTATTGTAACTTGAGCTTTTCATTTTTTATATTACGGCGCTGGGTAAATTGCGCCTAGGCTTGTTAATCCAGAAGCACCTGTCACTTCTGGTAAATTACCTGGTTTATTTTGGTGTGTTCGATAAGCTAACCACGCGAAAGCCATGGCTTCCATATTATCGATATCTACTCCTCGCTCTGCTGTCGTCATTACCTGCCATTCAGGTAATAGTGCAGCTAAACGTTCCATTAGTAATGGATTATGGGCGCCACCACCGCAGACTAACAATTCCTGTTTGCTTGATAATTCTGGCTTTTCATTGTGTTGGTATGTGATGACATCATTGGTAATGGTGACAGCCGTAAATTCAGCTAGGGTTGCTTGTACATCTTCTGCGGGTATATCTAAACCTGATAATTTTTGTTTTAACCACGGTAAATTAAACAATTCCCGACCTGTACTTTTAGGGGCTGGTTGCTTGAAGTAAGGTTCGTCGAGCAGTCTTTCTAACAGTATTTTGTTTACAGTGCCTGTTTTAGCCCATTTGGCATTAGCATCATATTGACTGCCATTATGCTGGTGGATCCATGCATCCATTAACATATTGCCAGGGCCAGTATCATAGCCCGTAACAGCTTGATTGGGGGTAAGCACTGTGATGTTAGCAATGCCGCCAATATTGAGGATTACACGCGTTGTATCAAGAGAACTAAAAAGCTGTTGATGAAAAGCTGGAACGAGTGGGGCACCTTGCCCGCCTAATGCCATGTCTTTGCGACGAAAATCAGCGATGGTTGTGATGTGTGTTTTCGCTGCAATAATATTTGCATCACCGAGTTGCATGGTGAAAGCATATTGCGTTTCTGGTGAGTGAAATACGGTTTGCCCGTGGCTTCCAATCGCAGTAACAGAGTTTGGAGATATACTCGTTTTCTCTAACAAAGCGAGCACAGCATCAGCGAATAAATGTCCTAGCCGATGATCGAGCTCTCCAACCGCTTGTAAATTGGTGGATTGACCTAGGCAAATATCAAGCAATGCCTGTTTAAGGTCTTCACCCATAGGAAAAGAGTTTTCACCCATCAAGCGGATACTGTTTTCTTCAATTTCAACCAAAACGGTATCAACACCATCCATACTTGTACCAGACATAATGCCGATATAACGCTCAATTGCCATAAGAACCTCTAGTGTGTGCTGAATCAGCAATGTCTTGAGACTATGAGTGTGCAGTCCTCATAACCTTGTGATAGATAAATGGTATTACAGTCATAATGTAAACGGAAAAAGTAATCGAGGGAATGATTGTTAGCGTAAATTATTGAGGTAACTTGGGTATAAATGACTAGCGCAAAGAAGGGGACAGTTTTCCTTGACCATTACAGTATAGGAAAAGGTTAAGTGGATAGAAAATCACACTTAACCTCTATTTGTGTTTTATTCGCTGACAGTCAGTAATATTCCTTCTTTGCCTGCCAATGTTACAGATACGCTTCCTTCGCTAATATGCCATTCATCATCAGTTAACAGGTCGCGTAAAGAACCTGACTCGATGCCTAATTGCCAAACCGGTAAATGCAGTGTTTTAGCTGATTCACTGTTATTAATAAGGCAAATAACATGCTCTGTTTCTGTCGTTCTAACAAAAGCAAAATATTGGTTCTCAGCCAATAACCACTGAACACTGCCGGATTGAAGGGCGGTTGATGATTTTCTGATAGCAATAAGTTGCTGCAAATAACTGAATGTTTGTGGCTTTTGTTCTTGCTCTGTTCTTTCCCATGGGAAACAGCGACGGTTATCTGGATCTTGGCCGCCTTGTAATTCAACTTCTGTACCGTAGTAAACACACGGCGTGCCTACATAAGCAAAAAGCATCATTAATGCTAGGTGCATCGTTTCTGTGTTGTTATCCACCATGGTTAAAAAGCGCATTGTATCGTGGCTATCTAGCTGGTTAAGCTGAGAAAGCTGATTCAACCACGGTAATTTCGTACGCGCTTCGTTTAACCATTCGACCAATTCTTCAGCATCGATTTGACATGCGTGATAGGCAATGTCTTTTTGAGCAAAAAAAGCACGAAGAGGGTGAGCAAAACCGTAATAGTTCATGGCACCGTCTTCTTGATCACCTTGAAGCCAGTTAGACGCTTCAAAGAAATGTTCGCCTAACACATAACAATCAGGGTTGACCGACTTGGCAGCATTGCGGAAGGATTTAACAAAATGAGCATTATTACGTGCGCCTTTGCCTTCACCTAGCATATGGATAACATCGAAACGCCATGCATCTATATTATATGGGGGTTTTAGCCAGTGTTTTATTACAGCGTCGTCACCCGCATAGATGTAATCCTGTACTTCAGGATTAGAAAAATTCAGTTTAGGTAGCGTTGATATACCATTCCAGCCAACGTATTCGTTACTGTTATCGGTAAATTGATAATACTGACGGTAAGTAGAGTTAAGATGATCGTATGCGCCCACAGCTTGGTCTGTGGTATTACGTTGATACATATCGAACCAAGGGTGATCGACTGAGGTATGGTTATACACTGCATCTAGCATGATCTTCATATTACGTTGATGCAGATCTGCCACCATGTTGGCAAATTGCTCGTTCGTGCCTAAATGAGGATCGATATTGAGGTAATCCGTTGTATCGTATTTATGATTACTGGGCGCGGTAAATATCGGATTTAAATAGAGTGCGGTTACACCTAATTCTTGTAAGTAATCAATCTTATTGTGGATACCTTGTAAGTCACCCCCGAAGAATTCGCTTGGTCCACTCGAATCATGACTTGATGCAGATTCTCCCCATGCTTTCGCTATTGTCGGTTTTTCTGTGCCACGTAAACAGTATTCATTAGATTGAACACTGATTGATGGGTTTGCATTTGAAAAACGGTCGGGAAAAACTTGATAGAAAACCTGTTCTTTAACCCAAGCAGGCGGTTGATGCTGGTTATTGAATTTGAAGTGCTTTTCTTTACCTGGTACTCGTGGTGACACGCCACAACCGTGTAGCCACCATTGACGACTGTTTTGCATCACTTTAAAGGTATAAAAAGTGGTGTCTTTATCTGAATTGATCGGTAATTTCCCATGCCAGTATTGCAGGCGACCTTGGGTTCTACCGCGTTCCATATCAATTAATAGTTCTTCATTATCGGGTTCACATCGAATGAAGATGGCTGATATCAGTGTATCAACATCACTGACCATCGTTACGTTAAGCGTGTTGTCTGTAGGAGTAAGCCAGGCGCTATCCTGTCCATGGTAAAGAAATGGCGTTTTCATTGTAATTATCTCTGCCTGAAACTGAATTGGAAATGTCTGTGCGTGCTTTTGGTATAGTTCTAATCTACCGTTTTTTGACGAGAAATAAATCCACCTTGCTTCAAAAATGGAAGGAGTAGACGTTAGGCGTAGAAAACACGTGTAACAATTCATTTGGATCAGCGGAATCTGACGATTAGATTTGGCAGCGGCTTGCTTGATGGCGCATCTCTTCTTTTCTTAACGGCATACGGTCAACAATTTCGGTGAGTTGTAACCAATTTGTTTTTTCATTCCAGCGGTGTTTTTCTAAGCCATCCTTACCGACAAGAATGCCAGTATGATGTTCTTTAGGAATATTATATTTTTGCTGAAGATGGTTAATTTCTTCGGGGCTAAATAAATCATAAGGTTGGTTAAAACCGTCGTTGGTAATAATCACGGTTTTTATATCTCGTTCTTGTAGTGCACACTCATTCATTAGTACTTGTTTCATGAATTCTTGTACATGCTGATCTTTCTCTGGTGCAAAGTACAAGATGCTTCGATGATTCCAATGCATAGAATCCACCGGGTAGGCGGCGCAATTATTTATTCCCACAAACAGAACGAGAGATAACAGAGATATGAATAGTTTCATCAGCGTGCACCTAAGTTTTATAACCTAGTACGAACTAGCAACGTAATAGAGTGTAATTCCCCTCTGATTATAGGAGAAATCGCTTAATAAGGGGATTAGCAGCTCTATGTAACCGGAACTGCGACTTTAACTATTCGTACCAGATAAGATTATGGTGCAAGGTGTTCAGTAACGTAGTCGATAAATGCCCGTAATCTTGCTGGCATGAATTTGGTCTGAGCAAACTGTAAAGCAATATCTCCCTGATAATTTCCTTTCATTGTCCAGTCTTTTAATACCTCTTTCACTGAACCATTTTCTAACGCTTGCTTAATCACAAAATCTGGAAAGATGCCTATACCTAATCCATCTATCACACCTTTTAAGCGCATTTGAGAATGGTTAACGGCGTAACGGCCTGTCACACTCACGCTTTGAAATTCATCATCTTTAATGAAGTCCCAAATGTGATCTGTAGTGGTCTCACCAAGATAAATACAATCGTGCTGACGTAAGTCTGTGGGTATCTGGGGTTCTCCGCGTAGCGCCAAGTATTCAGGGCTTGCGCACAATGTTAGGTTTACTTTACCAATTTTCTTATTCACTAAAGCTTCTGATGGGTGCTCTGTTAAGCGAAAAACGATATCAATGCCTTCAGATAAAATGTCGATCTCACCGTCTGAGGCTTTAAGTTTTAGTTGAATATCAGGGTACTGAGTAAGAAAGGGAGTAACTAAAGGCTGTAATACTATACTTAGGAAAGCTTTTGGCGCTGCAACGGTTAATGTACCTGATGGGATCGTATGTTCTGAACTTGCAATTTCAACGGCCTGTTTTGCGGCATTCGTCATAACTTTGCATTGTTCATAAATTTTAGTACCAGACTCACTGATCATTAACTTACGTGTTGTGCGCTCTAAAAGTTTTACTGAAAGGGCCTTTTCAAGGCGAGAAATTTGCTTACTGAGAGCCGATGGGGTAACACCTAACTTCTTTGCTGCCGCGGTATAACTGCCTTCATCAACAACAATAATAAAGACGGCAAGGTCGGGCATTACAGCAATCAATTTGTTCGTATCCACAGATTTGTGCCTCAGGTTCAATAATCATTTTCCATATAAGGGGATAATAGTTGTAATGCACTTGAATTAGAATGATTAAAGTTAATCGAAGAGTTAATTGCACGATTTTTAGCTAATCATCATTGTGATGAGTGTTAAGTACCCTTAGCGGATTTGTAAAGTATTCGTTGGGTAAGTATTTCACTGGATAGCCATTTCCCCCAACTCTAATAAAATGTGAGGAACACTATGTCTGCTGCATTCTACGAACAAATTAACCAGCAAATTGAAGATGTTAAAGCTGGTGGCTTGTACAAGTCTGAACGTATTATTACGTCAGCTCAAAAAGCGGCTGTTTCTATTCTTAACAAAGAAGGTGTTGATACAGGCGAAGAAGTGCTGAACTTCTGTGCTAACAACTACCTTGGCTTAGCTAACCACCCAGAATTAATTGAAGCTGCGAAAGCAGGTATGGATGCACATGGTTTTGGCATGGCATCGGTACGTTTCATTTGTGGTACACAAGATTCTCACAAAGAACTAGAACAAAAACTATCTACGTTCCTAGGTACTGAAGATACAATTCTTTATACCTCTTGCTTTGATGCGAACGCGGGTTTGTTTGAAACATTATTAGGCCCAGAAGATGCGATCATTTCTGATGCGTTAAACCACGCATCTATCATTGATGGCGTACGTTTATGTAAAGCTAAGCGCTTCCGTTATGCAAATAACAACATGGAAGAGCTTGAGCAGCAATTGATTGCAGCAAAAGAAGCGGGTATTCGTCACACATTAATCGTTACTGATGGTGTGTTCTCTATGGATGGCGTCGTTGCTAACCTTCCTGCTATTTGTGACCTTGCTGATAAGTACGGCGCGCTTGTGATGATTGATGATTCACACGCAGTTGGCTTCATGGGTGACAATGGTCGTGGTACACATGAGCATCACAATGTAATTGATCGTGTTGATATCATCACGGGTACATTGGGTAAAGCTATGGGGGGCGCTTCAGGCGGTTACACTGCTGGTAAGAAAGAAGTGATTGACTGGTTACGTCAACGTTCGCGTCCGTACCTGTTTTCTAACTCAGTTGCTCCTGCAATTGTTTCTGCTTCTATCCGTGTTCTTGATTTATTGGCTGAAAGTGGCGATTTACGCACGCGCCTATGGGAAAACTCTGCACATTTCCGTACGCGTATGACAGAAGCTGGTTTCACAATGTCTGGTGCTGATCACGCAATTATTCCAATCATGTTGGGTGATGCGAAAGTGGCTGCGGAATTTGCAGAACGCGCACTAGAAAAAGGTATCTACGTTGTAGGTTTCTCTTTCCCGGTGGTACCACAAGGCCAAGCGCGTATTCGTACGCAAATGTCTGCGGCGCATTCGCCAGAGCAACTTGACCGTGCTATCGATGTATTTATCGAAGTTGGTAAAGATATGGGCATTATTTAATAGCCTAATTATGAATAAGTGTCACGAGGTTCTCGGATCTCGTGAACATATTCGTTGATAATTCAGTTTTCCAAAAACGTACTTCTGGTTTGCTCAGAGGTAACAGTATCCTCGTATAATGCTGAGTAGGGTATTAAGGCTAAGCGTCTTCCCTTTAAACAGCATTCAGATGTAAGCGAATAAAAAATGAAAATTAAAGCGCTGTCAAAACTAAAGCCTGAAGAAGGCATCTGGATGAATGAAGTAGACAAGCCTGAAATGGGCCATAACGATCTACTTATTCGTATTAAGAAAACCGCTATTTGTGGTACAGATGTACATATCTACAACTGGGATGAATGGTCACAAAAGACGATTCCTGTTCCAATGGTTGTTGGTCATGAATATGTTGGTGAAGTTGTTGGCATTGGCCAAGAAGTTCGCGGTTTTACAATCGGTGATCGTGTATCTGGCGAAGGTCACATTACATGTGGTCATTGCCGTAATTGTCGTGGTGGTCGTACACACCTTTGTCGTAATACGACAGGTGTTGGTGTTAACCGTGATGGCGCATTTGCTGAATTTTTGGTTATTCCTGCATTCAATGCGTTCAAGATCCCTGAAGGCATCTCTGACGATCTAGCATCAATATTCGACCCGTTTGGCAATGCTGTTCATACTGCATTATCATTCGATCTTGTTGGCGAAGATGTGCTAATTACAGGCGCTGGTCCTATCGGTATCATGGCTGCTGCTGTAGCAAAACACGTTGGTGCACGCCATGTTGTGATTACCGATGTGAACGAATACCGTTTAGACCTTGCTCGTGAAATGGGCGTGACTCGCGCTGTTAACGTAGCAAATGAAAAACTTGAAGATGTAATGTCTGAACTTGGCATGACAGAAGGTTTTGATGTTGGTTTAGAAATGTCTGGCGTACCATCAGCATTCAACGGCATGCTAGCTAACATGAACCACGGCGGTAAAGTGGCGTTGTTGGGTATCCCACCATCAGATATGGCAGTAGATTGGACTCAAGTTATCTTTAAAGGTTTGGTTATTAAAGGTATCTACGGTCGTGAAATGTTTGAAACGTGGTACAAGATGGCAAGCTTGATTCAATCAGGCTTAGATCTAACACCAATTATCACGCACCATTACAAAATTGATGACTTCCAAAAAGGCTTTGACATGATGCGTTCAGGCATGTCAGGTAAAGTTATTCTCGATTGGGAATAATCAGTAGTCATACCTAAATCAGAAGCGAGCTTAGTGCTCGCTTTTATTATTTTACAGCATGTGCTTCTATCCAATTTGATAGCACCTTTGCCTGTTTTAATGCATCAAAATTTAGTTCTACATTTTTCCGCGCTGAAATCCCCATTTCTTTTCTTCGCTCTATTGGCAATGTTACAAATGTCTTAATCGCATCAGTTAACTCGAGTGCGTTTTTTTGCTCAACCAAATAGCCTGTATCAGGGGCGACAATTTCTTTACAGCCCATAATGTTTGATGTGATAACGGGTATACCGACAGCCATGGCTTCTTTTAAAACGACAGGGCCGGTATCTACACACCCTGAACGCGCAAAACAAAACGGTGCTACCAAGCAATCATAGAAAGGTAAGTTTTCTTGGATCCAGTTTGGTTGTTTTGAGCCTAAAAATCGCACATAAGGGGCTAAACCAAGTTGAGTAACTTGTTCTTTTAATTGTTTTAATAACTCACCAGTACCAATAATATCTAAAGTCATAGGATAGTGCCCACATAAGGGTTTCAACGCATCAAGTAAATACTTAACACCTTTTTGTTCAACTAACCGCCCAATAAAAATGAGCTTGATTGTCTCTTGATCTTGTTTTGTATGGGGCTTAAATAGTTGGGTTTTTACACCACAGTGAAGTAATTTAATATTGCCGTCAGCGGTCTTGTTAAAATCATTGCGCATATCATTACAAACAGCGACGACGAAATCGCTGTGTTTAATTTTTAAATCAAGATCAAAAGGGAACTCATAAACATCATGACCATGAGCAACAAAAGAGCATGAAATACCCATCAATTTGGCTGAAGCAATACCGTGAGAGCAGGTATGTTGAGCAAAATGTGCGTGAATATGCTGAACATTGTGCTTTGCCATTTGTGATGCCATTTTAAAACTATGCCAAAATAAAGATAATTTAGGCATAGATTGTTGTGAGTAGATAAATTTCAAGCAATCAATGACTCTACAAGGTTTTAATTTTTTTAAAAGATTGAAATTAAAAAAATCGCCGATTTTATAAATGGCATAGTTAAAAGCATCATCAGTTTTATTTTTTTTAAATGTCATCACACACACGTCATGCCCACATGCGTTTATTGCATCCACTTCAGTACGAATAAATGTTTCACTCAATACCGGAAAGGTTGGAGTGATAAAAGCTACTTTTTTCATATAGGTCTTCTTTAATAACATTCAGTATAAAAACTTGAATGCAATTCTTGTTCCTATGAGTAAACTGCAAAACGTAAGTGAAATTATTGCATTATGCAAAAAAGATAAGAAAGATGTGCTTCTTTGTGCATGTTTCATTGAAAATTATAACGGCATGAATCCTGCTTTATTAGAAACATAATAAAGAGGAGTCAGTAATGTGCCGAATTACTGTTGTTATACCAACTTATAATTGTTTGAACTATTTACCAAAAGCTATTGAAAGTGTTTTAAAACAAGACCATGAAAATATAGAATTAATAGTCGTAAACGATAATAGTGATGATGGTACAGCTGAGTATCTTGAACGACTAGTTAGTCGTGATACCAGAATAATAGTGATAACAACGAAAGGCGTTGGCGTATCTAGCGCTAGAAATTTAGGTATTAAAAAAGCCAGTGGAGAATACATTGCTTTTCTTGATTCAGATGACAGTTGGTATGATGGAAAGCTGCAAGCTCAGCTTTCCATGCATCAGTTAAATCCTGAATTGGGTATGAGTTTTACGAATTATGATCACTTGACCGAGAGTAATCAGAAGTTAGTCGATTGTTTTAGCTATTGGAATCAATTTCAAGATTGTGATGAGCAAGCAAAGATTTTGGATGATCCTTTAAATATCATTTTTTCAAATAATCTGATTGGTACATCGACAGTTATGATAAAAAATTCAGTCTTTAAAAAAACCGGGCTGTTTGATACTGAATTAAAATATGCAGAAGATTGGCAACTTTGGTTGAAAGTGTGTGAGTGTTTTGATGTGGCAGTAATACCTGAAGTATATGTGAGTTACTTAATAAGGGATGGGTCAATAACACAAACTGATGAGAACAAGTTAAACAATCTTGAATCAATTAAAAATATTATTTCACGCTGTAAAGAACGGAGCTCGTTAATAACATCAAAATCAATTTCGAAAGCTGAAGCTCGATTAAGTGAAGAATATGCAGATTATTACAGGGCTAAAGGCAACAAAGTTAAAACGCTAATATTTGGTTTTCACTCGCTTTTCTTAGAACTCAAACATCGCAGAGTAGTCAACTTTTTAGCCAAGGTAAAAAAAGAATGGAAACCAATGAAAATAAAATCTTCTACAAATGAAGATATTTGAGTTACAAATGTAAAATTCATCATTAATAAAGATATAACAGTTATTTATATCTCTAATTAAGTAATAAGGTATTTGATGAGCGCAATTAAACAGTCGTTGTATTACGGAGTCGGTATTGTGATGATGAAAGGGGTATCATTGTTAATGATGCCTTATGTCACTGGGCAGCTCTCGACGAAAGAATATGGCTCATTAGAGGCGTTAATATTACTGGCTGATATCGGAACTATTCTGGTTGGATTTGGTTTAATCGATGCAATGTATCGATTTGTTGGCTCTACTGAAGGGGAATATCGGCAATTATTGATTGCTAATTGCTTCTCGCTTAGCCTTATTGCTGCCGTAGTAGGTGGTGTCATTGTCTGGTTCTTAATGCCATGGTTACTTCTTTATGTACCCGCGCAAGTTAAAGCGTATCAAATTGCATTAATTGTTTTACCAACATTATTGGATGGATTAATTGCAATCCCACTTACCTTAATGCGTATGCAGTCACTGGCTAAATGGTTTTGTATTTTTAATGTTATTAAAGCTATCGTCCAGGCTTTACTCATCGTTGTTTTGTTAGAAAATGGATTTGGGATTGATGCAGTATTGATTGCTGGTGCGGTGTCGAGCGTATTTATGCTTGTTTTTTTATTGAAATTCCAATGGCAGCAAATGGGACGATTAGGTTATTTAGGCTATTCATTGCCATTGCTTAAATTTGGAGGTCCCATTGTTGTTAGTGGTATTGGTATGTTTGCCGTTACAGGGCTCGATAAATGGATTCTTGCCGACAAAGTTAACGTCGAAGCATTAGCTGTATACGCAATCAGCGCTAAGTTTGCACTAATATTAAGTTTATTAATGCAACCATTTTGTTTGTGGTGGTTTCCAAATAGAATTCAAATATTACAACAAGATAATGGCTCACAACAGTGCGCTGAAAAGGCTGTTCTGGGTTGTAATTTAGTTATTTTCCTTGCCTTCTCAATGCTTCTTACCGTACCAAGTTTTATTTACCTGTTTTTACCGAGTGATTATTATTTGGCTGCTAAACTGTCGGTTGCACTTATTTTAGTGGGTACAATAAAAAATATAAGTGAACTGATGAACCTAGGGTGTTTCAGCGGTGAATCAAGCCAGAAGCAAATGTGGATACAATGTTTGTGTGCAGTAATAGCAGTAATAGGTTATTACTTTCTAATTCCACTTTATGGGGTATGGGCTGCGGTTGCTGTGCTAGGCAGTGTTTATAGTATGCGTTTAGTGTTGCTTTACTGTGTTAGTCAGTCATTAGAACCACTACCTTATAAACATGCTTGTTGGATAAAAACTTTGTTTATTTGCAGCGTAGCTTATCTGTTACATAGTACTGCTTCAGCGATGTTTTCGACAGGAATGATTTTGATTTTAGGGAGTGCTATTAGTGTCTTTACCTTGGTAATCTTAGTGTATTTAAATACCTTTCCTAATTTATACTCACAGTTAAAGGACAAGTTTACTTCTTTGAACTTGCGACTTTTTACTTACCTTCGCAAAGTGTAAGGATATAATTCATTCTTTACGCACTCCACTTGCCCTCTAAATAGAGCTTGTCATTGCATTTGTTCTTTTTCATTTCAGTCGTCAATTCCATGTCTCATAATTGAGAATCTAGCTGTAATATTTACGAAATATAGTAATGATTTATTAAAAAAAGGACACTTATCAGATAAATAAGACTGAGATAGACAAGTCTGACATAACTAACCGATAGCACTAACATACCCTACAATAATTAGACAATGCATTGCAGAGTTGACATTAATTAAGTAATTATGCTTAATTTTTTGTTTTTGTAGATACATGGCGATATTTAATATTGCTTTGTGACTCTGTGATGAACTGTGTTTTCTTGACAATGGGTAACGAATTGACTCATTGATCTATACGAAAATGTTCTTGGAGTAAATCGCAATGAATATCAAGAATTTAATGGCTATTGTTATCGCGATCTGCCTCGGTATCTCATTCAATGTTTTTGCAAAAAGCTATGAAAGCAATGAACGATATAGTGAAAATGATTATTACAGCGATGATTATCGTCATAATGAACAAAATGATGACGATGATGACGATAGTTATTATGAGGATAGCTACAGCTACAGCTCTGATCGCTATTATAAGTATGAATATAGTGATGATGAAGATGACTACAGCCAACATGACTATTATGGTCATGAGTATGACGATAGCGGTAAAGACAAAAAGGACAAAAAAACTGATCGACACCTTGTTTATAATTTAATCGGTACAGGCGACATGTTCATTAGAAATGTACCTGATATTGATGGCGATGGTAATAAAGATGAGGCGTTTTGTTTTAAAGTTCAACTGGTTAACGCAAAAAATCAAAAAGAAATAGGGACTGCGGTAGATTGCCTGTCTAAAATCACACCTAAAGATGGTGGAATCAAATTAGTTGGAACCACTTTTTTTAAGACGCCACACGGTAAGTTGGTTACTCGCGGTAAAACGACGGTTCAACCAGTGCTATATAAAACAGTTACCCCGAGCGGCGTTAAGATGACGCATATTACTGGTGCGTCAAGTAAAAAGAATTCAGTTCTTCGTGGTACTGGACGCTTTAAAAATAGTAAAGGCACTGTGCGGTTATCGGGCATGGTAAATATGACAGATTTTACTGGTGACGAAGGAAGTCCTATAACTTTTGATTGCCTGTTTGTGATTGACCTTAAATCATCTGATTACTATACCAACGATGACTATAGCGACGATGGCTATAGCGATGAAGATGACACTGACTATTCAGATAGTGATTATTCAGATGACTATTCGTCTACCTATTAAGCGGTTTATCTATGTTAAGTTTCGGTTGCATGCCTATACAGATAACTTGTTCATATTATGAATGTTATTAATGGTGATGTGGCTCACGAAACCTGATATACTACGCCGCAATTAAAATTGAAAAGGCTGGCAGATGATGTCGGCTTTTTTAATGCTTGATACATAAACTATTTATGGAACAGTACTTTGATTTCTACAGCTAACATTACAATGCAATTTGGCGATAAGCCATTGTTTGAAAACATTTCAGTTAAATTCGGCGGTGGTAACCGTTACGGTCTTATCGGTGCGAATGGCTGTGGTAAGTCAACCTTCATGAAAATCCTTGGCGGCGAATTAGAGCAGTCAGGTGGTACTGTTTCATTAGATCCTAACGAGCGTATGGCTAAGTTGGGTCAGGATCAGTTTGCTTTTGAAGAATTCTCTGTTGTAGATACCGTTATTATGGGTCACAAAGAGCTTTGGAAAGTAAAAGAAGAGCGCGATCACATTTATTCTTTACCTGAAATGTCAGATGAAGATGGTATGCGTGTTGGCGATCTAGAAACAGAATTTGCTGAAATGGACGGTTACTCTGCTGAAGCGCGTGCAGGTGAATTACTGTTAGGTCTTGGTATTCCTGAATCGCAACACTTTGGCTTAATGAGCGAAGTTGCTCCGGGTCTTAAAGTACGTGTACTTCTTGCTCAGGTTCTTTTCGCTGATCCAGAAATTATGCTTCTTGACGAACCAACGAACAACTTGGACATTCATACAATTAGCTGGTTGGAAGAGATTTTGTTGGCGCGTAACTGCACAATGATTATTATCTCGCACGATCGCCACTTCTTGAACAGTATTTGTACCCACATGGCTGACTTGGATTACGGTGAACTTCGCCTATTCCCTGGTAACTATGATGAGTACATGTCGGCGGCAGAGCAGTCACGTGAACAGCTACATGCTGATAACGCGAAGAAGAAAGCACAGATGGCTGAACTACAAACGTTCGTAAGCCGTTTCTCTGCTAACGCATCTAAAGCGAAGCAAGCAACGTCACGTCAAAAGCAACTTGATAAGATTCAATTGAGTGAAGTGAAGGCATCTAGCCGTCAATCGCCATTTATTCGTTTTGATCAAGAAAAGCCTCTTTTCCGTAATGCCTTAGAAGTTGAAGGTCTAAAGCAAGGTTACGGCGAGAACATTCTGATCAATGGCGTTAAGCTAATGGTAGAAGTTGGCGAGCGTATCGCGATTATCGGTCAGAATGGTGTTGGTAAATCGACATTACTGAACACACTTGCTGGTGCAATGGAACCAATGGAAGGTATGGTTAAGTGGTCTGAAAACCACAATATCGGCTTCTATGCTCAGGATCATAGTTCAGATTTTGCTGAAGATTTGAACCTTATTGATTGGATGGGTCAGTGGAAAAAAGAAGGTGACGACGAACAAGTTGTTCGTGGCATTCTTGGTCGTATGCTTTTCTCTCAAAATGACATCAAGAAATCTGTAAAAGTAATTTCTGGTGGTGAGCAAGGTCGCATGCTGTTTGGTAAGCTAATTATGCAAAAGCCAAACATTCTTCTAATGGATGAACCAACCAACCACATGGATATGGAATCTATTGAAGCATTGAACCTTGCACTTGAAAACTTCAAAGGTACATTAATGTTTGTATCTCACGACCGTCAGTTTGTATCTTCAGTTGCAACACGCATCATTGAGATTACAGAAAACGGTATTGAAGATTTCCACGGTACTTACGAAGAGTACCTAACTAAGCAAGGCCTTACAGGTTAATTTAACCGCTTGCTTGAGTTACAAATAAAGTAAACAATTATAAAGCCGCCATTTTTTAATGGTGGCTTTTCTGTATTCAGCGTTATCATACTCAGTATTGAGTTAGTTAAAATATAGGAATAATATGCAGATCTGGGTTGATGCAGATGCGTGTCCGAACGTTATTAAAGAAATTTTATTTCGTGTTGCCAATAGGGTAGGCATAATGGTGACACTAGTTGCCAATCACCATATACGAGTACCACCGTCACCACATATTCGTTCAACACAAGTGTTAGCGGGCTTTGATGTTGCCGATGATCATATTGTTCAACAGGCTGAAGCTGGTGACTTGGTGATTACTGCCGATATCCCACTAGCTGATGAATTGATCACCAATGGGGTACATGCCCTGAATCCGCGTGGCGAATTATATACTAAAGACACGATTAAGCAGCGCTTGCAGATGCGAGACTTCATGGAAACAATGCGTAGCTCTGGTGTTCAAACCGGTGGGCCACCGCCATTAAGTCAGGCAGATCGACAAAATTTTGCCAATAAGCTTGATACCTTTTTGGTTAAGAACTTTAAAAAATAACGTTTTATCTGCGCTTTATTATTCATACACTGATAAACAGTGTATGAATCTGCAATATATATTCCCAATGTCTTGTGTCGCCACTGTCATTCTCACATCATGGCTGTTAACGCTTCGATCTAATTGTAAATCTTATGTTGCGTTAATGGGCGGTGTAATCTGCTACGTTTGAATTACTCTTATGGTAGCGAACGTAACAGTTTTTGATTATGACACAAGATTTAAGCGAGGATATAATGGTTAATGTAATGGCACTCGATCAGAAAGGCACCGACGGTTTATCTGATATTTTCGATATTGATAACCTTCCAGAGCACCTTGAAATGGTTTACTTACATAATGCTCAATTACGCGAATCATTTTTTTATTCGACAATTAAAGGGCACTCTTTGCAACAAGCTTTAGAACAAGCGATTATTCACTTAGCTACTTTAAGTGATAAAAAAGAGCCTT
>SWCB01009531.1_pt1 | contig 16392 bp, 13 predicted proteins | sample 4692901 | NCBI WGS metagenome assembly SWCB01 (sample SAMN10267276, study PRJNA491770) | bioreactor metagenome | isolation source: DHS bioreactor inoculated with subseafloor sediment | place: Japan: off Shimokita Peninsula | collected 2006-08 | reverse complement strand
ACTTCCTCGCCCTCATTCCCACCGTGGAACTCCTGGACGGCGAGCAACTACCCCGGCTCTGCAACGCTGCCGGCGCCGATCTCACCTTCGTGCGCGGTCGTCTTCTGAGTCGGACGCTGCCCACGACAGAGGAGATGCACCATCGCGCCTTGGCCCTGCGCTGGATGTGCGAGGACCTGCAGATCCTGGTGGACCAGGAATCGGACAGCGCCAGCGTCAGTTGCGAGTTGAGCGAAGCCTACGAGGAGTTGAGCTTCCTGTACCAGCTTGGCCGCTCCATGCGCATCGAGGAGACGCCCGGCGACTTCATTGATCTCACCTGCGCCTCGCTGCGTGACAACCTGCCCTATCGTTTCGTGGCGGTGCGCTTGATCAGCAGCATCGGCCAGTCCGCACAACCGATGCGCGATCTGTACTTGGCCGGCGAGCCCCTGTGCGAGCGACCGGTGCTGTCGTCACTGCTGGGTCGGCTGGTGGAGTCCTTGTCCTCGCGCTCCTTCCAGGTCATCGCGCCCGGGCGTCAGGAGACGCATCGCTACCTGTCGCCTCTGGGCGGGTTGCTCATGGTGCAGCCGCTCACCGTGGACGGCAAGCTCGTTGGCGCCATCGTGGCGGGCGACAAGACCACCGACGATCCCGACGCTACCACCGGCGAGATCAAGCTCGTGGAGACGAGCGCCGGGTACCTGATGATCTTCCTGGAGAACGCCGCTCTGTACCAGGATCAGCAAGCGCTCTTCCTCGGCACCCTGGAAGCGCTCACCGCCTCCATCGACGCCAAGGACGCCTACACCTGCGGCCACTCGCAGCGGGTGGCCATGGTCTCACGCGATATCGCCCAGGCGGCGGGACTCGACGCGGAGACGGTCGAGCGCATCCACATCGCCGGCGTCGTGCACGATGTGGGCAAGATCGGCGTTCGGGAAGCCGTGCTCTGCAAGAGCGGCCGCCTCACCCGTGAAGAGTTCGAGGAGATCAAGATGCACCCCGAGATTGGGGCCCGCATTCTCCGCGATCTGCCCCAGTTGCAGGATGTGATCCCCGGCGTGCTCTACCACCACGAACGTATCGACGGCCGAGGCTATCCGCACGGCCTGTCCGGATACGACATTCCCGTCTTCGCCCGAGTCATCGCCCTGGCGGACTCCTTCGACGCCATGAGCTCCAACCGGACGTATCGCTCGGCCCTGACGCGCGAGGAGGTCATGAAGGAGATTCGGGACTGCTCGGGGACGCAGTTCGATCCGGCCTTGGTTCCCTTCCTGCTCGACATGGACCTCTCCGCCTACGACGACGCCGTGCGCCGACACAAGGCCGCCGGCCCCTCCATCGTGGCGTCAGAGGCCGATCCGGAGGCAGCGGCATGAAGCTGAGCTACGAAGACTACGAAGAACTGAGCATCGTCACGATTTCCGGTGACTTCACCGCCGATGACGAGGACGCCTTCCGTCGCTCCATGACGGATCGACTCTCCGCCGGCGCGCGCAGCCTCATCCTCGACATCGAGTGTCTGGAGCAAATCGACTCCGCCGGTTTGGAGGCGCTGCTCTGGCTGCAACAGCAGGTGAACCGACAGAGCGGCCAGCTCTGCCTGGTCAAAGTCGACCCCCACGTCGAGAGTATCCTTCGCATTACACGCCTGGAACGGCGCTTCGAGCAGTTCGAGAAAGTCGAACTCGCGGTGAGGAGTGTGCGCTGATGGCCACCCGCGGTCAGACACAGGTCGGACGCCGGCAAGCGCAGCAGCAACGCTTCCAGCTGGGCGAGTTGCTGGTGCAGCGCGGGCTTATCGACGCGAATCAACTCCAGCAGGCTCTGGAGGAGCAGCGTTCCCGAACCAAGCGCAAGCTTCTGGGCGAGATCCTCATCGAGCTCAACCTCGTCACCGAGGAACAGATCATCGAGACGGTGGCGGCGAGCTACGGCGTGCCCTACGTCAAGCTCAACCCGCGTCTGGCCGATCCGCGCGTGACCGAAGTCCTGCCCCGCGAGTTCATCGAAGAGCACGCCGTGCTGCCCCTCTTCAAGATCGAAGGCGTCCTTACGGTCGCCGTCAGCGAACTGGAGAATCTCTTCCTTATGGAGGAGATTGAACGGCAGTGCGGCTGCACCATCCAGATTGTCGCCTCCGCCGAAGCCGACATCCGCACCACGATCCAGAGCTACCTCGCCGACGCCAACGTCTTTGTCATCGACGATATCTACGAAGACATCGACGATGAGGATTTCAGCGTCGTCGAGAAGCAGGTCACCGACCTCGGCGATCTGGAACTGATCGCCGGTCAGTCGCCTGTGGTCAAGCTGGTCAACTACATCGTCTACTCAGCGGTACAGGATCGGGCTTCCGACATTCACATCGAGGCGGACGATCACAACTCCCGCGTGCGCTACCGAGTGGACGGCCGGCTCTTCGTCAAGCTTTGCCCGCCCTACCAGATGCACCCCGCCCTCATTTCGCGCATCAAGATCATGTCGAAGCTCGACATCGCCGAGCGCCGCCTGCCCCAGGACGGCGACATCCAGGTGCGCTTGGACGGCCGGCCCATCGACCTGCGTGTCTCCACCATGCCGGGCAAGTACGGTGAGAAGGTCGTCATTCGCATCATCGACAACCGCAACACGATCGTGCCCCTGGAGCGGCTCGGCTTCAACGAGGAGATGCTCGCCAACTGGCGTTCGGTCATCCAGCACCCCAACGGCGTGGCCCTGGTGACCGGCCCCACGGGCTCGGGCAAGTCGACCACCCTCTACTCGGTGCTGATGGAACTCTCCACGGACGAACTCAACATCAGCACCGTGGAGAACCCTGTCGAAGCGAACCTCTCCGGGATCAACCAGTTCCAGACAAACGAGAAGGCGGGCTTCACCTTCGCCGGTGCCCTGCGCTCGCTGCTGCGGCAGGATCCCGACATCGTCATGGTCGGCGAGGTTCGCGACCAGGAGACGGCCGTCATCGCCACCCAGGCGGCCCTGACCGGTCACCTGGTCCTCTCGACGCTGCACACCAATGACGCCGTCTCCGCCGTCACCCGGCTCATCAACATGGGCATCGAACCCTTCCTGGTGGCGGCGATCATCCGGGGCGTCATGGCGCAGCGGCTGGTGCGCAAGATTTGTCCGCATTGCAAGACCACCTACGAACCCAACAGCCAGGAACTGCGCATGCTCCGCGTTGGCAAGGACGTGGAGCTCGAGCCCTTCCACGGCGAGGGCTGCTCGCGCTGCCGGGCCACGGGGTACGCCGGACGAATCGGCATCTTCGAACTCTACATTCCCGATGTGGACGAGTGCGAAGCGATCTCCCGGGCGGCCCACATGCACGAACTGAAAGAGCTGGCCCAGCAAAAGGGCTTTCACGACCTGCGCGAGGATGGAATCGAGAAGGCGCGAGCCGGACTCACCACCATTGAAGAAGTACTCTGCGTCACCTCCTGAGTGAATCCCCATGCCCAACTATCGATTCAAGGCGCGTGACAACCACGGCGAGGCCAAGACCGGCGAGATCAACGCCGCCAGCTCTCTTGACGCCGTGCGTAAACTGCGCTCCGAAGGACTCATGGCGAGCGATGTGCGCCTTAGCGCCGGCGGACTCGATCCCGACCGCGTGCTCCTCAAAGAGGCGGGCAAGAACGTCGATCGCGAGGAGGTCATCGCCTTCTCGCAGCAGTTGGCGGTCATGGTTGACACCGGGGTGCCCCTCGCCGAGGCGCTTGACGCGATCCTCTGCCACTCGAAGACCGGTCCCTTCAAGCGCATCGTGACCTCGCTCACCGAGGCCGTGACAGCCGGCTCGAGCTTCTCCGCCGCCTTGGAGCGCTGGCCCCGAGTATTCCCGCCGCTCATGGTGAGCCTGATGAAGGCCTCCGAGGCGTCCGGCACGATGGGCACCATGCTGTCTCGTCTCGCCGACTACCTGGGGAAGGAGCGCAAGACGGCCAAGCAGATCAAGGGCGCTCTCACCTACCCCGCCGTGATGATGAGCATCGCCATCATCGTGACCGTCTTCCTGATGGTCTTCGTGCTGCCTCGCTTCGCCGGCATCTACGCCTCACGTTCCGCCGAACTGCCGCTGCCCACGCAGATCCTCATGAACATCAGCGGCTTTTTCATCGGCAATGCCTTGCCGCTGGGCGCGACGGTAGCGGCGCTGCTGGTCGCCGGCGGCATGTTCTTCCGCAGCATTCGTGGCCGACGCATCGCCGATTGGCTGCGCTTGAATCTGCCCGTGGTGCGGAACATGTACAAGCAGCTCTACCTCACCCGGGCCACGCGCACCATGTCGACCCTCATCGAGGGTGGCGTCGACTTGATGCGGTGCATCGCCATCACCCGTGGTGTCACCGACAACGTTTACTACCAGCGCTTCTGGGACGAGGTCATCAACTGCATCAAGCAGGGCCGCAGCTTCGCCGAGGTCTTCCGCACCAGCGAGCTCTTCTCGCCCATGATCGGACAGATGATCGAGGCCGGCGAACGATCCGGTAACCTCGCGGAAGTCATGGATAAGATCGCCTGCTCCTGCGAGGAAGAACTCGACGAAGCGGTCAAGCAGACGACGCAGTACATCGAGCCGCTCATGATCAGCTTCATGGGCGTCCTCGTCGGTTCCGTGGCCATCGCCTTGCTCCTGCCCATCTTCTCGGTGAGCAGCGTCGTCAGTCAGGGCTGAACGCCGGCGGCAACGCCTTCGAGCGACAGATCCACAATCTTCGCCTCCACCGACTCCCGGCCGTTCCAAGTGTTGATCTTCGGTTCGACGATGGCGCTGATCGTCTGCCCGGAGGCGAAGCGGGGCAGGTGCTCACCGAACCCGAACCCGATCAAACGCAGCATCTGAGGGACGCCCGGTTGCGCCACCCGGAGCACCAAGTGCTTGTTGTACCGGCCGATCGTCTCCGGCGGATTGGCGACGGTCAACTCGCGCAGGCGCAGGCGGGCCGCGGGATTGCCTCGACCGAACGGCGACATCTCCTCGATCAGCCGCACCGTGTGCAGACTCAATTCACCGAGGTCGGCGTCGCAGTCGACGGCGATCTCCGGCGTCATCAGCTCCGGGTCCAGGTGCTCCAGAGCGTGGGCGCGCAGGCGCTCCTGCAAGGCCGGCAGGTTGTCTATGTGGCAGCGCAGCCCCGCCGCCATGTCGTGCCCGCCATGCGAGATGAGCAGGTCATCGCAACTCGCCAAGGCCCGGCAAATGGAGAACCCCGCAACGGAGCGGGCCGAGCCGGTGCAGATGTCGCCTTCGCGCCCCATGAGGATGGTGGGCCGGCCAAAGCGCTCGACCAGGCGACTGCAGACGATGCCCACCACCCCCGAGTGCCAATCCTCGTGCGCCAGGGCGATGATGCGGTTGTCATCCGCAAGCAACCCAGACTCCTCGGCCAGGGCCATCGCTTTCGTGAGGATCCGTCGCTCGGTCTGTTGCCGCTGGCGGTTGAATCGGTTGAGCGAGGAGGCGATCTCTGCCGATCGGGCTTCGCTTGCCGTGGTCATGAGTTCGACAGCCTCCCCGGCGTGGCCCATGCGGCCGCAGGCATTGAGGCGCGGACCCAAGACGAAACCCACGTGGAAGGAGTCGATGTGCTCGCCGCGCAGGTCCGCGGCATCAATGAGCGCTTGCACCCCTGCGAATTGGCTCTGGCGAATGCGCTGCAGGCCGAGACGCGCCAGGACGGGGTTTTCATCGACGAGCGGCACGACGTCAGCGATTGTTCCCAGCGCCACCAAGGGCAGGCACTCGATGAGCATGTGCCGAAAGGCCTCGCTCACCCGCTCGCTGCCGCACCATTCGACGGCGAAGGCCCAGGCCAACTTGAAGGCGACGGCCGCCCCGCACAGGCCGTCGAAGCCGTAGTCCGATCCGGGCAGCCCCGGGTGCACGATCGCCAGCGCCTCGGGAAACCCCTCCTCGGGCTGTGGCAGGGCGTGGTGGTCGGTGATGATCAGATCGACGCCGAGTTCCTTTGCCCGGGCTGCCGACTGAAACGCGCGCACGCCGCAATCGACGGTGACGATGAGGTTGGCGCCCTGCGTGGCCAACGCCTCCATGGCCTCGAGGTTCAGGCCGTAGCCCTCCTCGACGCGGTGGGGCACATACGAGCGCACGTCGGCGTCGCTGTCAGCGCAGCGGAGGATGTGGAAGAGGATGGCGGTGGCGGTGACGCCGTCGACGTCGTAGTCGCCGTAGATCACCACCTGCTGTCGTCCGCGGATGGCTTCAACAAGGCGCCGGGCGGCCACCGCGATGTTGGGGATCAGGCCCGGATCGCGCAAATGCGTCAGCTTCGGATTCAGGAACCGCTCCGCCGCCTCGGGCGTGGTCACCCCCCGGGCGGCCAGCAGGCGCGACACCAACGGCGGAAATTGGCCGCAGGCCGGCGTCGGCCCTTCCGCGGCCGTCACAGGATCCGTCCATCGATAGTGCAGTCCGTTCACGAGCGAGAGCATAGCAGGCAGGTTCCCGACCCGGTCCAACCATCCCTCGCGGTCCAGTCGGATCGGGCTCCGCCCGGACTCTGGGCGGGCATTCGGGGCAGAAAATCGCCGGCGACCGCGGGGGAGAACCGTCGCGAGCGCCGGCGTATAGAGGTGATCGGTGGACGGCGGCCTCAGGGCGCAGCCGTCACCGGGGGATCCGTTTCCGGGCCTAGAAGGAGACAGAGACGCCGAGGATGCCGAACACCTCGAGGTCGTCGTCGCCGTTGATATCAGAGGTGGCATCACCCAGATAGAGCAGGTGCACACCGCCGGAGAGGCTCCATTCGCCGTAGCGCGTGGAGACGGGCAGGGGCAGGCCGGCGGTGACTCCGAGGTCGACATAGCCGAACGTCTCATCGTCGCCGTTGCTGTCGACGTAGTACTCATCGAGGCTGAGGCCGATGGTCAGGGGTAGGGCCATCTCGAGCGTCGTCTCGCCCAGTTCCCACTCCCAGCCGGGTTCGATGCCGAGTTCCAGATAGGCATCTTCGGAACCGCCCCGGTCGTCGGTCTCGAAAGCGGCGGTGATGTGGGGATTGAGGGCGAACTCCGTCTCGCCCCAAAGCGAACTGTCGTCGTAGCTAACGCCGAAGCTCACTTCGCCGATGGTGCTGAAGGCATCGGAGGGGCTGGTGTAGTAGGTGTGCGTCAGGTCGAAACTCCACTCGCCGACGTCGAAGACCAGGCCGGCGTAGAAGTCGTTCTCGTACCAGTGCTCCGTGAACTCATCGCTGGTGCCCGCCGTGCCCGTGCTGCCATGAAAGCTGCTCCAGACTCCGACTTTGGCGGCGAGGCTGCGATCCTCCTCAGTGAGGAGATCGATGCCGATCTCGACCCAGGGCTGGGTGATGAGGCCGTCGTCTTCCTGCAGAATGCCTCGGAAGAAGTACATGTTGCTGAAGTCGACGCCAAGTTCAGCACTGAGGGCGCTGCCCACCTCTTCCGAGTTCGGCTCGATCGTCTCGCCGGCCTGGGCGCAGACAATGGTGCTTGCGGTGAAGAGCAAGGCAAGGCCGGCGGCGATCCCTGCGACATTGCGACGATGTGCATGACTCATGTGGTGGTCTCCGAATGGGGAACCGGGTTGGTCCGGGGGAAAGGGCGAAGTGTTTAGGAGTCCTCGTAGGCCGCCTCGCCGTGGAGGCTGAAGTCAACACCGGCTTCCTGCTCTGCCTTGCTGATGCGGACTTGGGTGACCGTGTTGATCAGGGCCAGCATGACATAGGTGAAGACGAAGCAGTACACGCTGACGCCGACCACCGCGACAAGCTCCTTGAAGAAGAAGCTGCCGCCGCCCTCGCCTACAAAGAGGCCATTGGCGCCGGCGGGGTTGACGGCCGTGCTGGCAAAGAGGCCGAGCATGATGATGCCGATGGTGCCGCCCACGCCGTGCACGCCCCAGACATCGAGGGCATCGTCCCACTTCAGCTTGTTCTTCAAGGCAACGGCAGCGTAGCAGACAACGCCGGCGACGATGCCGATGATCGCGGCGCTGCCGGGCGTGACGAATCCGGCCGCGGGGGTGATGGTGGCGAGGCCCGCCACGGCTCCAGTGAGCAAGCCGACGAACTTCGGCTTCTTCTCCAGGACCCAAGCCAGCACCAACCAGGCCACAGCCGCGAAGGAGGCGGCGATGTCGGTGTTCAGAAAAGCCGTGACGGTGATCGTATCCACCTGCAGTTGGCTGCCGGCGTTGAAGCCGTACCATCCGAACCAGAGCAGGCCGGTGCCCAGGGCCACCAGGGGGATGCTGTGCGGCTCGGACTCGGCGAACTGGCGCCGGCCGACGTAGAAGACGGCCGCCAAGGCCGCCATGCCGGCGGAGGCGTGCACCACGATGCCACCGGCGAAGTCCAGGCAGCCCCAATCGGCCAGCATGCCGCCGCCCCAGACCATGTGCACCAGGGGGAAGTAGACGAAGAAGAGCCAGAGGGTCAGGAAGATCATGTAGGCCGAGAAGCGGACCCGATTGGCGAAGGCGCCGGTGATGAGTGCGGGGGTGATGATGGCGAACATCATCTGGTAGGCAATGAAGAGGAAGAGGGGGATCTTCCCGTCCCCGAAGGGCGTATTCAGGTTGATGCCCCGCAGAAACGCCATGTCGAATCCGCCGATGATTCCGGGGATGAGTTCCTTCTCGCTGAAACACAGTGAGTAGCCACAGATGAACCAAAGGACCGTCGTCCAGCCCAGCGAGACGAAGCTCTGTGTCATAATAGTGAGGACGTTCTTGCGCCCCACCAACCCCCCATAGAAGAACGCCAAGCCCGGTGTCATCAGCATGACGAGGCTCGTCGCGACCAACATGAATCCGGTACTGCCAGTGTCGAAGTTCATGAAGCGCTCCTGGTTGTCACAACGGTGTGGCATGCGGCGGCCGGAGCCGTCGCCTTCTGGTCCGACAAGGACAGCGCCAGCGCACGCAAGCCGCGCGCTGTCTTGCCGGTGAAGATCATGGCCGCAAAGAAGACGGCGAGATAGGTAGACAGTTGGCGAGCCTAGATGCCCATCAAGGCGCAAGCAAGGGGGTTTGTGCCGCGCCCCGTACGGGGATCTTTAGGATTCGCTGTCTCTTGAGGCCACAGCCGTACGGGATTCTTAATCTTGCGAAAGAAGCATCGCCACCCGCACCAGTTGCGAAGAAGTTGACACCCCGAGCTTCTCCATCACATGCGAACGATGCACATCGACCGTGCTCGGGTTGATGCCGAGTTGGGCGGCGATCTGCTTCGAAGTCATGCCCTGCACGACCAGATCAAAGACATCGCGCTCGCGCGGCGTCAGGGAGGCAATTCGGCGTGCGGTGTCGGCGTCGCGAAGTCGCTTGCCTCGCTGTTCACGCTCGTTCGCCAGCGCCTCAGTCACCCGTTCCAGAAGCGCTTCATCGTTAAAAGGCTTCTCCAACACGTCAATGACGCCGGCTTTCATCGCCCGCACGGTCAGGGGCACATCCGCGTGGGCGCTGATCAGGATCGTGGGCAACTCGATCTTACGATTGCCCAACTCCTCGATGAGCGCCATGCCGCTCATGCCGGGCATGCGAATGTCGAGGACCAGGCAGCCGCGATCCTCCGCCGAACATCCCGCGAGGTAGGCCTCGGCGCTGGCGAAGGTCCGAGCCGTCAGCCCTGCCGACTCCAGCAACCAGCCCAGGGACTTGAGAACGCTTGGCTCGTCGTCGATGACATAGACAATCTGCTCTTCGGACATCCGGTCAGCCTTCCTTTGCGCTGGGAATCACGAAACTGAAGACGGCCCCCGTCTCGCTCGGCTGCCGCAGCCGCAGCGTTCCCCCGTGCTCGTCGATGATGGAGCGGCTGATCGCCAGGCCCATGCCCATGCCCTCCTTCTTCGTGGTGAAGAAGGGCTCGAACAGCCGCGCCTCGAGCTCCGAAGGGATGCCCGAGCCGTTGTCACGCACCGCAAGTTCGACCTGATCGGCGACGGTTCGGCTGGCGATCTCAATGACGCCTCCCCGGCTGCGTGCGGCGGCGATGCTGTCGCAACCGTTGCGGATCAGGTTGAGGATCACCTGCTGGATGAGCACCTTGTCGATGCGCGCGACCAGCGGTCCGTCCGCCAGCCGCAGCGAGAGGTCAATGCCGTGTTGGGTCACATCGTGGCGCACCAGGTCCAGGACATCGCGCACGACGGCGTTGAGATCCGTCACCTGGCGGCTGGGGGCGTTGCGCCGCACGAGATCGCGCAGACGCCGTACGATCGTGCCGGCGTGTTCCGCCTCCGCTGCAATTATCTCCAGGATCTCCCGCAGGCGTTCGCTGTCGACGCGGTCCGCGTCCAGCGTGCGTTTGCTGCCGTGGGCGTAGTTGGCGATGGCCGTCAGGGGTTGGTTCAACTCGTGCGCCAGGCCCGTCACGAACTCGCCCAGCGTCGTCACCCGCGAGACATGCGTCAGTTCTTCACGGAGCAGGCGTACCCGTTCCAGCGTTCGCTTGCGCTCGGTGATGTCGCGGCACACATACAGGGCTGTCCCCTCGCCAATGGAGATGTGCTTGATGTTGATGAGCAGGTCGCGCGGCTGGCCGGCCTTGTCGGCCATGCGGTGCTCGATGTTGACCACCTCGCCACGACGCCGCAGGTCGTCCATGCGCACCAACTCCGTGCCCAAGACGGTCTGGGCGTCCCCCAGGGTCTGGAGCTCGGCCGCCGTATAGCCCAGAGCCACCTGCACGTTGGGACAGATGTAGGTGAAGACGCCGGCCTCGTCGGTGATGAACACCGGGTCGGAGATGTTGGACAGCGTCACCTCCAGCAGCTCCGCCCGCTGCTGATGCTCGTCGCGGCTGCGTTGCAGCTCGTCAATTCGGCCTTCCAGGGCTGCAATTCGGCTTTTGAGCTCGTCAGGCGTCCAGGCGTGTTGAACCATGGATCGATCCTCAGGTCCCGGTGTGGGAGGCGCTCGGGCGGGCTCCGGGCGGGCCTCACCCCGGAGAGGATACCAGGGGAGATCTCACCGGCAGGGGCGTCGCCGGGCCTCTTTCGCCGCTGCGACCACCCCCACCTCGCCGATCCAGGTCAATCCGACCCCCCCAGACATGGACTTCCCTCCGCCGGGCTGGTAGGCTCCCCGGCGCGAACACCGATCCACCGTCGAGCCAAGTCACTGGACCAGCCGCGGTGAGCCCGACGTAGGTCGACCCGACGATCTCCTTCGGCATTCCCCTTCGGGCACCCTGGAGATCTGGGTATGAAGATCTACGTAGGCAATCTCTCGTTTCAGTCCACCGAGTCGGAGATCGAAGAACTCTTCGCAAGCCACGGTCAGGTGACGCAGGTCACCTTGATCACCGATCGCGAAACCGGTCGGCCGCGGGGCTTCGGCTTCGTGGAAATGGCCGATGATGGCGAAGCCCAGGCGGCCATTTCCGCTCTGGACGGCCAAGACTTCGGCGGCCGCAACCTCAAGGTCAACGAAGCTCGTCCCCGCGACGACAGTCGCGGCGGCGGCGGCGGCGGTCGGGGTCGCAGCAGCGGCGGCGGTGGTCGGCGCTGGTAAGCAACCAGCGGCGTGGCCAACGCCATGACCAAGAGCCCCCCAGGGGGCGAACGTGAGAATCATGGACCCGATGAGCTTTGGCTCATCGGGTTCTTTGCAATGCGGGCCGGCCCACCCCCGCCACACCGGGCGCTGCCCCTGCGTGCTCTTCCCCGGCTTCCGACCTGCTTCGATTCTCGCCCACGCCCCGATAAAAATATAGCCCTTGCTGTCGCAAGGGCTTAGAAGTGCCCCCCGCCGGACTCGAACCGGCAACCCTCTGATTAAGAGTCAGATGCTCTACCGATTGAGCTAGGGAGGCGGTAAAAGGATAGAGACCTGCTGCTCCGCGTCAAGGCCAGCATTGACGCGGGTCTCCCATCTCCGTACATTCTTGCCCTACCCCAACGGGGAACCGGTGTTGTCTTTTGCGCCGACCCGCAGGCCACCACCAGTACAAGGGAGCTTTCGATGCATCCGACTCATCGCACCTCGCCCGGCCGGACTCGGCGCCGCCGCTCGCACCACGCCCTCAAGGGCACGCAGGCGGTCCAATGCCCCAGTTGCGGCACCCCCAAGAAGCCGCATTGCGCCTGCCCCGAATGTGGCTACGTGCGCCCCGGCTTGACTATCCGCTCCAGCGACGAGGAGTAATCTCGTGCGGATCGCCGTCGATGTGATGGGGGGCGATCACGCCCCCGATGCCATCCTCGAAGGCTCGCTCGAGGCCTTGGGTCAGCTTGACCCCGAGGATGAACTGATTCTCGTCGGTCGGACCGACCTGATCACGGATGTCCTGACGGCCAAAGGGATTGACGACAAGCGCGTCCTGGTTGAGCACACCCATGAGGTGATCGCCATGGACGAATCGCCCGTCGACGCGGTGCGAACCAAGCCCAACTCGTCCATCGTCCGCATGATGCAGATGGCCAGCCGGAAGAACGAGAATCCGGTGGACATCGTCATCTCCGCGGGCAACACCGGCGCCTGCGTCTCCGCCGCCACCATGTACATGAAGCGGCTCAAAGGAGTGCATCGGCCCGGCGTCGCGGTGATCATCCCGACCTACCACGGGCCCATCGTCGTCTGCGATGTGGGCGCCAACCCCGAGCCGCGCCCGGCACACCTCGTGCAGTATGGCATCATGGCCGACGCCTATGCCCGCCGCTTCCTGGGCATCGACAATCCCCGGGTGGCCCAGATCAACATCGGGTCGGAAGAGGCCAAAGGCACGGTGATGATCAAGGAGGTTCGCAAGTTCCTCCGCCGCAATTCCGCCGCCGAGCAGATCAACTACATCGGCTACGTCGAGGGTCGCGACCTCTTCGAGGGCGTGGCGGACGTAATCGTCTGCGACGGTTTCGTGGGCAACGTCGTCTTGAAGCTCGCGGAGGGATTGGCCAAGTCCGTCTTCCGGGCCATCGAGCGCGAGATTCGCCGCTCTGAGCCGGAAATCGGCCCGCGCTTCGCCAATGTGGTGCGCTCCATCTACGCCAGCCACGACTACCACGAGTTCGGCGGGGCGCCCCTCCTGGGTGTGAACGGCTGCTGCATCATCGCCCACGGCTCCTCCGAGGCTCGCACCATCCGCAACGCCATTCTCACCTCCCGCGTCTTTCTCACCAGCGGCGTCAATCAGACCATCATCGAGCGGCTGGCCACCCTCGAGGACACCTCCAAGGACTCTGCCCAGGACGCCGTCTGAGACCACCTCGGTGAGCAAGGAGCAGCACACGTGACGCAAACCCAGCGAACGCCCGGCGGGCACACAACGCGGGGCGTCGAGATTCTGGGTGTCGGTTCCGCGGTGCCGGACCGGGTTCTGACCAACAAAGATCTCGAGAAGCTCATCGACACCACCGACGAGTGGATCGTCAAGCGCACCGGCGTGCGCGAGCGGCGCATCGTCTCCCCGGACGACCCCACGCCTGCGATTAGCCTCTCGACCGAGGCCCTCACGAGCGCCTTGAAGGACGCCGGGCTCGAGGCGACCGACATTGATTTGCTCATTATCGGCACGGTGACTGCGGGCATGTCCTGCCCCTCCACCGCCTGTCGCGTGGCGGATCGGGTCGGTATGGTCTCCACCGCCGCCTTTGATGTGTCAGCGGCTTGCTGCGGCTACATCTACGGGCTGAACCTCGCCGAGTCGCTCATCGCCTCCGGGCGCTACGAGCGCATCGCCGTCATCGGCGTGGACATCCTCACGCGCATCGTCGAATACAACGAGCGAGGTCGGGGCACCTGCATCCTCTTCGGTGACGCCGCCGGCGCGATCATCGTCGGCGCCAGCGACGACTCCGCCAAGGGCTGCCTCACCCAGAAAATGTACGCGGACGGGCGGGCTTGGGACTTGCTCTACATTCCGCACTACGACACCGACCACCCGGAAGGGACGGACATCACCGACAAGCCCATCGGCAAGCTGCAGATGAAGGGTCGGGAAGTCTTCAAGTTCGCCGTCAGCCGCTTCTCCGACATCGTGGGTGAGACGCTGGAGCAGGCGGGTCTGACCGTCGACGATGTGGACATGTTCATTCCGCACCAGTCCAACCTGCGGATCATCGAGGCGGCCCGCCGGCGCTTCGGTATCCCGCACGAGCGGATCTACGTCAACATCGAGCGCTACGGCAACTCCTCCGCCGGCTCCGTGGGTCTCTGCCTCGACGAACTCTGGAAGTCCGGCCGAGTCAAGCGCGGCGACCGCATCATGTTCGTCGCCTTCGGCGGCGGCATGACCTGGGCCTCGTCGCTCTGGCAACTTTGACGGGGCGCTCCGGCAACAACTCTCAATACGGAAGAACGCGCTCGCGGCGCGTTCTTCCTCCCAATACCTGACGCTTGCCGTCGATGACAAGAGTCGACTCCGCAGAGGCTCCGTTGCTCAGGCGGCGCGGCGGCGCCTCACCATGGCAATCCCGCCGGCCAAGAGAACGAGAGTGCCGGGGAGGGGCACGTCCTTGAACGTCCCACCCTCCCGGATGAACCATTCAGATCCGTTTCCTGCAACCACATCGGTATAGCCTCCGGCCCTGCCGAGATAGCCGGCAATCTGGGCAAGATAACTGCCGTCTCCCGCCCCCGTCTTGCATGACATGAAGGTGAGATTGTTCACCTTGCCCCGGAGTTCCTCGAAGTCGGATGCAGGTATGGACTGTCCATTCCAGAAGAACTTCCCGACGTTGCCGTGCCCGCCCAACTCGACGTGCTTGTTCGATCCAGGTGGAAGCGATCTCAGGTAGTCTCGTACCTGGGTCCACGTCTGCAGGTTGTGGATCACCGTCGTACCGTCCGGGAAGTCGGGATCGGTCGGCGGCAGCGTGAGCTTGTCCGGAGGTGGATTTGGGTTGGCAAACTCATTCGGATCGGTGATGACAATGTCCGGAGACGGCGTTGGCTGCTTCACCCACCGATCGCTCTCATGGTCGCCCGGATCTCGACAAATGAACTGGACTCCGAAATCGAACAGCGTGCTCGTCGCGTCCGTATACGTTGCCAGGACGAAGTACGGACCCGGCCGCAGGAAGGTGATGGAGCCGTCCGTGCCGGTGATGTCTCCGGTGTAATCGACGGTCGGCCTGAAGTAGTAGTCGCTGCCGTCCGGGAGCAAGGGGGGCAGCACCTGCAACGACGTCACGTTGCTGAAGAAAGCCGTGTGATCGGAATCGAAGTAGTCGTAGTCATAGTAGTCCGTGGGGATCGATGCCGGATCGAGATACATATCGTCAGCATCGAGCGGGGCTGCCCAGGTGGGGGCGCTGAGCCAGGACGACGTGATGGTGGCGACGCAGATTGCGAGCGCCGGTCGGAAGTTTCGGTGCTTCATGTGGTTCTCCTTGATACGTGGGACTGCGCCGGTGAGTCCCGGTCACCGTGAACTCGTGCCTGAACGTGTCAAGGCCCGACCCCGTCCGGCTGCATCCGTCTCAGGATCCACCAGGGTCAGGCAGTGGGACCGACGAGCGCGCTGTCCGGTCTTGGTGGGCACGGCCGGGCGGCGCTCGTCGGGTGCGAGCCCCATTCATCCCGCAGGTCGGGCGCTGGGCGAATCATCGCGTGCGGCGTCGGAGGCTCGCCGAGCCACCGAGCAGCAACAGGAGCAATGATCTCGGCTCCGGCGTCGGGTGATCCCATGTGTCGCTGATCAGCATGTCGCCACCTGGGCCCTCCAATCCGCTGAAGAAACCGAGAATGTGGCCCGTATAGCCGAAGTCGCTGAACACGTCGAAGAAGTACTCCGTTCCGGGCTGCAGTGTGAACGACGTTATCGGGGCATCGATCCAGGAGTTCCAAGTCTCCAGGTCGTCGTAGGAGAGCGGCGCCGCACTGTCGATCGCCCAGTATTTGAGATCGTCAACATAGAACGGCATTGCATTCGGGTCGTTCGGATCATCATCGTTCCAGATGTGAATCCGGTGACGCCACTGCCCGCCTCCGACATCAATCGGATCGTCAACATCCCAGCCGTGCATGGGAACGGGCTTGGCGGGCGGCTCGCTCGTCTTGGTCCACTCGACCTTTTTGTGTTTCGTGTTGAAGTGGCTGAGAACCCATTCGAACTTGATGTCCACCGTTGTGCAGTAGGGGATGCTTATGTTGGCCCACTCAAGGTCCACGGCATGCTTTCCGTTGTCCGGATCGTCGGTGTTCGGACAGCACGGGTGGTTGTCAAGCCGCGAATGATACGGTTCCGGTTGCCAGCCGCGCTCGACACTGTCGGGCATCGGTAAGCCACCGCTGGTGCCCCCTATCGTCCACGAGAGAATGTTGATGTTGTCCTCCTTCTGCCAGAACTTCACATGCAGGTCGTTGGCGACATCGAAGCTCTTCTGGTGAATCTTGTACACCTCTTTCGCGGTGTAATTGGCCGCGAGGGTTGGCGCTGAGATCCCCACGACACAGAGAAAGACGCTGACACA
>SWCB01005603.1_pt1 | contig 16509 bp, 12 predicted proteins | sample 4692901 | NCBI WGS metagenome assembly SWCB01 (sample SAMN10267276, study PRJNA491770) | bioreactor metagenome | isolation source: DHS bioreactor inoculated with subseafloor sediment | place: Japan: off Shimokita Peninsula | collected 2006-08 | reverse complement strand
AACTTTAACTGCTAAATCACTTTGTAAATACGTGGATTCCATATACATAAAGGGGCAGCTCCGAGTTAGACAAAAGATCGCAGAAGTGACCTTTTTTATTTTTTCAGTGAGACACATTAATGCCCTAAAGATGGGGCTGTTTGATTTATGGTTACGAAGTGGTGAATGTAGCTGCCTTTTTTCTGTAACGCTAATTCAATATAAATATGACAGCCAATAAAATACTTGCGATCATAGCGGCAAGATATTGTTCATAGATTACAGAATACTATGCAAAACCTATTACCCATTGATTCGCTAAAGCTCGATTTTCTGAAAGCTTTACAAACATCTCATCTCGTTATTGAAGCTGAAACCGGTTCTGGTAAATCAACCAGATTGCCTTTATGGGCAGCAGAATCTGGACGTGTTTTAGTGGTTGAACCTCGTCGAGTAGCGTGTACCGCGTTGGCTGAATATGTTGCTTCTAGTAATGGTGAAACGTTAGGTAAGCGAATTGGTTATGCCATCCGTTTTGATAATCGCTTTAATGACAATACTCAAGTCGTTTTTGTTACTCCCGGTGTTGCTTTACGCTGGATGATAGAAGATAAATTGCAGTCTTTTACTACCATTATGATTGATGAATTTCATGAACGCAGGTGGGATACAGATTTATTATTGGCGTTACTGACAAAAGAAAAAGCGCATCAATTGATTGCAACATCAGCGACGATGGATAGCCAACGTTTGGCTGACTATCTTGGTGCGCAGCATCTTAAAGCAACAGGCAGAACCTATAACGTAGAGGTTGTTTACAAAGCAAATGATAGCCGCGATATGCCAGATGTCCGTGGTATTGAACGAAAGGTAAAAGAGGTGGTTGAACAATATTATCGTGAACAAGATGATATTTTAATTTTTCTACCTGGTCGTAAAGAAATTAGCCAATGTGTATCGACATTAACACAGCATTTTAAAGATCAAATCAATCTAGGTTTAATCGATGTAATTCCATTGCATGCCTCAGTATCTGATGACGAACGCCATCGCGCATTAACCAAAAGTGACAAACAGCGAATAATTGTCGCAACCAATGTGGCTGAAACCTCGTTAACAATTCCCGGTGTCACCTTAATTATTGATAGTGGACTAGAGCGAAGAACACATCAGCGAAATGGCCGTACTGTATTAGGTTTACATGCTATTTCGAACGCCAGTTCTGAACAGCGAAAAGGTAGAGCTGGTCGAGTGAGTGAAGGAATATGCGTTCGGTTATACGGTAAAGCTGCGCCATTAGAATATTTAACACCACCCGAATTACATCGAGAAGAGCTGGTCGAACCGATGCTGGCCGCTGCGTGTTGTGGCTATCAATTTAATGAATTGGCATTTGTTGATAGTCTTCCAGAGAAAACGACTCAGCAAGCGATTGTTCGATTACACAATATGAGAGCGATTGATCAAAATGGGCGAGTCACCGCACATGGACGGCTGTTATTTCCGCTACCGATCGACACGCTTTTTGCGCACTTAATTACTGTTATGCCCAATAAAGCCAGCCAAGAAGCGATGGTCGATTTGTCTGCTGCGTTGTCTGTTCCTCAGCGTTTATGGCAGTTTCCTAAAAGCGAAGAGGGCAGAGAAGAGTTAGTGCAATGGCAGCCCCAGCATTGTGACGCGACAACACTGATTAAAATATTACGTGAAGATGCACCTGAATCCCTCAATGTTGATAAGCAAGTGCTTCAAGATGCGCGTCAGTTATCGAGCCAAATTCGTGAAGCATTGGAATTACCGATGCTGGAAGTTGCGACATCAATTAAACGTGAACAATGGTTAAATGCAGTTATTGAAGCAGCACCTGAATTAGTGTTTGTGCGCCGAGAAAAACGTAAGCAGGCGTTAGGTAATGGCTATAGTGAGGTGAGTATTGGCCGTGAAAGTCGCTTTTCAGATGATGATGAAGCCGCTATCGTTTTTGATCAATATGCAATGCCTGGTCGTGGCAGTAAACAAACATTAGCGTTGGCAACCTGTATGACGCCAATAAGCCTTGAACAGCTGATTGCGTTAGATTTGGGTGAGCAGGTAGCAGGAAAAAGCGAAATTGTAGAGGGTGAATGTCGAGTTGAAATTGAACGTCGTTATGCTGGGCGGGTTATTCAACGACAATGGCAAAAACCTAAAGGAAGTGTGGCTAAAGAGACATTAGTCGATTTGATTCTCCAAGGATATATGCTTTCAGGCCTAGCAGAAAAGATCAGTGCTGATATCCAACAATGGAATTTATATTTAGCTCTGGGACGACATGATGCCTCGCTCTACAGCACCAACATAAAGCTCGAACCTGTCGATGTTGTTAAGTGGCTATCTATTCAAATTGAAGACCTTGGGATTGAGTCGTCAGATGATCTGGAATTATTCACTATGGACGACTTTCATTTTGAGGGCATCCCAGAATGGGAAAGGGAAGATTTTGATACCGAATATCCACATCGAGTGCAATTAAATGATTTAGTGATGAATATTGAATACGGTATTCATCGTAAAACGGTCGTTGCTACTTATATTAAAGGTAACCGAAAAACAGATCCTAAACGGTGGGAGTTGCCTCGTTGGCAAGGGTGGAAGATACAATACCGAAAAGCAAGCAGAACGGTAGATATTAAATAATCACGATTGTAATGATTGGAGACTGTAAACAGTAGTATTAAGCCTTGAAATGAAAGCAGCCAGAAACTGGCTGCTTGATCGTATTGAGGATGTTTGTAGCATGTTTTAAGAGGGTATCTTAGTTCGTAATATTTATCAGCTTAGCGGGTAGGCTAACGGTTTCTCTAAAAGGTTCTTGTGTGCTATCTACATACCACGCTTCAATTAATAAACTTTTTAATTGGGATGTGGCAGTTATTGTACCTTTGAAATTACCATTTTTAATTTCACCAGCAATAATTCGGCTGTTTGCATCAGGTACTGGCGTGCCTGTCGCATCGATCGAATATCTCCCATAGATACTCAAAAACATGGTTTCTGTTTCATTAAGGTCAATAATAATGCTTACAGGATAAGAGCTTTTAAAGTTGAAGCCGTCTTGCCAGACTGATGATTCAAATTTTGCTGAAGACTCATCGTTTACCGCTGCACTATCGGCAGGAGAATCAGGATTACTGGTCGATGCATCATCTCCGCCACCGCCACCGCAGCCTATTAATAAAAAGACGACAGGTATGATTAAGAATAAATTTTTCATATTGGAATCCTTTGTCGTATTTTATTCAAATAATTGATTAATAACAGCATTGCTACGTAGATACCAATCAGTATTCGTTGCTCCGCCAGAGGTCGCGTACCCTTCTAAATCTGGATATGCAGCTAAAATATCGGTTCTTTCACTTGGGTGGTTCCATTCGCCATCAATAAGTAAACCAAATGAAATTCCGTTATCGGTGTGGTAAGTATCGCAATCTTCGCCCGGGCAATTTGTATATGTAGACGTATCATCATTGGTAGAGAAAAAGCTTGAAGATGCAACCGATGTAATGTCATCACCTTTTAAATGTATCTCGAGAGATCGACCAGGGTTACCGCCAAATGAATCACCATGATAGCGACCTTCTAACCCACATATGAATGGATTAAGTGGCATACTGGGTCCTGTACCTGCAGCAAGTGGTGCACTGAATGGAATACTTGCTTCGAAGACGAATTGGTTAGCGCTATCGCTTGAGCACCCTTGCCAGACTCGGTAATAGTTTCCTTCACTACCTGAACAAACAGGATCTGTAATTTCAGCTTTTAAATTGGTAGAAATAACCGCGACGGCATTCGTAGTACCAGCCTCTAGTACTGTTGCTGCGTGTTTAGTTTGATTATTCACTACGAGCTTTGTTAAATCTTCATCGATAGAAGACCTTGCGATACCATCGAGTTGTACAGCAAAACCGTTGATGAAATCAGCGCCGTATGCTTGTAAGCTACCTGAAATATCATAGCGAACAATATTCCCTGTATTTGTATCTGTGACAGTATCAACACGGTAAAACATTACAACATCGTTAAAATCGAAGTCATCTTTTTCTGGCCAATTATCTTCGTAGGCTAAGGTTACCCATATACCTTCCCCAGGATAGTAATTATGGGTAAGGTTTTGTTCGTTAATCGTTATGCTGTAATCTTCGACTTCCCCGTCTGTTACACCCCCAAAATATGTGATGCCTGTATTTCTTGCCCCTCTAAATCGTGCCCAAGTTGTTGCGGGAGTCGCGGTTTCTGGTACACGCAATTTAAGAATATTCACCCCTGGTGGTAATAATTGGTCAGTAATAGCTTGTTCACCTTCATCGGCGAAATCACCATCATCATTCCAATCAAACCAAGCGCTTACATAAGTATTTGCACCTCCGCCAATAGTGACCTGAATGCGGGTGTCTGAGCCTTGTTTTAAATCGTTAATAAATACAATGCCGTCTTCATCGTCAGAGCTTGTAGCATCGTCAGACGAGCCTGATAAAACGGCAGAATCGCCTTCATCATCAATGAGTGAGCCAAAGAAAAAGTTGGGCCCTATAAAGTGGCGAGGTCCGTTGGTTAGTAAACTGGTCTTATAACTTTCGGGTGCATCGCCAAAGTCAGTATTTGTCGCGATAACAGGGGCGCTTGCACATCGAGCACCATCATTTTGGCCGGATATAGGCCCACTAGCGAAGAATTCTGCTGTGGCATTGATCGTTCCAGAAATATCGCGTAAATCTAGCCGATAAATGTTCCCATCTACATTATTGCTGATGTACATAAAGCCATTCACGTCAAAATATTGTGCACCAAACGTCGTAGGCCCAGTTAAGCCTGTTGAATCAATACGTGCAAAGCTGGCATTGCCTGAACCATCGAAAGTGAATTTATATAAATCATTCGCACTGTTTTCTACCGCAAATAGCTCACCAGTGTCAGGGTAGAATGCAAAGTCAGTTAAATTTAATGTCGCTTCAGCAGCCGTCATTATTTCTACAGCAATGAAATTGTCATCACCTGCACTGAGATCGATTTTATACATACCAGTACCTCTAAGATAGAAGTACAAAGCATCATCAAATACATCACCGACAAAGAAATTAGTATTAGCCGGTAAACCTGTAACGGATACATTTTCAATAAGGTAAAGCTGATTGATACGCGTAACCGTTGAATCACCTTTGTTCCATCCATAAATATAGCGATCTGTTTCATTAAAACCTACCGCATTGATAACGCCTGTAGCGCCAGTATTTTGATCATTTGCAACTCGATATGACCCCGAGGAAAGGTCAACTTCATAAACAGTTGATGGGCTTCCTTGAAACAACATTGCTTCTGTCGGGCAATCATCAAATGGTTGTGCACCATAAACATTAATAGAAGCAGAGGTAAAGATGAACAGTAATATTGAGCGCTCTAGACATTTCATTTTTATGCCTTCTTAATTATTTAAATAAGAGTACATATCTGTTATATCAACATACATACCAGTTATTAATATGTCTATTTCCAATTAAAATTTCATGAGTAAACAGTTAGTTGTGTTGCTGTTACATGGGGCTAACAATAATGATGATAAGCTTGTGTTAAGAGGGCGGTTGCAAATTGATAATGATAAATGGAATCTATTCTAGACAGGGTAACGGTTTTTTTAGGCAATATAGAGTTATTTTAATTCTTAATAAAATACGCCTTAGTTATTTAGAACTAGAGCGTTAAATTTAGTGGGCTTGTTATATTGTTTTCAATTGGTTGGGTATTCACTCCAAGTGTTACCATCTAGTGAAATATAATGTTTATTGTTTATATCCATAACTGTTGTTCCTGAGTTCTCTGCTACAACAGATGTTTCGGGTAAATTGATAACAAGTTTTTCTGGATCAAAGGTGGTTAATTCATAAATATTTTGGTCTAAGATATTTGATATTAAAGAAGAAACAGCTAAGTAACTTGATGGTGCTGTAATATGCACAGTTTTTCCTGTTCGTTCAATATTCTTGCCAAACACTTTTAAACCGACCGGTACATGGGTTATTGATGGTGCTGGGATTTCACGCATTCCAGAAATTTGCATTTTATCACCGCGCATTCCAGCACCATGTTCAGGCACCAGCATAACCACAATATTACGTTCAGATGCTTTTAGTTCATTAAAGAAGGAATACAAATCGTCGAGTAAATTGTTTAATCGACGTTTATAGCTGATTAGACTCGTTGATGCATTATTGTTAATAATACGGTTGCCATCATGAAGTGAAATCGTATTGTATAGAGCCACGACTTTACCATTGCCATTTTTTATACGTTCTTGCCACCAACGGTCTAAAACATCTTTATCTCTAAAGATAGATGCGCCATCAAAACCTTTTTGATAAGGGGTTAACCCTTCTTGCGGCATTAAGTTTGTTTCAATCTTTCCATCTTTTTTAATAAGGCTTAAGAAGCTATCGAAAACACCATCATGGTTCATTAATAAGTTATCTTGGAATCCAAGATCTGCTAAATTTTCAAATAAATAGCATTGATTAGATGCTGCATCGTCAAATAACTGGCTATGTTCTTCTTGCCCACAGTTTGCCCGTAAAAGGCGGATTACCGCTGGTCCACTATAAGATGTAGCAGAGTTGAAATTATCAAACATGATGTCAAAATCATCAAAGAGCGGGTGATTCTGCAAGCCTACAAGTTTAATATCATCCCAGGCAACAGAGCAGATACTTAAGAAAAGAAGGTCGAATGGGGCATCTGATTTAGTGTTGTTGTCGAAGTTCGTGACGCGTTTTGCTTCTTCAGAGAAGAAGTTATTTTTAAAATTATTGAGTACATCATCGTTAATTTCTGAAATCTGTAACGGTTGTTTTTCTTTTCCGTTTTGGTCTGGTGTTTGCTGTTGTGCTAATAATGATGGGGTATTTTCAATGTTTGGCGTTGTGATAATTGATTGGGGAATACTGATGTAAATGAGAGCGATTAAAACCAGTACCGTTACTCGAAGATATTTATTTAGTAAATAGTAAGCAGCAGACAACGTGAAAATAGTTAATAACGCTGTTAGTGAGACAAATCGCCCCGCGAGTTCTATTAGATAGCTCAGTTCAAATTGCATAAGCTGTCCTATTTGAGACCACAGCCTGTCAAGTGGTGGTAAATAGGAGTCAAAATGCAATAACCATAAACCAATTGGAATAGAGATAAAAGCTCGAGTGATTTTTATCCATTTAAACGATATGGGTAATAATAAAAAGCTGATAAAGGCGAAATTTTCAATCGTATGAAAGCTGATGTCACCTTTTAAGAATAAGGCTATTTTTATAATAAAGTAAACATTCCACCAGCCTAAACCGTTAAGAATGTTTTTGGGTTCCGATGTTTGGCTATTCATTATTTATATTCATTCTTTTGGTTTGACGGTTGAGTCTTTTTCATGTGCTCTTCAAAGTATATTGGTTTTTGAATACGATGACGGTAGAACTTCTTTAAACCTGAAAAGATATCTCGCAGTAGGTAACCAATGATAATACCAATAGAGAGACTAGCAACGACTGTTAATATGAAATTGCTAATATTCATTATTTGCACCTTACTTTCAGCGGTTTGTTTATCGCAAATTGTGTAATGGCTGATTCAGGTCTTATATGTTCTTTGTTTATAGATGAAATATGTTGTTCCGTTGAAATCGTTGTAGCATCAGAAGGTATATCGACGGCATGCTTAATAATATTATTTAACTCCAACTCAAAATCGTAATTATCTTCAATGATAATATGGGAGTGAAAGAGATCGCTGACTGGGATGTCAAAAATGTTATTGAGGGCGACCTGAGCGTCATTCATACGTACTGCGCTGAATAATATATATATCGCATGATTACACGCAGTTGCAATATCGCCATCGCGACGAATATGGCATAAACGTAAACATTCTTCTGCGCTCATTCCGGGTAAAAGGTTCAATTTTATCAAAGAGAAATGTAGCTGTGTTTGCTCTGATACTTCAATCAGTTTAGAGCAGTAAGAAACGAAGTTTTTATTAGAAAGATAGCCCTTGTAGCCATATTGTCTATCAAATTTTAGTAAGGATTCAATTGAATCTGGTATCTGACGAGTAAAAATTTGCCCTTGAATAGCTTCAATTAAACTAAGAAATTTGGCGTAAGACATATTATAAGGAGTAATAAGGTTTATCCCAGCCTTCATCAGAAATTTCTCGTCAGAATACCGTAGACATTGAGCCATTTCTCTTACAATGATTTTAACAGCGCTGCCTGCTTTGCGTCTTAGATGAAAGCTATCGAGTGCAAGTTGTTTGACTTCATGCGTATCATAACAACTTAGAATTACGGTGGAAGCTTGTATATGTATAGTCTCTAGTATGTTGAAAAGGTCAGTATTATTATTGCTAATAATGACTTTGCCAGGTACTTGTATGCCATCACCGATGGCAGTCATTGGAGCATATACCCGCTCATCGTCTGTGAATTTTAGCCTCGAATGGTAATTACTGTCGTTTTCGCGAGAGCTAACATAATATTGATTTCGGTCATTTGTATTGAGATTGAATTCAACATTACTTATTACGCCATGATGACTACCCCAAAAAATCACATGGTAATTAGAGTGAGTTTCATCAACGTGTTGCAATGTAGCTAGTCCAGATATATAGCGATTAAGTAAAGCAAGTTGAGGCTTGATGACAGATGTTACGGTAGCGCCATTTATGATAAAATTAATGGCTATTTTTTGATCTATAGCCCATATTTTTGTTTTTCTGAAGAAATACGTTACATCGTTATTATTACATTGATCAAAGATTTTATCAGGTATTGAAATTATTAAGATAGAATCGGTACGGAACTGCATTTTAATGAGATCATTGACGACTTTTTTTAAATTGATAGTTTTATTTGTAAACTTGGAACCAAGGAAAAACTTTTTTTGGCAGTTTACATTCATATTATCGTAGCTTTCTTGCCTTTCATTAGCATCAAAACCAGAAAAATAATCATCTATATTTGATAAGGAAATAAGAGATACCAACTTTACATCTACTATGAGTCGATTAATGTACTTAAAACTCGATTTTTTTGTATTAAACAGGTTTATATACTGACAGGTACAATCAAATGAAGCTGCATCTAAATCTAGATTTAGTATTCCTGACATAATATGACCTTAAATGAGTTTACAGAATGCGATGTCATTAAGAATGGGTTATTAGTTATATATCGAACTTATAATAATACTAACGTGTTGGTTTTTAAAAATCCAATATTATTGCTAACAAATTGAATGTAATAGTAAAAACATTTGATTCATGATGATAATAAATCTATTATCATTAGTAATGCTAGCAGGGGTTTGTATTATGACGAAAAAGCCGGCTAAAGATATTGATGCTATTTATGCATCGTTTGAACTTGATGAATGTAATTATGCTGAATTAAGTGAAGATGAACGCTATCACTCAATCAAAAAAAAGTGGGTAATGCTTAGTGTCATGTCAAACGAGATAACAAGCATGAAGCTGAGAGTGACTCCTTCAACGACAATACATCATGAATAGGTGGGGCCTTATATGAATCGTATCGTTATTGTTGGTCTGAAGGGAGGTGTTGGCGGTACAACGGTCACGGCAAATCTTTCTCACGCTTTACATTTATTGAGTAAAGAAACAATAACAGTGGATTTAGCTGAGTTAAACCTTTTGCGTTTGCATTTCACCATGGATATTAATAATGATGATGGTTGGGCTAAGTATTTTTCAAATAATGAATGTTGGTCTAATGCTAGTTATGAAAGCCCTCAAAGAATGCGCTTTGTTCCATTTGGTACGTTAAACTCATCTGAGTTAGAAAAATATTGTGCACATAAAGAGGAATGGGTAGCGAAACTATCAGGTGAGCTGTCAATTGTTGATATGGATGCTGAGCATTGGCAAATTATTCACTTACCAAATTTAGAGCATAATCAAAGAGTAAATAGAGAGATATTAAATAGTGCTGATCTTGTTATTGTTGTTATTAACCCTGAACCTATAAGCTATTATCTGATACGTAATGACTCTATTAATTATCTCGAGTTAAAGAAATTGGTTGGCGATGAAAATAAAATTAAATTTCTTATTAATAATTTTCAGCCAGAAAGTGAAGTGAGTCAAGATTTTAGACTTGTTTTACAAAAAGAACTCACCAGTATACTACTTCCAGTATCATTGCACCGTGATACAACTGTTATTGATAGTATTGCCAACTTAACAAATGTTCATACTACTTCACCACATAGCCAAGCTGCTCGTGATTATCAATCATTAGCTTTTTGGTGTGTTACTCATCTTTACTCAAGGGGTAGTGATAAGAGAGGTGAGTATGTATAGTGGTTTAAACGTGATATTTAAAAGCTGGATTGTTAATACATTTTTTCAGCAATTGAAAGTTTATGAGCGTGATGGGGGAGGAGCTTCTAATCGTATAGGTCGTTTTATTCTTTTTATCTGGTTTACATTCTGCTTTATCTTTTTGAAAGAGAAAATCAATGAAACACCGAGTTGGAAATTACTCTTACTGTATTACCCGCAAATAAATTTCGCCAGGCCAAAAGTGTTGGATTTACTACGTTTTATAATACAGTCGTTTTGGCTGTTAATTGTTAGGCAAGATCTCTCTAATACAAATAATGTTGCAGTAAAAAACTATTCATTAAGACTGAAGAACAACGTTGTGAGTGTTTTTCATATGCCTTTTGAGTATCTTTCATTACTGGTTATTTGGCTTGAAAAAAAAGCAAGCTCGTCTGAGAGTGTGCATTTTATAAAGAAAAATAAAAATGATGAATTATTTAATGCCGTTAATTATGTGCTGTTGTTCATTGTTTTATTATTGATTTTTTTGTGTTTTACCGTACCTTTTAACTTACAAGCTCAGACTGTTTTTATAATTATTTTGTGGTCATTAGCCATGATGTTCAGGCGAATGCCTGGTCGTTTTCCAACAATGCTATTGATTGTGTTGTCACTTACTGCCTCTTGTCGCTATATATGGTGGCGTTATACATCGACACTAAATTGGGATGAACCTCTCGCGCTTGTTTTAGGGCTTATATTGTTACTAGCAGAAACATTCGCATGGGTTGTCTTGATACTCGGCTATTTTCAAAATATTTGGCCACTTAATCGTAAACCTGCTCTCTTACCTGTTGATACGACGCTTTGGCCAAGTATTGATTTGATGATACCGACTTATAATGAAGATCTTGATGTTGTGAAAGCAACGGTTTATGCATCACTTGGTGTTGATTGGCCAAAAGATAAATTGAATATCTATATTCTAGATGATGGAAAAAGAGATAGTTTTAAAAAATTCGCCAAAGAAGCTGGTGTTCATTATATTCGACGTCCATTAAATAACCATGCTAAAGCGGGAAACATTAACTACGCGCTTGAACGGTCGGCTGGTGAATATGTGGCTATTTTTGACTGTGACCACATTCCTACGCGTGCTTTTTTTCAATTAACGATGGGGTTATTTCTTAACGATCCTAAGCTTGCCCTTGTACAAACACCTCATCATTTTTTCTCGCCGGATCCTTTTGAAAGAAATTTATCGAATTTTCGTGATGTCCCAAATGAGGGAAGCCTTTTTTATGGCTTGATTCAAGATGGAAATGATTTATGGGACGGTACATTTTTCTGCGGTTCGTGCGCGGTTTTACGTCGTAAGCCGTTAGAGGAGGTGGGGGGCATAGCTGTCGAAACCGTTACAGAAGATGCACATACATCATTACGTATGCATCGCCTTGGCTATAGTTCTGCTTATTTAAAGCAACCTTTATCGGCAGGTTTGGCTACAGAAACGCTCTCTGCCCATGTAGGGCAGCGTATTCGGTGGGCAAGGGGAATGGCACAAATATTTAGAGTCGATAACCCTTTAACTGGTAAAGGGTTAAAATGGCAACAACGCCTTTGCTATGCCAACGCGATGCTGCATTTTCTTTCTGGTATTCCGCGAATTATTTTCTTGATTGCCCCTCTAGCTTTTTTATTACTACACTCTTATGTCATTTATGCGCCTGCGCTAGCAATCGTTCTTTATGTATTACCTCATATGGTTCATGCCAGTATTACAAACTCAAGAATACAGGGGGATTATCGTTTCTCATTTTGGGGGGAGGTTTATGAAACAGTATTGGCATGGTATATCGCACGCCCCACGACGATTGCGTTATTTGCTCCTCATAAAGGGACCTTTAATGTAACTGCGAAAGGTGGGTTAATTCATAAAACACATTACGACTGGGTAATATCGAAACCCTATTTGGCGTTAGTCTTTCTTAATATTATTGGTGCTGGTTTTGGTATTTTTCGACTGGGGTGGGGGCCAACAGATGAGATTGCGACTGTGATAGTCAACATTTTATGGACAGTATATAACCTCTTGATCCTTGGCGGTGCAGTTGCGGTTGCTGCTGAAACAAAGCAAATTCGAAAGGATCATCGAGTGCCCGTAAAAATTCCGATGACGATACGTCTGTACTCTGGTCATTTACTGCAAGCTGAAATGAATGACTTTTCTTTAGGTGGAATACGGATTGTCATAGGTCAGTCGTTAGAATTACAGCAAGGTCAGAAGCTAGACATAATATTAAGCCGAGCAGATCAAGAGTTTATTTTTCCTGCAAAGATAACCTATTCGAATGGCAGTTCTATGGGGTTGCAATTAGAACCATTAACGACTCAGCAAGAAGTTGATTATGTGCAATGTACTTTTGCGCGTGCAGATACTTGGACTAAATGGCAGCAAGGCTATCAAACTGATAAGCCGTTGATGAGTATGAAAAGCGTACTCAAAGTTGGTTTTAATGGTTACCACAGTTTATTGCAACACAGCCCCAAACCGGTTGTATTAATTGTTCAGAGTTTTCTAAAAGTGGGTAATTTTGTTGGGTCATTTAGACCAAGGAATACATTAACAAGAGCAAACGATAATGCGAATTAAGAGAATAATACAAATAGTCGCAACCGCATTAGGGCTTGCATTATCAAGCATTACAGGTGCTGCGACATCCGATCCAGAGCACTTGATTAAAAGTGAAGTTGGTGACTTTCCTATTGTGACAGAGCGGATAATTCAATTTTCACAATTAGGCTATAACGGTTCTATTAGTATGCTTGGCAGTGAAAGTAATGCTTATATTGGTTTTGGCTCTCGGTTGGATGAAGTGATTTCAAAAGGCATGCTCTCATTTGATTTTACACCGTCACCAGCATTGCGCTCACTCGTATCACATCTAAAGGTTTATTTAAATAATGAGTTGATGGGTGTTATTTCTATTAATGATGGTGATCAGGGTAAAAAAATAAATGCAGATATCCCGCTAGATCCTCGTTTTTTTAGTAATTTTAATCAACTGCATATTGAATTTATAGGTGATACCGAAGGTCTTTGTGCTAACCCTAATCATCCCAGTATCTGGACTGAAATAAGCCAAAGCAGCCATATAGCATTACAGGTCCAAAAAACGGTTCTTAAGAGTGATTTAAATTTATTACCAGCGCCTTTTTTTGATGAGCGAGACTTTAGCCAGGTTAATATCCCGTTCGTCATGGGTAAAAATTATGATTTAAGTGAAGTAAAGGCTGCTGGGGTATTAGCGTCGTATTTTGGTGTTCTATCAGACTGGCGCGGTGCGCGTTTCCCTATATCTTTGGATGAGTTACCTCAAGAGAATGCCATTGTTTTTGTTATTAACACCAATAAACCAGCATTTTTACAAGACTTTCCTGATGCCGATAAGCCCACATTACAAATGATTAGTCACCCAGAAAATCCATACATTAAATTATTATTGATTATAGGGCGCGATAGCAAAGATCTGAACGACGCGGTTATGGGGCTGACTTTAGGTAATAAAATATTAACTGGGCCCATTGCAACAATTAATGACGTAAAGCAGATTTCACCTCGCCGACCTTATGATGCGCCCAATTGGGTAAGTACATTACGGCCTATTGCTTTGTCTGAATTAATCAAAAATGTACAAGATTTACAAGTAGAGGGCAGAACACCACCACCAATTAGTGTGAACTTTCGACTGGCTCCAGATTTATTTACTTGGCAAAGTAGAGGTATACCATTAGATCTTATGTATCGCTATTCACCACCGAGTGAAGAAAACTCTGGCTCTCGAATGAGTTTGAGTATTAACAGCCAATTTATAGAAGCCTTTAATTTGAAAATGGAAGGTGAAGGCGGTAAATCTAAGCGTATACGGGTCCCTTTATTGGATGATGGTTTACTTGGTTTAGGCGATCAGGTAAGAATTCCTGCATTTAAAGTGGGAAGTAATAATGAGATTGAGTTTGAATTTGGCTTTGCTTCAATGACTGAAGGCATGTGTCAAAGTTCACAGCCGAGTAAGCAATATGCGGTTATTCAGGCTGATTCGACGATCGATTTTTCAGGCTTTCCACACTATATCGAAATGCCAAATTTACGGGCGTTTGCTAATTCAGGTTTTCCTTTTACCCGTATGGCTGACTTATCTGAAACCGTGGCAATAGTACCTAAAAACGCCCCCATTGAAGCGTTACAAACGTTTATTAATGTGATGGGCGTAATTGGTTCCGAATCAGGCTACCCAGCCATCCGAGTTGAATTAATTGATACTTGGGCAGAAGAACAGCTGAAAGATAAAGATATTCTCAGCATTGGCGTTGTTCCTGAATTACAAGAAGCTGCGTCTGATAAAAATGAAGTGAATCTAGTATTACAAGCGGGTGAACGACTGATTCGGTTACCCGTTAAAAATGAACAAGAAGCTAATCTGAATTGGGTACTTGATGTCGAAGATGTGCAGGTAGTTTCAGATGTTATTTCAGTTCGTTCGGAAGGTGCCTTTGCTGCAATAACGGGTTCTGAATCACCGTTTACGCAAAATCGCAGCCTTGTATCATTGCTGGCAGCAAATTCAGCCGATTTCAGTTTGATTGATGAGGCGTTATTAGACAGCGGTAAAATAGCACATATGTTTGGCTCTGTTGTTACGCTTCGAAATAATGAGGTTGCTAGCTTCAACGTAGGTGATCATTACTTCGTTGGTGAGTTGCCAATTTGGCAATTAATTTGGTATCACTTTTCTAATCGTCCTGTGTTATTAGCTTTTATTTCGGCATTTCTTGTTGTCATTATTACGATTGTATTGTGGCGATTACTTCGTACAGTAGCGCGTAAGCGATTAGAAACGGATGAGGACGATGTATGAAAAAGTTAGTATTAATTATTGGCTTTATTTTTTCTTATCAAGTGAATGCAAGTACTTGTAGTTGGCCAGAATGGGAACAATTTAAATCGACATATATCCAAAATGGCAGAGTGATTGACGGTAGCGATACACGCCAAATCACCACCTCAGAAGGGCAATCTTATGGCTTGTTTTTTGCGTTAGTCGCGAATGATCCGACTACATTCAAGGCAATGCTAAATTGGACTGAAACCAACCTAGCTGGGGGCGATTTAACGGCACGCTTACCTGCTTGGTTGTGGGGGGAAAACGATTTAAATACATTTGGTGTGCTTGATAACAACCCTGCATCTGATTCAGATTTATGGATAGCATACAGCTTAATTGAAGCGGGTCGTTTATGGGGAGAGTATTATTATGAATCGCTAGGCTATTTGTTAGCAAGCCGCATCTTACGTGAAGAAACACGTGAAGTTGAAGGCATAGGGACAGTTTTACTACCTGGGAGAAAGGGTTTTGATAATGGCAAAGGGCAGCTACGTCTTAATCCAAGTTATGTGCCACTATTTCTTATTAAAAACATGGCATCCCATTACCCGAATGATCAATGGCAATCTTTATATAACTCAAGCTACACCATGTTAGAAAAGACGATGCCAAAAGGTTTTAGCCCTGATTGGGTAACTTTGTCTAATACAATGTTTTACGCTGATGCAGAAACGGGGCCTATTGGTAGCTACAATGCAATAAGAACTTACCTATGGGTAGGCATGTTAAATGATAAAACGGAAGAAAAACTAACCTTATTATCAATGATGTCGCCAATGGTGAATGCTATAAAGCAACTACAGGCGCCACCTCGAAGTGTGAATACTGAAACTGGCACATTTAAGGAAGGCGGTAGCGCTGGCTTTTCTGCCGCTTTGTTACCGTTATTACAATCGTTAGGTGAAAAAGAATTGGCGATAGAACAAGCCAAGGTCGTATCTATTTTGCTTCAATTTAATAGAAATGATTATTACTATGACAACGTGTTAGCGTTATTTGGCATGGGGTGGTATCAAGGTAAATATCACTTTGGAGTCAATGGCGAACTACAACCTTCTTGGGTTGAGAAATGTCAGTGAAAACAAAGGTCTATCGCAGGCTATTTATCGGTTTAACGCTAGTCTTGGGCACAAGCCCAACATTGGCTGTTGGATATAATTCCGGAAATGGAATGACTGGCTCTCAATTAACGAAAAAAGATACCTCTCAAGTTTATCAACTCAATAGTGCG
>SWCB01000073.1_pt1 | contig 16512 bp, 9 predicted proteins | sample 4692901 | NCBI WGS metagenome assembly SWCB01 (sample SAMN10267276, study PRJNA491770) | bioreactor metagenome | isolation source: DHS bioreactor inoculated with subseafloor sediment | place: Japan: off Shimokita Peninsula | collected 2006-08 | reverse complement strand
CGATAAATTGCTTGATCAAAAACATCGCAACCGGCATGACAATGACCGGTAAGATGTGTGCTGCATATGTATCAATTAACCCAGATCTTGCAATAATCAAATATCTAGGAATTTGAACAGCAATTGGAACGAACATCAATGCTAATGTATTAATTTCAAACAATAGTTTCTTTCCTCTAAACTTAAGCTTAGAAAGCGCATATGCTGAAAAAGCTGTAATAAAAATTGCAAGTGTTACTCCAATAATTGTAACAATTAAACTATTGACTAAATATCTAGAAAAAGGAACACCAGATGCTGATACCAATCGAGATAACTCATTAAAGTTATCAAATGTAGGGTTTCTTACGAAAAATCTTGGTGGATATGCAAATAATTCACTTCTTGGCTTAAAGGCATGATTGATGATAAATAAAATTGGTAAGATCATCAACATCGAAAAAGGAATTAGAAACAGAAAGAATGGTAATTGGCTTCTATGTAATCTCGTCGGATTTATTTTTGTACCTTGAAAGCTTGCTGATGCCATACGATCACTCCTTTTCTCCTAGAATTTTCCATGTTACTTTTGATATAAAATATACCATGAGTAATAAAACCACTGAAACTGTTGCAGCATAACCCATCATATATCTAATGAACCCGAAATCCTCAATGTGATTGACGATGAGCTGCCCGGCATATTGTGGTGTCGGATTGGATCCAGAAAGTTGAACCCCTATACCACCTGCCTGGAATGTTGTAACAACCGCCATAACAGCACCAAATAACATTTGTGGTTTCATTGATGGAATAGTAATAAAGAATATTTCTTGTGCTCTATTTCTAATACCATCCACATAAGCGGCTTCGTATAGTGTTTGGTCAATGTTTAGGACCCCAGCTAACATCGCAAGGAAACCTACACCCATTGAAGACCATAAACTAACAACAATCATAATGGTCATTAAATAATCTGGTGATTGTAAGAATTGAATAGGTTCTAAAATGACACCCCAGTTTAAAAGTAAACTGTTTAAATAACCTTGTGAGTCACCAGAGAAGATAATACGCCACATCGCTGCCATTGCAACCCCCATCGTTAAGGATGGTGAGTATAAAATGATTGCTAAAATTGTGCGATATCTCTGAGGAATTTGTGCAAGCATCCACGCAAGCATAAATGCCATGATGTAACCGACTGGACCAACAATTAATGCAAACTTTAATGTATTTGACAATACATATTGCATAAAGACTGTGTCCATCGTAATCAGTTCTATATAATTGGTAATACCAATCACTGATGGCGCTTGTATTGCATTAAAGTATGTAAACGATAAGAATACAGCTGCCAGTACTGGTATAATAACAAATACTAAAAATAGCGTCCAATATGGTAGGATAAACCATGCTGGATGATTCATTCTTCTAGTCATGATTTACCTCCGTTAACCAACGATCAATGTTATAAATACTTGGAACAATATATTCCTTAACAATGACCCCGTTTTCTGTATAACCAAATTCTGCCATCTTATAGATGATCTCACGATCAGATACACGAACAGCTTCATCTAATGCTTGTCGTGGGTTAGTACCTTCAAAGACGATAGATGTCCATGCGTTACTAATTGAACGTTCAACCATGTATGCTCCTGGAATTCTTGATGCTTCCATACCGTATTCCCATTGTGCTAAGATAATATCTTTATATTCGTCAGGCATTGAAATGGTTTCAAAAGCTTCCATATTTGCTGTATTCCAGAAATATGCTTGACCATAAGTAGATTGTAATAAGAATGCAAACTCACTTTGTATAGAAGTTGACATCCACCATTCTAAGAAATCCCAAGCTTCTTCAGGATACTCAGTTGAACTCATAATCATTGATGCTTGACCACCTACAGATGAATATCTTATGATTTCATCAGTTTCTTCATTATAAACACCTGGATGTAAATCCATTGCCCATAATCCGTCAAGTTCTACTGCTGCAGTTTCAAGCAAGATATAAGTTGCTAAATTGGATATACCAATTGGAAGTAATCCATATCTAAAGTGGTTGTAGAAGTTTGGTACATATTTAGGAAGGTTATATAACGTAAACAAATCACTCATTAACGTAATACCTTCTAAAGTTTGTTCAGAGTTAATTGCAGTTGACATACCATCAGGAGCATATAAATCTCCGCCGAATTGATAAATGAATGGTAGAGTTGCAACATATGGTTTAAGTCCACTAAATTGTGCAATCGGTACAAAATAATTCATACCATAACTTTGGAGTAGTGGAAGTATTTCAATAATTTCTTCCCAAGTTTGTGGGATTTCAGTAATACCAATACTATTTAAAATATCTCTTCGGTAATAAGTTACCCAGAAATCTTGAGTTTCAGGTAGAGCGTAAACACCATCTTCAAATACATAAGGAATCATCGCACCTTTTGCAAATTTTGATACTGATGCTTCATAGCCTTCAAATTGTCTTAAGTCTAGTGCTGCATCCCTTACTGCAAAATCATATGGAATCCAGTGATCAACACCAATAGCCAAATCAGGAGCTTGTCCACTAGCATTTGCTAAAACGAGCTTGTTTTGATCAGGCATTTGTGATAATGTGACTCTTCTATTTCCAGTATAGTTTTGATCAATTAAGCGTTGCATAATTTCAATGTATTGTCTTGGATGATTCACCCAAACAGTTAAATCTTCATCATTTCTATCTGATGCAGAGTAAGGATTATTGATAAATGATAAAACTAATCGTTTTGCACCTTCAAAAAATCTCACAAAGAAATTTGCATATGGTTTTGGAATGTCAGTGTCACCATGAACAATCATACGTTCCATTTCCATATTTGTTCTAAGTAGATTTTCCATTAAGTTACCTAATATTTGGTTGACTGATGAATCTCCATCAGAAAATTGTACCATCATGGATGGTAATTGATTGATATCATCAGCAATGTTATTTAAACGTGTAGCAGCTACTTTTAAATTAGCAATTTCTGCAGGTTCTTCGATATCAGATAATGGCATATAAGCATTATAAGTGTCTTCTAATAATAAAGCCCAACTTCTAATATCACTTTCTGCATTAGGGAAATATAGTTCAATATCCCAGTCTCTGTAGCGATCAGTTCCACCTGCTGTATAACGTTTAATTTCGAGTGAAAGAGCTTGTATGTTTTGCATGACATATTGAACTGTTTCAATGATGTCACGATATGGATAATTCACTGATTCTAATGTGATTTCATGGGTGCCTGCTTCTAAATAAACCTTGATGAACTCATTGTTTTCATCAGTAAGTGTTCTATTGATAAAGTTTGTTGTGTAAGGAAAAGCGTAACTTTCAAATAAATCAAAAGGAACTTCTCCATCAATACTAATCTTTTTATATACAGGTAAATCTTTTATCATGTATTGACGGTATTTAAATGATAAATGATAAAAACCTGATTCTTCAACTTCTACTTCATAAGTGACTTTATCTCCAGAGTTTTGCCAAGAATCACCAAAAATGACATTCAGTCTTAAAAACTGAGTATCATAATACATATTTGATGGATCTTGTTCTGTTCTAAGTCTAATCGAAGGATTATTTCTATATAAAATATTTCTAGCTGAAATCATTAGTTGATCATCTATGACTTCTGCGTTTGGATACATATCTAAATAAGATTCATATGATTGATAAGATACATTGTTAATATAATATACTTGACCAATTAAAACTTCTTGATTTACAAATGATATCGTAATTTCATCCCCTTGTTCTAGGTAAAAACCAAAATAACCAGGATGCATACCTCTATAATCGTAAATTGGTTGATTGTACCAATCTTTGATTTTATTTGAACTAGGCATAATTTCGTTTTCATAACGGTCTAATGCAAAATCATACGTTTCATATACCCATTTAGAGTTTAAAACAAGTGTTTGAGCTTCATAGAATTGCGGCTCACCATTAACAGAAATTGCAATTTGAGCTTGATCGATATTTTCTTGAAGTTCGTAATAATCAATCTTGAAATAGTATAACCCTGATTGAGCTTCATCATGAGTCCATGAAACATCTGTTGTTTCACTCAACAGGAATACATGATCACTGGTTTGATTTGATGCTAAATAGTCATCCACGATATCTTGATATTCATCATCATTTAGATCGATCATCTCACCTTGCATTTCACTTGTTACAATGGTTCTTTCAACGTTTGCATCTTCTATATTTTGATTAAGATACCCTTGTTTTAACTCACTATATAATGTTTGCTCATAGGCTTGTGAAAGTGTTTGATTTGAATAATCATAAGACAGAGACTGCGTCTCATAAAACTGATGATTATCAGATACCTTAAAAAAAGAAACCGTCAAGACAGTTAAAAGAAATACAGAAAAGAATAGTATCAATCCTTTCTTAATGGTTAATGATTTAAAAAAAGTTACAACAGTGTCTAATCCCTTTTTTAAAATATCTAATGTTTTTTTCATATTGCCTCCATAAATATAGTATCAAGAGGGGACCGGGTCCCCTCTTTCAACTTTTTAAATTATTATCAATCTGAACCTAAAGTATTGAGTTGTCCTTGGACAATTTCATTCGCTTTATTTTCCCATTGTACTGCATAAGTACTTACTGATTCAGGACCAGCAGTTACTAAGTTTTCCCAATTATATGGGTTTTCAGGGTCATTAACCCATGCCCAGAAATCTTTATAGCCTGGTAACCATTTGTCTAAGTCAGGTTTAGCATATTCAATGCGATTAAAGATATAATCGATACCTTCAATACCATCAACTAAATCATAAACTCTATCCCAAACACCTGGATATTCAGCTACTGGGAATCTGTCTAAATGCAATGGTTCTTCACCATTTGCAAGTGCTTCATCGCGGTCTTCTTCTAATAAATCTAGACGTGCATTCCATCCATCTTGACCAAATGTCATCCATTTAGCAAGTAAATATGCTTCTTCTGGATAATCAGTTTGAGATGAAACAGCTTGATAATCTAGAATTGTAGGTGGGAATAAACCAGCGTCTCCACTTGGATAAGGCCAGAATCCTAAATCAATACCATTTGTTTCTTTAGCATCTTTGATCACCCAAAATTGCCAAGATCCTTCGATATCCATCGCACCAACACCAGTTTGAATCAAGTAATTTTGAAGAATTTCATTTTCATCATAAACTTCTTGAGTAAAACGAGTTGTTGTACCATTTGTTAATTGGTGTAATTTAACTTTTTCTTCCATTGCATAAATCCAATCAGCAGATGTGTAGTTAAATTGTGTACCATCCCAAGTGTCATATTGAACATCTTCATCTTCCATCATTGGCCATACTTGTTGGAAATCTGGAGATCCATACCAAGTATCTAAACCAACAACAGTGTTTGCAGGATCAACTAATGTATCACCATTAAGCTCAAAGTTTTTGATAACTTTAGCAATTTCAACAAACTCTTCGAATGTCCAATCTTTAACAGGATAACCATCATTGTCGATACGATATTTGCCTTCAACAGTTGTTAAGTTCGCTTCTTCAAAGATATTTAAGTTAATCATAATACCTTTTAAGAATTGGAATGATGGGACAGCATAACGCTTACCATTATAAACACCTGTAGCAGCAACGTTTTCATAAACTAAATCTGTATCTGGATCTGCATCCCAATATTCAGCAACATCTAAAGTTAAACCTGCATTAATAACTGTAGGTACGTTATCAGTTGCAAATACGTCAGGTAATAATCCAGCTTGAGCAGCTGTAACTAAGTTACCTGTAAATGCTTCACCACTACCTTCAATGTCACTTCTCAATGTAACATCGATATGTGGATATTTTTCTTCAAATGCGTCAATCATGCGTTGGTTAAATTCTGGATCGCCCCAATCTGCATAAGATAACGCGATTGTTTGTGTAGGTCCGTTAGGATCAACTGGATCTTCGCCGCCTCCACAAGCGTAGAGAACAAAGCCCAACACAAGAACCATCAGTAATGTAAATAATTTTTTCATCATTTACCTCCTTAGTTTAAATCTTGATAAATAAGTACTTCAAAAATTGTAAATGTTCCAACTTCAGAAACTAAATCAGGAAGTGTACCAAAATCTAATTCTAATTTAACATTAGTTACTTCATTAGTTACTGTAAAGTTAACATAAACGACATTAGTTTCAGTTGTAACAACACTAAAGTCTACAGAACCATCAGGTAAAATTGAAGCATAACCAGCATCTGGTAAAACTAAATTAATTCTAAGATCTCTAGCAACGCTAGCATCTAAGACAAGTTTTAATACATAGTCACCTGGAGCTAGTTTTTCAATCATTTGATAGAAATGAGGTGTATAAGGTTGTGAACCTAAAGTAGTAACTTCAATAACTGCACCACCATCAGCACCTAACATCATAGAACCAGCACCTTCGCCAGCATTGTCATAAACAAAGCCAACAACTGTAGTTGCATCACCATTAACGATAATTTCTGGAGCTTCAGCTACATCTTTTTCTTTAAGTGAAATATTGTCAAGTGAAACAGTACCAGCAGCAAAGTTTGCTGTTGCACCCATTTCAAAACTTAATGTTAAATCAGCCATTTGACCTTCAGCAGGTGTTGTAAATTCAAATGTGTATGTAACCATTTCTGTTGTTAACATTTGATCTAATTGTTCAAGATAATTAACATAATCAGCACGGAAAATCTTAATATTAATGTCACGTGCTACTGAAGCCATAGCATCAACTGAGAATACATAAGTTTTACTTGGTTCTAAAGTTAATACTTGGTTAAATTGGATAGCCCAATTTGCTTCACCAGCTTTGTCAGTTGTAATATTGAAAGTACCACCAGTACGATCATAAGTTACATTTGGCATATCGCCCCAGTTTTGGTACCACAATGACCAACCATCAGCAAATGTACCATTAGTAACGATATCATCTAATATTGCTTCATTAATAGCTACACTATCAAATTCAACAGTACCATCTACATAACCACCAGTGTTACCTATTTCTACAACAATTTGTATGTCACTAGAGGTTTCTTTTGTTGATGTAAATAAGAATTCATAAGTTTCAAAGTCAGTAGTAATCTCAACTCCATTAAATCTAGCGTATTCAATCCACCATGGTTCAGATGCTAGAGGAATACCTAAAGCAACATTGACAGTTCTAGCAGCTGAAGCCTTCATAACTAATACAACTCTGTATGTATTGCCTTCAACTAATGTAATATCACTTTGCATTAATTTAATATCCCAAGGATTTCCTGGAGTACCTGCAGTTGTAATTGAATAAGTCCCTGCAGTTGTATCAATTCCTGAAGCTGTTACAAAAGCACCACCTTCATCATGTACTACCCATTCAGCAGGATCACCTAAATCTAAATCAAAATCACCATTAACAACTAAATTGCTTTCATTAAATTGCATGCCAACAACTTCTAAAGTTACTACGAACTCTGCTTCATTGCCAGCAGCATCGCTAACTGTATAAGTAATTGTAAATGTATCTTCAACTGATGTATCAACAGTAGTTACAACATCACCAAGACCATTTTCAATAACAACAACGATATCTTCTGTAACATCGCCATCAACGATATCGAATGCAGTTACACCTGCTAATGGATCAACTGTACTACCAATTAATGTAGTTCTAGATGCAACTAAGCCAGTAAATGCTGGAGCAGTTTCATCTGCATCTGGAGTTGATTCTTCAATAGTAATATCATCAAACCATAAAGTTGCGTCAACACCAACACCACCAATTGCACCTAATTCAAATAATAATCCACCGCGTGGGTTATCAAGAGTCATTGTAAACTTATATGAGTAAGTTGCCCATTCTGTAGTAATTGTTTTATGAATAGTTAATCCTTCTTTAAAGTCTGTAAAGTATGGAGGACCATCTAATAATTCACCAACTTGTAAATTAATTACTTTTTCCACACTTGATTTAGCTTTAAATGAAACTTCATAAGTTACACCTTGTTCAAATGGTACATTCATTTGACCAAATCTTGGTGTGTATGAATTTGTACCTGCAACAACTTCAGCTTTTAAAGCAGGGTTGCCATCAACTTCTTCAGTTGATAAAGTCATAGCAGCACCATCCGCAATATAAACTACTGAAGGATTGTCCCAACCAGCTGTACCTTGTGAAAAGTCAGGGTTAAGCAACATTTCTCCTTCAACTGCTTGAGGTTCTCTTACAGTAATTGTTCTGAATTTTTGAGCTAAAATACCTTCAACTTCTACTTCATACTTAACTACGTGATTACCAGTTGCAGTCGTATCTAATACACCCTCATCTGTAATTTCCGATGTTGAACTAAAAGTGATTAAATCACTATAATCTACATCGTTATTACCTGTAGCAGTAACTCCATCAAGTACATTAAATTCTTCCTCGAAGTCAAGAGTTACGTTGTCTGCGCCACTAAATGTTATCGCTGTTAGAGGATTTTCATCAATCGGATCTTCTTCTCCACACGCAATCAGTGTGAATACAGCTACTAACATTAATGTGACTAACATTAATTTCTTTTTCATCTATTTTCCTCCTTATTGTAATAGACAATTATTTCAAAGACATTTTTTTCTCTAATGTCATTTGCCCAAATTCCATCCACAAAGCCTTGATTAAAGGTCTTTGTTTCACCATCTTTTTTGACAATGATTTTTTCGATATAAGCATCATCATCAAATGTGTTTAAGTTCTTCGGATTTACATAAGTTACTTTGATTGATCCAAAGAGTGTTGTTTCTACTTTTTGATCTTTAAAGAATGTTATACTTAATTTAGGTTTTGGTTTATAAATGAAGTTACCATCTTTAAATTCAAAAATATGTTTACCATGGAACATAAACTGATACATAGATAACATTTCAGCTGTTGATCCAGATAATCTTGCTACAAAACCTTGACCATGTTTTTTAGGATCAGGATTTGATGAAGTCGCAATAAATGATGATACTTCAAGAGGTGAGCGACCATAAACCTTTGGATCCATAAAGCACGTATAATTTGATTTGATTTCTTCATAGAATGTCTTATAGAGACCTACTTTTAACAACCCTAGTAAATATTTATATGTCATATGCAAGAAGTTTGATTCTCTTTCTAACCACCCAGGGGTGAAAGCTTTTAATCTTCCGATTTCAAAAGATTCATTTTCAAGTGAGACACTTGTTTGATAGAATTTATGTTTTTTGTCATATAATCCTGTTTTCTTAACTTTTTGATAAATGTCAAATGCTTCTTCTTTGTTGTTTGAGTTCTTGATGTATCTTGCAGGTCCTTCTAAGAAACTTGGAAGTGGCTTCATCTTAAATGAATTTACTTTAACAAGTGGTAACCCATAATGACCAATGATTGGTTTTTTGTTTGCATCTAAGATTTGTTCATAACGATCAGCCTCAAATGTTAAGTAAGTGGGTATGACCTCATCAACCTGTTTAGCTTTTTCAGTAGATATCTCAAGTTGTTTCAAGATTTTCTTTAAGATTGATAATGCTAACTCATGGTTGATTTCAACTGTTTCTACGCTTCTGTTTAATCGTTTTAAACGATAGTCTTCTAACAAGTTCATACGATGATTCCAATTTGTTAGATCATCTTTTTCTTCCATATCATTAAGTCCCATAAGTAATTGTGCAGTATCTTCAAGTAAGGTAAATGATTGATTTTCAGATTTTAATAATTGAGTATGAACAAATTTAGCTAGTTTTTTTAGTTCAAACATTTCAGATACACCAGATCCAAAGAGTCCAGGAAGACCATTACATGCATCATTCCATCCTGGTTTGTTACCTTCATATGATAATCCAATACCATATGGATCTAAGTGTGCAAATTTGTTTAATATGAGTGTCATTAATTTCCCGATAATTGGTACTTTTAGTTCTTGTTTTTCACCCTTTAACCATGTATCAACCGGATCAAGATGTTTTAATGCTCCAAACTGTCTAACTGTTTGGTTCTTAGTTAATACGTATTTTTCATTTCTAGGAACTACATATGCATTGGATTGATAAAATCCTACATGTTCATTAAATAGTAATTCACTCATTTGGTCTGGATAAACCGTTTCAAAATTCTCGATCAAATCTAATAAGTAAGTAAAATGATCTTCCCAATACCCTTCTCCAAATGATGCTTGGAAATTAGCTTTAGATTTTTCAAGAATGCTTTCGAATGCTTGTTCTAATCCATGATCTTCAAGTGCCATTAATAATGTTCCAGGTGTATATGGTTGCATAAGTAGATTTTGAATAGCATTTGGATAAGTATCTGTTTGATCCAGGTAGGTAAATGTTACACCTTCGATAGATAGTGGATTGTATCCATCATCTTGTATAAATGAAGCGAACATTTTAATATTAAATGCTTTAATTTCTGGGAAGAATATTAAATCATTTCTTCTATTTTGCAATACATCTCTAAAGTTCCCATTACCTTGAGAGTAATATGCTGGTTCTAAGTTGAAGAAATTATAATCTCTTTCAAGGTCACCATGTTTTCTTGAGTAAACATAATATGATGCAAACCCATCTTTAACTTTGAGTTGTAATGGATATCCGCCTCTAAGAACGTTGTCCATATAACTTTGTTTGATATAGGCATCATAGATTGGGAAATTTGTTTTAGTTTCCACAACACTTGTTATATCTTCATGGAGTTTTTGATTTTCTAACTCTTTATCATTCATATAAGTCAAGCTTGTCTTATTGACTAAACTACTTAGTTTTTCTTCATGTTCGACATATCCAAACATGGACACAAACTGTACTGATTCTTCTGCTTTTATACCTTTATATGTTTGATATGAGAACGCACATGGAACTTGGTTCACATGTGTTTGTTTTTGAGTTTTCAAAGATCCATCAATCAAATGATATGGAACATTTAAAGAGGTATCTTCTCCAAACAATGCTTTGTAATCATAGATGTAGGTGTTATCTACATTTGATATCGTGTGAATGAAATGACCTTCTGCGATTTCGGAAACCTCAGCTTCATCTCCTGTAGATCCTCTTAATGTGTAAAATACATAATCTTTTGTGTTTTTTGTTTCCATCCAACTTTGTAGTAAGTTAGATACTGCTTTATATCCGCCAAAATCAATACCTGTAGGCAGAATTTGTGTTAAACCATCAACAATTTCAACATCTATGTTTTCATCTTTGTGATTGATGATTTCAACTTTTCTGTTTAATGATGCTAATCTTTCATTTGGTAATGTAAAGTATGTTACCTTTACAGTGATATCAAACTTATCAATACGTTCAGATATTGATACTTTATCTTGAAATATATCTAAAACTTGAGAATCATTTTCTTCCTTGAAACACTCATATGTTTCGTTATTTATTTTGATGAATGTTCTAAATCCAATCTTAGATACATAATGATATGCAGCATTTGCTGGAAAGAACTCCATAATTTGCCCATTTTTATTTTTTACTCCAAAAGATGCAATCAATTGACCTCTATTTACATAAAACGCCCATAGAGGAATACCTTTTAAGCCGGAAATCCCACTTAAGAAGCTTGAGAATGGTTTTTGTTTTTGATAGTTAAGTTGTTGAAAGTGATATTTTTCCATACTTTTTCTCCTTTTAGGAAACCGGTTTCTTTAACCTATATATTTATATAATAACATAATAAGAAACCGTTTTCAATATTTTTAATTCATTTTTTTCTAGTTGAGTCTCTAACGATAAGTTCCACAGGAAGTTTCACAACTTCTTCGATGTCTTCATGAGGGTTTTCTATAAGCTCAAGCAATAGCTTGGCTGCAGTTTCTCCTAAAGATTTTCTATCTTGTCTAATGGTTGTTAACGATGGGGTAAAATGTTTTGCAAAAGCGATGTCGTCAAATCCAATTACACCAACTTGTTCAGGCACTTTAATTCCAAGGTCTTTTAAACCCTTTAAAACCCCTAAAGCAATGTCATCACTTGCTACTAAAATGCATTCAGGCATCTGAGTAACATGTTTTGCTAATTCTAAAACTGCATTATAACCACTAGTAAATCCAAAGCTTTCAGCATAAATGACATCAATAATGTTAGTCATTTCATAAGTGTTTACAAATTTGTGATAAGCTTCAACACGTTCATTAAAAGCTTTTGATGTCTTTGGCCCGGAAATAAATGCTAATTTTTTTGCATGCAATTGATCTTTTATGTAATCGAAGATTAATTTCATTCCTAGTTCATTATCACTAACGACAGTATGAAGACCAGGAACAAGCATATCAGTTGATACAGCAGGTATTGGGCTTTCAATGAGTTCATATAGACCTTTATCATTATAATTACCTACAACAATATAAACACCATCAACTCTTTTATTCATGCACCATTCTAAATAAGATAGTTCATGTTGACCTAGTTTTTTAACAATAAAACTGAGTTCATAACCTTGTAATTCTACATATGTCTTAAAATGTTGTAAAATACTTGAGAAAAATGAGTGCTCTAAACCAACATCAGATTCTTCTGTAAAAACAATGCCTACCGTGTAAGTTCTCTTAGATTTAAGCATGCGTGCTGAGTTATTTGGAACATAACCAACTTCTTTGATATAAGCAAGCACTCTTTCTCTTGTTTTCAAGGAAACATTACCAGTTTGATTGATTACTTTTGAAATTGTACCAGGAGCTAGATTCAGTTCTTTTGCGATGTTATATATCGTCCGTTTTTTTGTCACTTATGATTCACTTCTTTCATATACCTTTACAGATTTAATTTGCAATTCAACAGGGAATATCTGATCATCAATTTCTCCACCCCAGTGTCCACCAATTGCTAAATTGATCATGAGATGAAATGGCTGATCAAATGGCCAATCTTCAACCGAAGCACCAGTGCTTTTTTTGAAAGTTGCCATAAGCTTGTTATTGATATAAAATGAAATTTGTTTCTCATCCCAATCGATAGAAAATATTTGAAATCCCTCTAATAAAGAAAGATCTTCATAGACATAAGTTAAATGATTATTTTTTCTATGATTAAACGATTTAGAATGTAGTGAAAAATGAAATTGTCCAGGTCTTCTTCCGATATGTTCAATGAGATCAATTTCTCCACAAAGTGGCCATCCGACCTCTTTATTATTTTCACCTAATAACCAGATTGCTGGCCAAGTACCTTTGCCTTTGGGCAGTTTTGCTTCTACTTCTATACGTCCATATCTAATATGCTTTTTTTGATATGTGGATATTTTAGCAGAGGTATAGTTTCTATGTTCATACGCTTCTTTATGTGCAGCTATATGTAACATCTGATCTTTAACAAAAATATTTTTCTCTTGATTGGTATAAAATTGAGATTCATTATTCCCAAATCCATGTCCACCTGTTTCTATAGTCCAAATATCTGGATCAAGATTACCCTCTTTTTCAAAAGTATCTTGCCATAATAGTTTATAATTCATGATTAGCACCTAATGCAAGTTTTTTTATCGTTTGCATTTCTTCTTGGTTTAAATAGATTCTGTGCGAGTTACCGTCACATGTATTTTCTTCTTCGATGATTAGTAGTTGCGCATCTTCTGAAAGTGCATGAGCATGATATACACCTTTTGGAATACGGTAGATTTTAAAAGGTTCCATTGAAAAATACTCAAAAGTTTTATGTTCTTGATCTTGTGTCAAAAACATATGACATTGACCATTAAGTAGTACAAAGACTTCATCTGTTTCTAAATGGCACTCAATAAAGTTTAAATGTTCTATATCCAACTCTTTGATATAGTTAAGTCTTGCAATTCTCCATGATTGAAAATTGAATAGTTTTTCATATCCAATACCTTCAGCAAGATATGTGTCAAATAATTTCATCTAAATATACCTCAATATTATTTTCTAATTGGTTGATAGGTTGTTTGATTAATTTTCCGTTCGATAAGATTTTAGATATTTGATAAGATCCATATTCTAAGTGCTTATGATTATGATATGTCACTTTTCGTTTTTGATTAAATAGATAAGTCGTAATCGAAGCTTTACCATCGATAAAATCAGCTTTTGTTAATTTTGGTTGTAGTGTGAGTTTTCCTAAATCAAAACGAATACCAAAGGTTTGATTTCTAATAAGTAACAACAACCAACTTGCTGAACCTGTTAAGTATGTATATTTACCTACACCTTTTTCAGTGAAGTACTCAGGAATACCAGCCCAAACATGAGATTCAGTTTTTTGCGATTGATATAACATACTAAACGCGGCTTCTCTACCTTCTTTAGATAAGTTGTACACATATAATCCATATGCGTACATCATAACCATATGAGAGAATATTGCTCCGTTTTCTTTATGATTATAAGCAAATCCAAAAGCTCTTCCCATGTTGTGAAGAACCTTGTGATGATCAGAATTCAAGTGATATCCACCAATACTTGGATTAAACAGTTTTTCTTTTGTCTTTTGCGCAATTTTTAGCGCTTGTTCTTGTGATGGTGTATGTGCTAAAAGCGCCATAGCTTGTCCAGTTAAACTCAATGTTTCTTCGTTATCTAGAAGCTCTCCATCATTATTGTAATAACTTTGATATGTATCATTTTCAAATGCTTTTTCATTTAAAAATGCTTTTTTATCTTCAGAAAGCTTATTTAAGATATTTGCTAACTCATCTCTATTTTTTGTGATTTTTATACCACTAAAAGCTTCTGCTTTTTCAAAATATAATGATAGATTAGCGTTAGTATCTAACAATAGTTCAAAGCCTTCAAATAGTTCAATATCTTTTGTTTTTAGATTCTTAATCAAATGGGCTAATATGCTAAGGTTTTCAGCATACATATGTGTAAACGCAATAGTTTCACCTAATTTAGTGGCCATATCAAGTCCATCATTCCAGTCAGCATCTTCTAGTTTTGTAAAACCATGTTTACCAACATTATGATAACCTACTAGATTTTCAACAAGTAGATGTTCTAAAATAGTACCTTCATATACTTGGTTATCTTTTGATCTTAAAAGATTTTTTTGATGTGGGGTTGTCGTTTGTTTTGTGTAATGTGTAAATTTATCTTGAAAATATGTTTGCTTTCTTAATAAAAAGTCTATATCTCCTGATTCATCAATATATAATTTAGTTGTAATGAGTGGCCAAACACCATGATCTGACCAAACGCGTGTAATAGAGTTTCTGTCAGCTTTGAATTCTCCTGGTTGATCACCAATAATGGTTGCATTTGATCCATCAATTCTTATACCAGCAAAATTGCTGTATAAAAGTTCAAAAACACTGTCATCATTAGTCATAATGAGCGCTAATAAATCTTGCCATAGATCTCTCCAACCACGACCGCCTTTACCATAATCATGAAGTGGAAGAAAAGAGTTCCCATAATATCTTCTCAATAACGGTTGTAAAGCAACCCATCTTAATTGATTCGATGTTTCTTTTGAATCAATATCAAAAGATAGTTCTTCAACATATTTTGCAAAGAATGCATTTGTTTTATTTAATGCATCTTTAAAAGATGACTCATTAAGATAAGTTTTTTTAAATGTGTTTAAATCAAGTTCTTTATTCGTAATCGCAATAGCCATATAGATTGTGATAGATTGATTAGGCTTGATTTCTACTTCTTCAAAAGAAACAGAACCCATAGCCTCATAACCATCAATATGTGTATTTTCTAAAACCAAGCGATCCAAACCTTTTGGAAAATGGAATGATCCACCATTTAAATATTCATCAACAGTTGGAATATATCCATCGATATTTAAGTCATTACTATCAGCTATGAACGTATATATCGTATCATTGTCTTGGTGTCCTCTTTCGTCAAATGATAACGTTGGATTAACCACTATAGCACCTTGTTTAACATCAATTCTATTAAGTAGTGATGTCACATGTCTATGATCTCTTAGATTATCAGCACTTCTACCATAGATAGGAGTTGCTGTTAAAATTCTGAGTTTTTGATTTTTTGTTGTTGTGTTTTTATATGTAATTTGATGAAGTTCCGCCATTTCATCTAGTGGGACAAAAGAAATTGTCTCAATTTGATGACTAGCATTGATTCTGATTACCTTTTGGTAAAGCATATCTGTTTCATAAACGATGTCATCATCTTGTTGAAGATGTGTTTGTCCATTTAAGAAATAAGTATTTCCATCAACTATAAAAAGAACATTTCTTGATTGAGTATGTTCATATAATTCTAATTCAGATGCAGGTTCAATGGCATAATGATGTAAATCGGTTTTTACATCTCCAGCAAAAAATGGTGTGATTGCTGATCTGAACCCTTTAAGATTAAATAGTGGAAAATAGTAGCCATAATTTTCATAGTTTTTAAACTGCTTTTTTATCATGTCGTCATCACCTCAAGAAATCGGTTTCCTAATTCCATTATATTAAAAAAAATTGAAAAGTAAAGTCTTTTTGTAAAAAAAATTGAAACGCTTACAAAAAAAGGCGAATGACATCGCCTCTATTATAAATAGTTATGTAAAATAGATGGTGGCTAAATAATAGCTGTCCAAATGAT
>SWCB01016436.1_pt2 | contig 16517 bp, 12 predicted proteins | sample 4692901 | NCBI WGS metagenome assembly SWCB01 (sample SAMN10267276, study PRJNA491770) | bioreactor metagenome | isolation source: DHS bioreactor inoculated with subseafloor sediment | place: Japan: off Shimokita Peninsula | collected 2006-08 | reverse complement strand
TTCCTATACAAGAAAAATGGGGGGTGCAGGGGGATTCTCCTTGCTCGCTTTAAGGAAGGTGCTCAGGCTGCTTTCCAGCCGTCGAAGGAAACCATAAGGTTTCCTAGCGAAGCAGCTTGGCTGCTCTTTTATATACTTAATCCGTCAGATTTATCATTTTTAACTTTGTTTTTCTGGAATAAATACATTGCTACTAATAGTAATGATCCAACTATATTAGTTAAATTACCAGGGTTAACAAGCATTAATCCCCCGATAAAGAGTAGTATTCGCTCCCAATGTTTTGAGGTGGTTACGAAATATCCACTTACCCCTCCAGCTATACCAAACATTCCAATAAATGCAGTAGATAAAGCTAAGGCTACAGTAGGGATTGTAGCGTCAACTAGTACAAGTACTGGGTTAGTAGCAAATATATATGGTACTAGATAGGCTGCACAAGCTATCTTTGAAGCTTCAACTCCAGTTTTAAACGGATTAGAGCCAGCTATTCCAGAACCGGCAAAGGCTGCAAGAGCAACTGGTGGAGTTATGTCAGCAACAATACCAAAGTAGAAAACAAATAGATGAGCAGCTATTACAGGTATACCAAGTTCAACTAAAACAGGTGCAGCTATGGTAGCCTGTACGATATAGTTCGCAGTCGTTGGCATTCCCATACCTAAAATAATTGAAGCAAACATAGTGAATAGCATTGCTAAGTATATATTTCCTCCGGAGAGAATAAGTATACCCGTAGAGAATTTTACTCCTAGACCAGTTAAAGTTACTACTCCAACAATTATACCGGCACTGGCACAGGCCATTACCACAGGAAGAGCTGATCTAGCACCTTCATTTAGTCCATTTATAATATCCTTAATACTCATTCTAGTATCTTTTCTAATAAATGAAACTGCGATTGCACTGATAATTGCAAACAATGCAGCTCTCATAGGTGTTCTTCCTTGTACTAAAAGCATAACGATAATTGCGATAGGTAAAGCCAAGAACCACTTTTCTTTTATAAGCTTAATAGGATTTGGAAGCTCTTCCTTAGACAATCCTCTTAAACCCTGTTTCTTAGCTTCTAAGTGAACCATAATAAATATACCTGTAAAATATAGAAAAGCCGGAATACTGGCTGATAATGCAATAGTTCCGTATGGAAGACCTGTGAATTCAGTCATAATAAAAGCTGCAGCACCCATTACAGGAGGCATTAATTGTCCTCCAGTGGAAGCAGCCGCTTCAACCGCAGCAGCAAATTCAGGTCTATATCCGATGCTTTTCATAAGGGGTATAGTTACTGATCCCGTACCAACAGTGTTAGCTACTGAACTACCAGATATTGTACCTTGGGTTGCACTGGCGATAACTGCAGCCTTTGCAGGGCCACCAGTAGAACCGCCTGCCACTCCCATGGCCAAACCTGTCATCCAATCTCCAATTCCGGTCTTTTTCAAGAAGGTTGCAAAAAGCAAGAATAAAAAGATGAAATTAGCGGATACCATTATAGGTATACCTAAGATTGACTCAGTTGACATCCATCCATAGGTAGCGATTCTATAAACAGTAAATCCTCTATGGGATAAAAATCCAGGAAACATAGGTCCTAAATATGCGTATAACAAGAAAACTGAAGCAACTGTTATTAATACTGGTCCAGCTACTCTTCTTGTTGCTTCCAACACAAGGAACACAGCAACAACTGATACTATAATATCACTTGTGGTGTATGCTCCCGCTCTATGGATAATAGCTTTATAAAATACTAAATGATAGCCTGATACAATTATGGATAACCCGGCAAAGACTAAATCATACCAGGTAGTTTTATTACCTTTATCTTTCTTAAACATTGGGTATAAAACGAATGTTAGGAATAATGCAAAACCAATATGCTGACCTCTTTGAATTGTTGAAGGAAAAACTCCAAAGGCTGCTGTGTATAATTGTATCAATGCCCAAATGATTGCTATTCCATAAACTACTTTTCCCCAAGTTCCTTGTAATTTTCGATAATTAAATTCCCTATCATATTTAGCCATAATTTCTGCTTGCTTATTTTCATCTAGACTGGGCTCTAATGATATTTTCTTATTAGTCATATATTAATTCCTCCAAATAGATATTTTGCAAAGGATGTTTTTATCACCTTTATTCTTACAAACCCTCCAGGTCTACTTACATCTTTTAATGGCAAGACAATATCATTATAGATTAAAGTGTGGTCAGCAATAACTTGACCAATTCTTACGGGAACTTCATCAAAAGAAAGACTGTAGTTATAAACCCTAAATTCTCCATTTTTAATTTCCCATTTGGTTCCCTGTTCTGGACCTGCTGGTAGGTTTGGTCCGTTCTCGTTAAATATCATCTCATGAATTTTGATGCTCAAGTCCTCTTGAATCTCATATGTCTCTAAAACTGGTTGTTTACTAACTGAATGAATCCATTTAACAGTAAATTTATCATAAATATTGGTTTTTGTTTCATATAAAACAGTTGTACCCTTTGAGCCATCTAGTATTTGAAGTACATGAACTGGATATAGAAACGATATTGCAATGATAATTATAACAATACAAAGTAAAATAAGTTTTTTCATAAAAGTTAAAGAAAAATTAACCGGGTGAAAATCACCCGGTTAAACTTCTAGCTACATACCTTGCTCTTCATAGTATTTAATGGCTCCGGGATGGAAATCAGTTGTAATACCATTCTTAGCATTCTCTAGCATAATTTGCTCACCTGTTTTATGAGTTTTAGCTATGTCTGCTTTGTTTTCATACATATACTTTGTAATGTTATAAACTAATTCATCATCCATATCATCTCTTACGTATAATACTGCTTGAAGTGCTATAGTATGGATATCAGGATAGTCTTCGCCTTTATAATTATATGTTCCTGCAGGAATTACGTGAGGCGCGATAAGTGGGAATTGTTCTTGTAATGCTTCAAGTTCTGCTCCTTGAATTTCAAGGAAGTTCAATTCTTTTGTTGTTAATAAGTCAACTATAGCTGATCCTGGAGCAGCTATAACGTTCCATGCAGCATCTAGGTGACCATCCTTCATTTTTTCAACTGCATCACCAAAAGTATCATTAAGAATCGTCATATCACCCTCTTCTAATCCATAAGCAGAGAATATATGAGGTGTAGTAGCTGCAGTACCGCTTCCTGGAGGACCTCCGGCTACTTTTTTTCCAGCTTGTGAAGCTATTGTATCAACTCCACTGTCTACTAATCCAACACCTTGGATGATTTCTGGATATACAACACCAACGGCTCTAAATCCTTGTACTTGTTTGCCGTCGAAAGATCCTTGTCCTAACCAAGCATCTTCAGCAATATTGTTCATTGCTAATACAATATCAGCGTCTCTAGAATCAAGAAGACGGATATTTTCAACAGATGCTCCTGAAGGTTGGATTGTGATGTTTGCATTAGAAATGTTTTCGTTCCAAACCTTAGCCATTGCTCCGCCTAAAGGATAGTACGTTCCTGCTGTACCGCCAGTAGCATAAAGCAATTCTTGAGTTTCTTCAGCTACTTCTGGAGCTGGTTCTGTTTCTGCACCGTTTTCTTCTGGAGCTGGTTCTGGAGCTGGCTGAGAACATCCAGCTAAAACCATTGACATAACAAGAACCACCATAAGTAGTAATGTTAAATTCTTTTTCATTTAATTTCCCCCTCTAAAATATTGTTTTTATGTAACTCACTAGAAAAGTTTAATAGAAAATAATATTAAAACTTTCAAAGTGAATTTCAACAAAGTTGGTTAAGCAATAAAAAATTATACATAAATAAATCATTAAAAGCTTACAAAAAAAATAAATATCCCAGTAAAAAACTCTCACTCTAAAACGTTAAATAGTATTATAAGCGAATATTTAGTATACTGGGTTCCATTAGCTAAGCTAATATGGTTCTCATAATAGCCATTAATAGAGCTGTATAATAGTTTGTGTATTAAATTTATAATACTATTATAAATTATTTTTAAAATTCAGTCAAGTTGTCCATAACAATCAAAACTTTAAGCAATTTTAAACCAAAGTAGTTCTTAAAAAAATTTTATACTTCTTAATCTATTTAATATAATACAATATGAGCTACGGAATACTACAAAAAACTACGAAAAGCTACTGGCGTTGTTTAGAAAATTATAAATATTCACTAAAGCTTATTAGCTAAGAGCTAGAGGTAAAATATTAAAGTGTGATTGATTAAACTGAGGCTAGGGTATAGAAATAAACAGAAGGTGCAAAATTCTAAATTAATACTAACTTATGTTATAATAATATATAATGTAGAGAAAAATAAAAATAAGAGTATTATTTAATTTTTATAGGGGGAATTTGTTATGAAAAAAGTTGTTATTGTTAGTGCTGTAAGAACACCGGTGGGAAGCTTTGGTGGAAGTCTAAAGGATACTTCTCCATCGGATATGGGAGCCTTAGTAATTAAGGAAGCATTAAAAAGAGGCAAAGTTGATCCAAAGGAAGTAAATGAAGTTTTTATGGGATGTGTTCTTCAAGGAGGACATGGTCAAGGTATAGCTAGACAATGCTCTATTAAGGCAGGAATTCCGGCAGAAGTACCAGCTACAACTATAAATATGATCTGTGGATCTGGATTAAAAACCGTATCCCTTGCTGCTCAAACTATTTTAGCAGGAGATAATGATGTGGTTGTAGTAGGTGGAACAGAAAACATGAGTCAAACTCCTTATTTGATCAAGAAAGCAAGATGGGGTCATAAGATGGGTCATGGAGAAATTACAGACTATATGATAAATGATGGGCTAACTGATGTATTTAATAATTATCATATGGGAGTTACAGCAGAGAATTTGGTTGAAAAATATGGTATTACAAGGGAAGAACAGGATAAGCTTGCAGCAGAGAGCCAAAGAAGAGCTGCAGAGGCGAGGTCAGAAGGACGATTTAAGGATGAAATAGTAGCTGTTGAAATACCTCAAAGAAAGGGAGACCCAATAATCTTTGATACTGATGAATACATAAAGGAAGGATCTACCTTTGAAAAGCTTAGCAAATTAAGACCAGCCTTTAAAAAAGATGGAACAGTTACTGCTGGAAATTCTTCAGGTATAAATGATGCTGCAGCAGCCTTAGTAATAATGACTGAGGATAAGGCAAAGGAACTAGGATTAGAGCCTTTAGCAACAATTGTATCCTATGCTTCTGGAGGAGTTCAACCTGAAATTATGGGAGTGGGACCTGTCCCAGCTACTAAAAGAGCATTAGAAAAGGCAAAATTAAAAATTGAGGATATTGATTTAATAGAAGCAAATGAAGCCTTTGCTGCTCAAGCATTATCGGTTGCAAGGGAATTAGGATTAAATATGGAAAATGTTAATGTAAATGGAGGAGCCATCGCAATAGGTCATCCAATAGGAGCAAGTGGAGCAAGAATATTTGTTACATTATTACATGAAATGAAAAGAAGAAAATCAAAATACGGCTTAGCCACCCTTTGCATAGGCGGAGGAATGGGAGAAGCAGTGATTGTGGAAAGAAGTTAATAGTTAAGAGTTAAGAGTTGACAGTTAACAGTTGACAGGAAAAGAGTGTTCTTGGTTCTTAGCTCTTAGTTCTTAGGAAAACCTAAAAGAGTGACCCGATTCTCAACCTCAACCTCAGCCTTAACCTGCTCCTCGTACCGGACCCAAAAGGAACACCCGTAAGATTGTACCGCTGTAACGTTGCAACGATTCTTCAGTCTTAGAATTTTATTTTTCCAAGTAGCGAGTAGCGAGCGCCGAGTAGCCTATTACTTTGCACCTTGAACCTCGCACCTCGCACCGGTTTTATAATTTGAATTTTATTTTCCGAGCACCGAGCGCCGAGCGCCGAGTAGCCGGGTCTTCAGTGGGTGTTATTTTATGGCCAATTATTATAGAGAAATAAATAAAATAATGGAAAAGTTAATATATAAATTTTCTATTTTGGATAAGAATGGGTTAAGCCTTGGAGGTAAGGGGGGGAATTTATCCTTCCTTGAAGTTCATATTATTAAGGAAATAGGTAAGTCATCAGTACAATCTATATATAGCCTTATAAAGGAAACGGAAATTGATAGAAATACTATAACAACTATCACGAATAGACTTGTTATGAGTGGGTATTTAGAAAAACAAAGATCTGAAGAGGATAAGAGGGTATATATGTTGACTTTAACTGATTCAGGAAGAGAAATTTATAAAAGAATTATATTAAAAGAAAAAGAGGTTTTAGACTTTGTTTTAAATGACATAACTTTGAACGAAGAAAAAGCGGTTTTAAAGTTTTTAAGTAAAATAAATCAAAAGATGGTTTAAATACTGAAATAATAAAAACAATAAAAGTAATAAAAAGATTAGGCAGCTGCCTAATCTTTTTATAGTTGTATTTAATATATGTGTTATTATTCTGGTTGAGGTGCATCTGTTGGACAAACGTTAGCACACGCTCCACAATCTATACATCCATCAGCTTCGATTACGTATTTATCATCTCCAGCACTAATTACTTCAACTGGGCATTCAGGTTCACAAGCTCCACAGTTAATACAATCATCATTAATTACATAAGCCATTATAAGGTCCTCCTTTAAGATATATTATATTTTCCTTTGAATTATATAGTATAATTATATATAGACACAACCTTGTTGTTAAAAAAAACCCAAAAAAAGCTTAATATATAATGAGAATCATTGTACATTGGAGAAGCAGTTAATGGTTAATAGTTAATAGTTAATAGTTAATAGTTAAGAGTTAAGAGTTAAGAGTTAAGAGTTAAGAGTTAAGAGTTAAAGAAGAAGTTATCGGTTGCCGGTTACCGGTTAAAAGAGAAAAGAGATAGGAGATAGGAGATAGGAGATAGGGAAAAAGATAATTAAGAGTTAAGAATTAAGAATTGAAAGACCTTAAAGAATCGACCTGAATACTTGAACCTTGTACCTTGAACCTAGTACCTCTGGAAGTTTTTCCGAGTAGCCGATCTTCCCCGAAAACCCTGGGGACGGTTTTTGCTGATTTTGATCTTTAAATCAGAAGAACTGTGCCCGTGGTTGACCCGAATTAATATTAAAATAATCATAGGATGTGAAAACATGAGAGTTATAGCCTTGGTAGGGACAAGCGGTACTGGGAAGAGTCATCATGCACTTAACCTTGCATATAAAAATAAAATAGAAGCTATTATTGATGATGGACTTTTAATTAAGGATAATAGGGTAATAGGTGGCAAATCTGCTAAGAGAGAAAAGACCACTATAGCTGCAGTAAAGACAGCCCTATTTCTAAAGGATAGTCATAGAGAAGAAGTAGTAAAAAAAATAAAAGAGTCCAGTCCCGAAAGTATTCTGATATTGGGTACCTCTGAGAGAATGGTAAAGCAAATAGCTGATAGATTGGAGGTAGGGAATATAGATAAAACTATCTTTATTGATGATATTTCTACGGCGGATGAAATTAATAAGGCTAAAAGCTTAAGGGCTACTCAGGGAAAGCATATAATTCCAGTTCCTACCTTTGAAATAAAAAATGACTTCTCAGGATATTTTTTAAATCCTTTGAAAATTTTTCAAAGAAATAAGGATAATAGTTACAATATTACAGAAAAATCAGTAGTTAGACCAACCTTTAGTTATTTAGGCAAGTATATTATATCTGATAAGGCTCTTGTTCAAATAATAAAATATGCATGCTACAGTACAACAGAATTATATAAAATTCTAGGAGTAAGTATAATAAATTATCCTAATGGTGCGGCCATAAAAATAGAAGTAATTCTTAAATATGGGTCAAGGATAAAGCCTGTGGTTTTAGACCTTCAAAGCAATGTAAAAAGGGAGTTAGAAGGAATGACATCCTTGAATATATTAGCAGTTAATATTGATGTTAAAAGTTTAAAAGTAAATAAGGATAAAATGTTTACAAGGTAATTTTAATATGTTATAATTCCTTTGGGATGTGGGAAGGAACAAATTATTCAACAATAGGAAAACGATATTTCCTATAATCCACATTTTTTTACTGACTAGGAACCCAAACTTTCTAGTCAATAAAAACGGGAGTGCAGAGGGATTCCCTTTGCCGGTTTAGGAAGGTGCTCAGGCTGCTTTTCAGCCGTCGAAGGAAACCTGGGGTTTCCTAGTGAAGCAGCTTTGCTGCTTTTTTACGGGTTTTAAAAGTTATTTTTTTAACAATAAATAAAATGATTTATATCTATATTAAAAGGTAAGTAATACATCACTATTCAGGAAATAATAACTTTTATTATGTTTTCAAGAAATTTTTTTAAATATATATTTATAAGGAGGTTATATTTAATGGCTGAAAAAACTTTAAATCCATTTGAAATTGCTCAGCAACAAATTAAAACTGCATGTGACAAGCTTGGTGCTGAACCTGCAGTGTACGAAATCTTAAAGCACCCTTTAAGAACTCTTGAGGTACATCTTCCAGTAAAAATGGATGATGGAAGTATTAAAACATTTAAAGGCTTCAGAGCTCAGCATAATGATGCAGTAGGTCCAACTAAGGGTGGAGTTAGATTCCACACTGAAGTATCAAGGGATGAGGTTAAAGCTTTATCTACTTGGATGACTTTCAAATGTGGGGTTATCGGACTTCCATATGGTGGAGGTAAAGGTGGTATAATAGTTGATCCTAATGATTTATCTAAGGGTGAGCTAGAAAGATTATCAAGAGCTTATGCAAAGTCAATGGCTTTCTTTATTGGCGACAAAAAGGATATACCAGCACCAGATGTAAATACAAATGGTCAGATTATGTCATGGATGGTTGATGAGATAAGCGGAATCAGAGGATATAATGAGCCAGGAGTTTTCACTGGTAAACCTGTAGAATTTGGTGGTTCTTTAGCTAGAACTGAGGCAACTGGATATGGTGTTGCTATAATGGCTAAAAAAGCTGCTGATAAGATTGGTTTAGATACAAAGGGAGCAACTATTGCAATCCAAGGTTTTGGTAACGTTGGTAGCTATGCTGGTCTGTATATAGAAGAAATGGGAGCTAAGGTTATAGCTGTTTCAGATTCTTCATGTTGCATAGTTAACGAAGAAGGATTAGATATCAAAGCTTTAATAGAATATACAAAAGAAAATAAACATGTAAATGGATTTCCAGGAGCAACTAAGGAATTAGATAGAAACGAAGTACTAGTTATGGATGTTGATATGTTATTCCCATGTGCCCTTGAAAATCAAATTACTTCTAAGAATGTTGATGATATAAAAGCTAAAATAGTTTGTGAAGGTGCTAATGGACCTACTACTCCTGAAGCTGATAGAGCATTATTTGAAAAAGGTATTGTACTTGTACCAGATATTTTAGCTAATGCTGGTGGAGTTACAGTTTCATACTTTGAGTGGGTACAAAACTTAATGAATTACTACTGGTCATTTGAAGAAGTTCAAGAAAAGCAAACAGCATTAATGTACAAATCCTTTGAAGAAATCTGGCAGTTAAAGGAAGAGCACGGAGTTGAGATGAGAACTGCAGGTTACATGATGTCTATTAAGAGAATAGCAACAGCTATGAAGTTAAGAGGCTGGTACTAAAATATAAATATTAACTAATATATATAATGTTTTAAAAAGGTAGGAGCGTGGATTAACGCTTCTACCTTTTTTGAATTTAATAAGTAATTTCCTCTTCTGGCTCATAATTAATTATTTCAAAGCCATATATTTTATCCAGTTCTAAATAATTACCCTTACCATCATAAATGGTTTGTACTTCTACATCATTCATCCCATCTTCATCAGGCTCAACATATCCTTTGAAATTTAGTCTTCTTCGAGTTTCATCTTTGAAAATTGCTTCTAGTTCTCCTCTGATATTCATAAATATATCCTCCTTATGAGTCTTATGTCTATAGATTATTTTCCCCATATAAATTAAATAGTATTACATAGAAATAATAATGTTTGACGAAAATTAGCGAATAATAAAAGGAATTGTTAATACTGTGGTAGAATTAAATATATATTCTAATAATTCGTTTAATATTTTAGGGGGAAACTAAAGGTGGTAAATCTTTTAAAAAATATAAGATTTTTTACATTAACCAATAAACTAGAGGAATTAAATAATAGGGTTAAGCAAGCCTATAATATAATTGAAAAAAGTTCTATTGTAGTTTTTGAGTGGACACTATCACCGGATGTACCTACTAAATTTGTTACAGAAAACATATCACATTTTGGATATACACAGGATGATTTTTATAATGGTAAGTTAAAGGATTATTGGGAGTTTGTTTATGCAGACGATAGAGAAGAAACTCAAAATACAGTTTGGGAGAATCGTCAAAAACAGATTGATGAATATAAACATGAGTATAGAGTTGTTTGTAAAAATAAAGAAGTGCGGTGGGTTGAAGAATGGACAATAGTTGAAAGGGATAATAAAGGTATTCCTGTATCAGAAAAGGGTATACTGAGGGACATAACCGAACAAGTAAATATGTCAGAAAAACTTAAAGAAAGCAAGAATAGATATCAGAGATTATTTGAAAATGCCTGTGCTTTAATATTTACCATAGATTTGGACGGAAATATAACCTCTGCTAATAACTCCTGCATTAACATAACAGGCTATGATAGTGATAAACTACTAAACATGAATGTAAGAGACCTTATTGCACCTGGACTCAGACAAAAACTTTTAGATACAGATTTAGTTGATTTAGCCATAAAAAGGGCTAATGAAGCCATTGAGATAGAAATACTTAGTGTCAATAATAAGAAGATCATACTAGAAGTAAGAATGAATTTGATAGATTACAATAATAGGCCCTATGAGATACAGGGTGTAGCCCAAGATATATCCTACAGAAAAATTGCTGAGAAGAAGATAAAACATCTAAGCTTTCATGATACATTGACTGGACTATATAATAGAGCTTATTATGATGAAGTATTTAATAATATTAAAGATAATGAAGATTATCCCATTACTATAATAGTAGGAGATATGAATGGATTAAAGTTAGCTAATGATGCCTTTGGACATAGTGAAGGGGATAAGTTATTAAAGGTTACTGCTAAAATATTTAATAAAGCATGTAGAAAGAAGGATGTAGTTGCTAGAATTGGGGGAGATGAATTTTCTGTAATATTAAAAAATACTGATGAAAAAGATGGAAAGAAGGTATGTGACAGAATCGTTGATCTTTGTAACAAATCAGAGAATAAACTTATTAAACCAAGTATTGCCCTTGGTTACGCTACAAGCTATAAATCTAATAAAAGTCTCCACCTACTTTTCAAAGAAGCTGATGACAATATGTATAGAAACAAACTAAATGAAGGTAAGAGTATTAGAAGCTCAATAATATCTACATTACAGGCTACTTTAGATGAAAAAACCTTTGAGACAAAGGAACATTGTACCAGGTTAAAGGAAATGTCCCTAAGACTGGGGAAAAAGATAGGACTATCAGATAGTGAATTAGATGAGTTGGCTATAGCAGCTGTAATGCACGATATAGGTAAAATTGCAATACCCCAAAGCATTATGTTAAAACCTGGAAAGCTAGACGAAAAAGAATGGGAATTAATGAAAAAGCATACTGAAATCGGCTATCATATTATGTTATCATCTCCTAACATTGCCAGTATTGGAGAATATGTATTGTCCCATCATGAAAGATGGGATGGATCTGGATATCCAAGGAAGCTAAAGGGTAAGGACATACCCATAATAGCAAGTATAATTTCTATTGTTGATTCCTATGATGTTATGACACAGGGAAGGCCATATAGTGTACCTAAGACAAAGAAGGAGATCATAGAAGAAATTAAAAGATGCTCTGGTAGTCAGTTCGACCCTTTTATTGTTGAGGAATTTCTAGAAATCATATAATAATATTTAAAAATCTTATTGTATTAACTAGGGATATTATATATAATATTATTGATTAAAATAAAAACTCAAAATTTTTTTAGGTGCCTTTTTAGGAGAATAGGGAATGAAGTGAAAATCTTCAGCGGACCCACCACTGTAAGGGGGGAGTCTTTATACAATAACCACTGACTAATGTTGGGAAGGTGTATAAGGATGTTGAGCCTCAGCCAGGAGACCTGCCTAGAGTTTTAGAACGTGAATGAAGGTAAAGTTCATGGTTTGCTTATTATATAAGTAAACTATGGGCTTTTTTGTTTTTTTTTTAACTAAGAGCGGATAGCGTAATAAAAAATAAAAGGAGAAAGGAGAAAGGAGAAAGGAGAAAGGTTTTTGATTCTTGGTTAAGGTTTTAACCTTTTTCCATTTTCCTATCTCCTATTTCCAAATTTTATTATTAAAATTTATTATTATGGAGGAATTTATCATGAACTTATTAAAAGAAACTACTGGAAAAATTGGTGTGCTTGATAGGGAATCTATGGAGAAAGCCAAGGGAAGAATGGATAGCCTTATTAAGCCTCCAGGAAGTCTTGGAAAGCTGGAAGACATAGTTATTCAGTTAGCAGGGATTACAGGAGATTTATATCCAAGGGTAGATAAAAAATCTGTGATAGTTATGGCTGCAGACCATGGAGTTTATGAAGAGGGCGTAGCTGTTTTCCCCCAGGCAGTTACGATTATTCAAACCAGTAATTTTCCAAAGGGGGTTACGGGAGTATGTGCTATTGCAAAGCAAGCAGGTGCAGATGTGATACCTGTAGATATTGGAATAAAGGGAGAAATGGATGAACCAGGGGTAATTAATGAGAAGATAAAATATGGGACTGATAATATGACAAAGGGACCAGCTATGACAAGGGAAGAAGCTATAAGGTCTTTGGAGGTTGGAATCAAAATAGCAAATGAAGAAATAAATAAGGGAAAGAATATATTAGCTACAGGGGAGATGGGTATTTGTAATACTACTCCAAGTGCTGCTATTGTTTCTGTTATTGGAAGATATGAACCTATTGAAGTAACAGGTGTTGGGGCTAACTTCCCCGAGGAAAGATTAGCCTTTAAGGCAGGTATAGTCAAAAAAGCTATAGAAGTAAACATGCCTGACCCCTTGGATGGTATAGATATTCTTTCTAAGGTAGGTGGTCTGGAAATAGGAGGAATGGCAGGAGTAATGCTTGCAGGTGCAGCTAGAAGGGTACCTGTTGTTGTGGACGGCTTTATTTCCACTGCTGCAGCCCTGATTGCCTGTAAGATAGAGCCTAAAGTTAAAGACTTTTTAATACCATCCCATTGCTCAATTGAAAGGGGAGCAATAAAGGCCTTGGAGCTTCTAGGATTAGAGGCGATGCTTAATATGAATATGAGACTTGGAGAGGGTTCTGGAGCAGTTCTAGCATTTAATATAATAGAGGCTGCAACATATGTAAACAATGAAATGATAACCTTTGAAGAGGCAGGAATACAGGTTTAATTTGTAGGGGCGCGCATTGCGCGTCCGTATAAATCATAATAAATACTATTTACACCCTTCCACCAATTCTCATCTTGAGCATACTTTCTATTAATCCATTTAAAGGGATTAATATCCTCATCCCTATTCTTCAATAGATTTGAAACTGTTCTTGCAGCAATTGTAGATGAATCTACAATATCCGTATTATATTTTTCCCAGCTTTCAAAAACATTAAAGGGGTTATTTGCAATTGTTTTAGCATTGGGATGATTCTTAGGTACAAAAGCCTGCTCATGACCAGCTATGGCGAATAGAACCAAGGGATTTAAATTAAATCTCATGGAAGAATCCACTATTGCAGAAAAATAGGGGTCATCTATTAAGATAGAGTTTTTATAGGTAAGGAATTCTTTAAGATTTTCTTCGTCAATTGTCTTATACTGAAGAAATTCTGGGATGTGATTATTTTCGTATTGAATAAATATGTATTCATTATTACCTTCAAGATTATTTTCATTAAGTACACTTTCATTAAATGCATTTCTATTTGGTAAAGTAACTTCCTTTAGTTTATTTACAATGCCGTTGCTAAATGGTAATATAATTAGAAAAAATGAAATGGAAATTATAGATGCATACTTCACTGATTTTGTATCTTTGATTAGATTAAGGTCAGGGTTAGTTAATAGAATCTTTAGATTCAACAAAAGCTTCCTTAAGATATTTAGATTTGTATCCTTGTTCTTTATTAGGTTTGTATCCTTATCCTCAATTATAATACTATTTGATTTATCTAACTCTAAAAGATAATCATGGAGTTCACTTTCTGAGATATGTATTTTTGAATTTCTATTAATCCAAGAAATTAAAAATTCAAATGTATTTTCTGGCTTATACTTCATATTAATTATAGTGCTAAAAATATCCCCCTTGTAGATATCATATATATTTTTTGCTAAAGTGTTTTTGATGAGGGTATCTTTAATGTTTGTTTTGTAGGAGTCCTTGTATTCCTTTAAATGCATATCTAATATATGATGAATAGATTTAGCTAATAGCTTGGATTTTTCATTGGAATCTAAATTGGGATAGGTACCATTTATATATTCCCTGATTCCATGAATATCATCACTACTAATAATTCGTTGATTATTTAATTCTTCTATGATAATCTTCATATAGTATCACCGTTATATTAAGTATTTTAATTAAATATAAATGTATTTAAATAGATGTTATTCTCCATATACTAGTAAAAACCTTTTTATATTAAGTAGGAAATTATAAAATTGTATAATTGTGGATAACTTATTATTTTGTTAAAAGTATTCAATCTAAAATATAAAAAGAGGGGATGCAAGGGGAATATCCCCTGCCGTAGTAAGAAGGGTGCTCAGAGCGCTCGCGCTCGTCGAAGGGAAACATAGGTTTTCCTAGCGAAGCAGCTTTGCTGCTTTTTTATATTTCCTACTAATAACTAAAGGGAGGAATTGTATTGAAAATAAAGAGAAATATTGACATAGCAGGGGGCAGAACTAAAGCTAGCTTAGTGGTTAAAAACTGTAAAATAGTCAATGTGTTTACCCATGAAATAGTTTTGGGAGATATAGCGATAGAAGCTGGAAGAATAGTGGCAATAGGAGAATATGAGGGCCTTAAAGAAATAGATTTAAAGGGAAAGTACGTTGCTCCCGGATTAATTGATGGACATTTGCATATTGAATCCTCAATGGTAACTCCAAAGCAATTTGCCAAGGCCATTGTTCCCCACGGTACAACTACTATAATAGCGGATCCCCATGAGATAGCTAATGTATGTGGTCTTGATGGTATAGATTATATTTTAAGGGAAAGTGAAGACATACCCCTAGATGTATTTGTTATGCTTCCATCTTCGGTTCCGTCAACCTCCTTTGAAAATTCTGGAGCAAAGCTAGGAGCAAAGGATTTAAAGCTAATGATTAATAGGAAGCGGGTTTTAGGACTAGGGGAACTCATGGATTATCCTGCTGTAATAGGGGGCGAAGAAGGTGTCCTGGAAAAAATAAGTATTGCAGAAAGTAAAATTAAAGATGGACATGGGCCGGAAATAAGTGGAAAGGAACTTAATTCCTATGTTGCTGCAGGAATTAAAACAGAGCATGAATGTACTACTGTCCCAGAAATGATAGAAAGAATTAGATTAGGAATGTATATTCAAATTAGAGAAGGCTCTGCAGCAAGAAATTTAAAGGAATTAATTAAAGGAGTAACGAAAGAAAACTTAAGTAGAGTTTTATTTTGTACCGATGATAGACATCCAGAGGATATTCTTGTCCATGGGCATATTGATAATAATGTTAGAATGGCTATAAATGATGGAATGGACCCTATATCTGCTATTAAAATAGGCACATTAAATGCTGCTCAGTGCTATAATCTTTATGATAGGGGAGCTATAGCTCCAGGGTATTTAGCGGACCTTATAGTTCTTGATAACTTAAAGGAATTTAAGATTGAGAAGGTTTTTAAAAATGGGGAATTAGTGGGGGAAAATGGAGAGTCCTTATTTCAAGTTGAGGATAAGAGGTATGAAAGGGTTTTAAATACTGTAAAGATAGGAAAAGTAACTAATGATATGTTAAAAATAAGAATGAAATCAGATATAGCAAATGTGATTAAGCTAATGCCCCATAGCCTTGTTACTAAAAGAGTTGTAAGAAAGGTAGGCGTTGAGAAAGGTTACTTTAAGTACCATAAATCCCTAGATATATTAAAAATTGCTGTTATAGAAAGACATAAAGGAACAGGAAATGTTGGTCTTGGACTTGTTGAGGATTTCAAGCTAAAAAATGGAGCCATTGCTTCAACTGTAGCTCATGACTCCCATAATTTAATTGTAGTTGGTGACAATGATAAAGATATTTTAAATGCTATTGATGAAATAAGAAACATAGGTGGAGGTATTACTATTAGCTCAGAAGGTAAAGTAGTAAAATCCTTAGAATTACCTATAGCAGGATTGATTTCTGATATGCCATTAGATGAAGTCAACAGAGACTTGAAGGATATGCTTGAGATAGCCTATGACATGGGAGTGAACAAGGATATAGATCCATTTATGACACTATCCTTTTTAGCACTACCGGTTATACC
>SWCB01001059.1_pt1 | contig 16539 bp, 11 predicted proteins | sample 4692901 | NCBI WGS metagenome assembly SWCB01 (sample SAMN10267276, study PRJNA491770) | bioreactor metagenome | isolation source: DHS bioreactor inoculated with subseafloor sediment | place: Japan: off Shimokita Peninsula | collected 2006-08 | reverse complement strand
AATGCCGAATAAACAATGCGTGGGCCGTATTTGTCAGTCAGCATACCAATAACAACACGTGCAGGAATAGTAAATGCGACATTTAAAATAAGCAGTGTTTTTATTTCTGCCGTTGTTAAGCCGAGCGACTCTTTAACGGACTGTAAAAGTGGTGCAAAGTTAAACCACACCATAAACGTAATAAAAAAAGCAAACCAACTAAGATGAAGTATTTTCATCTTGCCAGTAAATGAAAATATACTGAATTTATCCTTATTGCCCATGAAAAGATCCCTCTATTTATCAATAACATCTCTTCTTATAACAAAGCACATTACGTGCCACATTAACAAATAGAAACATTCATTTAAAAACAATAAGTTAGATTATAACTTTACAACTACCGTTAACTAATGCCCTTTATTTGGGCAACTAACGAAAAGTATGCACTGATAGTACACATATAAGCTTTAATCAAGGTAAACACTGAAATTAAGGACAAAATATAAACAAAAAAATAGAGGCAGTAAGCCTCTATGATTTAAATCATAACTATTTGATTTATTTAAATTACAGCACTACTTGCAACTGAACCTCACCGTCACTTACGCGTATAGGGTACGTTTTTAATGTATGTTCAGGCGCTTCTAAGCACTTTCCAGTCTTAAGGTTAAAATGTTGCTTATAAAGTGGTGATGCTACGACAACTTCATCGCCAATAGAACCGACAATACCACGCGATAAAACATTCGCATCGCCGATTGGATCAAAATTCGATAATGCATATAGGCTCTGATTACCACCACAATAAAAAATAGCCACTTGTTCATCATCAAATAATGCGCACAATCCGGTATCGGGAATTAAATCATCTTGGTGACAAATTGTTTTCCAATCACTCATCTTATATTTTCCTTTTCAGCTATTAATTAATATAGAGGGACAAAATGAATGACCTAATCAGTCACTTCCACAATATCAATACGTTCAAATTTAGTTGCTGGGCGACGCTGCTCTCGCTCTGTTATATAAGAAAGCTTATTATCAGGATCAGAACTATTGATAAAATGCTGGAAACGTTTGAGTTTTTCAGATGACTCAATGGTTGTTTTCCATTCACATTGATAGTTTTGAATATTACGCGCCATTTCGTTTTCAAGTTCTTCTGCTAGCCCTAATTTATCATCAATAATGACTTCTTTAAGGTAATCGAGCCCGCCGTCTATGTTTTCTAGCCATACCGATGTTCGCTGTAATCGATCGGCTGTGCGAATATAAAACATCAAGAATCGATCAACATATTGCTGCAAGGTTTTATCATCTAAATCTGATGCAAAAAGATCAGCATGACGCGGGCGCATACCACCATTTCCGCACACATAAAGATTCCAGCCATTTTCTGTCGCGATGATACCGACATCTTTCGACTGTGCTTCTGCGCATTCACGGGTACAACCTGAGACACCAAACTTGATCTTATGCGGTGCTCGTAATCCTTTGTAACGGTTTTCAATTTCTATCGCAAAACCAACACTGTCTTTCACCCCATAACGACACCATGTGCTACCAACACACGATTTCACGGTACGCAGCGATTTGCCGTAGGCATGACCGGTTTCAAAACCCACATCAATTAGTTTTTTCCAAATACTCGGAAGTTCATGTAACTGTGCACCAAATAAGTCAATGCGTTGCCCGCCCGTTATTTTGGTATAAAGATTAAATTCTTGCGCTACCTGCCCTAATACAATTAATTTCTCTGGCGTTATCTCACCACCAGCAATACGTGGGACAACAGAATAAGTGCCATCTTTTTGCATGTTGCCAAGAAATATATCGTTAGTATCTTGCAGCCCAATATGTTGGTCATCTAATACATAATCATTCCAAAATGAGGCTAGAATCGATCCCACAGTTGGCTTACAAACTTCACAACCAAGCCCTTCACCGTGACTCGTTAGCAATTCATCAAATGTCTTAATTTCCTTAATGCGAATAATGTCAGCCAGTTCTTTTCGCGAATAAGCAAAGTGCTCACAAATATCATTTTTCACCTCAAAACCAAGGCTCGCTAATTCAGCATCTAACACTTGTTTTGCCAACCCAGTACAGCCACCACAACCCGAGGATGCCTTGGTTGTGCCTTTAATACTCGCCATATCGGTACAACCATTGGCGACAGCTTCTTTGATCTGCCCTTTGGTTACATCGAAACATGAGCATACTTGTGCTGAATCTGGCAAGGCATCAACACCAAAGCCTGAACTTGCTTCGCCATCAACCGCTGGCAATATTAATGCTGCTGGGTTTTCTGGCAATTCCATATCATTGAGCATCATTTGTAATAACGTACCGTAAGCATCAACGTCACCAACTAATACTGCACCTAATATCTTTTTACCGTCTTCCGATATAATAAGACGTTTGTATATTTGCTCGACTTCATCATTAAAGGTGTAAGATTGTGCACCTGCAGTTTGCCCATGCGCATCACCGATACTGGCAACATCTACCCCCAGCAGCTTCAACTTGGTGCTCATATCTGCACCTGTAAATGCCCCCGTACCACCACTGATATGTGAAACAGCCGCTTTTGCCATACTGTAGCCAGGTGCCACTAGACCAAAAACTCGCCCTTGCCACAGTGCACACTCACCGACGGCGTAAATATTATCGACACTCGTTTGGCAGTTGTCATTAATCACTATTCCGCCACGCTCACCCACCTCTAAACCATATTGACGCGCTAATTCATCTTGAGGGCGAATACCTGCAGAAAATACAATCATATCGGTTTCAAGAAAGCTGCCATCTGCAAAATTCATGCGGTAGCGACATGTTTCACCCGCCACGATTTCTGTGGTCGCTTTTTCGGTATGTACCTGAACATCAAGCTGCTCAATTTTTCGTTGCAGCAATCGCGCACCACCATCATCTAACTGCACCGCCATCAAGCGCGGAGCAAACTCAACAACGTGGGTTTCAACCCCTAGGTTCTTCAACGCATTTGCCGCTTCTAACCCCAGTAAGCCGCCACCAATAACTACGCCGACCTGGCTGTCTTTACCTGATTCTGTGATCGCTTCAAGATCTTCAATGGTGCGATACACCAAACAGTGCGGCTGGTCATTCCCAGGAATCGGCGGTACAAAAGGGAATGAACCAGTTGCCAGGATTAATTTATCGTAGGGCTCTTGGCGCCCACTTTCAGTTACCACATGATTGTTTACTGTATCTAGCGCAACAACTTTATCACTCAACACAAAATTAACCCCGTGTTGCTGATAATACCCCTCATCGGTTAATGCCAATTCATTTGCTGTTGTTCCCGTAAAATAGGCACTCAACTTTACGCGATCATAGGCTAGGCGTGATTCTTCTGAAAAAGTAACAATGTCAAACTTATCTGCACTGGCATCCTGCACTAATGTGTCAATAAATTTATGTCCAACCATCCCGTTTCCAACCACAACAATACGCTGCTTATCCATGTTGTATCCTCTTTATTTTTCTAATAATGCTTTAAATAAATCTGCGGATTACGCCATCAGACGTTCAGCTTTCTGGTTATCCAAGCTCGCAAACCATTGAAGTTGATCCGCCAGATCCACAACTTTGCCAATCACAATTAATGCAGGAGATTTCACATCATGTTCAGTGACTAATTCATCGAGTTGGTTCAGCTTACCGCGTACTACACGTTGCTTTGGGCAGCATCCATTTTCGATTAAGGCGGCTGGCGTATTCCTATCTAAGCCTGACTTGATGAGCTCTTCGGCAATCAAACTTGCCTTGCTTAGCCCCATATAAAACACCAAGGTGTGATCAAGCTGCGCTAAGCTGTCCCAACGAATATCGAGTTCTTTCTCTGCATGGGCTGTCACAAACGTACAACCTTGAGACAAACCGCGATGAGTCAATGGAATACCCGCATAACTGGTGCACCCAGCTGCAGCGGTAATACCGGGAACAAGTTCCACTTCGATACCTTCTTGCATTAAACGCAACATTTCTTCGCCGCCACGCCCGAACACAAATGCATCACCTCCTTTAAGACGGCAAATATTTAAACCTTGCTGGGCTTTGGTTACGAGAAGATCATTAATTTCATCTTGAGGTACGCTGTGGCGATCTTTGGCTTTGCCGACATACAAGGCAGGTGTTGAAGAAGGGAATAGTTGACAGATCTCTTTACTCACCAAACGATCAAACAAGATCAAGTCTGCCTGCTGAATAACCCTTAAGGCTTTTAAAGTCAGTAAATCAGGATCACCCGGCCCCGCACCCACTAAGCTGACTTTCCCTGAAAACGGGCTTTCTTTGGCAGTAACTGCAGCAAAATTAACAATGCTATTTGTAGGGGCTTCATTCGACATAACTCAATTCCTCTTACGCTTCCATGCTTGCTATGAATTGACTACAGCAAAGAGAGTGCCAGTAGTTAGCCTTTACATTCCAAATAAAAATAAAATCATTAAGTTTCAATAAATTATAATTCAATGGAAGTCTGTAATTACGTATAAAGTTCTTTTAAATCACTCATCGATTATCTCGAAATAAGGGGCTGTTGCACAAAATGAGTGCACGAGACACCAGAATAAAGCATCGACTTTTGATGCATTAACCCTTAAGTGGTAGTTGAAGATGTCACCTAATGCGTATTTCACAACATATCAATCCACAACCAATTGTTAAGTAAGAATTAATACTTTCTTTCGCATGAGTTTTAGCACTTATCTCAAACTGGCGTAGTTATTGCTCAGTCTCTTATATAACCAGAAAGAGAAAGCTGAACAGGCTAAGGAGAAGGATTGTGGCAATAGATAAAGTCACCCCTTGGGTTAAAAGTACCTGTGCATATTGTGGCGTAGGTTGTGGCATTGAAGCGAAGCCTACTGCAAGCGGTCAACTCGATATTCGAGGCGATGCTGATCACCCAGCAAACTACGGACGATTATGTTCAAAAGGACTCGCCCTTGGCGAAACAGTTACGCATGAAGGGCGCCTACAGTACCCATCAATCGATGGTCAAAACGTCGATTGGAACAGTGCGATTAAGCACGTGGCAACACAATTTTCAGACATTATTGAACAGCATGGTAAAGATGCTGTTGCCTTTTATGTATCCGGACAGCTATTAACTGAAGATTATTATGTCGCGAATAAGCTGATGAAAGGCTTTATTGGCAGTGGCAATATCGATACCAATTCACGCTTATGTATGTCATCAAGTGTCGCCGGGCATAAACGGGCATTTGGTTCTGACACAGTACCGGGCTGTTATGAAGATCTTGAGCTTGCCGATATGATCGTTATCACAGGTTCAAACCTCGCGTGGTGCCACCCTGTTCTATATCAGCGTATTAAAGCCGAGAAACAACGCCGCCCCAACCTGCAGGTGATCGTGATCGATCCAAGAAAAACAGACACCTGCGAGATCGCCAATCAGCACTTAGCATTAAAAGCGGGATCTGACGTGGCTTTGTTTAACGGTTTACTCAGCTACCTTAACCAACACCACCAGCTGAATAACGCTTATATCAACGCACATACCGAAGGTTTCGAACAGGCAGTAGAGCATGCTAACAAAGATGCTGGCGATATTGCAGCGGTTGCCGCTAAAACGGGTTTATCGATTGAGCAGTTAAACACTTTTTATCGTTTGTACGCCAAAACTGACAAGGTCGTTACCCTATACTCACAAGGGGTCAATCAATCTATTCAAGGCACAGATAAAGTAAACAGTATTTTAAACTGTCATCTTGCGATGGGGCGGATAGGTAAACCAGGATCGGGACCGTTTTCTGTTACAGGCCAGCCTAACGCGATGGGTGGGCGTGAGGTGGGCGGGCTAGCCAATACCTTAGCCTCACACATGGATTTTGGTAACCCAACACATCACCAATTAATCAGCGACTATTGGCAAACAGATTCACTTGCCACTCAGCCCGGTCTAAAAGCAATCGAGCTATTTGATGCAATTGATAATGGTAAAATTAAAGCAATTTGGATAATGGCGACGAACCCTGTAGTAAGCTTGCCAGATGCAGAAAAAATTAAGCGCGCACTCAAAAAATGTCCGCTGGTTGTGGTGTCTGATTGTATTGCAGATACCGATACCACCCGTTGTGCAGATGTACTTTTACCGGCGCAAGGTTGGAGTGAAAAGTCGGGTACAGTCACTAATTCAGAGCGTCGTATATCACGTCAACGACGCTTATTACCTACCCCCGGTGAAGGCAAACCTGATTGGTGGATAATCAGTGAAGTTGCAAAATCGATGGGCTTTGCTAAGGCATTTACTTATCAGCATGAAGCCGAGATTTTTAATGAATACGCCATAATGACGGGGCTCGATAATGCTAAACGTGATTTAAACTTAACCGGCCTCGCTCACCTAACCACTGAACAATATTCACAATTACCACCACAACAGTGGCCCGTTCTACATATTGACAAAAAAATTACGCACAAGCGCCTCTTCGCTGATGGCTGTTTTTTTACCCCATCAGGAAAGGCGCAGTTCATTGCCGTGCAGCACCAACCAACCGCTTTACAATGTAATACTGACTACCCTCTATCGTTAAACAGTGGTCGTATTCGCGATCAATGGCACACCATGACGCGAACAGGTTTATCGGCGCGTTTAGGTGCTCATAAACCAGAGCCTTTCGTATCTGTTAACCCGGTAGATGCTGAACATTATGCGTTACAACACGGAACAATCGCCACTCTCGCGAGCCCATTCGGTAGTGCTCAGGTACGGGTTGATATATCAAAACAGGTCAATCAAGGGCAACTCTTTATGCCGATACATTGGAATAACGTGACATCCAGTGCTGGTAAAGTCTGTAACTTAATAAGCCCAAAAACAGACGATATATCAGGCCAACCCGAGTTCAAGTTTACTCCTGTATCCATTGCCTCTTTCGCTTATAAAAGTGAAGCTATGCTGCTATCCAGCACGGTTCTTGATATGACTGAGTTTGATTATTGGGTACGTCAAAAGGTAACAGGCGGCTATCTATACCGTATTGCCAGTTGTTTATTACCAGAACAATTGATGCTTCGCCTTTCACAATACTGCCAACACGAAAATGGGCGTGAACTGAGTTTCGATGGAGCAAGTAGCGGGCAATATCGCTACGCAAATATTGAGAAACAACGTTTACGCAGTTGCTATCTAGTCGCTAATGACTTGCAGCAACAAGATTTAGATTGGCTACAAAACCTATTAGATGAGCCTATCGACATTGCCGTCGAGCGCTCACTCATATCGGGTACTGCTGAGGGGAAATTAGCGGCAGGGAAAACTATTTGTGCGTGCAAACAAGTTGGAAGAAATACAATTTGCCAAGCCATTAGAGAACAACACCTAAAATCAGTCGATCAAATAAGCGCATGCACAAAAGCAGGAACAGGCTGCGGAAGTTGTGTTTCAGAGTTACAACAAATATTAGAGGAAGAATGCATTCTTTTATCAGCAGTCTGATACAACATACCGCGCTTAGGTGCGTAGAAAACGGGCAATGGTTTGGTAAACTTGAGCGCACTCTTTTTTTACCAAATCTTCCATATTCATAAAGGCGTGGATCATATCGGGGAAATGTACATGCTCAACCTGCACGCCAGTCGCTTCAACCTTTTTGCAATAGCTTACCCCGTCATCACGAAGCGGGCAAAACTCAGCAGTAAAGAGTAAGGTTTCTGGCAACGCAGGGGTAAAGCGGCCATATAATGGAGAAATCCGTTGGCGGTCTTCATTATTTTGTAAATAATTATCAAAATACCACGCTACCTTGTCTTTCTGAAGCAAGTACCCTGCTGCATTTTGTTCCATCGAACCTGAGTGCATGGTGTAGTCAAGACTTGGATAGATCATCACTTGCTTGGCAATATTCACCGTATCATCAAATTGCGCCTGTTCACTTACCGCTGCCACCAACGCACCACCACCAGAGTCGCCTGCAATCACTAATTCTTGTTGATACTGGATCTGACAGCTATCCAATGTTGTCCAAATACCTTTCACAACAGCATAAGCATCATTCACACCCGCAGGATACGGCCATTCTGGCGCCAGTCGGTAATCGACAGCCACCACAACATGCTGGGTTGCTATCGCCAATTTCCGACAGATAGGATCATAAACCGTAATACTGCCGGCCATATGCCCACCACCATGGTAATAAACCAAAACAGGTAAAGCCTGCTCTGGTGCCGGATGGTAAATACGTACAGGTACATTACATTCACCGTTGATGACAACATCATCTTGAACCCAAGCAATAGCGGGAATATCAGTAACCAAATCTTTCGTTAAATTGGCTAGCCCTTCACGGGCATTGCTTGAAGTCGGTTTGAAACCATTTTCAATTAATACTGCTACTTGCAGGTTAAAACCTTCAAGCCATGGCTGTAGTTTTTCACTGACTTGGCGCATGACATGACCCTTATGCATTTATGCCACTAATTGCGTTAGCGTTTCAAAGCTAATATCTGCTTGATAATCAACGCCTTCTAAATCAAAGCCATTTAACTGCATAAAATCGGTTTTATAACCTTGGTAATCCCCCATTGTAGTAAAGTTTTCAGGGGTGATTTTTACCATTAACTCACTGACTTTCTGCTGAATGTCTTCCTCTAGTTCCCAGTCATCAACACGAATCAAACGGTTATCATCAACGGGTACTATTTTGTCTTTTCCGTAAAGACGTTGAGCATAGAGTCGCTGCATCTGCTCAATACATCCTTCATGCACACCTTTGTCTTTCATCACCTTAAACAAAGCTAGAATATAGGGCGAAAAGGCAGGAATAAAAACACTGGCTTTAGTGACTAACGCTTTACAGACAGACACATAAGCCTCACCACCCATTTCAGACATCTTGTTATTAAGCTGATCGGCTGTTGCATGTAAATGCGCCTTAGCTCTGCCTAATGTTCCTTGGTGATAAATGGGATACGTCGCTTTAGGGCCAACATACGAATAGGCCACCGTTTTACAGCCAGTCGCCAGAACACCCGCATCAGACAGAATGTCAATCCAACTCGCCCAATCTTCTCCGCCCATCACCTTTTCAGTGTCTTCAACTTCTTCTGGTGTCGCAGTCCCAATCGTCATCTGCTCCATTGTGTCGGTTTCGATGTTGATCGTCGACCCTGTTACAGGCTCACCCATGGTCTTGATTGACGAACGCCATAACTCTCCGGTTTCAGGATTCGGCCTTACTCCCGTTGCCAAGCTATATACAACCAAATCAAGCTGGCCACCAAATTCTGTCTTTATATACTCAATAACCTGTTGGCGCATTTGTGGCGAGAAAGCATCACCAATGAAGTTTTTACCGATTAAACCCGCTTTTTCAGCTTCTTCGCGAAAGAAAATATTATTATACCAACCCGCAGTGCCTACACCTTTTTCACTCGGTCCTCGCTCGAAAGAAATACCAATGGTATCTGCCATCGAACCACCAAAAGCCAGTGAAATACGAGATGCCAGACCAAATCCCGACGAGGCACCAAGCACCAATACTTTTTTCGGCCCGTCAGTAACGGGATCAGCCGTTCTCACATAATTGATCTGATTGCGGATAGCCTGCTGGCAACCAAATGGATGCGCTGAACGTGCAACAACCCCCTTTACTACTGGTTCAATAATCATGGGAAATTCCTACTTATTGGGGCTCATGATACCCATACCCGATACCGACTTGGCATGATGATATTACCGGAGTTTTCTCTTCATCCCAAACTCAATATTCACGCAAGGTTCACGCTTTTATCGAATATCCCAACGTTCCACTTTGGATATATTACCCGGCAAGACAAGGCGCTATCGCGAACAATCAAATCATTGCTGAATTGGATTCATAAAGAATTTTCAGGTTACAAAAGAAGATATCGACCTAACTACCCATAAAAAAAGAGCCCTCAGGCTCTCTTTAATCATGTGATGTTATTAACCTCTATCGGTTAACATCAGTTCAATACTGCCTTATATGACGCCACCACTTCGGGCGCATTCCAATGTGCGTTAAATACGGTATAGGTGATGTATTTACGCATCAGCTCCGTGGTATCTGTGGTCACGGCCGGATCATTGGCAGCAAGGAAGGGCTTGAAATTCAGTTCCTGTACCGCTGTCTTTTCGTCGACTAGCTTGAAGGTGTAGTTATAATCAGGATAGCGCTCATTCTCGATATATTTTACACCCTTAATTTCTGCTGTCGGGTACGGCGGGTAGTTGATACTTAGACCAGTACCTTTCGGCAACAGAGGTTGGCCCACCAGCTTCTTATCATTCAGTTTTTTTACCACCGCCAACGTATGCTCGACGCCTGCCGGGATATATTCCATTGAACTCGGAAAGCCGATTTTAGCTTCTTCAAGCCGAAATCCCATGCTGATTGCAATCGCTGGCACACCGTGACGCACAGCGCGGGCTGCCGCCGAAACGGTACCAGAGTTAAACTGGTTGACCCCGACATTTGGTCCGTCATTGACCCCTGAAATGACCAGATCTGGCTTCTGATCAGCCATAAGGCCTGTTAAACCAAACAGCACCGAATCCACAGGGGTACCGTTGAAGCAATACTCCTTTTCACCTATTTTTTCGTACGTTAGCTCTTTGCCCGGCTTGAAGGTAACCGCCGTTCCCTTCCCACTTTGATTATTGGCAGGGCCAGACAGCCAAACATCATAACCTTGTTCGGTCAGTGCTTTAAATAGTTCTTGCGAACCCTCACTACGGCAGCCATCATCGCTGACAAGCAAAATACGCAGCGTATCTTCAGTATTAGACGTTTTTGCCTGAACCAATGTTGGCAGAGTTAATAGAGCACCAGCAACCAGTGCAGCAATTGTTTTCAATGTCGTATTCATCATCATATCCTTCATTGTAAGTGCTTAAAGCAAGTCAAATTTATAATCAACCACAAATACGGCACCGAGAATGGTACGTTTTTCCCAATCACCGTTTTCAACTACAGGATTCCTTGCGCTATCCGCAACATAGGAGTACCCCGGTCCAACACCAGCCATCATACTGAGACCCTTAAGTGCCTTATCCTGAAATTTATACATCATCAGAAGGTTCAGCTCTGCTTCATCTATATCTGCGCCCTGAAATTCCATCCCAAAACCGTACGTCGCACGTAAACCAACCATCAAGCCGGGTACGCCTGCATTAGCCATGTTATACATGCCCTGGAAGGCAACCATGGTCTCACCATCTTTGTTAAAGTCGGTACCGGTTCCATCCGCCTTACTGTTGAAGTTACCGTCGGTATTTTTTCCCATATCCCAGAAGAACATACCTAGGCCATTTTCTAGCTCTGCTTCGGTATAGGCATAACTGCCTGTCAGGGCCCATGAACCAACCATATAATCCAGGTTCAGGTTATAGTGGTTGGCCTTATCGTCGAACGCCATTCCTTCCCAGTTATCCAAAGCGTCGTTTTGATAGAAATAACCGCTCAGGCCCATCTTCGAGGTTTCAGAAACTGGCGTCTGCCATTTAAATTCAAGGCCGCTTCGTCGCAAGTAATCTTTACTTTCGCCACTGAACAGATTAACTACATTCTTTTTACCCCAGCTATAACTGAGATCGCCGGTAATAATGTTGTCAATTTGTTGGCCTGAAAGGGTTTTGAAACGCACTTTTGTCGGCGAGTCTCGATCTGAAAAGCGATCGGTATATACACCACGCAGACGCAAGCCCTTATAACCAACTTCTCCGCTAATACCCTGATATGAGGCAACGACGGCACGACCATGTGAAACAGTCAGCGAGCCGGTTTTGTATAGCTCTTTCCAGCCACCATAAACATTTGCGTATAAGTCATCGTTCCCCAGTTTGACCTTTGCATAGATCTGGCTGATTTTATTAAAGCTTTCGGCTTTACCATTATTATCACGTAATAAGTCACGGCCCTGGAAGTTATCATTAGCGCCTAATTTGATTGCGCCGGAATAGGTTGCATCAAAACCAATAATGTCAGCGAGATAGCCAGATTTATAATCAATCGCAATCCCTTGCGCCCAGGCAAACTGATCTTCACTATTTGATGTATCTTCATCCAAGTACATCGCGATATTTCGAGTGGATAATGTAAGTTCATTATTTTCAAATAACCCACTAGCCTGAGCAATTGGAGAAATAAACAAACCTGTCAGACAAGCTAATCTGACACATTTAAAGGTAGAGGTAAAATTCATTTTCATTCCTTAGAAAATATATTCACAGCCATAGCAATACATACACGCATAAAACCTAGCGCCTTAAGTTGATATTGATATTTCCATGAGGTTATCTACACGCCAGATTTATATTATTACACCCTGGCTATTTATATTTATATTTAATGCTGTTTACTTTATATAATCTTCGATACTAAATCCTATCAGGTTAGGAACTACAACTGTCGCCTGATGCAATAGACCGTGCTCACCGACACCAACAACCTTCATACCCGCAGCCAATGCCGCCTGCACGCCAGACTGGGCATCTTCAAATACCAAACATTCCGATGGAGAAAGGCCTAGTAGTTCGGCTCCCATCAGAAACACATCCGGTGCAGGTTTGGCTTTAACAACCATATTGCCATCTACGATATAATCAAAATAATGATATAAACCCGTTAGCTCTAATATCAGACGGGCATTTTTACTTGCTGAACCTAGAGAAACTTTCATTCCTTTACATTTCAATTCTTCAATTAACTTTACGACACCACCTAATACGTCATTTTCATTAATTTGATTAACTAATGTTAAATAGTCATTATTTTTATCCAGTAGTAACTGACTCTTTTTATTTTCACTGAAATATTCTTTACCCTGGCTCAATATAATATTCAATGAATCTTTTCTGCTCACTCCTTTTAATTTTTCATTATCTTTTTCACTAAACGAAATGTTGAGTTTATCGGCTATTTTTTTCCAGGCTTCATAATGCAGACAGGCTGTATCAACCAATACACCATCGAGATCGAAGATCACGCCTTTAATTGTCTCTTTCATACACTTACCACTAATGCTGTTTGTTAACCACGTTAAATTTACAGGCGGGTATCCCACTGCCCAACGAAAGCATCGACAGGGCTCAGCCCCTTAAACGCCGAACGGCCCATTAGCTTATTCACTACGGCTTCAATAGTAATATCGTTAGCAGTATAGGCATTGATATATGTCGGCACACGAGGAACATCCATCAAATGGTAAGGGTTACCAAACGAAATAAAGACGGTAGGAATTTCTTGGCTGAACCATGGCGCATCAATGCCCATCGGACGAGCCCAGTTGATCCGAAGGGTCGTTTTGTTACTGGCGGTTTTAAACTGCGCGGCGTACACCACCACATCGTAGTCGACAATAAAGTCTTCTACAGACTGCATCATATCCCGCATAGTAAATTGCGAAGTATCATACAAGGTAACCTTAAACCCTTCGACTTCAAGCTGGCTCTGGAACTTTTCAACAGTACCGGCCTTCTTACCAAACATATCGGCTTCATCGCCCAAGCCAATCAGAAGTACACGACTATGCTGATCAAGTGATAACGGTAAGATATTCTGGTTATTTTTGACCAGAGTCACCGCTTTGTCTGCACATTCAATCGCCATTTGTTTATGTGCTTCACAACCGATCAACGACAAATCCAGCTCAGCTATCAGATCACGCTTATGCAACCCCAAAGTCGCTTTTGTCGCAAGCGTACGGATGATCGCTTCATCGACACGTGCCATACTCAGCAAGCCTGTTTCGATACCCTTTAGCATGTAGCCAAAATCTTCTTTCAGATCTTTATTGAACAGAAACAGATCACAACCCGCGGCAATCGTTAATGGTACCGCCTGTTCACGTTTCATCATGATGGTAAAACCCACCATCGACGTGGCATCACTGGCGATCATACCGTTGAAGCAGAGCTTGTCTCGCAACAGGTCATTAAGCAGCTCTGGTGCCAGTGAAGCAGGCATGATCTCATGATCGCTCAATTCAGGATTCAGCACCTTGGAGTACTCCGGCAGTGCAATGTGCCCCGCCATGACGGTAAGCGCGCCTGCATCAATCGATTGTTGATAAACCTGACCAAATGTTTCATCCCACTGCTGTGGTTTCATTGTATTAACAGAAAGCACCAGATGTTGGTCTCGATAATCAACACCGTCACCTGGGAAGTGTTTAATAGATGTTGCCATGCCTCGAGCCTGAACGGCTTCGACATAGGCTTTACCCATTGCCCCTACTAGCTCAGGATCACTACCGTAAGTACGAGTATTGGTAATCGGATTATGAAAGTTGTAATCAAGGTCGATAACTGGCGCAAAAGCCCAGTTACAGCCTGCCGCTCGACCTTCTTCAGCAACCACAGCCCCCAGCTTTGCCGCCATTTCCGGATCTGCAGTCGCACCTACTTGCATTTGCGAGCCAAACTCGGTTCCCTCGGTCACCGCACCGTTGCCGCCACTTTCGAGATTGGCAGCGATTAGCATCGGTACCTTACTATTTTGCTGTAAGTACTGATGGACCTGCTGAACCTCTTTGGCGTCGCCCGGTCGGAACATGATCCCAGCCGGTTTAAATTCATCCAATAACGCCTGTAAATCAGCCTGATCGGCACTTAAACCGATAGGACAAAATAGGTGACCGACTTTCTCTTCCAGCGTCATTGCGTTGAGAGTCTCCTCCACCCACACAATATCTTCATGACTTAAATAAAAAGGTTTTGCCGTTAAATCTATCATTTTGGCCTCGGTCTATTTTCAATTCTCTGTATAACCACCAGACTTCTTCTTGGTGGATAGGTTGAGAATTAGTCTAAGCCGTTTTGCCACCACAAACTTCGTAGAGGTTTACCTGATGTTATAGGGGGATTTTGTGATCAGCACAGAAATGTGACCGGAGTAGCACTCGACAGTGAAGTAACCTTTAATCACAAATTATCTTTTATTAGAGTGCGTTAGCTCACCACTGAGTTCTTGTCTACCACCACACAGCGACCATGATGCAACTCACAGTTTGTCAATCAACACAAACATCCCCCACCACCTACCTCAAATAGCTCGCTAGTTGTTCTTTGCCGTTTTCATGACAATCAATTCAAACCCTACACAGGTAACGAGTAATGGAATCACTTAAATTAAAAGAAAAGCTAGGATATGGCGTGGGCGACCTAGGCAGTACACTGATTTTTGCCACGGTGACCACCTTCCTGATGTATTTTTATACTGACATCTTTGGCCTGTCTGCCGCCGCGGTAGGCAGTATATTTTTTGTCGCCAGAATGATTGATGCCGTCAGCGATCCCCTGATGGGAGCTATTGCCGACCGTACCGTTAGCCGCTGGGGTAAGTTTCGCCCTTATCTACTGTTTGGCGCGGTGCCACTTGGTATTCTTGCAGTGCTCACCTTTACCACCCCTGATCTATCTGACTCCGGCAAGCTGATCTATGCCTATATTACCTATATTCTGTTGATGATCGGCTATACCGTTGTCAATATTCCCTATTCGGCACTGCCGGTAATGATGAGTTCAGACAGCAAAATCAGGACTCAACTGACAAGCTTTCGAATGTTCTGTGGCTTTTTTGCCATGCTGTTAGTATCGGGCAGCACGCTACCTCTGGTACGCCTGCTGGGTGGCGATAACGAACAACAAGGTTTTCAGTTAACCATTGCCCTTTTTGCCGCACTGGCGGTACTTTTTTTCTTCGTCACCTTTCATTCAACCAAGGAGCGAGTGAAATCCGTCGACCACCAATCATCGATTAAACAAGATCTAAAAGTGGTCAGCCAAAACCGAGCATGGTGGGTGCTGCTAATTGTGGGTGTGCTGTGCTTTAGCTTTACCATGATGCCGTTTGCCGTTGGGATGTATTATTTCCGCTACAACATCGGCCAAACCGACATGGCAACAGTTTTCTTTGTTTCCGGTAATATTGGCATGCTGCTTGGCGTGGTAATCACAGCTGTATTATCAAAATCACTTTGTAAGAAAAAAATGATGATCTGTGCCCAGCTACTGGCCTCTCTGTTGATCATCAACCTCTACTGGCTGGATACCGCCAATATCATGCTTATCTGCGGTCTGTTCTTCCTAGTGATGATTGCCCAAGGCGTAAGTGTACCGATCATGTGGTCGATGGTGGCTGATGCTGCCGACTACTGTGAGTGGAAGCAAGGGAAAAGAGTCATCGGCCTAACAACCAGCTCAGTCACCTTCTCGCATAAATTCGGCATGGGGATCAGCGGCGTGATCACCGGCGCGATTCTCAGTCACTATGGTTACCAGGCCGGAGAAGTCCAATCAGCTGATACCCTGCATGGTATTCTGATTATGATGAGTCTACTGCCAGCCCTCGGATTTTTAGCCAGTGCACTGGTACTGATCTTCTACCCCATCAACAAAACCATCTGTGAACAGATGCAGCAAGAACTTCAGCATCTTCGCGCAATATCCAGCTAGCACTTTAGCCAAAGACATGAACCACCTCTCCTCGTGATCACGAGGCGAGGTATCATCTTTTTTATCGTAGTGTGAGTTTCCACAAACAG
>SWCB01005338.1_pt1 | contig 16547 bp, 15 predicted proteins | sample 4692901 | NCBI WGS metagenome assembly SWCB01 (sample SAMN10267276, study PRJNA491770) | bioreactor metagenome | isolation source: DHS bioreactor inoculated with subseafloor sediment | place: Japan: off Shimokita Peninsula | collected 2006-08 | reverse complement strand
TGGTTTACGTGAAGCGATTCTTCACCTAAAAAATGAAGAAGGTGAAAATGAGCCAGCACTAGAACTAACAGCACTAACGGATCGCTATGTTAGTTGGTTCCGCACTGTTATTAATGGCGGAATGCAAATGGCTGAGTGGATGGGCGATTCTGGTGAAAACCAAGTGAAAGGTAGCCAATCAACTGATACCGATGAAGATGGTGTACCACAAATTATTGCCGCTGGCGGTAAGTTTGGTACAGCAATGACAATGGCTAACAAGGCTAGCGTTGAGTAATCAATAAAGCGTGTTAGTTACCCATTTAGGCAGCGATCATAAATCGCTGCCTTTGTCGTTTTTGTTCATTATCGCGCAATGCTCTGTATTGCAGTGAATGGGTTGTTGTTATGTCGATATCTGTAATGTCAGATCATAAACCTACTATGAGCCGCCTTAGTCAGTGGTGGCAACATTTGGCTTATCACCATAAATGGGCTGAATCGTTACTTTATTTGATGTTTTTTAGTGGATTACTGCTGTGGGATACGATCAACACCAGTTGGCAAGTCGAACGTTGGACATTGTTATTTCACATGCTTGTTGGCGTTACTCTATTTTCGATTGTGGTAGGGGCTTTTTGGGCTGCCCACCGTCGACTAATACAATCCAGCAAAAAGCCATTCCTGCGTCAAACAGGTACTGCGATTGAGTGGTTGCTTATTGCTTGCAGCCTTAGTGGTTTTTACTTGTTTTTCTATGGTACGCCGGGGAATACCTTGGGCGTGATTATTCAAAATGTACACTTTTACTCATCTTGGTTGTTAGCACCATTAGTGTTTCGACATGCGATGCGTTGGAGTGTCATGAATGTTAAAAAATACTTAATACGATGAGAGCCGAAAAGGCCGAATTAAATCACATGTATTTATAGTGAGGAATTCATGTTACCCAGTTTTTTAATTACCCTTCGCGAAGGGTTAGAGGCATTTCTATTAGTCGGTATCGCTTTGTCGTACCTAGCAAAATTAAATGCACGACATTATAACAAGTACATTTATTTAGGGGCATTTGTTGGGCTACTGCTTTCTTTAGCTGTTGCTGTAGTGTTCCAAGTTGTTGTTGATCAGTTTAGTAACGAGCTATACCGTAACTATTTGATGGCTGGCATTTTGATTTTTGCCACCATCGTATTGACGTATATGGCGATTTGGATGCAGCGCCAAGCAAAAAACCAAGTAGCTCAAATGCAAAAAGAGCTTACAGATATGGTCAGTACCGGTAATTTATGGGGATTGATCTTACTATCAACGTTAGCAGTATTGCGTGAAGGCTTTGAAACTATTCTATTTTTCTCTGCATTAATGTATTCAAGCATGGGAGAATTCAGTACTCAAGATGCACTTATCGGGGCTATTGCTGGGCTAGTGTGCGCATTGTTATTGGTATGGGTAATGCTAAAAGGTACCCGTAATGTACCGTTACGCTCGTTTTTCCGCTGGACAAGCTTATTCATCATTATCATTGCTGCAGGTCTATTGTCATCGGCGATCAACATGCTGCAAGCCGCTCATATACTTCCTATTCTTCACGCCCAGCTTTTTGATATTTCACACATCTTAGATGACCGTGGTGTATTTGGTACTTTCTTACGAGCACTATTTGGCTATAACTCATCACCAGGGTTACTACAGCTAGTAGTGTGGGGCGGTTACATGTCCACTTTCACCTTTTTCTGGCACCGAGGTTACAAACAAGCATGAGTCATTTAGAAAAAAAGCATATTGCCGTACTCGGTGCAGGACCAGCAGGTTTAATGGCTGCGTGGGAATTAGTGGAAGCAGGGTATCAAGTTACCATTCTTGATCGTGATGATCATGTTGGTGGAATGTGTGCGACTCAGACATTTAAGGGTGAGCATGGTGACTATCGCTTTGATTTCGGCGGGCACCGCTTCATAACAAAGAATCCTAAATTGCTATCGTTTGTTGATGAACTAATGGGTGACGATTTACTTTTTGCACAACGTAAAAGTGTGATTCGTTACCGTGGACGCATTTACCAGTACCCGCTTGCCTTAGTTGATTTAATTAAAAATGCACCGTTACCTTTGTTGGTTGGCGGTGCTATTGATCTGGGCAAACAATTATTCAAACCGAAGCCACAAGACCAATCAACCGTTAGCTTTGCACAATGGATAGAAAGTCGCTTTGGTACCACGTTGTATAAAAACTTTTTTGAAGGCTATACCGCCAAGCTATGGGGGATCGATCCGGCGACATTATCAGGTGATTGGGCATCTCAACGAATCAGTCTAATGGATTTAAAAGACGTTGCTCGCCGTTTATTACCGGGGCGTCGTTCGTCGGTACGTACATATGCTCGCCAGTATCGTTACCCAAAACTGGGATTTGGACAACTATATACACGCTTAGCAGAAGAGTTAGAAAAAAAAGGGGTTGAGATTGTTCTAAATAGCGATGTTTGTGGCGTAAAAGTGAATGCAGATAACCAGATAGAAGCCATTGAATATCAACATGAAGATACAGTGAAAACGCTGGCGTGTGATCAGGTTATATCGACACTGCCATTGTCGCTGATGTGTAAGTTAACAGGCTTCGACAGCGAGTTGACGTTCAGATCATTGCGCTTTCTTAATATGCCGATGGAGGTTGAAAATGTCTCTGATAATACATGGCAGTATTTGTCTGATCCGGAAATCTTGGGCACGCGACTACAAGAACCTAAACGTCGTTCATCTTTCATGTCTCCTGAAGGGCGCACTTCCGTCATGATCGAGATCCCATGTGATAAAGGTGATGACGTGTGGAATATGCAGGGTGACCAGCTGCAGCAACGAGTATTGAAGGATCTTGAAACGTTGGGTGTCGACCCTAAGCATGCAACGAAGGAATATTTCACCTCTTATACCGAGCATGCCTACCCATTGATGGACATGACTTATCAAGCTAAACGCGAAAAGGCCATTACTCATTTGTCGCAGTTTGACAACCTGATCATGACTGGTCGTCAGGGAACGTTCCGCTATATCTTCACCGATACAGCAATGGAAATGGGCATGATGGCAGCAGAATCGATTATTGATGGTGTTGACCGACGACGAGAAATTTTCGATTTTCGTAATGAAAAGACCGTGATTGAAGTGCAAAGCGTGGCGTAAAGCCATGCCTTGGTACAAGGAGAAATAGATGAAACTAATCATATCTGCACGTGTATTACGCTTATGCTTCGTTGTTTGTTTAGGGTTGATGACCAGTACAGTAAGTCAGGCGTATTCCTACGCGGCTGCAGGGAAAGAACCTGTTATTGATGGGCGAGAAACCATCATGCAGGCACTGGCTAATAATGATTTCGCGACGGTTAAATCGACTGTTGATGGTTTGAACGACGAATTTACTTATTTACTGAATGAACACAAAGTAGATTTAATGACCCCCATGACACAAGCTTTGGCTGAAAAAGATGCAGCTAAGGTGGAGTCGGTGATGGATCGTGCCGTGTTTGAAGAGATTGTTCGTCGATTAGATGGAGCAGAAAATAACTTGGCTGATTATCAGGTAGCGAAAGTGCTAGTGGTGAAAAGTAAGTTGTTTCTTGATTTGCTGTTACCCAAGCTTGATGACACCCAACGACAGCAAGCTATGTCGGCAATACAAGGGGTATTGAGCGCGATTGGTAACCCTGGAGTGTTCGGGGTTGGTCAAGCGCCCGCTGATCCGGCGATGTTTAAGCAGCAGCGTGATTTGTTGATAAATGCTATTAACCCATTGAATGAGTGATTAATGTATCACTCACTATTGGTAAACAGCCGTTTTAATACAACGAGGTATAAGCTCTGTTGTTTACTCGTCATCACGTCGGTATACGTACTGTGGTGGGGATGGATACGCAGTTTCCCTATGGCGTTAACCAGTGATGATGCGCTGAATTTCTCACGGGGTGTTGTACGTTTTTCGGTGTTGGAGTTTCGTCCTCATTTTCCTGGTTATCCGGCGTTTATCGGTTTTGCTCGAATAGCCGCGATTTGGGTTGATGCAACGATTGCTCCTATCTGGGTTTCATTATTGTCAGCGATGATGATCCCCGTACTGGTTGCACGTTTAGTGTTAGTGCTTTGTGGTTCATGGGCGGCTGCAACTTTGGGTTGTTTGCTGGCATTGGGGCAGCCGCTGCTTGCGTCGATAGCACTCAGTGGGCTATCGGATTCAGCAGCAATCATGTTGTTTCTTATGGCTTTGATTGCAGCAATGCAACAGAAAAATGGGTGGGTTGGTTTGTGGCTAGGTTTAATGCTGGCGACGCGTCCTTCTTATATGCCGTTAGCCTTCGCAATGCTATTCGTACCCTATTGGGGGGATCGTACGGGTTCTACAATACGTGCATATCTACAAGCTGGTGTTGTTATCGTTATGATTGGCGTAAGTTGTTTGCTTTTTATTTGGGCGCACGATGGTGCTGCTTATTTCGAAGAGGGTCGGCGTTTTACGTTAGGGCATTTTTCGATTTGGGGGAATACCGCAGAAGGTAACACGAATAGCCTTCATCAATGGTATGTCTCTTTAAGCAAGGGCTTTGGTTGGGTTGGTGTCGGGTGTGCTGCTTTATCACTGTTTTGTGCAATGTATAGCGGATTGTCATCAAAGTTTGGTTTGGGTGTTAACCATTCAGCATCACACGGAATAAAGCAAAAATTAGCGTTGATTGCAGCTATTGCTGGCATGTATTGGCTTTGGGTAACTGTGGGGCAAAACCCTGAAAATTTAAGACACTGGGCACCTGTTCTATTTGTGTTTTTAGTTGTCTTTTCGGTTCAATTAGCCTTATTTGCGCGCGGTGATACTGCCAATAAAATGTTGATCAATCCAGCGTATATTTGTGGTGCTGGTGCTGGTGCTGGTGCTGTTTTGTATTGTTTATCGCTAGGTTATCCAACGTATTCATCGGTACAGCGGCAAGCACCGATTCAACAAGCGATAGTTTGGATTAAAGCGCACCCGCAAGTGAATGTTGTGGGCACCAACTACAGTGTAAACCTATTGCGTGATCAGCTGGCGAGCTATTCAATCTACGACATGTATTACCCCAGCAGTAAATGGGCATTACGAGCAGCGGCGAAACAGGCACCTAAGAGTGCCTGGCGATTATCAGGAACACGATTAGACCAGCAGACGTTGGTTACGCAGTTCCTCCCAAGATTTATTGGTGAAAGACGTCTTTTTTTATATCAAATTAGTCAGTGACTCAGCTTACTGGCTTGAAGAAATGTGAGTGGATAGGCGAATGATGTTAAGTAGTAAATATAAGCCTGCAAAGCAACTTTTTCTGTTGATGTTAGTGCTGTTGAGTCAATCGGTATTTGGCTCTGAGAAAAGCAGCTCAATGTTGTTTAGTCAGAAAAAAACACAAATTATCAGTGCTAATTTTGATGTCGGCAGTGTCAGCATTCTTGACCGAAAAACGGGTGCGCTGGTCAATGAATCAACCATAGGCCGAGACATTCGGCGCATTGCTTTAACTAATGATGGCAAACTGTTATTAGCGACTGATTATTTAAATGATCAGGTTGTTCTTCTTGATGCTAAAACATTACAAACTAAACAAGTAACAGCTGTACCTTCCCGTCCTTTTGGGGTGGTATTTGATGCGTTGAACCAGCAATTTTATGTAACCAGTTTTGAACGCGATAAATTGTTAGTCATTAATCGACAGGGAGAGATCACGCAAACGCTTGATACTGCATCAACACCTCGTGGCCTTGCTCTGACGGATGATGGTCGCCTGCTGGTGACGCATTCGCTGTCTGGTCAGGTTTCTATTTATGATGTAACCAAGAAACAGCCTAAATTGACTAAAACGATTCAATTAGTGGATAGTGAGGTCGACTCGGTTAAAACAAACCCTCAGGGCAAACCTCGTTTGCTGGATAACATTGTAATTTCTCCTGACGGAACTCAGGCTTGGTTGCCTCATGTCTTGTGGTCGTTCGGGCATGACTTTCAGTTTCAGTCGACAGTCTTTCCAACGATTTCTCTTTTAGACCTAACGGTTGGCGATGAGCATGAAATTATTGATGAGCGTAAGCAGTTATTTAAGCAAATTAATATAATAGAAAGTGGCAACCGAGTACGTATTGTCTCTAACCCACATGATGGCGCCTTTACCGATGATGGTAAAAAGGTCATTTTCACCCTTGCTGGCTCAGAAGACCTGATGGTGTTTGATTTATCGCGCCAAGGTAAGAAGAACAAAAAACGTCACCGTCGTAAGAAGTTTCAAGGTGGGGTTAAAGCAACTCAAATATACCGTAATGTTCCCGGCAATAACCCAAGAGGTCTATTGATTAATGGACGAGAGCTTTATGTACAAAACGCGATGTCATTAGACATTGCTAAGTTTGATACTGGGGCGGTGGGTCCATTTGCCAAAGTGAAATTAACGCAAGCCAATTTTGCTGATTTGGTAAAGGCAGATCCACTACCGAAGCAACTGCGTGAAGGTAAAACATTATTCAACAGTGCCAATATTGCCGATTCTCCGAACTTCCCTATGGCGGGTGACTTTTGGATGAGCTGTAATTCTTGTCATTTGGATGGCTTTAATTTTACCAATCGCCAGTTAATGGAAGATGGTAAAAAAGATCGGTTTAGCAACGCGCTGACGGGTCACGTCGATGTCAGAAAGATGATTGCAGGTGATGTAATTGGTGCATATATCGACATTATTCAAAAGACACAGGGCGGAATGGGCGGTGATCCAAGAGAGGATGCTTTACCTCCTATCAGCGTAGAAAGCCCGCCACTTGAAGCGGCGAAAATGATGTCTGCATTAAATGAGTATGTTCGTGCTCCTGAAAATTTACCTTATCTATCAACATGGCTTCGACTTGATGATAAAAAGCGCTATACACACCCTGACGAATGGGTGAACTCGGCAGAGTGTGCTGATTGTCATACTACCATTTATGACCAGTGGGCAGATTCTAACCATGGTATGAACATGGATCATCCGTACTATCGGTTCCAAGAAGATGTTGCTGCACAAAGCGAAGGGGAAGAGTTTCGGGTACTTTGCCGAGGTTGCCATGCACCGCAAATGGTGATTAACAACGATACGAAAGCGTTGTCAGGTTTTGGCGATATGTACAGTAAAGGTGGACAAGATTTAAAAGAAGCATTCGCACATGGAAAATCTGTGAGTGAACGTGGAACAGGGTGTGTTTTCTGTCATCGGGTAACCAAAGCTGAAAATGCTGGTGGTAATACAGATATGACCGTTAACATTAAAGATCGCGAGAGTTATGTCTTTGAAGATGCAAAAAATAGCATGCTGAAATGGTTGTCTGAAAAACAGATAAATGCACTTCCAGCGAAGCATAAAGCATCGTATTCAAATCCTGATTTATACCAGAGTTCGTTATACTGCGCGACATGCCATAATGAATTTACAACAGGTCAGGGGGCAAATGTTAACGACAACTTTGGTGAGTGGCTGGCATCACCTTTTAATGCACCCGATGACCCGAAGAAAAATAAGACCTGCATCGATTGTCATATGACCCAAGATGTGACTGATTTTGATAATCGTGTTGGTGGTCAATCGACAAATGATGGACCCGTAAAATCGAACTTACGTTCACATCACCTAGTAGGAGGGAACTATTACCTCACTGGGATGCGTAACCCAGAACACAAGAAAATGAGTATCGACATACTTAAAACGGCATTGACCCTTTCAGTAGACAAAGATGGAAATCAATTTGTAGCTAACGTCACAAATGTTAACTCTGGGCATGACATGCCGGGTGGGGCAAGGCGACAGGTTTGGCTGGAAGTTATCGCGACTGATGTAAATGGTGAAATTGTATATACCAGTGGTGTGATGAAAGACGGCTATATACCAAAGGATGCACGTAAATTCATTAAAGTAGGTGTTGATAAAGACGGTAAACCTGTTGGCCTACGTTTTTGGCGCTATGTGAAAATTGGTAAAGATACGAGAATTAAGTCGGGTGAAACGCGTAGCGAGCGCTTTGAATTACCGCAAGACATTCAATATCCCATCACTGTGTCAACGCGTGTTCTTTATCAAGTCTTTGCAAAGGGGCTTACAGAGAAGGTGCGTAATGCATATCCAGATGAAAATATTCCTGATCCAGAAGTGATCGAGTTGGAAAAAGTTGTGAAAACGTATAATCAAAACTGATCAGTTAGGGATGATATGATCAGTTGAACGAACGTTATTAATGTTAAAAGCCGAGTATATTCAATATACTCGGCTTTTTTATCACGTATGAACAAGTTATAGTCGATTGTATGACTCGACCAAGTCGAACAGCGCACGACCACGAGTGGACTTTCATCTCCAGCAAGCTTTTGTCCCATTGTGTTTCAATGTAATTACTCAGTAGCAGGAGAAGGAAGCCAGTTTGGTATACTATTTTTTATAGACAAGTACCTATCAATTTCAGGTATCACCAGAAATAATTAGCAGATAGAACCAGAATTGGTTATTCAAAGTTAAAAAGGAAGTTTAATAAATGTCAGTGTTCCAACGTATTAATATAACGATGTTTTTAGTCGCTATTCTCACTGGCTGCGCATCACTACCCGAAGAGGTTAATCATTCTAATGAGCCTGTAGTCACGCCATTAACGAGTACATTGTCCGAGTTGAGTGACTCTTATCGGCTTCAACAGCCTACACAAGAAACGAGTGCGGTTCTGCTGCAAGATACAGGCTGGGACGCATTGGCTCAGCGGTTGGCATTAATCGAAACTGCCGAACATAGTATCGATATTCAGTATTACATATGGAATTCGGATGCTTCGGGTCACTACCTAGCAAACCGTTTAATAGCGGCTGCAGATCGTGGTGTTAAAGTCCGAGTGATGCTGGATGATATCAATCTTAATGAACGAGAAGATCTGCTTGTCGCTCTTGATTCTCACCCTCAAATAGAGATCCGCATATTCAATCCGATTCCAACCCGTCGTGGCGTCACAAAGTGGCTAAATTTCTTAGGTGATTTTTCTCGTCTAAATCGCCGCATGCATAATAAATCTTTTACCGTTGATGGTGCTTTTTCCATTGTTGGTGGGCGTAATATCGGTGATGAATATTTTGACCTTTCTGATGAAATTAATTTTCGTGACCGCGATGTATTGGTAATGGGCTCGGTAGTTACCGATATTCAAGTTAGTTTTGGAGAATACTGGGATAGCCGTTGGTCTTACCCTGTCGATTTACTGGGAGGGGAAGTCGTACAATATAAGCCAGTGTTAGATGCGATTGCAGCGCCTAGTTACAAGAATTATCCCGCCTTGCCAGAAGGGAGTAAGGCAGCAAATCGTTTCTTAAAGGGTTTGATGGATAAGATGATCTGGGTTCAAGCTCGTTTTGTTTCTGACCGACCAGTACCATTCGATGAAGATAACACCAGTGAACCGAAGGCGACTGCCAGAGTATTGGCTGAATTAGCTCGTGAATCTGAGCAAGAAATATTATTGGAATCTGCATATCTCATATTTGATGATCGTCAATTAGAAGAGGTGCAGGAATTAACCAGAAACGAAGTGCAGATAAAAGCATTGACCAATTCAATGGCTTCGAATGACCTAGTTACTAACCACTCAGGCTACGCAGGTCGACGTCAGGATATGCTTGAGCACGGCATACAGTTGTTTGAGCTGAAACCAGAGACGAGTTTATGTGAAGAATCTACTCGAGACGAGTCTAAATGCGCCCCGACCTTAGCTTATGGTCTTCATGCTAAGTCTGCTGTTTTTGACAGACGCGTGGCTAGCATAGGCTCTTTTAACTTCAACTTACGTTCAACCTACCTTAATACCGAGTCTATTCTAGTTATTGAAAATCAAAGTGTGGCTGAAAGTCTTGCTGATGATATAGATCAGGCGATGAACGAGGATAATAGCTGGCGTTTGAAGTTACAAGAAGGCGAAGTCCGTTGGTATTCCGGTCAAAAAAGTTGGGAAAGCGAACCAGAGACAGGTCGATGGGAGCGATTTCAATCACGCTTCTTACAGTTATTGCCAATAGAGAAGTACTTGTGAAATAAGCTATATAGCTAACTCGCTAAGGTACTATCAACCTAACAATCTCCGCATCATGGTAATCTGTACTATCAATGCTAGGTACACAATTAAGCGTCTGTTCCATATTGAAATAATTTATTCGTTGCTAATTGAGTAAAAGCTGTGACACATTTTTGCCCCTTTGCAATTTAACGCAATTACTCGGTGGCGGAGTGTGCCACTTGAATCGCTGTACTTTTCTTCATGGCTGGCGGTTGAGGGGCAGAGCAAGAAAACTCCCAGAAGCTTTCAAAAGTGGCACATCCGAGTATAACTTAGTTGATGCATAATTGTTTTTCGCAACCCCTGTTACTTTTTGCTCAATAAGCCCAACAACTCCAAATAAACAGATAAGCTAAACTTATAATAGATTAATCTAATTAATTTCACTTATACTGCCTTAGCTTCTATCGTTGACTGCATCATTCAAATGTAAGAACGCTGACACTACCACAGGAATAAAATATGGCTGCAATTAATGATTTAGAGATTCTCTTGAAATCCATGTCGCCAGAACTTATTGAAGGGAACTACGTTTTTTGCACTGTTAACGGTGCATTATCAGATTATTTAGCATTAGAGCCAATTGCGACTTTTCAAGAAAAAGAGGGACTGACCTTGGTTCTGGAAGAAGAAAAAGCCGCAGCAGCTAAACTAGATTTTGATGCTATCTTCAGCCTAATAACTTTATCGGTACATTCTAGCCTTGAAGCGGTAGGGTTAACTGCTGCCTTTGCAACGAAACTTGGTTCGTACGGTATAAGTGCCAACGTGGTTGCGGGCTATTATCACGATCATATTTTTGTCCAGAAAGATAAAGCTGACGCTGCGATGAGTGCCCTTAAAGAGTTTTCGGAATCTGAGTAGTATGTTATCAACGGCTTAAATACGACTTTGGGCAAAAGCAAATCGGCCACCGTCTACAACGGTGGTCTTTTACGTTCTGGGATACGAGAAATTATCTGAAAGTGGTGATCTAGTGGACCTATTCTAACGAGCTTTGGTCCAGATACGCTCCAGCGCGATCCCTACTGACACGGAAGTGCCCCTAAGTAAGTTAGAACTAAACGTTATTCACTCTATTTATCTGGTTTTTCGATATCGACACGAATATAAAAAGCAAAAGTTACCCGATCTCAAAAATTGATAGAGTTTGTATCTATTGCACCGTAATAATTTTATATTATCATTTTTATAAGTAATGATAATTTCAGGAAATTAAAAGATAATCATATACTCACCCCATCAAACGAACAATGAATCAATTATCTGAATCTGGGGCAAATTATGAAAATGAATCATGTCGGTATTATGGTGGGTGACATGGATAAAGCTGTTGAGTTTTATACCAATGCTCTTGGCCTTAAAGTAGTAATGGGCAATACCAAAGTTGAATGAAGAGCGCGAAACAGCAATCGGTAGAATGTGTGTAGCCGTTTTTGGCGAAGGTTTTAAAGGCTTTAACATTGCACATCTAGTCACTACTGATGGTATTGGTGTTGAGCTATTTGAAATGAAAGAGCGCCAAGAGCGTCACGACGTTGATTTCTCTCGAATCGGTATTTTCCACTTCTGCCTTCAAACTGATGACTTCCATGGTGTTATTGAACGCACCGAAAAATTTGGCGGTAAAGTACGCATGGATATTATGCGTTATCACCCAGAAGATGATAGCAATCAAGCCCAAATGGTGTATCTAGAAGACCCGTTCGGTAACCTATTTGAGCTTTACTCGCATACTTATGAAGAGACTTATGCACCTGAGTATGAGTAATTAATAACGCAAAGAACAATGATGAGGGTTGGCCATAGTGCCAGCCCTTTTTTGGGTTAGAGTAAAAAATAAATCATATTCTGTTAATATAATTTTGAGATAGTAGTGCAATATTACAGACAACTAATTGTTCTCATTTTACTCTTTCTTTATCCAATAATGCTCGTTTACGTTCCAATCCCCAACGATACACACCTAAAACCAAGCGGCGTATTGCGGCATGCGTAGTTGATAATTTCACCAGCGCCTCCTGCTCGATATACTTTGGGCGCCTACCTATCTTACGAGTAGTTTCTCCGCACACTCGACTAATAAAACCAAACCCTGAGGAAGATATTACGTCAGTTTGGTGTTATATTTGCTAGGTTAAGTTGCTCACAAATCATAGCTTATGCCACAGTGAAGGCACCTTAAATCAATGTAGTCAATACTTGAGGATTATTATGTAATGTTCGATGAACTGGGCAGCGATCCGCTATTTCCATTAGTTTTGCTTTATCTGAATCTTTCATAGGCCCAAATAACTGAACTTTACGAATCAATGACTCTATTTTCGGATCTTGTTCTGAGACATTGGCTGCATCGGCTAAATAATTACGTTCGTGAGATAAGAATACTTCCACATGCTCTAGAGGGATCTTTTTGTGGTCAGCATACATGCGAATTGTCATCGCTGTACAGGCTCCTAAAGCAGCAAGTAAATGCTCGTAGGGATCTGGTCCTGAATTTTTTCCACCTACTTGTGTTGGTTCATCTGCATACCAGTGATGGTGGTCACTGAATACTTCCTGCTGAAACTTATGATCAAGCTCTGCTACTAAAATATGCCCTTTTGCTATTTTTGGATTAGATATTTCGGGCGTTGGAATATATCGACTTGCCCATCCAGAAATCGTTTGTGCGACATACTCACTATCTATTGACTTTGATAAAAGATGATCTGCAGTGTCTAGGCTAACAAAGCTTTTAGGATGCTTAGCCGCTTTGTAGATTTTCTCAGCATCAGAAATATCAACAGTTAAATCGATAGGTGAATGCAGTACAAGCAAAGCCTTATTAAGGTGCTGTATATGTTCTGTCGTTTGATTACGTAAATCGTCTATAAATTGTTTTTTAATCGTAAACTCACGCGCACCTAAGCTCACTATCGCTTTCACCTCTGGAAGTTGTGCCGCCATCGCTAAAACGGCAGCACCACCGAGGCTATGTCCAATTAATAATTGAGGCGCTTGGTAATGCAATTCAAGAAACTTTGCAGCTGCCAGTAAATCTTCTGTATTGGATGAAAAATTCGTATTGGCAAAGTCGCCATCGCTATTGCCCAAGCCAGTGAAGTCAAATCGAAAAACAGCAAAGCCATGTTGTACAAGAAATCGACTAATTCGTGAAGCGGCTGCAACATCTTTACCACAAGTAAAGCAATGGGCAAACAGTACATAGGCGCGTATTGTTTGATCTGGTGTTTCTAGCAAACCAGCTAGGTTTTGCCCTTGGCTAGGAAATTCTACTTTAGTTCTCATCGATTCTATCCTCTGTTTGTAATAAAACCTCAATAACTGCCTGCTACTAGCTGCATTAGATCATCGTGAGTTTTATGTAAAACGGGCCATTATAAAATTGTGGTTGGCGCTCATACATAAACGTAGCAAAATCATAAAACTTTTGAGTATCACCACCTGCTAATGCGAATAGTCCCAAGCCCATATTCCAAGCTTGTCGGTGATTACTGAGGGTAATCAAATGAACCCTTAGGCTGACGGATTTACCCTGGTAATATTCTGATACTAGAAGCAAAGTTGGCCATATAGTGCGCGAGTGTGGGCATTGAATATCAATAAATACATCAATAGTAATTTAGGCTGCTGCATCACCGAGAAGAAAACCGCTTGGACGGTGTGGTACAGGTATAGCCATATGAAGTGCTGTCTGTTCTTACTGTAGATTAATTACTTTCGATGAATGATTATAGTGGTATTGAATGACTATTTTTATTCTAAGCATAAAGCGATCTTTTCATCATTAACCTGATGCTTGAAACGTGTTAATAACAGTCTCAATTTTGGATGAATATACGTTTTACAAAAGGGTTTATTAGGTGAATTATATAAGTAATTCTGTAATTCATCCTTATTCGCTTTAAACGAATAAAATGGCAGTACTTGCGTGATAATTGGTTTATCAAAATCACTTTGTAAGGAGTCTAAAACTTTGCAGGCTGCTTGGTTTTGAGCATCGTTATAGGTATATATTGCCGACCGGTATTTTTTGCGCATTGAGTGATTAGCTGTGGATGCATGAGTATGTAAATGAATTTCGATCAATGTCTGCAAACTAATCAAAGATTGATCAAAATATACTTCAATAGCTTCAGATAATTCAGCATTATTGTCGCTTGAAGCGATCCACCCTTGATTCACCACTTTGATACCGATAAGCGACTCGAAAACGCCTTCGGTACACCAATGGCAACCACCACCTAAACCAATCTTGCTGAAGTTTTCATTATGCATAGTGTTCTCTCTAGTCACTATTGACGTTACTTTTATTAGCTCATTTTACTGAAGGTAATACCCAATCACGTCGAGGAAAGTGGCAAGTATAACCATTAGGTATTCTTTGCAGATAATCTTGATGTTCAACTTCTGCTTCCCAAAAATCGCCTGCAGGTGCCAATTCAGTAACCACAGTCCCAGGCCATAGACCTGATGCATTAACATCGGAGATCGTTTGCATTGCTACAGCATTTTGTTCAGCTGAACAATAATAAATCGCTGAACGATATGATGAGCCTTGGTCATTTCCTTGTCGGTTTTTTGTTGTTGGATCATGGATCTGAAAGAACAATTCAAGAATACTGCGGAAACTAACAACATCAGTATTGAATGATATTTCTATTCCTTCTGCATGATTGCCATGATTACGATAAGTTGCGTTAATAACGTCACCACCGGTATAACCAACTCGGGTTGATGTGACCCCGGGAAGTTTGCGTATAAGATCTTGCATACCCCAGAAGCATCCGCCAGCCAAAATAGCACGTTCAATTTTCATATTTATATCTTCTCCACTTGATTAACATATTCGCCATAACCATTAGTGACCATATCATCACGGTGGATAAAACGAAGAGAAGCTGAATTAATACAATAACGTAAACCACCTTCACTTTTTGGACCATCGTTAAATACATGTCCTAAATGACTATCCCCATAACCTGAGCGAACTTCAGTTCGAATCATGCCGTGACCGTTATCATTAACTTCTTTGATATTTTTCGACTCAATCGGTTTGGTAAAACTTGGCCAACCACAGCCAGATTCAAATTTATCAGAAGAAGCAAATAGTGGCTCACCTGAAACAATGTCGACATAAATACCCGGCAGAGTATTATTAAGATGCTCTCCACTACCTGGTCGCTCTGTGCCACTTTCTTGAGTTACACGATATTGTTCTTTGGTTAGTGCTGAAATTGCATCGGCGGATTTTTGATATATTGTCATAACTTTTACTCCCCGGCGTTTTGTCACCTTTTAGAGTGACATGATGATATAATCTCTCCCCGATAAAACGGACACATTTATTTTCAGACTGCTATTACTTCATATTCGATTGGATAATATCAGCTATATTTCAACGGCAGTAACTCGTTAAGTAGTTTAGTGCCAGATGCTAAAAATTACGGAACGAATAGCATTCTGCGCAACCTTTAAACATTCAAGTGCCTTGGCAATATTATGTATTGAAATACTTTATTGAGAATTCAGTGTTGGATAAGCTTCAGTGTATATCCAGTCTTTATCTTTAACTGGTACATGGCAACCTAGACAATCCGTTTTATAGTCAGTTGCAACGTTCTTGGCTTTATTATCGGGCTTGTAAAGCGCCCAACCCCAGCCGTCACCCCATAGAGGGTTATTGGCAAATCGCCCTTTAACGTCTTTGACCATGACGAACCATTGCTTAATGTCATTCGTGGCATACTTGACACCTTCCCCCGTAGTATAGTTACCCGATTTAGATGCCCTAAGCTCTTTAACTAGCACTGCACCGTCAGGAAATTTCCCCGTTTTACGAAAAACCTCTACAGACTTTTTCTCAGTATATACATCATGAAAACCACTGGCACCACCAGAAGGGACAAACCATGACCCTAAATGAACCATATTGGTTCGAAAGTCTAAGGGGAAACTAATATTGCCTTTGGCGTCAACATAAGGTGAAAATGTATCATCTGCCATTACCGAAAATGAACCAACACCAAGAATGACAGCACAAGCTATACTTGCCCCTATTTTCTTTAATCTAATGTTTAGCATTATTAATTACCTTTTGGCTCAACATAGTTATTATTCAAGTCAGATTCATGACCACCCGTAGCACTTTTACCCTTTGCTTTACCTGCGCTAAGAATTGGATAATATTGCGTGAAAACAAAATCATCTGCTGCAGCGCTTGCATGGCATGCGTTACAAGACGCAGAGGGAAATGCTTTTGCTGTTTTGGATAACGTTTTATGGTCCTTACTGGAAAAACTAAAGTATGCCCAATTACCAGGTTCATCTTTAAAGTGTTTCTTGCTTTTTATTGTTGCTTCAAGACCGATGAAATCCCCCATGAAGTAGCCATTACCGCTAACAGCCGATTTTGAACCCACAGAAACAAGTTCTTTAATCAGGATAGTACCA
>SWCB01004660.1_pt1 | contig 16560 bp, 12 predicted proteins | sample 4692901 | NCBI WGS metagenome assembly SWCB01 (sample SAMN10267276, study PRJNA491770) | bioreactor metagenome | isolation source: DHS bioreactor inoculated with subseafloor sediment | place: Japan: off Shimokita Peninsula | collected 2006-08 | reverse complement strand
ATAGGATCTTTATTTGGAGGCAGAGATCATTCAACTGTTTTAGCTGCTTGTGAAAAAATTGAAAATGAAATAAAACAAGACTTAAGTTTAAAAATTGCCATCGATACAATTAACAAAAAAATCGATCATTTTACACAAAAATAATTGTGGTTAATTTGTTGATAATATGGTATAATAATAGCAGTGTTAAGCCTATTATTAGAGTTATCCACTTATCCACCGCTACCAATAACAATATTTAAAGATTAAATAATAAAAATAAAGGAGCTTCCGCTTATGATTTTCAGTATTGATAGAGATGTTTTATTAAGTCAGTTACTTATTGTACAAAAAGGATTACCTTCAAAAACTCCATTACCAATTTTATATGCTGTTAAATTTGAAGTTAATGAAGATCATTTGATTTTAACATCAAGTAACACAGATGTTGCAATTCAAGTATTAATTGATGTCCAATCAATTTCAATTCAAAAAACAGGCAAGGTTGCAATACCTGGTCGCTACTTAATTGAAATTATGAGAAAAATTACATCTAAGCGTGTTGAATTTGCTTTAATTGAAGATCATTTAATCGTTATTAAAGCAGATCGTTCTGAATTTAAATTAAGATTAATGGATGTTGAAGATTATCCGGAAGTTGATTTTCTAGATTTAGATGATCCAATTATTTTAGATAGTCAAGTTATTAAAAATATTATTAAAGAAACTAATTTTGCAACTGCACAAAGCGAAAAAAGACCTATACTAACAGGTGTAAATTTTAAATACAAAGATAATCATTTGTATTGTGTTGCAACAGATAGTTATCGTTTAAGTCAAAAAAATGTTAAATTAAGAACACATTCAAAAGAATTTGATATTGTTATTCCTAGTAAATCTTTAGATGAGTTAAGTAAAATACTTGATGGATCAACTGATGATGTAGAATTATATATCAATCCAAATAAAGTTTTATTTAAAATAAAAAATACTTTATTCCAAACAAGATTATTAGAAGGAAATTATCCTGATACAATGAGAATTATACCTACTGAATTTCCAGTAGCAATTCCATTTAACAAAGAAGAATTATTACAAGCTGTTGAACGCGTTTCGTTATTATCTCCACGAGATCGTGAAACAAATTATAATATCATTAAATTAAATTTAAGAGAAGATCATATTGTAGAAATGAGTTCTACAAATAGTGAAGTCGGAGATGCTTTAGAAGAAATTATTCCATCATCAGATGTAATAGGTCCAGTGATAAAAATAGCATTTAGTTCAAGATATTTAGTAGATGCTTTAAAGTCATTTTCTTCTAATGAAATACTAATTCAATTTGCTGGAGAAGTGAAACCTTTTGTCATCAAAGGAAACTTAGATCAAGAGTTATTACATTTAATATTACCTGTAAGAATCGATTAAAAAACTTAAAAACTAAAAAAAATATCAAAATCAAAAAAAGCCGAAATTTCAATTTTAAGGCTTTTTTTTATAGTAAGTGGCTAAAGATATTTATGTCAAAATAAATCGCTTAAATTAGTGTATTTTTCTTTATATTATGTTATAATATAAATAGATGCAGAGGGTGAAAATATGAAAAAATTTAAAATTAACTCAGATTTTATTACTTTAGGACAATTTTTAAAAGCAACAGATTATATCGGATCTGGTGGAGAAGCCAAGTTTTTTTTATTACAACAAGAAGTTTTTGTTAATCACGAAAGAAGAACAGAACGTGGAAAAAAATTATATCATGGTGATCAAGTTATGATTTTTGAAACAGTTCATTATATCGTCAATGATAAAAAACATACTTCTTAAAAATTTTAGAAACCACGATGTATTCAAATTAGAAATCGATAAACCCTTTGTGTATTTTTTTGGAGAAAACGGAAGTGGAAAAACTAGTATTTTAGAGGCTATTTATTTTTGTTCAACAACTAAATCACATAGAACATCAGATGAAAAAGAGTTAATAAAAACAGATGAGTTGTTTGCACAAGTTGTAGTTAAAGATGATAATCAAACTTATGAAATTGTAGTATCTAAATTCGGAAAACGCACAAAGATAAATCATGTCGAAAAAAGAAAATTAAGTGAATTTGTAGGTCATTTAAATGTTGTGATGTTTGCACCTAATGATTTAGAACTCATACAAGGAGCACCATCGATTAGACGACAATTTATGGATTTAGAGTTGTTACAAGTTGATAAAACTTATTTACAACACTTAAACACCTACAAAAAGATATTAAAACAAAGAAATAGTTTATTAAAAAAAGTAGATATAAAAGATGATTATACTTTTTTAGATATTTTGGGTAATCAACTTTATGAACAAGGCATTATACTTATGGACCAAAGAAAGCGATTTTTAAATGATTTAAATATTTTATTTAAAGAAAACTATAAAAGATTTAGTCAAAATGTAGTGGATATTATATATAAACCAGATCAAGATGAGATAAGTTATAAGAAACATTTACAAAAACAACAAAGACAAGACATTTTGTATCAAACGACACTTGCTGGACCACACAGAGACGATTTTTTTATAAGGTTTAACGCGTTTGATTCAAAAACTTATACCTCACAAGGTGAAACAAGATTAATCGTCATAGCGTTAAAATTAGCGCTTTTAGAATGGATAGAAACAAAGACAAATCATAAAGTTGTTCTACTGCTTGATGATGTATTATCAGAGTTAGATCAACAAAAACAAGATATATTTTTAAAGACTTTACCAAAAGAACATCAAATCATCATGAATAGTGTGATGCCTATTCACATGGATCACATTCAAATGATTGAATTAACAAAGGAGCGTACACATGTCAAATTATGATGCATCGAACATTCAAATTTTAGAGGGATTAGAAGCTGTTAGAAAGCGCCCAGGTATGTATATTGGTAGTACTGGAGCTAGAGGATTACATCATTTAGTTTGGGAAATTATTGATAACTCAATTGATGAAGCTTTAGGTGGATATGCTACTAACATTAAATTAGAAATTTTAGAAGGTAATATCATCAAGGTAACTGATGATGGACGTGGGATTCCAGTGGATCTTCATCCAAAAACAAATAGACCAGCTGTTGAAACGATTTTAACATCACTTCACTCAGGTGGTAAATTTGATGGAAAATCATATAAAGTATCAGGTGGACTACATGGTGTAGGTGCATCTGTTGTTAATGCTTTATCTGAGTGGTTTCTTGTAGAGATTCATAGAAATAACAAAAATTATGTACAACGTTATGAACGCGGATTTCCAATGACTGAAGTTATGGAAATTGGCGATAGTGTACATACAGGAACTATTATTACGTTTAAAGCAGATCATTTAGTGTTTACTGAAACTGGTGTTTATGATTATGAAATTTTAAGAAGTAGAGTTCAACAACTTGCTTTTTTGAATAGAGGTATTAAAATTACAATCATTGATGCTAGAGGTAGTGAACCTGTTGAAATGAGTTACCATTATGAAGGTGGTATTGTTGAGTATGTAGGTTTCTTAAACAAAGGTAAAGGCAAAGTCAATCAAGATATTATTTACACAGAAAAAGAATTAGATGGAGTAACTTTAGAAATTGCGATGCAATATAATGACTCTTACGCTACAAATATTTATTCTTTTGCAAATAACATACCAACTCATGAAGGCGGTATGCATGAAGATGGGTATAAATTAGCTTTATCAAGAGTTATAAGTAAATACGCAAATGAAAATAATCTACTTAAAAAAGATGATTCATTAATTGGAGAAGATACAAGAGAAGGCTTAACTGCAGTTGTATCTGTTAAACATCCTGATCCTCAGTTTGAAGGACAAACAAAAACAAAATTAGGAAATCCGGAAGTAAGACAAATTGCAAGTCAAATTACAGGTGAAGGCTTAGAAAGATATCTTAGTGAAAATCCTGTAGATGCCAAAGCAATTATAGAAAAAAGTATTTTAGCTTCACGTGCAAGACTAGCAGCTAAAAAAGCTAGAGAAGCAACAAGAAGAAAATCTCCACTTGACCAATTAGGATTTGCATCTAAATTAGCGGATTGTAGAAGTAAAGATCCGCAAATCTCAGAAGTTTATATTGTCGAAGGGGACTCTGCGGGTGGATCTGCTAAACAAGGTAGAGAATCAGAATATCAAGCAATTCTTCCACTACGCGGGAAAGTATTAAATGTTGAAAAAGCAAGATTAGATAAAATTTTAAGTAATAAAGAAATTTTATCCATGATACAAGCAATTGGAACAGGTATTGGAGAAGAATTTGATCCAGAAAAAACTAGATATCATAAAATCGTAATTATGACCGATGCGGACACTGATGGTGGACACATTAGAACTCTACTTTTAACATTCTTCTTTAGATATATGAAACCACTAATTGATCTTGGTTTTATATATATTGCTCAACCTCCGTTATACAAAGTTCAACAAGGAAGAAGAGTTGAATATGTATATACAGATGATCAACTTAATAAATTATTAACTGAAATGGGCGGAAGACCATCAATTCAAAGATATAAAGGTCTTGGTGAAATGAATCCTGAACAATTATGGGAAACTACAATGGATCCTGAAACTAGAACACTTTTACAAGTATCTTTAAAAGATGCACTTGATGCAGATATGGTTTTCAGTATGTTAATGGGTGAAGAAGTTGAACCTAGAAAAAACTTTATTCAAGAAAATGCAATTTATGCAGATAATATTGACGCATAGGAGGAAATGAAGATGGAAGAAACTAAAAAAACAACAGAAGGTTTAGTCAAAGAAATTAACATCTCCACAGAGATGAAATCATCATTTCTAAATTATGCGATGAGTGTTATTGTATCAAGAGCATTACCAGATATTAGAGATGGACTTAAACCAGTTCAAAGACGTATATTATATGCGATGAATGATTTAAATATGACTGCTTCTAGCGCACATAAAAAGTCCGCTAGAATCGTCGGTGAAGTTATTGGTAAGTATCACCCTCATGGTGATTCAAGTGTCTATGAAGCAATGGTTCGTATGGCTCAACCATTTAACTATAGAATGCCACTCATTGATGGTCACGGAAACTTTGGATCAGTCGATGGTGATGGTGCTGCAGCAATGCGTTACACCGAAGCAAGAATGAGTAAATTAGCTGGAGAATTGGTATCTGATTTAGATAAAAATACAGTTGATTTTATAGATAATTATGATGGATCTGAAAAAGAACCAAGCGTACTTCCAGCAAGATATCCAAACCTTTTAGTAAATGGTTCTACAGGTATTGCAGTTGGTATGGCAACGAATATTCCACCACATAATTTAGGTGAGGTCATTGATGGAATTTTTGCATATATGGAAAATGAAGAGATCACAACAACTGAACTTATGGAATATATTAAAGGACCAGATTTCCCTACAGGAGGCCAAATCCTAGGACTTACTGGTTTAAGACAAGCTTATGAAACAGGAAAAGGTATCATAGCTGTTAGAGCAAACACTGAAATCGTTACACACAAAAATAAAAATTCTATTATTGTGTACGAAATACCTTATCAAGTTAATAAAACAACACTTATTGAACGTATAGCTGATATTGCTAAAAATAAGATTGTTGATGGTATCACTGATCTTCGTGATGAATCAAATAGAAAAGGTATGCGTATTGTCATTGAACTTCGTCGTGATGTTAATCCTCATGTGATGTTAAACAACTTATATAAATACACACAACTTCAACAATCATTTGGAATTAATATGATAGCATTAGTTAAAGGTCAACCTATGATGGTGACTTTAAAAGATGTCATTATAAATTATTTAGAACACCAAGTTGAAGTCATTCAAAGACGTACAATATATGATCTAGATAAAGCACAAGCTAGAGCACATATTCTTGAAGGTTTATTAAAAGCTTTACACGATATAGATCATGCAATTGAAATCATTAAAAAAGCAGATACAGGAGATGAAGCAAAAGAGGCTTTATCTAATGCATACGACTTAACAGAAATTCAAGCAAAAGCAATCCTAGATATGAGATTGCAAAGACTTACAGGATTAGAAATAGGTAAAATTGAAGGCGAAGCATCTGAGCTTATGGTTAAGATTTCTGACTTTAAAGATATCATTGGATCACACGATAGAAAGACACAAATAATTAAAGACGAATTATTAATAATTAGAGATAAATATAGTAATGATAGAATGTCTGAAATTAATCTTCATGAAGACTTAAGTATTGAAAATGAAGACTTAATTCCAGTAGAAGATGTTATCATCACAGTTACCAACAATGGATATATTAAACGCATGAAAGTCGACCAATATAAGACTCAAAATCGCGGTGGAGTTGGTATGTCGGGTATCAAAGTACACGAAGATGATTACGTAGAACACATCTTAATGACTTCAACGCATGATTATCATTTATTCTTTACTAATAAAGGTAGAGTTTACAAAATTAAAGGATATCAAATTCCTGAATTCTCTAGAACATCTAAAGGGATTCCAATTGTTAATTTATTAGAGTTTGATAAAGATGAAACGCTTGCTAATTTTACAAGTGTTAAAGATTTTGAAGCAGAAAACGCTTATTTAACTTTTGTAACTAAAAAAGGTGTGGTTAAAAGAACTCATATTTCTGAATATCAAAATATTAGAACCAACGGTATTATTGCCTTAACTTTAAGAGAAAACGATGAATTATTAAGTGTCAGATTAACTGATGGCCAAAAAGATATAATCTTAGGTGCATCAAATGGTAAAGCAATCCGCTTTAATGAACAAGATGTTAGATCAATGGGACGTACTGCATCAGGTGTACGCGGCATGAACATTGGTGAAAACGATCAAATCGTTGGGGCAGCACTTATTGAATCAAATGAGCAAGAAATACTTGTAGTAACAGAAAAAGGATATGGCAAGCGTACTAATGTAGATGAATATAGATGTCAAATGCGAGGCGGTAAAGGTGTTAAAACACTAAATGTTACCGATAAAAATGGACGTTTATGTACACTAAAAGCCGTGAGTGATAATGATGACTTAATTGTTGTATCTGATAAAGGTGTTGTTATTAGAACACATGTTGATCAAATTTCTAAAACAAAACGAGCAACACAAGGTGTTAGAGTCATTAAACTAAGAGCTGATCATCATGTCGCAACTATTGCTTTAGTTCCTAAACAAGAAGATGAAGATGAAGCAGTTAATGATCAAGAACAATTTGAACAAGTCTCAATACCTGTTGAAGAACAAAAGAAAACATTAGAATCTATAGAATTAGCTCCAGATGAAGTAGAAACAGAAAAAGAAGAGGTAGTTTCTAAAGATAGCTTGTTTGACGAAGATAAAGCATAAACAAAATAAGATAACTTAGTTCCTATCATTTGATAGGAACTATTTTATATATGAACATAAATAGTTAATTTAAGAATAATGTATTAATCCAAATTTTTATATATTATTTAATGGAGGAAAATCTTTTTAATGTAAACATTTATAAGTTTTTAAAAATAGTGTATAATATAGTCACTTATCAAAAATAAAAGGGATACCTATGAAAAAAATAAATTCAAAAAAAGCATATATACTTTTTATAGTGCTATTCATTGGCCTAAACATTATAAATACATATTTTTTAACAACCAAACATCTCAATAGATATATTGAGCCTTTTTTGCACACCTTTTTTGGTGAAATTAATCAAGTTTTAGGTAATTTCGTTGTCTTATTTTTAATTGTATTAATTATATCTTTAGTATTTAAGAATGCTAAATCTAGAATAAAAACAATGATATGGACAACATTTGGTTTGAATTTCTTTGTTTATGTTCTAGGTGTTTTTAATTTATATTATGGAACTGCATTTTCAAGAAACGCTATCGTATTATTAAAAAATCCAGCTGATGGATTTGCTTTTGGCGTTGTAATTGAGACATTATTAGAACTTATTACTTATTATAGAATACTTGTCTTCCTACCTTTTATTATATTAATGACTTTATATATACTATCAGATAAATTTGCCTTGTCTTCATATAAATTCAAATTTCAAATAAAACGTTTAACTATTTCACTATTAGCGATAGCATCATTGTTTTTATTTTCTTTAAATACATATTTACGACTTTATCAAGAATCTGCACCTGTTCAATCCATGAATTCAACATTTGCAGTTCAAAATCTTGGTGTATATCCTTATTATCTCAGTGAACTTTTTGGTATTGAGTTTGATCTTGATTATCAAGAGATATTAGATATTAATGATGATCAAGATTTAATCTCTTTAATGCAAGATTATAATAAAAATCAAACCAGTTATATAAACTTTTTTGATAATAAAACATATTCCAATAGATTAATGGTTGAAGATGCTGTAGATTCTTTATATCTAGATCCTGCATTATCAACATCAACAGATCTTACCGGAGTTTTTAAAGATAAAAATTTAGTGCTTATTCATCTGGAATCTATGAATCAATTTTTATTAGATCATCCAACTATAGGACAAAACTTTACGTTTTTAAAAGATTTGTTTAAAGAAAGTTTTGTTTTAAATAACGTATATACAAATGTAGGTATGGGTGTAAGTTCTGATGGTGAATTATCTATATTAACAGGATTAAATCCAGTAGGAGATGAAACTCTTTATTGGGAATATAATGATAAGAATTATGATTTAACATCCTTGGTTAAGTACTTTAACGAACTAGATTACTATACAGAAGCAATCCATGGGGACAAACAAACTTTTTATAATAGAGAAGTTATTTATCCAGATTTTTTAACTTTTGATGAATTTTATGCACTTGAAGACTTTATTGAAGATGGGTATGTAATAGAAGATGGATATTTATTTGACCAAGAAGAAAATCTCGTGCATCACTCACCTTGGATCAGCGATTTTCATCTAGCTGATTACACATCTCAACTAGGAAATGAACTATTAAGTACTAGTGAACCATTTTTCTTATTTCCAATTACGATGATGGGACATACGCCTTTTGATTTTGATCCATATGGTGGGTTAAGAGAAACAGATTTTCCTGAATATGCAAACCTTATTCATAAAATCACTTTAAGATATATCAATTATTCAAGATATTATAATGATTCAATCAAAAGATTCTTTATAGATGAATTTGGCTCAGATCAAACATTAGATGACACAGTATATGTGTTTTATAGTGATCATGGGTCAGGTATAAAAAATGGAGATTTATCTATATTATTTGATAAAGAATTATCTTCTTTAGAAGAAAGAAGAATGCTTCAGCAAATCACAGTATTCATTTACGCACCAAGCAATGATGAATATGTTGATTATGGAGATTATCAAATAAGAAAAGGTCTTCTAACAGGAAAACAAGATTTAGTTAGATCTCAAATAGACGTTTATAGAACCATTATAGAGCTTTTTGATCTTCCAGTTGGACAAGATATGTATTTTGGAGTTCATGCGATGAGCAAGGAACCAACATTCGCACTTGATAATAGAATTACTGATGTCATTCTTGACGATTATATTTATTCAATGCGAAATAGATATGCAATTTATCCTAATGATGAATCGGTGAGTATATTAACTTATGACTATATTTTAAGATATAAGATATTAAGCGATTATTTATTATCTGAGGCGGATTTGCAAACAAGAATTAATGAGTTGATTAAAGATGATTAAAAGTTTAAAGCTATATATTAATCCAACGCTCATACTAGCTTTATTATTTGTTGGTATGAGCTTTATATTAGGTATTGGGTTATCTAATGGGCTTATTATATTTTTATCTTGGAATATGATGTTAGCAATTATGGTTTATGTTTTAAGTGTTTTAGTAGTGGTTTTACATAAAAAAAATATCCATAAGATATGGATTATATTTTCAATATTTTTATATATTATCTTTTTTCCTAACAGTTTTTATATCATCACAGATTTCATTCATTTTGAGCAGTATGACTTTTTCAACATGTATCCTGATATTTATGAGCTTGATATATATGATTGGTATGTCTTCTTTGATATTGTTGTTGGAGCTTTAATTGCACTAAAATTAGGCATATTATCAATATCACACGTAAAGTCAATCGCATCTGAAAAAATAAAAGATTATGAATACATATTATTGACATTATTGTTTGTCCTATCATCAATTGGTATTTATATAGGACGATTTATGAGATTAAACTCATGGAATATTTTTGATTTAACATATATTTTTAATGGCATATTTGAACATTTTAGTTTTTTTATATTGTTTGTTTTATTATTTACGATTATACATGGGATCTCATATATTTTATTTAAAGAAAAAGGTGAATAATTTCACCTTTTTTGTTTTATAATACAAAATACAAAATAATAGATAAGATACCTACAGTTAAGCAGTATACCGAAAAATAAATTAAATTTTTAACTTTAACATATTTATATAAGATACGTACTGAAATAAACGAAAATACAAAACTCATAACAAATGCCAAAATATATCCTAGAATATGAATTGATTCGCTAGCAGTTAAAGCTTCATAAAAACCTAAAAGCATCACTGGTATTGATACAATAATATAACTTAAGAATGAAAATTTTAAAACTTTTTTAAGTTCAATTTTTTGTATAAGGCCACCTGTCATTGTAATACCACTTCTTGAAATACCAGGGAAGATGGCAAATATTTGAAACGTCCCAATAATTAATGCGTTTTTCCAAGAAACATCATTTTTCCATTGTATATCCTTAACTCTATACACATAAAATAGTAACAATCCAGTTAATATTAATGCAAAACCTACAGATAATAAGTCATTAGGTAACATATCTTTAAAAAGTAGTCCAAAAACACCAATTGGAATTACAGCCATCAAGAGCTTTAAAACATATTGGAAATCCTCTTTAGAAGTTTCTTCTCGTTTAACGATAAATTTATATGTGCCTATGATAAGTTCTTTAATATCAGTTTTAAAGAAAAGTAATAAAGCCAAAAAAGAACCTGTGTTGGTTATCATTAGAAAAACTGTTAAGTTATCTAGATTAATACCAAACAAATTACTAAAAAGTGTTAAGTGTCCACTGCTGGAAACTGGAAAGATTTCAGTAATACCTTGAATGATACCAAGTATAATGTATTTTATAAGTTCAATCATCTAATCACCAAACATATTATAGCATATTCATATGTCAAAAAGTATGTTAAAATAGACACAATCATTTATAATAGAAATAGATAGAATAAAAGAGTAGAGGATATAATGAAAAATATAATAAAAATCATTAAAGGTAGTTTTGTAGGCATGGGATCTATTTTACCAGGCATATCAGGATCAATGGTTGCAGCTATCTTAAAAATATATCAAGATTTAATAGATGCTTTAAATGATTTTTTAAAAGCACCAATAAAATCTATTCAAAGTGTATGGCAATATATTGTTGGGGTGTTATTAGGTTTTATCATTGGATTTGTATTCATTAATTTCTTTTATGAATTAGCCCCTATCCCAATCACGTTTTTATTTATTGGTTTTATTCTTGGCGCTATTCCTTCTCTTATTAAAGAAGTAAAAGTAAGTAAATATAAATGGCATCACTTTTTTGTAATGGTTGTAGCTATATCGTTTATGATAGGATTTATATTTATTACAGAAACTCAAAGTACTCAAAGCGGGTTTATATATTTTTTATCAGTTTTTTTAGTAGGAGTCATTTATGCAGTTGCATTAATAATTCCAGGATTAAGCGGATCAACAATGTTGATGGCATTTGGTTATTTCCAACTTTTAATCACACTAGTAGATGAGATTGTAGTGGCGTTTGTAAATCTTGATTTTTCTACAATAGTTTCACAATTACCCATGCTATTTTTACTTATATTTGGAGCATTAGTTGGACTCATACTTGTAGGAAAAGTCATGCATTATTTATTACATCACTATAAAACACATTTCTACTTTGCGGTTTTGGGTATTGTCTTTATATCGCCATTTAACGTCTTATTTACATTACAAGACAATACATCATCTAATGTATTTCAAAGCGCGTGGTATATGTATGCTATAGGTGCGATACTATTTATAATTGGAATAATCATAACTTATAAAATATCACATACAAAAAAATATGAAGGAGAGAAAATATGATCAAAAAAGCAATTATTCCTGCAGCAGGATATGGTACAAGATTTCTACCAATCACAAAGGCATTGCCTAAAGAATTACTTCCTATTATTGATAGACCAACAATTGAATTTATTGTCAATGAAGCTATTGAAAGTGGTATTACAGATATCTTATTAATTGTAAGTAATAATAAAAATGCAATCATTGACTACTTTGATTATAATATCGAATTAGAAACAATTCTTTTAAGCAAGGGTAAAGAAGAAGAATTTAAAATGCTTAGAAAAATTGGTAAGGGAGCTAATCTTCATTTCATTAGACAAAAAGAACAATTAGGTCTTGGGCATGCAGTCCTGCAAGCAGAAGCGTTTGTTGGCAATGATCCATTTGTTGTTTTACTTGGTGATGATATGTATGTAACAAAAGGCAAACCTGCGATTAAACAAATGATGGATATGTTTGATGAAACTCAATCTTCTATTTTAGGTACAATGGAAGTTGCATATGAAGATACGTATAAATATGGAATTTGCACACCAAAGCATGAGAAAAAAGGAAGATTAGTAGAACTCAAAGATGTTGTAGAAAAACCAGATATTGAAGTTGCTCCATCGCGTTCAGCAATCGGAGGCAGATATGTTTTAACCCCAACTATATTTAAGTATCTTAAAAATCAACAAAAAGGTAAAGGTAATGAGATTCAACTTACTGATGCGATTTTAAGATTAATGAAAGAAGAAAAAGTGTTTTCTTATGATATCCAAGCTAAAAGATATGATGTAGGAAATAAACTAGACTACATAGAAGCTATCCTTGATTCAGGCTTAGAAAACCAAGAACTTAGCCAAGGATTAAAAGCTTTAATCAAAGAAAAAGCTAAAATAAAATAAAGTCTTTACTTTTTCTAATGAAGACTTTATAATATAGATAACTCGTATGAGAGATTAGTAATATCGCAAATTTTCCTTTAAGAGAGAACACGGTTGGTGAAAGTGTTTAGAAAAAGTGATATGAATCTACTCTTTAGAGGTGCTAATCACACCCGCACACCTGCGTTAAAGGTGATACAAGAGGGCTAGATAAACATATCTAGAACTAAGGTGGTACCGCGAAACTTCGTCCTTAGACATTATGTCTAGGGACTTTTTTATATAAAAGGAGGAAAAAATTATGTTAGATTTAAAATATGTTACAGAGCATATCGATGAGGTAGTCAATAATTTATCACAAAGAAATGGTGATTTTTCATATTTATATGAATTGGTTACATTACAAGAACAAAGAAAAGAATTTATTGCATTAGTAGAATCTAAAAAAGCAATAAGAAATGAGTCATCAAAAAAGATAGGTGAACTAAAAAGAAATAAAGAAGATGCATCACATATCCTAAATCAAGTTAAAGATCTAGGTGATGAAATCAAAGTGTTAGATGAAAAACTAAAAGATATTGAATTAAAAATCTATGATATATTAGCCAACACACCAAACTTATGTCATGAGTCTATTCCACAAGGTAAAGATGAATTTGATAATTTAGAAATTAAAAAGGTTGGGACACCTAAAACTTTCGAGTTCAAAGTTGCAGATCATGTAGAACTTGGAGAAAAACTTGATATTCTAGATTTTGAAAGAGCTGCCAAAATAACAGGTACAAGATTTGTTGTTGAAAAGGGGTTGGGTGCAAGACTAGAAAGATCACTTATTCAGTTTATGATGGATCTTCATAGTAAACATAATGATTATATAGAAATCATGCCACCATTTATTGTCAATGAACAAAGTATGTTTGCAACTGGTCAATTTCCTAAATTTAGAGAAGATAGTTTTAAATTAGAATTAAAAGATCAAAATTATTATCTTAACCCAACAGCTGAAGTGCCAACAATTAATTTATATCGCGATGAAATCTTAGATGGGTTAAAACTACCCTTAAAGTATTGTAGTTTTACAACAGCATTTAGATCTGAAGCAGGATCTGCAGGTAGAGATACAAGAGGAATGCTGCGACAACATCAATTTAATAAAGTAGAACTTATAAAATTTTCTACCCCTGAAGATTCTTATAAAGAATTAGAAAGTATGTTATTAGATTCAGAAGAGGTATTAAAACAATTAGGACTACCTTATAGAGTTGTATCCTTATGTACAGGTGATATAGGTTTTGGAATGGCTAAAACATATGATATTGAAGTATGGATACCATCTCAACATAAATATCGTGAAATTGGATCCATTTCAAATGCAGAAGATTTTCAAGCAAGACGAGCAAATATAAGGTTTAAAAGAAGCAAAGATAGTAAAACAGAATTTGTTCACACATTAAATGGATCAGGATTGGCAATTGGAAGAACAATGATTGCAATTATGGAAAACTATCAAAATAAAGATGGTAGTATTACTATTCCAGAGGTTTTAGTTCCTTACATGGGTGTAAAAGTTATTAATTAACACAATTTCACATGAAAAAAACATAGACTTCACATAGTGTTTTGCTATACTATAAGTACTTCATTTTTCTCTCTATTTATATACTCTATGTTATAATAAGTGTGCGCAAGCGCACTTATTTTACTTATTAAGGAGGAGCTAAGCATGAAAATATACTACGTTGAAGATGAAAAAGATTTATCAGAGATTATACGAAAATACTTAATGCGAGAAGGTTTTGATGTTACTGTTTTTTATGATGGAGAAACTGCAATTAAGCATATTAACGACCAAGTTGATTTATGGATATTAGATATTATGTTGTCTGGTGAATTAAATGGATACGACCTTATTAAGGCAATAAAAGGGGCAAATAGTTCTTCTGCAATCATATTCACATCAGCAAGAGATCAAGATTTAGATAAGATTATGGGACTGGAATTAGGTAGCGATGATTATCTTGCAAAACCGTATTCACCTAGAGAGCTTATTTTAAGAGTTAAAGCAGTATTAAAGAGACAACAACAATTTTCATCATCAGAAATTACACAATATGATCATTATGCTATAAATCTCACAAAACGAGAAATTAAATCAAATCATGGCATGATTGACTTAACAAATAAAGAATTTGAACTTTTATTATTTTTTATTAAACATACCAATCAAGCTTTTTCAAGAGACGATATTTTAAAACATGTCTGGGGAGACAACTATTATGGTAGTGATCGAGTGGTTGATGATCTTTTAAGAAGATTACGACATAAGATGCCAGATTTAAAAATTGAAACTATTTATGGATATGGTTATAGATTATTATGAGACGATTTAAAAAAATGAAATTATCAACACAAATTAATCTTATTTTTACGATTGTAACTGTGTTAACAAGTTTCATTTTTTTGTTTGCTGTAAGTCAAATTATTAAAGATTCACGTATACAACAAAACAAAGATCAATTAAACGCATATTTTAATGAGGTTATCCAATCACCCGCATTATCAAAGCCTGATGAAAATAGTTATAATGGATATTTAGTCTTTAGAGATGGTAGATTGCTCTATAGTTCTAACTTTGAAATTTTAGATGGTAATTATACAACAGCACGTCTATATCAAATTTATAGCATAAGACCAGGTTTTGAAGCGGAAGATACTAAAAGTGGAAATACTTATTATTTTAGATTCCAAAGAAGATCTGAGACTGATTTTACAATTGTTTTCACTGGAGACGATTATTTGTCAGTCATCAATACGCGATATTCAGTATTTGTTTTTGTATCTCTAATTGCAATAATTCTTTTAGGTAATATTACGATTTTACTATGGTCGAGAATTACTGTTGATAGGGTAAAAAGATTACAATATGAAGTATCCTTACTTACTAAAAACAATTATAGAGTTCCTATAGAGATGGATGGTGCTGATGAAATTTCAGATCTAGCATATACCATTGAAAAAATGAGAAGAGAAATTGAATCAAGTGAAAATATAAAGCAAGAAATGTTGCAAAATGTCTCTCACGACTTTAAAACACCTATTGCGGTTATTAGATCTTATGCAGAAGCTATTACTGATGGTATATCAGAACCTAATGAAGCTGCAATTATTATGAAACAAGCTGATATTCTAAATCAAAAAGTTAAACAACTTTTAGAACTTAACAAATTAGAATATTTAAAAGATCCATCTCAATTTGAGATGGTTAGTATTAAAGATATCATTAATAACATCATCGATCAACAAAAATATAGAAGTTCTCTAAAAATAACAACACATTTAGATAATTCAAAATACTTTGCAACTAAAGAAAATTTATTTACTGTATTTGGCAATATATTAGATAACGCTTTAAGATATGCAAAAAATGAAATCATCATTACCCTTGAAAATAAAAAACTCACCTTCTTTAATGATGGTGAGCCTATAAGCGATAAATTTATTGAACAACTTTTTAAACCATATGAAAAAGGAGACAAGGGTCAGTTCGGCCTTGGCATGAGTATTGTTCAAAAAACTTGTCAACACTTCAATTTAATCTT
>SWCB01008900.1_pt1 | contig 16609 bp, 8 predicted proteins | sample 4692901 | NCBI WGS metagenome assembly SWCB01 (sample SAMN10267276, study PRJNA491770) | bioreactor metagenome | isolation source: DHS bioreactor inoculated with subseafloor sediment | place: Japan: off Shimokita Peninsula | collected 2006-08 | reverse complement strand
ACCCGTACATGCGCCAAACGCGCACGAGTGAATCATGGGATCCGTATAAGGTCAAGGCCTGGCTCAAGCGAGCGGCGGCGGACACCCTTGATGGCCTGGTCCATGCCGCCGGCAACGCCTTCCGCAGAGTGAGCATCGACGAGTGCGCCAACTACTTCACGTCTTGTGGATACAGAACATGATTACGCAAAGTGCTCTAGCGGCGCGGGCTTGCCCCGCGCTCACAGGTCCGCGCCTCAGCGCCGGCACAAGCGCGCCGCGAACGCAACCTCACACGCGGTCTCCCGCGCCTGGGGTGCATGCAACGTCAAAGCCCGGGGTGAACCCCGCCGCCAAATGGTGTCGGCGGTGACTGACGCGCTCGGTCGATCGAATCGCGCATCCGGCGCTCGTGTTACGCCAACTTCACCGCCAGCGTGATGATTTCGAACGGCTTAATCTGCAGCGTTGTCCGCCGGTTCTCCTTGTTGTGCACTAACGAGAGCAGTTCGGTCGGTTCTTCGAGCAGGTTCACAGCGGCCACGTCGGTGACGGGTAGATTCCAGAGGAGTCTGACCTCGCCGCGCGCGCCCTGCAACTCGACCAAACGGATGACGAGGCCGACGCCGTCCTCGGCTGGTTTGATTGCTTCGATGTTAACTCGACCTGCGCCATCGAACTCCACTTCAACCGGGGTGAACTTCTTGCTCCAATTGCCCGCCCTCGCCGGAGCAATCGCCCGGGCGACGAGGGGGTTGTTGAGCATCTCCGCCTCCAGATCGACGCCCGCGCCGCGCCAGTCGCCCGCATGCGGCATGAGGCTGTAGGTAAATTCATGCATGCCGATGTCCGCCTTCGGATCCGGGTGCGTGGGGCTGCGCAGCAGGGTCAGGCCCAGGACGTTGCCATCGCAGGAGTGGCCGTACTTGCAATCATCGAGCACCGCCAGGCCAAAGCCGGGTTCGCCAATGCTCATCCAGCCGTGGGCGCAGACTTCAAAGCGTGCCCGATCCCAGGGCGTGTTGCGGTGGGCCGGCCGTTCGATGTGGCCGAACTGCGTGCCGTAGTTGACATGCGAGGCCCGCACATCGACGGGGAAGTTCACGCGCAGCAGGCGATGCTCTTCCTGCCAGTCGACGGTGGTCACGATGTCCAGCCGCGGCGAGCCCGCTTCCAGGACGAAGCGCTGGGTGATGTGGCTGGCTCGGCCGAGCTTGCGCTTCACTTCGATGGCGCAGCGAAGCGGGTGCTCCTCCACGACGCGCCACGCATCCGCCTTGCCGATCACCGGGAATGCCTTCTCCGAATACTGCGGATCGATCTCCCAGGCGTCCCAGGAATGCGGCACATCTTCGTAGAGCACAAGTTCGTTGAGTGGCGGAGCGCTGCTGGGCCTGACATCACGTCCCATGCAACAGCAGTAGAGTCCGGCAACTTGGCCGGCTTCGTCGATCGTCGCCTCCAAGATGCCGTTGCTCAGTACCTGGCCCTCGATCTTGACGGGTGCGACTTCGCCGGGCTTGTCGATGTCGACTACGGACGCCCCGGCGGGAGCGAGATCCTCGACGAAGTGCAACTCGCCCTCGACATCGATCACGCCACGTCGCGAGTGCGAACTCGGATTCACCACAAGCGCCGGCTTCGCCACCTCGCGCGTGTCAGCGCTCTCCGCCCAGGCGTCGACCGCCTCCTCGATCTGCTTCTCGCAGAAGTCGGCGATGCGGGCGTGATCTTCGCGAGCGTCCTCGTACACCATCGCGATCGAGGAGCCAGGCAGGATGTCGTGGAACTGGTTCAAGAGAACCAGCTTCCAGATCTCGTCAAGCTCGCCCCGCAGTTGGTCCCACTTCTTTGCCTCCATCGGGGTCGGCCCGGCAAAGGCGAGTAGCTCCAGCAGCCGCAATGACGTCTCCGCCCGCCGATTCGCCTTCTTGATCCAGGACTGCGTCGTCAGCGTGCCGCGGTGCAGTTCGAGATACAACTCGCCATCCCAGACCTGCAGCTTGTCGCCCTCCGCCTCCCGTGCTCGGCGGCGTTCGTGCAGAAGCTCGCAGAAGTCATCCGCGCGCGACATTCGCACTTTCGGCAGTCCCTCGCAGGCCTTGGCAAGTTGCGCCCGCTCGATCATCTCCGCCGTTGGCCCCCCACCCCCGTCGCCGTAGCCGAACGGCTGCAGCCAGGCGTTGAGGGCAGCGCGATCCTTGCGAGCGTTGTTCTTCTCGCCGCGCACCAGTTCCAGCGGCGTATGCGAGGTGTTGTAGTCGTGCCCGGGCGTGCAATGCGCCAGGACCTCGCTGCCATCCAACCCGCGCCATATGAAGTTCACATCCGGCCAGTCGTTGAACTGGTTCCAGGACAACTTGTTGGTGATGAAGGTGTCGAGGCCTGCCTTGACCATGAGTTGGGGCAGGACGGCAGGGAAACCGAAGGTGTCGGGCAAGTACACGTGGCGTTGGTTCCCGCGCTCGCCAAACTTCTCGCGCCAGTAGCGTGTGCCGTGCAGGATCTGCCGCGCCAGCGATTCACCGCTGGGCACGTTGCAGTCGGGTTCGATCCACATGGCCCCGCCCGGCTCCCAGCGCCCATCGCGCACGCGTTCGGCGATCCGCTCAAAGAGGGCCGGCGACTGCTCCTCGACGTAGGCGTATTGCTGGGCCTGGCTGCAGAGGAAGATGAAGTCGTCGTAACGGTCCATCAGCTCGAGGACGTTGGAGAAGCTGCGCAGGCACTTGCGCTTGGTCTCGCGCAGGGGCCAGAGCCAGGCCGTGTCGATGTGGGCGTGGCCGACGGCGTAACACTCGGAGGCGGCGTGCTCACCCGTGCCGTCAATGACCCCACGCAGCACCTCAAGGGCGCGTCCGGCGCTCCCGGGCACGTCGCCGGCGTCGACCGCTTGCATGGTCCGCTGCAGGCCGCGCCCGAGTTCCTGGGCCCGGGTGCTCTCTTCAGGAAGTTGCTCAAGGAGTTGCAGGACGAACTCGACCGCCGTGTGCAACCGCCAGACATCGTAGTGGTAGACCGCCAATTCGCAGCGCTGCAGTTCACCGGGCTTGTCACTATTCCAGCGATCCTGCGTCTCGGGCGGATCCCAAGCAAAGGAGGTGATGCCGAACGGGTGGTTGCAGGCCGCCTCCACACGCAGGTCGATGGCCTCGCCGCCGTTGGCGCTGTCCAAGAGCACGACGAGATCACGGAAGCGGTCCAGCCCGCGCGTCGGCTCGCCGTTGCGCCAGACCATCGCCTCGGTGCCGCTGGAGAAGCGCAGAGCCACGCAGGCACCGCGCATCGTTTCGGGTACTGCGCCGGTCACATGAAACCAGGCGGTGGTCCAAGCCGGCCCCCAGCGCCAGCCAACCTCAACGGCCTCGTGCGGACGCTCGCTCGCCTCGGCGTAGGGGATCGGGTTGGCGCACTGCATGGCGCTCACCGCCAGTGACTGGGAATCGCCGTAGATCGCGGGCTGCAGGATCGTGCGGGAGAAGGAAGTAAAGCGGGCTCGGTCGAACTCAAGCGGCGTGTACATGGTGTGACTCATACGGGTAGAACAGGAAGTCGAAACGTCAGAATGATCGGTCGGCGCGATGCTTGAACGCGGATGCGGGAACCTCAACCAGGTCTGCCTCGCCCCAACGCCAGCGCAGCTTCAGCGTCGCCCCCCCGGACTTGTTGAACCACTGGACCTCCAGCGCGTGCCAGCCGCGCGCCAGGGCAATCCGGCCGGCCTGCGCCTCCGCGCTATGCAGGCCGTCATTGTCCACGACCTCCTGGTCGGCGACGAGCAGGCGCGAACCGTCGTCCGAGGTCAAGACAAACTGGTAGACGTCGTCCTCCGGCACGAAGATCAGCCCGGTGTAGCGGCGGGCCAGGTACTCCGCTGCCGGGTCGCCGATCAAACGCACCGTCCTCACAACGGTCCTAGCGCCGGCATCGAGCGCCGTGAAGTCGGGCACGTTGTTCCAGTTGCCCAGGTACGTTTCGCAGCGAAGCCCCGGCTCCAGGTCGGCTTCCTCGACGACGAGAGCGGGCGTCGGGGCGACTTTCTCGACCGTCAACGCCGAGGTGTCGCTGACTGCGCGACCTTCGTAGAACGACCGCGCCCTGATCGTCGTTGTCGTCGCCACTCGGATGGGCTGGCGATAGAGCCGCGAGGCGCCGGTCGGCGTGGAGCCGTCGAGCGTGTAGCGCAGGTCGAGATCGGTCGAAGCCGTCGATAGCGTTACCCGCGTGGAGCGCACGAAGATTGGCGACTCCGCTTCGATCGTCGGCTTGTCATACACAATGGGTCGGCCGACCACATCCAGCACAATGACCGTGGCGACTGGATCCGGCGCTTCCGCAGGCAGGCCGAACTGCAGGTCCGACCCATGCCGACGAACCGGCACTGTCTTCTCCGGGTCTGCGAGCAAGCGGGCCCCGATCACCTCGTTGCCCAGGCCGGAGAGTCGCAACCTACCCCGCTCCGGCCAGTCAAAGAGATGCAGGTACAAGCGGGTGTCTGCGCCGATCCGCTTGACCGTGCAACGGCCGTCGAAGGAGAGCTGGGCAAAGGGGCTGGCGCTGGTGCCGTGGATCGCTTCACCGTTGACCTGCATCCAGGCTCCGATGTCTTCCAGCCGTTCGAGGCAGGCCTCGGGGAAGGTTCCATCCGCCTTTGGGCCGACGTTGAGCAGGTAGTTGCCGTTCTTGGAAGCGATGTCGATGAGCTTGCGAATCAGGTCTTCGCTCGACTTCCAGTCGTCGTCGGCCTGGTTGTACCCCCAGTGACCGTTCATGGTCATGCAGGTTTCCCAGTCGACGCCGGGCAGGCCGGTCGCGGGGATGTGCTGCTCCGGCGTGCCGAAGTCGCCGGCGTACTCCGTGTCGACCACACCGCTGTGCCCCCGCCGGCCCTTGTCCACGCGATCATTGACGATCACGTTCGGCTGCAGTTCGCGGCAGAGATCGTAGAGCGGCTTGCCGTACGCGTGCGTCCAGGTGCCCTCCCACTGCCCGTCAAACCACATGACGCCGATGTCGCCGTAGTTGGTGAGTAGTTCCGTCACCTGGCTGCGCAGGTACTCGACGTAGCGCTCGAAGTTAGCACTTTCGCTGGAGCGCGTCTCCCAACCCCGGCGGGGCAGGTAGTCGGGGTGGTGCCAGTCCATGATCGAGTGGTACCAGCACATCTTGAGGCCGTGCTCTTCGCAGGCGTCGGAAAGCTCCCGCATGATGTCGCGCTTGAAGGGCGTGGACATCACGTCGTAGTCGGTGACCTTGGAATCCCACAGACAGAAGCCATCGTGGTGCTTGCTGGTGATGACGATGTACTTCATCCCCGCGGCCTTGGCGGCCCGCACCCAGGCGTCGGCGTCGAACTCCGTCGGGTTGAACTGGGGGACGAACTTCTCGTACTCCTCGACCGGGATCTGAGCCGTGGTCATGATCCACTCGCCGTGGTTGCTGGCCTCCCCCCACTCGCCGGCGGGGACGGCGTAGAGCCCCCAGTGGATGAAGAGGCCAAACCGTGCCTCGCGCCACCACTGCATCCGCTCGTCATCTTCCCCCTCGCCGCGGGCCGGCGGAGCAAACGTGATCAGCGCCAGAATCGCCGCGAGCAGCGGCAGAAGCATACTGAGTTGCCGACGTGTCATAGACACCTCCTGGCCCCACGGGGCAGTCTGGGGAGCGAGGCTCAGGATACCCCGGCACGGGCGATTTCGGGTGCTACGATGGGAAGGCTCAAGCGAGAAAGGACACTGCCATGTCGCTGCAGGAACGTATCGACGCCTTCTTCGAGTCCGGGCCCTGGGCCGTCGTCGGCGCCTCCACCGACCGCGCCAAGTACGGCAACAAGGTGCTGCGGAGCTACCAGCAGGTGGACCGCACGGTCTATCCGGTCAATCCCAAGGCGGAGGAGGTCGAGGGGCTCAAGGCCTACCCGGATCTCAAGAGCCTCCCCGAGCCGGTGCACGGCGTCTCCATCATCACCCCTCCCAAGGTCACCGAGCGCATCGTCGAAGAAGCGGCGGCGGCGGGGATCAAGCACCTCTGGATGCAGCCGGGCGCTGAGAGCGAGGCGGCGGTCAGCAAGGCGGAGGCGCTTGGCCTCAGCGTCATCGCCGGCGACGCCTGCGTGCTCGTCGTGCAGGGCTATCACGAACATTGAGACCAGGCGACGAGGGCGCGGCGAGATGAAGGAAACCTGGGACTACGAATCACTCTCCGCCATGTCGCGGAGCTACCAGCGCGCCTGTGTGCTGGCGGCGGCGGTGGAACTCGACATCTTCGGGGCGCTGACGGAGGGGCCGGCGACGGCGGCGGAGGTGGCCCAGCGAGTGGAGGGCGGCCTGCGGGGTACGCTGATTCTGCTCGATGCCATGACCGCGATCGACCTGCTGCGCAAGGAGGGCGAGCACTACCACGCCGCTCCCGGAGCGGTGGAAGTCCTCGCCCACAACGGGCCCGGCGGCGGCCTCGCCATCGCCCAGCATCACGCCAACTGCCTGCGCCGTTGGGCCGAACTGGCCCGGGTGGTCAAGTCCGGCGAGCGCGCCGAGCGCCGGCCCAGCATTCGCGATGAGGCAGGCGATCACGAGTCCTTCATCCTGGCGATGGACAACATCTGCGGCCCGCTCGCGCCAGAGGTCATCGACGCCCTGGAACCGCTCGACTTCACGCACCTGCTCGACGTCGGCGGGGCTTCGGGCACTTGGACGGCAGCGTTTCTGGCGCGCCATCCCCAGGCGATCGCCACCCTCTCTGACCTGCCCAAGGTCATGCCCCTGGCCGAGCGCCGTTTCGCAGAGCTTGGGCTGCAGGACCGCGTCACCTTGCACGCCGGCGATGCCTTAATCGATCCCCTCCCCACCCGAGCGGATCTTGCCTGGGTCAGCGCTATCGTGCACCAGTTCTCGCGTGAGGAGAACCAACGGCTCTTTGCCAACATCTATCGCGCTCTCGAGCCGGGCGGCACGATTCTGGTGCGCGATGTGGTCATGGAGCCGAATCGCGTCGACCCAATGACCGGGGCGCTCTTCGCGGTGAACATGTTGGTCAACACGCCGGCGGGCGGTACGTTCACCTTCGCTGAGCTTCAGGAAGACCTGGAGGTGGGTGGTTTCTCGCAAGTTCGCCTGGCCCACGACGGGGCAGGGATGAACTCGGTCGTCGCGGCTCGCAAGGTCTGAACCCCTCTCACGCTTCCCGTTTGCCGGTTCACCGCAGCGGCATTGCCCATTTGCGGCCTGGGTGCGGTCTGCGCTATGTCTGCCGTATCATGAAGGACCCGGCGTCCGGTCTTGACACCGATTCACCGTCGTTGACCTTCGCCATGCGAGGACAGCCATGCTTACCTTCTTCACCGCCCTTTGCCTTTCCATCACCATGACCCAGACACAAGCCCCGCCCGATTGGGAAGACCAGCACATCATCGGCCGCAACAAGGAGCCGGGCCACGCCAGCTTCGTCCCCTTCAAGAGCGCCGAAGCCGCCCTGCAAGCCGACTACCAAGAGCGCCACGCCCAGTCGTCGCGCTGCCTGGTCTTGAACGGCGACTGGAAGTTCCATTGGGTCAAGAGCCCGGATGAACGCCCGCTCGAGTTCTTCAAGCTCGACTACGACGATGCCGACTGGGACACCATCCCCGTCCCCGCCAACTGGCAGATGCACGGCTACGGCACGCCGATCTACACCAACGTCCGCTACCCCTTCCGCAAGGATCCGCCGCGCGTGATGGGCCCAGTGCCTGACGATTGGACCAAGGCGAAGCTGCCCAATCCCGTCGGCTCGTATCGCCGCACGTTCACGCTGCCCGACGACTGGGACGGCTCGCAGATCTTCCTGCACTTCGCCGGCGTCAAGAGCGCCATGTATGTCTACCTCAACGGCGTCGAGATCGGCTACAGCCAGGGCAGCATGACGCCCGCCGAGTTCAACATCACTGACTACCTCAAGCCCGGTGAGAACCTGCTCGCCGTCGAGGTGTACCGCTGGAGCGATGGCAGTTATCTGGAAGACCAGGACATGTGGCGGCTGTCCGGCATTTACCGCGATGTCTACCTCGTCGCCCGGCCGGCGGTGCATCTGCGCGACGTTGCCGTCAGGACCGATCTCGATGACACGTACACGAACGGCACGCTGACCATCGAGGCGAAGGTGCGCAATCTCGGCGACACTCCTGCGACCCCGCGCACGTTGCGCGCCAGGCTCTTCTCCGCCGCAACGACCGGCAGCCGCGCGGAATTGGAGAGCGGCATGGGGGCGATCCCGCCCGGCGAGGAGTGCACGCTCACCTTCACCATGCGTGTGGAACGCCCAGCCAAGTGGACTGCCGAGACACCGAACCTCTACGACCTGGGCCTCGAACTTCTTGATGAGGATGGAACCGTCGAGGAGGCGACACAGGTGAGCGTCGGCTTCCGCAACGTCGAGATCAAGAACCGCAAGCTCTACGTCAACGGCGTCCCTGTCTTGCTCAAGGGGGTCAATCGCCACGAGCACGATCCCGACCATGGCCGGGCGGTGCCGCTTTCGACGATGATCAGAGACATCGAGTTGATGAAGCAGTTTAACGTCAACACCGTTCGCACCAGCCACTATCCCAACCACCCCCTCTGGTACGACCTCTGCGATCGGTATGGCATCTTCGTCATCGATGAGGCCAACATCGAATCGCATGGCATGGGCTACGGCGCTGAGTCGCTGGGCCATGATCCCACCTGGGAGGCGGCCCACGTCGATCGCTGCGTGTCGATGGTCGAGCGTGACAAGAACCACGCTTCGATCATCATCTGGTCCATGGGCAACGAAGCCGGGCCGGGGCGCAACTTCCAGGCCTGCCGCGATGCCATGCTGGCCATCGATGACTCTCGCCCGATCCACTATGAGCGCGACAACGGCAAGGCGGACATCGACAGCGTCATGTATCCCAGCGTGGAGTGGCTCGACCGCGCCGGGGCGAGCGACTCTGAGAAACCCTTCCTCATGTGCGAGTACGCCCACGCCATGGGCAACGCGGTGGGCAATCTCAAGGAATACTGGGAAGTGATCGAGAAGCACGAACGTCTCATCGGCGGCTGCATCTGGGATTGGGTCGACCAGGGCCTAAGGCAGACGACCGAAGACGGCCGGGAGTTCTTCGCCTTCGGCGGCGACTTTGGCGACAAGCCCAACGACAACTCCTTCTGCATGAACGGCATGATCTTTGCCGACCGCAGCATCCCGCCCAAGATGTGGGAGATGAAGCGGGTCTACCAGTATGTGGATGTCGAGCCGGTCGACCTCAGCCTCGGTCGCGTGCGCATTCATAACAAGCACTTCTATACGAATCTCTCTGAATACGAAGCCGTGTGGGAGCTGACGGAAGAGGGCGCGGTCGTCCAATCAGGCACGTTGCCGGCCCTTGATATCGGTCCGCAGGGGGCGAAGGTGGTGACGCTACCGCTCGAGCCGAAGTTACCCAAGAACCGGTGGACGGAGGATCACCTGCGTATCGCCTTCAAGACGAAGAACGATGCCCCATGGGCGCAGGCAGGTCACGAAGTCGCGGCGGTGCAGATGCCTGTGCCGTATGCGGACTACCACGCTCCCATCTTCGACCCGCCGCTGGCAGAGATGGGGTCTCTGAAAGTAGGGAACACTGATTCCAAGACGAAGATACGAATCAGTAGCAAGGACACGGAGGTCGTCTTCAGCAAGACAACCGGCACCATCGAAAGCTATATCCACAATGGCGTGACCGTCGTCTCGGCTGAAGACGGCGGCTACGGCCCGATGCTCAATGCCTACCGCGCCCCGGTCAACAACGACAAATACTGTAGCGGCAGTTGGCAGAGCGCAGGGCTTGATGAACTCGAGCGAGAGGTAGAGAGCATTCGTCTCTTGTCTCCCCAGGCGGTTGAGTCGAAGGTCATCCTCACGGGAAGGGACGGCTGCCGCTTTGAAGAGCACACGATCTGGACGATTCTCTTCGGCGACATCCACGTCGACATGCAGATCACGCCCGTCAATGCTCCGAGCCCCCTGCCGCGTCTCGGCGTGCGAATGCAACTGCCGCTTGAGTACGACCGTTTCACCTGGTTCGGCCGGGGGCCGCAGGAGAACTACATCGACCGCAAGGCCGGCGCGGATGTGGGTCTGTATGAATCAACCGTTGCTGAGCAGTTCGTGCCCTATCCCGACACACAGGAGTGCGGCGCGAAGGAAGATGTCCGCTGGGCCGCCTTGCGAAACAAGGATGGCAAGGGGCTGCTCATCTCCGCGGATCCGCTCATGTCGGTGACAGCTCTGCACTACACCTCGCAGGAGCTTGCCGCCGCCCGGCACCCCGTGGACCTGCCCGAGCCGACCGCGGTCAACCTCTGTCTCGACTACGCCCAAACCGGGCTCGGCGGGGCAAGTTGCGGGCCGGCCCCGATGGCGAAATACCTCCTGAAGCCCGAGCCCATCAGCTTTGTCTTCGCCATTCGCCCGTATCCAGCAAAGGACGAGTGGGTGCATCGCATGGGCCGCGAGCGCTTGCAGGTCTCACCCCGCGTGATGATTCGCCGCGATGAAGCGGGCATGGTGCAACTCTCCTGCGTCGATCCGGAAGCAACGATCCGCTACACCCTCGATGGCAACCACCCATCGGCGGGCAAGGAATACAAAGGCCCATTCCAGTTGAGCAAGGGCGGCACGGTGCAGGCCATCTCCAGCCGCAACCACTTCCTCTCGAATCCCGCCACCAAGATGACCTTCGAGCCGATCATCCCTCGCACCGCCATGCGCGTCCTGCACGTCGACAGCGAGGAGAAGGGCGAAGGCGATGCAGCCAGGGCCCTCGACGGCGACGGCTCCACCTACTGGCACACCGAATGGTCCCGCCAGGCGCCCGGGCACCCACACGAATTAAGCGTTGATCTTGGTGATACGTATGTGGTCGCCGGCTTCATCTACCTGCCACGCCAAGGCAACGCCAACGGCCGCGTCGGCAAGTACAAGTTCTATGTCAGCACGAATGGCGAAGACTGGGGTGAGCCTATCGCGCAAGGCCAGTTCCGCAATAACTCCGCCCGCAAGCGCATCGAGTTCGACACGCCCGTGCGAGCGCGCTACTGGAAACTCATCGCCGAGTCCGAAGTGAACGGCAACCCCTGGACCTCGGTTGCCGAGCTGGACGTGATTGTCGCGGCGAGTGCGGAGTAGCAGCCTAGCGGGCGGTCGCCTGGTCACTCGAGCTGACACACACCACCCATGGGCATGGGGACTTCAGTCCCCATGCCTCTTTCGTGCACAAGAACTCGTGCTTACCAGAACATGATGTAGAGCCCCAGCGTCGCCAGCAGGATCAGGCCGCCGAAGACGTAACGCAGCGGGTCCGGCCGCAGGTCAATGTCGGACTCCGGCATGGTGACCTTGTCGGTCATGGGCTTGACGAAGCTCAGCACCAGCATGATCACGAAGAGGATGATCAGCGTAAAGGCCATGTGGTGCAGGTAGGGCATCTGGGTGAACTTGAAGAGCGACGCCATCAGCCCTTCCACGACCTGCGGCTGTGCGCTGTCAGCGCCACGAACGACCGCGTCGGCGTCGCCAATTGAGTAGTCCATCACGCCCTTCATAATCCAGCCCGGTATGCGGAAGAGGGAGTAGACCAGCGGGCCGATGAGCAGGGCGATCTGCCCGGTCACGCGCGGGGCCTTGGGCAGGAAGAGCCCAAAGAAGAAGGCGGCGACGATGGCCGGTGAGATGAAGCCCCAGATCTCCTGGATGTAGTTGAAGACGCCACCGAAGAAATACGGCAGGGGCGCCATCAAGCACGCCACCAAGGCGATGACCCCGGTGGCGACCCGGCCGACGCGAACCTGCTGCTTCGGCGTGGCGTCGCGCCGCACGAACTTGCCCCAGAGATCGACGGTAAAGAGCGTCGAGGCGGAGTTGATGCCGGAGTTAAACGTGGACATGACCGCCCCGGCGAGGGCCGCCAGCATCACCCCGCGCAACATGGGCGGCATGATGTTCTTGATCAGGTGCGGATAGGCGAGCTCGCCCGCCTTGGACTCGTCGCCGCCGGCGCTGGCCAGGATCTCGGGGCCGAAGCGTTGCAGGGCAATGATGCCGGGGATCACGATGATGAAGGGGATGATGAGCTTCATGACGCAGGCGAGGAAGATGCCGCGCTGGCCGTCGGCGAGCGAGCGAGCCCCCAGCGTCCGCTGCGTGATGAACTGGTTGAGGCCCCAGTAGAAGAAGTTGGGAATCCAGATGCCCAGGAGGAGCGCTGTCCAGGGCAACTCCGGATCGTCCGCCGGCTTCATGGTGTGCAGCTTGTCAGCGTTGACTTCCTTGAAGCTCCGCCAGCCTTCCGTCAGGCTGCCGCCGGAGACTCCGCCATCTTCGAGGAGCGTGCCGCCGCCGATGAGTTTGAGACCGAAGTAGAGCACGATCGCTCCACCGAGCATGAGGGCAGCGCCCTGGATGAGGTCGGACCAGACGACCGCTTTCAGGCCACCGTAGATGGTGTAGGCGGCGGCGATGATGCCGATCAGCCACGCTCCGCCCCACATGGCGAGGAACTCGGCACTCTTCGGCTCCATGCTGAACTGTCGTTCCATCATGCCGCTGAAGTCGAAGACGCCGTCGAGCCCTCGCGCGCCACTGTAGAGGACCGTCACCAGCACCGCGATCACCGTCAAGGCCATGAGGTAGACCGACATGATGGTGCGCGTTTGTCCGTTGTAGCGGTACTCCAGGAACTGGGGCATGGTGTAGATGCCCGCCTTGAGGAACTTGGGGAGCAGCCACCAGGCGACCACGACAAGCGCGATCGCCGCGATCCACTCGTAGCTCGCCACCGCCAGGCCGAAGGAGCCGAACGCCGACCCCGCCATCCCCACGAAGTGTTCCGTGGAGATGTTGGAGGCGATGAGCGAGAAGCCGATGAGCCACCAGGTCAGCTTGCGGCCGGCCAGGAAGTAGTCTTCGCTGGTCTCCTCCTTTCGAGAGGCGTAGAGCGAGACCGCCACCACGATGGCGAGGAACACGATGAAGGTCGCGATGTCGATAAATCCGAGTTGCACGGTTCCAGTCTCCTTGGGGCGAGCGCCCGACAAAGAGAGTCCAGCCGCAGCGTAGACTCACCTCTAAGTCCAGATTGCGGCCATCATAATCGCTTTAGCCCCGCCGCGCACGAGAGATAGGATCGCCGACACACACCCCACTCTCCCTGGGTGGTGCGAGCCGCGGCGTCCCCGCCAGCGGCCCCGCGTGCGGCAGCAGTAGGTCGCGCCGTAGAGACTCCTCGCGAAGACACGATTGCCGTCCGCGAGGCCACCTCAACTACCGGGGAATAACGACCCGGCCATGGCGGTTCAGTAGGACAGTTCGTCGACGACTCCTTCCTCCGATGTACCCGCAGCGCCAACCTGCACCCCACGCGCCCGTCGACGAGCTGCCACCGCGACCCGCTTGCCCGGCCTGTCCCCCGACCAGCGAGCGGGTCGCCATTTGCGCACACCCACAGCGACACACGAGCCGGACTCACCCTTGTGGGGGTTCAGCCTTCGATGATGCCCAGGGGCTTGCGGGTCACCCAGCGGCCGCGCGTGAAATCGGGGATGTCGATCGGGCCGCTTCGTTTGGCGACAGACTGTTCGCTCGTCTCGCAGATGACGCTCCAGGCGGCAGCGTCGTACACGTCCATGTCCATCGGCTCGCCCTTGAGCATGCACTGGATCAGGCGGTAGTCCTCGATGAAGTCCATGCCGCCGTGACCGGCGCCCGCCGCCTTCTCCTGAATCGAAGCCCACAGCGGATGCTCGAACTCCTCCTTGTAGGCGTCGAAGTCCTCCCAGCCGTGCCCGGGGCTGCGGCCCTCGATGTGGATCTTGGGATCGGGGTACTTGCGGGCGATGCCGCGGGTGCCCTGCATCATGATGGCCCGGCTGTAGGGGCGGGGCAGGTTGGTGTCGTGGATGAGGGTGATCGTCCGGCCCAGCTTCGTCTTGATCAGGTTGACGTGCACATCGCCCAGGACGTAGGTCTCCGCCCGGAAGGGATGGTCCTCGGGGTAATGGTCGCGGGCCCAGTTCTGCAGGCCGCGCGAGTTGCTGCTCATGGCCACGATGTAGTCGAGTTGGTCGCCGCGGTTGATGTTCAGGCACTGGGCGACCGGTCCCAAACCGTGCGTGGGATAGAGGTTGCCGTTCCGCGTCTGCGAATGGGCCCGGCGCCAGACGCCCTCGTAGCCCATGTTGAACTTCACGCCCCGCAAGTCGTGATTGTAGGCGCCCTCGGCGTGGATGATTTCACCGAATAGTCCCTTGCGGACCATGTTCAGGATCATCAACTCAACGTAGTCGTAGCAGCAGTTCTCCATCATCACGCAGTGCTTCTGATACTTCTCAGCGGCCTCAACGAGTTGCCAACAGCCCTCGTTGGTGATGGCGGCGGGCACCTCGACGGCGGCGTGCTTGCCGTTCTCCATCGCCGCCACACACCCGGGCACGTGCCAACGCCAAGGCGTGGCGTTGAAGATGAGATCGACATCCTCGTTCTCCGAGAGGCGGACGAAGTCCCACTCGCCGCGGGTATAGAGCGTCGGCTCCGGCCGGCCGTCCTTGACGCACCAGTCACGCACGCGCTCGGCCCGCTCGGGGCGGATATCGCAGACAGCGACGATCTCAACCTCGGGCATGCGCAGGAAGTTGCGCACGTGGCCGCCGCCCTGGGCTCCGACGCCGACGAAGGCCATGCGGACGCGCTCCATGGGCTGGTTGGCGAACTCGCGCATGGGCGCGGGCTTGAGCCGGCCCGGCAGGTCTGCCTGGGCCTTGCTGACGGCCACAGCGCCCAGCCCGGCGACAGCGGACATCTTCAAGAAGTTCCTGCGATTGGTCGCCCGTGTGTCGTCCGGTCCCTGATTCGGCTGAGTCATGGCTCGTGCATTCCTTCTGCCAGCGGTGTGCCTTGAATCGCGCAACCTTTGCGGCGGCATTGATTTGCCGAGAAATCTCGCCGAGCGGCGAGTTCACCTATCATACCGGCTCGTCGCCTTTGCCCGCAAAGAAACCACCCCCTTCGCAGCGGATCTTCTCACCCATGACCAAGCCCACGCTTGTTGTGCTCGCCGCCGGACTGGGCAGCCGCTACGGCGGCCTGAAGCAACTGGAGGCGATCGGGCCGGACGGCTCGACGATCATGGACTACTCGGTCTATGACGCTCTCCAGACGGGGTTCGGCAAGGTCGTCCTCATCATCCGGGCCGATATCGAAGCGGATATCCGGCGGGCGGTTGTGCCCCGCTACCAAGGTCGAATCGCGGTCGAATTGGCCCCGCAGCGGCTGGAGGACCTGCCCGGCAGCTTCACCCCGCCCGCCGATCGGCAGAAGCCCTGGGGCACCGGCCACGCCGTCTACGCCACACGGGGGTGCCTCGCGGAGCCCTTCTGCGTCATCAACGCTGACGACTTCTACGGCCGGCGGTCGTTCGAGGCCATCGCCGAGTTTCTGAAAGGGCTTGGCCAGGACGCCCCGCCCACCTACGCCATGGTGGGATTCAAGCTCCGGCACACGATGTCGGAGATCGGCACCGTCTCACGCGGGATCTGCCGCCACGCTGACGGACAGCTCACCTCGATCATCGAGACGACCGGCATCGAGCGTCAGGGCGAGGATGGCGTCATCACCGATGAAGCCGGCCGGACCACGACGCTACCCGGCGAGACGCTCGTCTCCATGAACCTCTGGGGCTTCCCCGCCTCTTTCCTGAAGCAGATCGAGTTGGGGCTCGTCGAGTTCCTTCAGAAGCACGGCCAGGAAGCCAAGGCGGAGTATTACCTGCCGGCCGCGGTGCAGGAAGCCATGCGGCGGATCGGGGCCCAGGTGCGCGTCCTGCCCACGGACGAGCGCTGGTGCGGCATCACCCACCCCGCCGATCTGGAGCAGATGCGAGCGCACATGCGTGAGCTGATCGCGGCTGGCGTCTATCCCGAGGAACTATGGACGTGAGCGCCGGCCCGGACATCCCTGCCTTGGCGGCGCGGTTCGAATTCGCGGGGGCGGTGCGGGAGGCCACACCCCTGACCGCGGGCCACATCAACGACTCCTTCCGAATCGTGTGCGCAGCCCCGGGGCACGTCGAGCGGGTGTACTTCCTGCAACGCCTCAACACCGCCATCTTCACCCGGCCCAAGCTGGTCATGGAGAACATCGCCCGGGTGACCAGCCACCTGCGGGCCAAACTGGAAGCGGCGGGTCAGGCCGATGTCAATCGGCGAGTGCTACGGCTGGTGCCAGCGAGGGACGGGGACCTGTGGATTGAAGACGCCGACGGCAATATCTGGCGGGCCTACGACTTCATCTCCGGCACGCGGATGCAGACGACCGTCCGCTCACCCGCGGAAGCGGCGACGGCGGGTGCGGCCTTTGGCGAGTTCCAGGCTTTGCTTGCCGATCTCCCCGGCCCGCCGCTGCACGAGTCGCTGCCCGGTTTCCACGACACACCACGGCGGTACGACCTGTTCGATGATTCGCTGGCAACCGATGCCTTCAACCGGGCTGCGGGCGCCACGGCGGAGATCGAGGCGGTGCTGGCACGGCGCGAATCGGCACATCGACTGATGGATCTGCTCGCAGCCGGCCAACTCCCCCAGCGCGTCGTCCACAACGACGC